>Ga0105238_10007055_pt1 | contig 11237 bp, 8 predicted proteins | sample KBSC34metaG_FD_81526 | JGI IMG/M metagenome (GOLD analysis project Ga0105238, IMG submission 81526) | Corn rhizosphere microbial communities from Kellogg Biological Station, Michigan, USA - KBS C3-4 metaG | ecosystem: Host-associated > Plants > Roots > Rhizosphere > Soil | place: Michigan, USA...
CGGCGTGCAGATCGAGTTGATTGAAGAACGGCGTGCGACCGAGTTTGCCTCTTCCGCCAACCGGAACCTCACCAGCATTGAGGTAAACCGGATGCGGCAGAAACTCGCTGATCGGTATGCCTGACTCCGAGTGGAAGCCCACACCAACATTCAGCCCCGTCCAGAACCTCCAATTGAAGCCGGTGCGCTGACCGCCGAAGCCGTAGCTCGCGTAAATGTTCGACACGAAGCGACGGTCCGTATTCAACGGGCCGACCTGAAATTGATCGCCAAGCAGGTTGAAGTCGCCCTGCGTGAAGTCGAATAGCGAGCTGATACCAGGATCAGTTTGGCCATTGTCGTTGCGCAGGTGTCCTTCGTAGTTGCCCCGCAAGGAGGCAACACGGAAGTGAGACAGCAGTTCCCATTGTTCGGCGAAGCGTTTGTTCAACTCGAGCTCAAACGCCTTGTACTTCCTGACCGGATCCGCGAAGCCATCGGGAGTACCGTCCGGAACGTTGATCGATCCGCCGGTGACTGGATTGATGCCAGCGGCGCCGAAGCAGACCATTCCGAGCGGAGCGCCCGTAACCGGATCGTCAACTTCTGCGGGATCGAGCCCGGAATTGCAACCCGCTGGCGCAGTGCCGCCGACCGGGAACAGAAACTGCTGAATGTTCGTGGCCGCATCGAGCCGCGAGCTCGGGTTGCCGATAAAGAAGGTTTGACCGATGCCGGCGTTCGCAGCTTCAGGCGAGAGCACGGCCATGTCTTCCACCACACGCTTCAGGTTGCGGTACTGGTAACGAACCGACAACACGAAGTTCTTTGGTAACTGGAAGTCAGCGCCGATGATGTGCTCATCCTGGAAGCCAAGCTTGGTGCCTGCCGTAATCGCACTGAGATCCGAGGCTGACACTGAGATACCGTTCGCCAATCCGCCATCATCTGGCGCTCCACTCAGCAAGTGTGCAGCGTCGATGACGGGTATCGGTGCGCCGTTCGCATCAAGCGTTACGATTCTTTGTCCGGCGCCGTTGACCGTGAACGCAGGAGCAAAGCGAGCGCCGATAAAATCGAGCTCCTGCGACAGCGAACGCTCAGCGGCGTCGAGCGGCAGGAATTCGAAGAAGCGGCCAAAGTTGTAATACACCTTGATGTTGCCTTTGCCGGTTGGATCAACAGTGACGCCGACTCGAGGCGCCCATTGATCGGTGAAGCTGTAAGCATAGCGATCGCCCGTAACGGAGTTCGGGCTGCCGATCACTCTTTCCTGTTCCGTTCGCAGACCCGCAAGCACAGTGACAAATCTGTTCACGCGCCACGTGTCCTGAACGTAACCAGCGTTGTAGTTTCCGCGCGTGTCGAAGTTTGGTGGACCAAACTCACCACGGAAAACCTGTAACGACACGGGCACGAGGTCTCCACGCACGTTGTACAACGGACACAACGTGCAGGTATCCGCTTGTGCACGCAACCGGAATTGGACGTTGAATTGCTGTCCGGCAGCAAAAGCCGGAATGCCGAGCTCGTCCGCTGGAGTTCCGATCACATTCGTTGTCGGAATGGCATAGCGTGGCCCACTGCGTTCACGGCTGCCGGAGTAGAGCGAGCGTTGATACGTGTAACCGACGCCGAGAGTGTGCTGACCCCATTTGTTTACGATCTTCGCGGTGTTGATGTCCCACTTCCAGTTTGTGCTTTCGGTGGGCTCGAAGAATCCGCGACCGGCTAAGTTGAAGTTGCCACGGATTGGATCGATTGGATTGCGAAGCGCGATCTGATTAATGTCTGCAAACCCGGTCTCATTGAAATGACTCTTGCCCTGGCTGAACGATGAATTCAGTGTCCAGCTTGGTGACAGCGATCCGTTGTAGCGGGCTGCCCAGTTGCGAGTGCCATAATCGAGAATGCTGTCGGCAGTCGTGTTGTCGGTATTCAAAAACGCGAATGACGAGTTATTGGTCTTCGTCGGGTCGCCGAAGATCGAGAACGTGACCTGGTGATTTTGATTTATCACCCAGTCGAGTTTGCCGGCATAGTTGTACGTGCGATAACGCCGTGCGAATTCGCCACGTTGAAGGAACAAACCGGAGTCGACGATGTCGCCATTACCGGCGGCGATGTCGGATGCATTCGCCTTAACGCCCGTGACGATCTCACGGCGAACGGTTGGGTTGAATGATCCGAAGAAGAACAGCTTGTCCTTCAAACCCGGAACGTAGCCGCCCAGGTCCACACCGGCGTCGTAGTTCTCTTCGTGAAGCAGGTTGCCCTGCTTGTTGACGCGCGTGTCGTCGGGCTGGCGGCGAGTAGCTTCGAATGCTTTTGGCTTGGCAAAGCCGTAGACCGACCCGTGATATTCATTCCCACCTGATTGCGTGATGATGTTCACGATGCCGCCGAGCGACTGGCCATACTGCGGCTCAAATCCGCCAGTCTTCACCTGAACTTCCTTGATGAACGAAGTGTTGATACCCGTTCCCAACGCTCCATACGAGCGCGAGAAAGTACCGATGCCGCCGAACGCGGAATTGGTGATGTTCACACCGTCAGCAACGTAGAGGTTGTCGAGTGCTGATCCACCGGCGATTGATGGGTTGTCGCGGCCGCCGTTGATGCTGTCGGTTGCACCCGGCGATAGATAGAAGAGACTCGACACTTGTCGCTGGACAGGAACATTCTGAAATAGCTGATCATTGAGGTTCTGACCAGTCGAGGTGCTTTGTTGATCGATGCCACCGGCTGCAGCAGTGACGTCGACAGTTGCCGTGATTTCGCCAGTTTCGAGTTTCAGGTTGAGTGTCGATTCACGACCAACGTTTACAGTGACGTTGTTTGCAACTGAGCTTTTGAAGCCGGTCTGCTCAACGCGCACCGTGTAAGTGCCGGGCTCCAGATTGTCGACTCTGAAGGTCCCGTTTTCGTTTGTCGTTCCAGTTCTTTCACCCGTTTGACCTGTCACTACTACTTTGGCTCCGGGCACGGCGGCGCCGGCAGCATCTGTTACGGTGCCGCCGATCGTCCCTTTCGTTAGAACGTCCTGCGCTCGGACGTTTGCTGCCGCCAGACTCAAGCAGCACGCTACTAATAAAGCCCAAAGGTTTCTCATACTTTGAATCTCACTTTCCGAACCAAATACTTCGTTGAACGCCATGCGTGTCGAACGGAAAGACGCGCACGGGAATGCAATTGATTTCACAGGGTTGTTACAAGTGGGGGAGACGAGCGCATGTGTGAAGAACAATCGCGTGGATACTCTTCACGCGTGTGGAAGAAGCAATGAAGGCGCCAACCGGAGCGTCTACGAAACATCGGAGATCGCTTTATCAGGGTTTTGCTGAGTGTGAGGATCGAAGGGGCGTCGCTGTTATGTCTGGTGAATGCAGGCAACCCGGCGGAGTTTTTTTGATCACCATTTAAATGGAAGATCTCGATCCAAAGGTTTGAGTCGATCCAAATCCTCAAAGTTTTCACGCTCGTGTTGCAGCGGAAACTTTCGTAAAACTACCTGGTTTGTGTGGCTTTTTGTCTCTGAAACATGATGGACCGAACGGAGTTGAGGCCGTAGTGCTTCATCTTCGCGTTGAGAGTTGTTGACTTAAGGTGCAGCAGTTTCGCGGCTTGAGATTGATTGCCGCCGCACCGGTTCAGTGCGGTTCTGATCAGCTCGATCTCGTAACGCTCGATCTCGTCGTAGAAGTCGATGCCTTCGTTGTTGAGCTGTTCGTTGTTCTCATCTTTACTAAGCTCGGCCTTCAACGTTTCGATCTCTTTGGCCAGCGCTTTTGCGAGCGTGACGAGTTGTTCAACTCTCATATTTCCCCCTTGATCGTGTGAATATCTAACGCGAAGTTTTATGCGTGATTCGGTACGGTAGGATACAAACAGCCACAAAGAGGCACAAAAAGCATTCTTTTGTGCCTTTTTGTGGCCAGGTGTTAAGCGGTTAGCCAGAGTTTTTGTAGTTGATCTTGGTCGCCGTTGAACTTGTCGCGATCGCAGTGACCGATGCCGGCGACTTCGTGTGGCTGGGGACCGACTGCGCCGTCCGTGTATTGCCACATGGTCCATGTCGACCAGTTTGCAGGCACGACTGCGGTCGGACCGTATTGCGCGAGCCAGAACCAGCACTGCGCGAGCACGGGATCTTTTCCGCTGCCGAGTAGCTCTTTTATGTATGAGCCGGAGTAGAGACCGGGAAAACGACCGGTGACCTGGTTGACGTGAGTCACAAAGTTGCGCGCATCTTCAAGCGACATACTCGAGCCACTTGGATTTTGCTCGAGGTCGAGAACGAGTAGCGTGTTTTGAAAAGTTCCGACGGTATCGAGGAAGTGTTGCGCCTGCTCGACGCCGTCGCCGCCGGTTGCGAAATGATATGCGCCCCACAGTAGCCCGGCAGCCTGGGCCTTACCGCGATTGGTCACATACATCGGATCGAGACCCGACGTACCCTGCGTAGCTTTATGAATGACACCGATGATTCCATCACCCTTGGCTTGTTGCAGATCTATAGTTCCATTGTGGTGAGAGATGTCGACAACTGCATTTAAAGGATCGGCCATTTGAGTTCTCCATGTTTGAGGTGTGATTGAGTAACGCCGAAGGCGTTTGCTAATTTCAGCCCCGGGTTCGAGCGTTAGCGAGAACCCTGGGTACACAAAAACAATATATCAAACCCTGAAGGGGTTCGCGGTTGTGTTGCTGGTTACTTTTTCAACCAGCGGGGGCAAGCCCCTCTTCCTGACTTGTTCTATTTTTCGATTCAAGTTTCCATTAGACGATTTGCACAACTGAGAATAGAACAAGTCAGGAAGAGGGGCTTGCCCCCGCTCTACTCGATCGCTGCGCGGATCCGCTGCAACCCAGGGTTCTCGCAAGCTCGAACCCTGGGCTGAAATTAGCGAACGCCTTCGGCGTAAAATCGATCGAGCGCAACGGGTTAAATCGAATAGAATCCTGTCATGCGCGATCCCCTACGCCATACAGCAGCGATTGTTCTGGTCCTAACTGTTATTAACTTCTCGTTCGCACAACGACGATCTAAACCGTCGCTCGTGTGTAAACGACCGGTGCTCGCGGCGTTGAAGCCGATCCCGAAGCTCAGTTATCCGTGCGACGATCAGTTAAACGACTACGACGAGAAGACTCTAAAACTTCCCGCACGTCTCGCCGCGATCAAAACCCTGATGTCCCAATTATCCTTATTCACCGATTCAACCTGGTGGTCGACAGACATCGTCGACCTGGGAGTCTGCGACTACACCAAACAACCCGGCCCACTAACCCAGGACCAGCGCCACTCATTCCTCAGTGGCGACTACCCATTTTGGCTGTTTGGCAACGATCAGATCAGGCTTGTCCTGGTACCCGATCCTTGTTATCAAACGGAGTACGGCGGCTCGAATGCCTTTGTCCTCTACCGCGACGCAAGCCGCGTCACGGTCACGCAGGTTTTGGATGGTTATTTCTCCCGCGCGGACAATTCGGTCAACATCGCTTTCGCTAAACTCAACACCCAGCAGATCGTTGAAGTCTCGACCGGCTCGGGCGGACTGACTCCAAGTCTGACCAACTACTATTTCGTAATCGATCCGAATACGCATCAGGCTATTCCGAAGAATCTTTTCATTGACGATAAAAAGCCTACAAACGAGATCTCGTCGGCGATGTTATTGAGCGACTCGCGCGCGACAGCGGAACCGCTGAAAGTAATACAAGGCCACACACTCGCTCCCACTTTCATCATTTACGTCGACGACGCAAACGGAAAGATTGACGACAACGGACGCACTCTTTCACGAAAGGTTCTGCGGTGGAACGGCAAAGTCTATCGTTAACCATGCCGGGAATCGGACTACTAAATGAAAAGCCGCTTCACGCTTCACTGAAACAGTGGTATGCGCGGCCGGGAGATCGATTCGAAGTTCCGGTTGGCGGGTTTGTGATCGATATCGTCCGCGACGATCTGTTGATAGAGATCCAGACCGGCAACTTCTCATCGATCAAGTCAAAACTCAACAAGCTGGCGCACTCACATCGCGTGCGACTGATTTATCCGATCGTCCAGGAGAAGTGGATCGTTCGTTTGCCGCACGATCGGAAGGGAGCAGCCATACGTCGCCGGTCACCCAAGCGAGGCCGGTTGGAGGATCTCTTTTGGGAACTGGTCAGTATTCCGCAGTTGCTATCCAACCCAAACTTTTCGCTCGAGATCCTGATGATCAGACAAGAAGAAGTCAGGCGATACGAGCGAAAGCGAAAATGGCGCCGAAAAGGATGGGTTATCGAAGGACGTCAATTGCTTCAGGTCCTCGATCAGCGATTGTTTGGAGCGTCGGCAGACTGGCTGTGGTTTCTTCCAGCCGGACTGGAGTCATTCACAACGGAAGATCTCGCTACTCGAATGAATACGAGAAGAGACCTGGCCCAGAAGATGGCGTACTGTCTACGTGAAGGCAAGATGATCGAGTTAATCGGCAAACGCGGGCGGGCCAATCTGTACCGCGTTAAGTAAAACCTCGCCGGTACTAAATAGCTCTGCATTCAAATCAGACTAAGACTCGAAAACTGCATGCGACACTGCGCGCTCACAAGAAAGACCGACTGTGTCCGTTGAAATAACGCCGAAGGCATTCGCTAATTTCAGCCCAGGGTTCGAGCTTGCGAGAACCCTGGGTTAACCAATAGACATTGGCTTTAACCCTGAAAGGGTTTGTCTTAAAGGCGAACCCCTTCAGGGTTGTGGTTTGTTTATTATTCGGATCCCAGGGTTCTCGCAAGCTGGAACCCTGGGTTAACCAGTAGACATTCGCTTTAACCCTGAAAGGGTTTGTCTTAAAGGCGAACCCCTTCAGGGTTGTGGTTTGTTTATTATTCGGATCCCAGGGTTCTCGCAAGCTCGAACCCTGGGCTGAAATTAGCCAACGCCTTCGGCGTAAGGAGCCTTCACGCGCGGCGTGGGGAGTGGTCCAGGAGAACATCTGCGATTGCGTCGGAGATGGGAAGGCCGGGAGAGCGTTCGAGCCAGAAGAATTCACCGCAGGGATTGAGCTCGAGAAAGACGTGTTTGCCGTCGGGCGTCAGGATGATGTCGATGGCGCCGTAATTCAAGCAGAAGTGATCCATCAGGCGCAGGATTTTTTCTTCAACTTCGATCGGGAGCGCGTAGGGCCGCCAGTCTTGAAGCATGCTGAGCCCGTCGCGACGCCAGTCGTGAGTGGCGCGCGCGGAGACTTGTGAATCGACCGCGGCAGACATGACGCGTTGGCCCACCACCGTTACGCGAATCTCGAGCGACTTCGAAAGCGACTCCTGAAAAGTAGCAGGACAGAGGTTTAGACCAGAGAGATCCTCGAGCTCTTCGCGCTTCACCGGATTCGTAAACACGACGAGCTCTTTTCCTTCTTCGTAGATCGCGAACGAAGAGAGCATCTTCGTCACGATCCCGTTCTCACAACTCTCTGCGAACGCGCGTACGGTTGTTGGATCGTTCGTCGTTAGTGTGCGCGGTATGTCCAGCCCGAACTCGCGAGCGACTTGTAGCTGGAGCTGTTTGTTCTCGGCATGACGGATGTGGTGCAGGCGGTCCATGCGGAATGCTTTGAGACTCGCGAGCATGCCGTGAGCGGCCGCACTCGTTTCGCCGAGAGACGCATGGCGCAACTGCTTGTCGAGTGTCTTCGGAAGTTGTGCCCCAAAGCTGATACGACGGTGCCAGACCGCTTCGACCTCGCGCAGATCAAACTCACCTTCTTCATTCGTCAGCGTGAGACGCTCATCACCCGGAGCGTAGTAAGCCGTGAGACGCACTTCGGTCGGATAGCGATCGGTGTCAAAGCGAATCGTGAGACCACCGCGGCGCGCGATGGTCTCACGCACTCGCGCGATGCTCTCGTTATCGTTGCTGTGTGTGATGATGAGAATCGACATAACTATTCGAGTAGCGCGGCGGCGATCGCTTCTGAAATCGGAAGGCCGAGGTCGCGTTCGAGCATGCCCCATTCGCCGCCGGGATTCACTTCGAGAAACACGTGCTCGCCCGCAGGCGTGCAGATCAAATCGACAGCGCCAAAGACGAGACCAAGCTCCGCCATCAACGCTTGCAAACTGTTTGCGACCTCCTGCGGTAGCTGGGCCTTCTGCCAGCGACACTCTTCTGGCGTAGCGCGTCGCCAGTCGGTATGTCCGCGCGACGTGCCAGTCGCATCGAGCGCGCCTGCGAACGCTTTACCAGCCACACACGCAACGCGCAGCTCGTACGCTTTCGGAATCAACTCTTGAAAGACCATCGGACTATGACGAAGCGCCTCGGCCCCGGCCAGGTCTTCTTCGCGAACGCGATTCGTGTAGACGAATGGCGTATCGGCATTCATGCTGACGGCGAGCGGACGGAGGAGCTTCGCAACTGTTTCGCCTTCAGTCTCCGCGAAAAACTGTCGAGCTGCTGCGGCGTCGTTCGTGACGAGTGTGCGTGGTACGCGTAGACCAGCACGCGCGGCTAATCTGAGTTGTCGCTGCTTGTTCTCGGCGTTGCGTTGTTGGCCCAGATCGTTTACCCAGAGAACGTTATGGAGCGCGTCGAGAAAGCCTTCGAGCGCGGCGACTGATTCGCTGACGCACATCGCGCGATAACGTTCATCAAGATCATCAGACATGCGAGGCGACCAGATCTTGCGCGCCCAGACAGCACGCACTTCTTCGACGGAAGTCTCATCTTCCATTTCGGTAAACAGGAGTGCAGCGCGTTGGTCACCCGCTCGGGCCGAAAGCTTCACTTGTGACGGAAAGAGATCTGTGTTGAAGCGAACGGGGCGGACGCCCTTGCGCACGAGCGCCTGTTCGACGAGATCGATTGTGTAGAAGTCGCCGCTGTGTGTCAGTAGTAGGATGACGTCGCGCATGAGTTTTCAAAAGTCCGGCCCGCGTTCATTAAGGCGCGACTGCTCGAACGAGGGCCGGATTTCGCAACTTATCTATTGCTGTCGATCACCGGATTCCATTCGATCTCATCCCGGTCGGATGGATATTTGAGCGTCAGGAAAGAAGTGGTTGTCGTGTCCTGGCCTTCGAGGAAACGCGCAAAGAACGGAAGGCTAGACTCGGAGTTTTCGAGGTTGGATGATTCTGTCTTATCTCGCATTGAGTGATTCTCCTTTAGGGTTTGAGCTGAGTTAAAGCGAGGTACAAACTTTACGAACGACGCCTATGATGCGGCGCAGAGCAGTTGGGATGGACTCGCGTTCGATATTTAAATCCTCAAATGCATAAGCGTCAAAATCATGGAAATTGGACCATTAATCCGTAGGTATTTTCTCTGCGTAATCTCTGCGTGCTCTGCGCCTCTGCGGTTTACATGCCCATTCGTTTTCTCTTACCGCAGAGATGCAGAGTGCGCAGAGTTTACGCAGAAGTAAATTGAGTTTGTGATGTGTTCACTTACAGACGCAACAACTGTAGGGGCCACCCGCCGGCTAAACAATGAAACTCTCCGACAATTAATTTCTGCCAACCTCTAGCAAGATCCGCCAACTCAATTTTATTGACGGTCATTTCCGATGCGAGTAAATTACGGACTCCCTCAAACCCCCAAAAAAATTTTTTGACCTGATCATAGAGTACACGGCCCCCGACCGTTCATCCTCTATCAAGCACTCCCCGACTTTTGTAATTCCCGACTCGTAATCGATAGCACCCGACGCTTTCTCATCGAGCCATCTTCATTGCCGGCGTGACCACGTCCTGGCCTTACGTCGGATTGTATTAACTCTTAACCGTCCAAAGTAGTTCGCTCGAGTTCTCAACAAAGCATCCACCAGACCTCTATTCCGGTAGGGCCGGAAAGTCGTTTCACCACCCAGGGAGGGGAGTATGAAAATTCTCAAGCTATTTGTCATCGCGCTCTTTGCTTCAGCGCTCGCCATCACGCTAGTGCTCACGCCCGCCGTCCAAAGCCAGGGCGGCGCCACCGAAGCACCCGCCGTTTTCGACGATCTAACCAACGGCTTCACAGACCAAACCACCTTCAACGCCGATAAAGCCGCCTTCGAGGCGCGTGAGGAAAAAGCAGACGGGCTCGGCCCTGTCTACAACGCACAGGCGTGCGTTGAGTGTCATCAAAACCGCGTTAGCGGAGGCGTCAGTCAAATCATGGAGCTGCGGGCTGGGCACAGCGGGCCAGACGGAACTTTCGTCCCGGCGCCGGGCGGCTCACTCATCAACTCGCGCAGTCTCAATACAACGATTCAGGAACGCATCCCAAGCGGGCCACGCATCCTTTTCGTAAACAACGCCACGCAGGTCAGTCTCGTGTCTTTTGATATTGATGCCGGAATCATGGACAACCTGCCCGGTACGCCCACGTCGGGCCATAGCTTCCCGGCCTTCTCGCCCGACGGGACGAGGGTCGCCTTCAGCGCCAACGGCAGCATCTTTGTCACGAACAACGACGGAACGAATCCAAATATGATCTCTTTCGACGGAGACATTCATCCCACGTGGTCGCCCGACGGTACGAAGATCGCGTTCAGTAGCACACGCACCGGCACCGCTCAGATCTTCACGATGACCCCGATCGGCACAGACGTGACGAACATCTCCAACGACGCGAACAGTAATGATCGGTTTCCTGTCTTCTCGCCCGACGGTATGAAGATCGCCTTTCAGCGAACTCCGGTCAGCGGTATCAATCCGGTCGGGAAGATTTGGACGATGAACACGAACGGGTCGGGACAAATGCAAATCACGCTCGGCACTGGCAATGACGAGCGCCCAACCTACTCACCCGACAGTTTGACGATTGCATTCAGCACGAACCGCGACGGCAATTACGAAATCTACAAGACGCCTGCCATCGGCGGCATTGTAACGCGGCTGACCAACAACGCGGCTTCAGATCGAAACCCGAGTTGGGCGGCTGACAACTCGGCAATCGCCTTCGGTAGTGACCGCAACTCCGGCATGAAGATCTGGGCCATCGCGCCTGACGGCACTAACCCAACCCAGGTCAACGGAAACAACGACGGCGGCGGCGACCAGCCAGCCTTTTCAAGGGATTCGGGAGAGACGATCAGAACTTTCCGCGCGTCGCCCATCCTTCTGGGTCTCGGCTTTGTCGAGTGCATCGCCGACGGTACTTTGCTCTCGATCCGCGACAACCAGCCGGTTGGCATGCGTGGCACCGCCATAGAAGTAGACGTGACGGAAGCGCCGGATCAGACTCGTATTGGTCGCTTCGGCTGGAAGAACTCAGTGGC
>Ga0105238_10007058_pt1 | contig 11236 bp, 12 predicted proteins | sample KBSC34metaG_FD_81526 | JGI IMG/M metagenome (GOLD analysis project Ga0105238, IMG submission 81526) | Corn rhizosphere microbial communities from Kellogg Biological Station, Michigan, USA - KBS C3-4 metaG | ecosystem: Host-associated > Plants > Roots > Rhizosphere > Soil | place: Michigan, USA...
ACGATATCGGCGGCCGAAAGGTCGGCCCGCATGTCGAGGGCGGTAGTCACCGCAGCATCGGCACGGCAAGCTTCGTCTCGGTTGTGGCACGGGACTGCATGACCGCCGACGCGCTGACCAAGCTGGTGCTGGCGCTGGGCGCGGATGCCGACGCCATTCTGAAGGCACATGGCGCCACCGCCTATTTCCACGATGGCCGATGGCAAACACTGGGAGTCCTGCAGTGACCGCGCCCGCCCGCCCCGCCGTCCAAGGGCCGATGAAGCTCGGCCAGCCCTATCGCTGGCTGCTCTACGTCACCGGTTGGGGCATCTGGTTGACCGGCGTCGCCTGGGTGATCGTGCATTATTTCATGCGGGTGAAGGGGCCGTTCGGCTTCAAGACCAACCCGTGGGAAGGCTGGTGGCTGATGAGCCACGGCGCCTTCGCCGTGCTGGCAACCTTCCTGTTCGGCTGGATGTGGAGCAAGCACATCGTCACCGGCTGGGACCTGCGCTGGCGCCGCCGCTCAGGAGGGACCCTGGCCGGCACGACCATCTTCCTGGTCCTCACCGGCTATGCCCTCTACTACATCGGCGACCCCGACTGGCTGAACTGGACAGCCATCGCCCACTGGGCCATCGGCATCGCCGTGCTGGCCGTCTTCTTCATTCACTGGCTGTCGAAATCGAAGCCCCGGCGGGTAGCGAAGCCCTGACCCGCCCCGCGAAGGCGGGAATCCTGAACTCGGATTTAATCTGCGCAATCTGCGGATAAAGTCTTACTCTCATTTCCGGCTTCCCGCCTTCTCGGGGAATGACGCCTAAAAGGAACGGCGACGTGGACGAAATAAGCCGCCTTCCAACTTTCGCCGAAGCCACCCGGCTGTGGTTCAAGATCGGCTGCCTGTCCTTCGGCGGGCCCGCAGGCCAGATCGCGCTACTGCATCGCGAAGTGGTGGACGAGCGCCGCTGGATCGGAGAGCGCCGGTTCCTGCATGCGCTGAATTTCTGCACACTGCTGCCAGGGCCCGAAGCGCAGCAGCTGGCGATCTATCTGGGATGGCTGCTGCATGGCGCCAGGGGCGGTGCGGTAGCGGGGCTGCTGTTCGTCATCCCCGGTGCGCTGGTGATGCTGGCGCTGTCGATCGCGTATGCCCTGTTCGGCGACGTGCCCGTGATCGCGGCTCTGTTCTTCGGGTTGAAAAGCGCCGTGCTGGTGATGGTGGTCGAGGCGCTGCTCAGGATCGGGCGGCGGGCGCTGAAAGGACGGGAGGCCTGGGCGCTGGCGGCCGCCGCGTTCATCGCCCTGTTCTTCTTCGCCGTGCCCTTCCCCGCCGTGGTTCTGACCGCCGGGCTGGTCGGCTATCTGGCGCCCGGCCATTTCTCCGGCGCATCGCATGGCGGCGCCAAGGATGGGCCTCCGGCCCTGCTGGACGCGGTGCTGGAGGCCGAGCCGGGCCGGGTGGCGCGCCTGGCCGTGAGCGCCCGGCGCGGCGGTGTGCTGGCCGCTATCCTATGGGTCCTGCCGGGCGCCATCCTGCTGCCCGCGGGCGGTGCGTTCGCCGACATCGCCTGGTTCTTTTCCAAGATGGCGGTAGTGACGTTCGGCGGCGCCTATGCGGTCTTGGCCTATGCCGCGCAGGAGGCCGTCAACGGATATCACTGGGTATCGGCGCAGGAGATGCTGGCGGGGCTGGGCTTGGCAGAGACCACGCCTGGCCCGCTGATCCTGGTGCTGCAATTCGTCGGTTTCCTGGCCGGATACCGCGCGCCGGGATCGCTCACCGGCCTGCCCGGCGGGATCGCAGCCGCCGCGCTGACGCTGTGGGTCACCTTTGCCCCCTGCTTCGCCTTCGTGCTGCTCGGCGCGCCGCTGGTCGAGCGGATGCAGAACAACCGGCCGCTATCGGGCGCGCTGGCCGCAATCACGGCGAGCGTCGTCGGCGTCATCGGCAATCTGGCGGTCTGGTTCGCGTTGCATACGCTGTTCCGGTCAACCGCGCCGGTGCGCGCCGGCATCCTCAAATTCGACGCGCCGGTCCCGGACAGCATCGATCCCTGGGCATTGCTGCTGGCGGCCCTCGCCGCGGTGGCGCTGCTGCGGCTCAGGCTCGGCGTGCTGCGCACGCTGGGCATCTGCGCCGCTGCCAGTGTCGGTTTGCGCCTGCTCGCCCTGGCCTAGGCACTACCAGACATAGGGGATCAATCTGTAACGAACCTTCCGCGTGTACTCGACATAGCCCGGCAGGCCCTCACGCAGAACCTTCTCCTCGCCGCCGATCCTGAGCGCGATCAGGAGCTCAATAACGATCGCCCCCAGCACGCCCCAGGCCGAATTGAGCGCAAGCGCCCAGCCGGTCAGCAGGAACAGGGACGAGGCATACATCGGGTGGCGGACGATGGCGTAGGGGCCGGTCGAGATTACCCTATGGCCGCGTTCGGACTGTATGCGCACGATCGGCGCGGTGAAGCTGTTCTCACGGAAGACGCGCCACGTGCCCCAGATACCGGCCAGAAAGGCGGCGCGCCCGACCCAGATCAGCCAGTCCGGCAGGTTCGACCAATTGTACCGGCCCCCGTCCAGCCCCATCAGGATCAGCCAGCTCCAATAGATCAGCCGCGCCGCCTGCAGGACCAGCCGATCCCACAGCGGCTGCCCCTCCTGCGCCTTGACGTTCATCCGCGACGCCAGCAGTGCGGGGTCGTTCTTCGCCAGCCACAGGATGACGGCGGTCCCGGCGCTGCCATAGAGTGCCAGGAACCACCAGGCCTCGGCCCAGCGGATGGTGCCGGCGGAGACGAAGAGCAGCCCGCCGGTAATGACCACCACGCCCGCCAGGGCGAGCCAGACCCGCGCGGTCACCTGCCCGTCTCCGCCTTCTTCAGTTCGTCGATCAGGTGCGGCACGCCGAAGGTGACGGTGTGGACGCCCAGCACCGAGGTCAACTGATAGACCTCCATGATCTCCTGCACCGTGGCGCCGTATTTGAACGCGTTCTGGATATGCACCCTGAGGCCCGGCTCATACATGTGCGTGGTCGCGGAATCGATGGCGATATAGATCAGTTCCCGAACCTTGGGGTCGAGGCTGCCGGTGGTCCAGGGCACGGACGAGAACTCCATATAGGCCTCGAAGAACTCCGGCGAGATGCGCAGCAGCCCATCCCAGAGCGGGCTCCAATAGCCGCGATTTTCGGTGAATGTCGCCTTCAGCGCCTCCTGCTCCGGCGTCAGCGGCGGCATCTCGACCGGCTTCCCGGCCTTTTGCGCCTCCTCCAGCAGCACCGGCAGCCCGAACGTGACGGTGTGGATGCCGAGCACGGAGGTCAGCTGATACACCTCCATGATCTCATCCTTGGTCGCGCCGTATTTCAGCGCATTGCGGATATGGACCTTCAACCCCGGCTCATACATGTGCGTGGTTGAGGCATCGATCGCGATATAGATCAGCTCCCGCACCTTCGGGGTCAGCGTCCCGGTCTTCCAGGGCACCGAGGAGAATTTGGCGTAGGCCTCGAAATAATCCGGTGAGGATTCCAGCACCTCGTCCCAGATCGCACTCCAATAGCCCCGCGCGGCGGTGAATTCTTCCTTGAGCTTCCTGCGTCGTTCGTCCACGTGCTTCCCCATCGATCCTCATTGCGCTTGCCGCCAGACGATAGACGAAGAGCGGAAAAGGCGGGATAGATTATCGCCATGGCACGACATCTGATCCATCTGATCTGCGGCTCGACCGGCGCGGGCAAGACCACCTATGCCAGACGGCTCTCAGACGAGACGCGGGCGGTCCAGTTCTCGATCGACCAGTGGATGACCGCCTTGTTCTGGATGGACAGCCCGCAGCCGATCGAGGCCTCCTGGTCGATGGAACGCGTCGCCCGTTGCAACGATCAGATCTGGACCGTCGCCGCTCAGGTCGCCGCGCGCGGCACGCCCTGTGTTCTCGATCTCGGCTTCAGCCGCTTCCAGGAGCGCGACCGCTTTGCCAAGCTGGCGGATGCCGTGGGCTTTTCCGTCCAGCTCCACATTCTCGACGTTCCGGCGGAGGAGCGCTGGCGGCGGGTCGAGGCGCGCAACGCGGAAAAGGGCGAGACGCATCAGCTGCAATTTGCAGTGACCCGCGACATGTTCGACTTCGTGGAGACGCTGTGGGAACCGCCGGGCGAGGCAGAGAAAGCGGCCTACAACGCCGTCGTGGTCGCCGACGGAGAGCTGTCGTGAAGTTCACCCTACCGGTACTGCTCGCCCTGGCCGCCGTGGCCCAGGCCGCCGAGAAGCCGGTCATCAGCTTCGCCATGCCATACCCGGACGCCCGCGCCCGCATGTTCCAGACCGGCTTCCGCCCGTACCGGCCCATCCCGCCGGACAGCGCCCTGTTCAAGAAGAACTTCGCCGGCCGCGAGGATGTCGGCCGCACCTATCCCGAGGCGGCGAAATGCGACCAGAAGGGCAAATCCGCCTGCTTCTTCCTGTTCATCCGCGGGCAGGACGAGATCGTCGCCATCACGACGAGCGGGGGAAAACTGAACTCACTGATCGTCTGGCACGCCCACGTCGCGACCGCGCGGGACGCCGAGGCGCTGTATGCCGACAAGTAGCGCGTAGGTCGGATTAGCGCAGCGTAATCCGACAATGCGAGGGCAAAACCGGCTGTCGGATTACGCGGCGCTAATCCGACCTACAAAACCACCTCAGCACTCCGCCAGCGGCACATCGGGGTCGGACAGCTTCGCTACGTCCGGCACGCGGCCTTCGGCGATAAGTTTCTTGCCGACCATGAAGTCCTTGGCGGAATTCACCGAGTTCACCGCGACGATCCGGCCTTCGCGCAGATAGAAGGCGGCGAAGCGGTTGGCGGCCGGGTCGCCGCGCAAGACGACGCGGTCGCCGATCTCCGACAGGCCGGCGATCTGCAGCTTGATGTCGTACTGGTCGGACCAGAACCAGGGCAGCTCGTGGAACGGCTTGGGATTGCCCAGTATTGCGCTGGCTGCGGCGCGGGCCTGGCCCATCGCGGCGGGGACCGATTCCAGGCGCAGGCGCTTGTGCAGCAGGTCGTTCGGGTGGTTGGTGGCGTCGCCGATGGCGTAGATCGATGGGTCGGTGGTGCGGCCGCAATCGTCGACGACGATGCCGTTCTCCACCGCCAATCCGGCAGCGACGGCGATCTCGGCATTGGGGACCGCACCGATGCCCACCACCACGACGTCGGCCGGAATCTCGCTGCCGTCGGTGAGCTTCACGGCCCGGATCGAGCCCTCGCCCTCGAAGCCCGCGACGACCACGCCGAAATGGAGATCGACCCCGTGTGCTTTATGCGCGGCAGTGTAGAAGTCGGCGATCTCGGCCCCCGCGACGCGGGCGAGCGGACGCTCGAGCGCCTCGATCACCGTAACCCGGCAGCCGAGCTTGGTGGCGCTGGCCGCGACCTCAAGCCCGACATAGCCGGCGCCGATGATGGCGAGGTTCTTCCCAGGCCCCAGCCGCGCGCCGATCGCCTGGGAATCCGCCAGGCTGCGCAGATAGAAGATGCCGTCCAGATCCGCGCCCGGCACGGTAAGCCGCCGGGCCCGCGCGCCGGTGGCGATGACGAGCTTGTCGTAGGACAGCGTCTCGCCGGTCGAGAGCGTTACCGTCCTGGCCTTACGATCGATCGCGGTGGCGCTGGTCGAGAGCCGGATGTCGATATTCTTGTCGGTGTAGAACTGCTCGCGCTTCAGGAACACGCGGTCCATCTCGATCCCGCCGGAGAGCAGTTCCTTCGAGGTGGCCGGGCGATCATAGGGCCGGTGGGCCTCGTCGCCGATCATGATGATGTTGCCGTCGAACCCGCCGCTGCGCAGCGATTCCACCAATTGCGCGGCGCCATGCCCGGCGCCGATGACGATGATCGTTTCAGCCATTGAAACTGTCGGTCCAGACCTTGAAAGTGTTTCCCCCGCGCCCACCCAATCAACCCGGGCGGCGAGTGGAACACATCAGATGGCGGAACGCGATGCAACCCCGTTAGGCGCACGGGTTCACGCGAATGTCCTTCAGGGAACCGAATGTCCCGATTCGTGAAGGAGAGGCATGAGCTTCGCCCGCTTGCCGGGCTGTCCGCGTGGGCTATAAGTTCCGGGCCATGAACACCCAGTCCGCCCAAACCCCCGGCCCATTCGACGACATTCGGCGCGCGGTCCGCCGCCGCTTCGGCGAGAGCGCCCGCATCGACAATATCGTCTCGCCGACCCTGGGCGGGTCGAACCGCACCGTGGTGTTCGACCTGGTCGAGGGCAATGCGTCCCGCCGGCTGGTGTCGCGCCAGGAGACCTACAGCGCGGAGGACAGCCCGTTCCTGTCCCCCACCGACCAGTTCAAGATCATGGCCGCCGCCTTCCGCCACGGCCTGGCAGTGCCTGAGCCGGTGTTCGAATATGACGACACCGACGGCATGGGCCATGGCTTCGTCACCGGCTTCGTCGCCGGCGAGACGATGCCGAAGAAGATCATCTCCGACCCCGGCCTGGCCGAGGCCCGCATAAGGCTGGCCCGCGACCTGGGCGAGTTCGAGGCGCGGCTGAACGCCATCCCGCTGGAGGAGGTCGCCTTCCTGGAGCGGATCAGCGACAGCGCCGACCCGATCCAGGCCCAGCGCGCCCGCTACGACTTCTATGACGAACCCCATCCGGGCATCGAGCTCGGCCTGCGCTGGCTCGAGACCCACCGCCCGCCGGCGCGGAAACGCGTGCTGATCCATGGCGATTTCCGCAACGGCAACTTCATGGTCGGGCCGAACGGGCTGGCCGCGGTGCTGGACTGGGAATGCAGCCATATCGGCAGCGGCATCGAGGATTTCGGCTGGATATCGACCTTATCCTGGCGGTTCGGCTCCAAGCTGCCGGTGGGCGGCTTCAGCGAGCGGGCGCCGCTGTACGAGGCGTACCACGCCGCCGGCGGGCCGAAGGTCGATCTGGACGAAGTGCGCTATTGGGAGATTTTCGGGCTGGTGCGCTGGGCGGTCATCAACATGATGCAGGCCCACGGCCATGTGTTCGGCGGCCGGCGCAGCGTCGTCTTCGCTGCCTGCGGCCGCAACACCAGCCAGATCGAGTACGACCTGCTGATGACCATGAAGGGTCATTACGCATAAAGAGAATTGGGGAAGACGTGGACGTCGACGTTTCGAAATTCCTGACCGCCTTCGACGCCTTCACGGCGACGGTGGCCGCCTGGCCGGATAAGAGCTTCCTCTGCATCCCGGCCAAGGCGGGCCGCGACTATCTGCCGGACGGGGCGGAGTTCACCTATGCCCAGGCGATGGCGCGGATCGCGCCGCTGCGCGCACTCTATGCAGAGTCAGGCATCGGCCACGGCCACCGCGTCGCCCTGCTGATGGGCAACCGGCCGGAGCATTTCTTCCATCTGTTCGCACTGAACTCGCTGGGCGCCGGCATCGTGCCGCTGAACCCCGACGCGATGGCCGACGAGCTGCTCTACACCATCACCCATTCCGAGGCCGACCTGGCCCTGGCCTCTGCGACACGGCTGGACGACCTCAAGGCCATCGCCGCCCGGCGCGAGGCTCACCTGCCGGTCTATAACGCCGACGCCCTGCCCGAGCGCTTCGACCCTGTCCGCGCCGCACCCCGCACCGACGCCCCCGGCCGCACCACCGAGGCCGCGCTGCTCTACACCTCCGGCACCACCGGCAAGGCCAAGGGCTGCATGATCTCCAACGAGTATTTCCTGACCTCGGGCAGCTGGTACCTGACAAGGGGCGGGCGGCTCAGCTTCACCTTCGGAGAGGAGCGGCTGTTCAACCCGTTCCCGGTCTTCCACATGAATTCCGGCGTGCTGAGCCTGATGGCGCTGACCCTGTCGGCCGGCTGCCTGATCTCCGCCGACCGCTTCCACCCCAAGAGCTGGTGGCAGGACCTGGTCGCGACCCGCGCCACCGCCTGCCATTATATGGGCGTGATCCCGCCGATCCTGTTCAAGCAGGCGCCGGTGCCGGAAGAGAAGCTGCACAGTGTCAAGTTCGGCCTGGGCGCATCTGTCGACCCGACCCTGCACGACGCGTTCGAAGCTCGCTTCGGCTTCCCGATGGTCGAGGTGTGGGGCATGACCGAGACCGGCCGCATCCTGGCCGACCATGTCGAGCCCAGGCAGACCACCACCCGCGCCATCGGCCGCCCGATGAACGGGTTGGAGGCCCGGCTGGTCGACGACCATGACCGCGACGTGGCGCAAGGCGATGTCGGCCAGCTGGTCGTCCGCTTCGCCGGCGACGATCCGCGCAAGGGCTTCTTCTCCGGCTACCTGAAGGACCCCAAGGCGACCGAGGAGGTGTGGAACAACGGCTGGTTCCACACCGGCGACATGGTCCGCCAGGCACCCGACGGCATGCTTTATTTCGTCGACCGGCGTAAGAATATCGTCCGGCGCTCGGGCGAGAACATCTCCGCCGCCGAGGTCGAGGAGGTGATCATCACCCATCCCAGCGTGAACACCGTCGCCGTCCTCCCCATCGAGGACGAGCTGCGCGAGGAAGAGGTGATGGCCTGCGTCGTGCTGGAGGAGGGCATCGCCCGCAGCCGCACCCTGGCCGACGAAATCTTCGCCCACTGCCAGGGCCAGCTCGCCTATTACAAGACCCCCGGCTGGATCGTCTTCCGCGACGTGCTGCCGGTGACGACCACCACCAAGATTCAGAAGGGCCTGATCTTCAGGGCGGACGAGGACCCGAAGACCTGCGCGGATTCGCACGACTTCCGCGGCGAGAAGCGCCGGACGACGGCGGCATGATACAGGCCTCCGCCGCCCTTATCTTCGTCTCCCCCCTTGAGGGGGAGGTCGACAGCGCGAAGCGCTGGCGGGAGGGGGGTCTGCTGCCGCCTTCTCCCAAGCATTCGACATGCGGCTACGATACCCCCCTCCCGGACCTATGGTCCGACCTCCCCCTCAAGGGGGGAGGCGACGATTTCTGTAGGGCGAGTTACCCATGATCGACCCACGCTTCCACGCCAACGCCGGCCCCTTCACCCTCGGCGACCTCGCCGACCGCCTCGGCGGTGAGCTCGACGCCGGCGCCCCGCGCGACCTCCGGATCACCGACCTCGCGCTGCTGCACGATGCGCGCGAGACCGAGATCGCGCTGTTCACCGACCGGCGCTATCGCGACGCCTTCAACACAACCAAGGCCGCCGTCGTCGTCACCCGCCCCGGCCTGGTGCTGGATCGGCGGCCAGACGGCCCGTTTATGATCCTGGTCAAGGAACCGCGCCAGGCCCTGGCCGAGCTGGCCTGGACCTTCTACCCCAAGACCGGGGAGGCGCTGGGCCTGCCGGACCAGTTGGGCGCACACAAGATCGGCAAGGACTGCCAGATCGCCGCGTCGGCCAGCATCGGCAAGGGCGCGGAGATCGGGGACCGCACCACCATCGGCGCCAATGCGGTGATCGGCCCCGCCGTGGTGATCGGCGCGGATTGCACCATCGGCCCCAACACCACGATCAGCCACAGCCTGATCGGCGACCGGGTCCATATCTATTCCGGCGCCATCGTCGGCGCCCAGGGCTTCGGCTTCGTGCCCGGCAAGAAGGGCCTGCGCCGTGTGCCGCAGCTGGGCCGCGTCGTGATGGGCAACGATGTCGAGTTCGGCGCCAATTCCACCATCGACCGCGGCGCGCTCGGCGACACCAGGATCGGCGACGGATCGGTGGTCGATAACCTGGTCCAGATCGGCCACAACGTTCAGGTCGGCCGGCACTGCATCATCTGCGGACAAGTGGGGATTGCCGGTTCCGCCATCATAGAGGATGGCGCCATCGTCGGCGGCGCTTGCGGTATCGCCGACCACGTCGTCATCGGCGCCGGGGCGCAGCTGGCGGGGGGCAGCGGGGTGATCAACGACATTCCAGCCGGGGCGATCGTCGGGGGATACCCGGCGATTCCCCTGAAGCAATGGCATCGGCAGACGGCGATGATGGGGAAGATGTTTGTACGGAGGGGCGGGGAGCCGGGCTAACGGCCGACGTCACACCGTCTCCGCAACCTCCAGCAACGACCGCGCCGTCGAAACCTTCAGTGCCACCGCCTTCCGGTTCGCCTGGTAGTCCGGCCGCGGCTTGGGCACCGGGCCCAGCGTATTCGTCATCGCGTTATAGACCAGATAGACCTGCCACCGGTGCCGGGGGGACATGTTATGGCCGGAGCCGTGCACCATGTTGGCGTGGAACAGCACCACCGTGCCGGGGCTGCCGGTAACCGCCACCGGATCGCCCAATTCCTCGGTCAGCGCGATCATCTGCTTCTTGCCGACGGTCCACAGCGCGTAGGAGGTGCTGGTGTCGTCCCAGTCGGGTTCGATGATGCCGCGCGTGTGGGAGCCGGGGACGAAATAGAGGCAGCCGCTCATTTCGCTGGCCTGGTCGAGCATGACCATGGCGGTCAGCAGCCGGGGCTCGGGCGCGTTGTCGTTGGCCTTCCAGTTGGCATAGTCCTGGTGCCACTGCCAGTAACCGCCGTCGATCGCTTCCTTGAAGTTGCACTTGATGTGGAAGAGCGAAACCTCCTCCTTCAGCACATCCATGATCGGCTGCAGGACGCGGTGGTCGCGGGCGAGGTTGTAATAGGCCTGGGAGAAGGTGGGGCCGCCGACATCGGGCAGGCCGTAGATGATGCGCGGGGTCTCGCCGTCGCCTTCGCGCATGTTGCGGACATCGTGAACCTGGCCGACCCGGGCCAGCTCGGCCCGCAGCAGTTCGACCTCGTCGGCCGAGAGCAGGTTGGGGAGGACGAGGAAACCGTCGCGTTCGAAACGGCTGAGCTGTTCCTTCGTCAGATTCATCGCGTCCTCCCCACGCCCCGATCAGAACTTCCGGTCGGATTCATACATCGGCTGGGCCTTGTTGTCGCTCCAGCCGCCGAAGCGGAACTCGCTGGTGATGATGACGTCGATCTTGTCCATGTCGATGAAGCGGCCGCAGCTGGTCATCATCGTGTCCAGCCGCGCGTCGAATTCCTCCTTGCTCTTCGCATCGTAGAAGGCATGGGGATTGGTCATCGCCTCCAGCGGGAAGCATTCCTCGACGATCGACTGGAACAAGGGTGCGCCGGCGGTCAGCACCCGGTTCACGATGTTCTGGCAATAATAGAAGTTGGACTGGGTCTCGACCCCCACCTTGGTGTGGGAGTTGAGCCAGGTGTCCATATAATATTCCGGCGTCACCCGGGGCGGCCGCTGGATCATCGACATCTGCGAGAAGCCGCGC
>Ga0105238_10007059_pt1 | contig 11235 bp, 7 predicted proteins | sample KBSC34metaG_FD_81526 | JGI IMG/M metagenome (GOLD analysis project Ga0105238, IMG submission 81526) | Corn rhizosphere microbial communities from Kellogg Biological Station, Michigan, USA - KBS C3-4 metaG | ecosystem: Host-associated > Plants > Roots > Rhizosphere > Soil | place: Michigan, USA...
GACCCACAGCTCAAATCCAAACTCACGCGCCTTGAACGGGACACTGCGGCAGAGCGCCTGAGCCAGCAGCATGGGCGATTCGTCGATCTCGACGAATCACGGCGGTTCACCGGCCGCGTCGCAACCATCGACGCTCTGGCGAGCGGACCGCATGCGGTCGTCGTGAACGAAGGACGCTTCACGCTCGTGCCGGCGGATCGCGGACTCTCGAAACTCGTCGGCAAAGACGTCTCGCTTTCGCTCGCGTCTTCGCCTGGGCGCGATGCCGAACAGGCGCGCGTGCGTTTCCGCGTACTCGACGCAATGGACCTGTCTCCCTCCCTTGGCCCCTCACTTGGACGATGACAATGAGCACTGCGAAATCCGATCGCTCGCGCATTCCCGGTGGACTGCTGCTCGCACCCCTCGCGATCATCTCGATTGCGTGCGTGATCGGTTGTTGGTTCGCGACGGAGTACGTCGCCGAGGGTTTCGCCGATCAGCCCGAGCTCGGGTCGCCGCTGTTCTGGATCGACGGTCACGCGGTCTATCAGCCGTTCGCCTATTTCGTGTGGCTCAATCGCTGGAACGCCTATGCGCCGCATCGCTTCGACCTCGCGCTTTTCTGGCTCTATGGCGCCGTGCTCGCGGGAATTCTCGTTGCCATTCTGTACAACGTCTGGCGATCGCGTGGAAGTACCGGTGCGACAACCTATGGCTCGGCTCGATGGGCGGATCGCGCCGACGAGGAACGCAGCGGGTTGGTCGGTAGCGGCGGCGTCGTGCTCGGCCGCACGGAACGCGGGGAGTACCTGACGCACGACGGCCCCGAGCATATCGAAGTCACGGCGCCGAGCCGATCTGGCAAAGGGGTTGGCATCGTGATTCCAACGCTCTTGTCGTGGCCGGGTTCCGTGATCGTCAACGACATCAAGGGCGAAAACTGGACGTTGACGTCCGGCCATCGCCGGCGATTCGGTTACGTACTCGCCTTCAATCCGTCGAGCCGCGAGACGTGTCGCTTTAATCCGCTGATGGAGATCAGGCCCGGTGACTTTGAAGTCCGCGATGCGCAGAACGTCTGCGACATGATCGTGGACCCGGACGGCAAAGGAAAACCCGATCACTGGAGCAAGGAAGCGGACGCCTGGCTTCTGGCCGTGATCCTGCACGTGCTCTACGCGGAGCCGGATAAGACACTCGGCGGCATTGCGTGGTTCCTCAACGATCCAAAGCGCACTGTGCATGAACTGCTGGAAGCGATGCTGGCGACGCCGCATCTGGCGAGTGGTCCGCATCCGGTTGTGGCGATTGGCGCGCGCGCGATGTTGAACAAGAGCGCGAACGAACGCAGCGGCGTGCATTCGACGGCGCGTTCGTTCTTCAGCCTCTATCTTGATCCCATCGTCGCCACTGCGGTGAGCGAAAGCGATTTTCGTATCGCGGACCTGATGCAAGCCGAATACCCTCTGAGCCTCTATCTGATTTCGCCACCGAGCGACAAGGCGCGCCTGCGACCGCTGTTCCGATTGCTCCTGAATCAGTTCTGCCGGCGCTTGACCGAGGAACTCAATCCGCCCGCGAATAAACGAAGACTTCTGTTGCTACTCGATGAATTCCCTTCGCTCGGCAAACTGGATTTCTTTGAAGATGCGCTCGGCTTCGTCGCCGGCTATGGATTGAAGTGCCTGATGATCAATCAGAGCGTCAACCAGATCGTCAAGTACTACGGGTCGCACAACACCGTGATGGACGGCGCGCACGTGCACGTCTACTACGCGCCGAACACAGAGGAAACCGCGAAGAAGATCTCGGATCTGCTGGGTACGAAAACCGAAATCCACACGCAAGAGAACTTCGCGGGTCACCGGCTCGCGGCGTGGCTCGGACATGTCATGGTGTCGCGCCAGCAGACCGCACGCGCACTGCTCACGCCCGGCGAAGTGCGAGAATTGCCGAGCACCGACGAACTCGTAATCGTCGCGGGTCTTCCACCGATCCGCGCCAAGAAACTGCGCTTCCACGCAGATTCCACGTTTAAGGATTTCGCACCGTCGACGGACGCGGACGGGCGGCTCACGTCCGCTAATCACCCGTTGAACCCGCCACAAAAGCTATCGACTCGACCGTATGCCTATGGTCCGCCCGCACCCGAACCTGCGTGGCGAGTTTCGCATGCGAAATCGGCAGCGCCACCCATGCGTGCGGAGACCGCCATCGAAGGTCTTGATCGGTCGGTTGACGCGGATGTGGATCACGATGCGGACGCTGGCGAACTGTCGACAGACTACACACCAGCCGAAGACAATCGCGGTACCGCAGCGCCCGCCGGCGTGTTCGGTTTCGACGATCGAGAACGCCACGCCCTCGCCGATCCTGAATTCGGCTGGAATCTGCCCGCATGACGGTGCAACAGGAACCCTCCGATGCAATTCACACGCGCATCGCCGAACGCCTGAAGCGTGCTGTTCTGCGGGAAGCGGCGCAACGCGGCATCTCGCTGCGCGGCGTCCTCGAGGCGGCACTGCGCGATCGGTACGACCCGGAACGCGAAGCGCGCGACAAGCAACTCGTCATCCGAGAACTCAAGACCATGCGGCGTGAGATCACGCACATCTCGGCAAGCAACAAGGTGTTGTTCGAGGCGATGGCATTGCTGGTGAAAAACCTCTTTTCTTCATTGACGCCGCCGACCGCCGAAGGGCGTGTCGCGGGCGACCAGTTCTACGCGCGCTTCATTGACGCAGTCGTACGGGCGATCGAGAACAACGAACCGCTTATGGACCAGGTGCTGTCGCTGGCCATCGTCAATTACGACAGCGAAACGGAGAAATCTGATGCCAAGGTGACCCCCGATGCCTAAAGCTGCTCTGCAGGAGTCGACGCAAGACCGTTTGGCCGAGATGATGACGAGCGCAATGGGCGCCGCAATCGGCGACCTGTTGCACGATCCAAGGGTCGAAGAGTTGCGCGCCAATCCCGATGGGCGGCTGTGGTGCGTCCGCGACGGCACACGGTACGACACCAAGAAAACGCTTGGCACGGCGGCCCGACGACAACTAATCAATATCGTCGCGCACGCAGTGGGTGTCACAGTCGATGAGGACAACCCGAGTTTTCCGGCGGAATTGCCGGAATCGGGTTATCGCTTCCACGCGGTTGTGCCCCCTCAGAGTCCGGATGGGCCAACGTTCGTCATTCGCAAGAAGCCGTCAAAAGTCTTTTCGCTAGACGACTACATCGCTGCCGGCATCATGACAGCCGAACAAGCCGCATTCATCCGCCAAGCCGTCGCGAACCGCGAAAATATCCTGGTCGGAGGCGGCACCGGCTCCGGCAAGACAACGCTTGCGAACGCGATCCTGCAAGAGATCGGTCGCATTGCAGGGCGCGTGCTTACCGTCGAGGACACGTTGGAGCTGCAGGTCGAAGCCGATGAAGTCGTTCGTCAGCGCACGGTGCGCAATGGCAACACAGTTCGGCGCACCATGCAGGACGTCGTGCGCGACATGCTGCGTCTTTCACCTGACCGCATCATCGTCGGCGAAGTTCGCGGCCCCGAGGCGATCGACATGATTCAAGGCTGGAATACGGGACATCCGGGTGGTGTGGCGACGATCCACTGCAACTCTGCGCCGGACGCGTTGGAGCGCTTGGAAGATCTGTTGATCCAGGGCGGCTACACGCCCGTACCACGACAGATTGCCAAGTCTGTGAACATCATCCTGTTCATAGGTCCTCTTATCACTGAAACGTCAGAGGGTCGGCGCGCCAAGCGCCAGCTCCGAGACATCGTACATGTGACTGGCTTTCGGGCGTCAGAGTCAGGCGCCGAGTACTTGTTCGAGCGTCCGTTTCCCATCTGAGCATCGAGGCCAAGGAATTACCTTTCAGAACAGCGCGTTGCAGTTGCGCTCGTGTATTGGAACGTGCAACCATCCCTGGTGACTGAAATCGGAGCCTCATGGAGAGCGCAACGATGAGGTTGGCGCTGTTGTGCACGTCATTAGGCGTGAACGCTGCGAGCAATGCGAAGGCGGTTGATCCATCATTGAGAGACGTTTCCGTCTCTGTGACTTCCGCGCTCGCTGGGCGCATGGGGCGCATTGTGATCGACATCGAGACTGTTGACTTGGAGGCGCGAAATCTCCGATTGCCCAGCGATCGAGTCGGCATGGTGATAGCTCAGCCGTTTGTACCCAATGAATCGCTGACGGCCGCAGAACCTTATCGGTGCGCGATCGCAGCCAGGCAGGACCGGCTCGCCGTCCTTTCCCAGACCCTTGCCATCTCGCGCGCTAACCACCACGGGATGCAAAAGACTCATTTCACAATCTTCCCGGAGTACTCAATTCCGGGCCCTGATGGCATTGCACTTGTCGAAACAGCAGTCCGTGCAAACGATTGGCCCAATGGAACTATCGTAATAGGCGGCACCGACGGGTTAACTCAGGCTCAATATGGCGATTTGCTGCAGGGACCATCGACCCATTGTAATGGGCCCCGAAACGGAGCTGATCAAGTTGGTGACCGCTGGGTCAACTGCGCGATAACGTGGATCAAGCAAGCCAATGGCGCCGTTGATCGATGGGTTCAGCCGAAAATCCATCCCGCTTGGCCCGAGATGAACATCGCCCATCAGCATATGTTTAGCGGGCGCAGCGTATACGTCTTCAAAGGACGCTTTGATAACGATGCGCCATTTCGTTTTGCGACGCTCGTCTGCTTTGATTGGGTGGCCACTGTCGACGCCCAAATGCCTTTCGAGTGGATTCTCAGTGACCTACATAACAAAGCGGATGGTGCGCAGCTCCCCTTGTCGTGGCTATTCGTAATTCAGCGGAATCAGAAACCGTCGCACGCCACGTTCTTGACTAGCGTGAATAGATTCTTCAACCAAGTCGATTTTCCCAATGCGCTTCGGGATCGCGCGTGTGTTGTCTTTGCAAATACTGCGGGCAAGGCGACTCCCGGGCGGAGCAATGAATTTGGTGGTTGCAGTGTCGTATCATCGCCACAGTCCCTTTTTCAGATACCCTCTTGTGCTCCTACATTTTCCGGCGGTGGACCGCGTTTTCGCGATGGAAGCAATTTGCTCGCGAATTGCAAGGACTTTGTCTTTCGTGAACGAGGGGCCTGCATCCACTCTTTCGTCCAGATAAATCCGGCATCAGTGGCTGCTGGTGCGGGCGGCCGCACATTCGCCGTGGCTCAAGCCCAAGTATTCCCTACGTCGGGACCTACGCATCCACGTGCCCCAAACGGTGCTGTTCCCGCTGCCATCAAATGGATCAATGACGAACTCGATAGCTTGCCAGATCTACAAGATAGGTATCCGGCAGCTCCACTTGCTCCTACGGCGGCAACTATGCGTATCGAAAACGTCCAGTGCCTGCGTGATCTCGCGTCGCAAGCGGTCGCCGTAACGGTCGAGCTCGCAACACAGGGTTTACAGAGCAATTTAGCCGATGATTGGAATTCACCTGAATCCGAGGCGCTTGGTCACGTCGCCAATACGCTCGACATTCTGAGGGTAGCTCTTGCGCCGACAGTGCCGAACATTTCGGGTGATCCCGTGCACGCGAGCATTGAAATCGGCAACCATGATGTCGATTTAATAGCCGTACGCGGCAACAGCCACGACGAGTGCGTCACCCACGTCAACAAACTGCGGCCGCTGCGACGGCGGCCGACTCTTCTCGTATCGCGAGACCACGACAATACCAAGTGGGCCAAGAAACTCGGCAACTTCCTCCAGCCGCTAACTCAACCAGGAGACGAGCCACGGATCACAGACCCGTCGAGCGGCATGATTCACATCGGGTACCAGAACCTGCTGGAGCCCTTCATAAGCGCACAGAACGCAGCGGCGTTAGCGATATCGATTCATGCCGAACTTGCAAACTGACACCAGCTCGCGCGTTCAGGTGTTGGGGGCGTATCTTCAAGACGTTCTCCCGGACTCCCAACTGACGAACGAGAAGATCGATTCGGCTCAGCAGCCGCTTCTCCTGTTGCAGACGAAAACCGTCATGGCCGCCTTCGCTTTTTCGAACGGTGACATGGGAAAGAGCTACGACGTCCTGTATCAAGGCTTCAAGAAGCGCTACGTCGAGCGCAGAAAGCAGTGGGACACCTTGGATATCGCCTTCATATTCTGCGTGTCGCCCGATGCGCCGAACTTGGATCGCTTCTGCTCCAATGTCGAAACAGACGTTTTCTTCTGCCGGAAGTTTGTTGTTCCCTTCGTGATGCCAATTGGCAATGCGTTGGCTCGGTTGCCGTTCCTCCCGATGTCGCCGATTAGGGCACAAGCCCTTCGGCCGCCATCGGCACAAACCTTTCTGCAGCAATCAGGCGTTGCAGCGGTCTTGGCGAAGTATCTGGTAGTCAGAGGCGAACGAGGTCCGGAACGAATTGTTGAAGATTGCGAAAGCGGTTCCTTCGGTGAACCGCAAGCGCTTGTGGCGTCGCAGACCAGGACAGGCGCCTATCCAGACCAATCGGCCTCGCCGGTTAGGTTGAATAGCGTCACGATCAAGGATTTTCGTGCTTATCGAAAGGCACAAACTTTTCGGCTTGGGACCGATGTTACGGTCCTTTATGGGCCGAACGGTTTCGGTAAAACCTCCTTCTTTGACGCTGTGGACTTTGCGATTACTGGAGAAATAGGACGCCTCAAGCGGCATGGTGTAACTGATGCCCGTTTTCAGAAACTCGCCAAACATCTCGACGCCGATCCCGAGGACAGTGCGGTAACACTCACGTTTAAAGCCGCAGGTGCAGACCGTACGGTCAGGCGCAAGGTATCGGATCCAAAGAATGCTCAGCTCGATGGAGTAGCCGTCAACCGTAAAACGGTTTTGGCGGAGTTGACCGGCGGCGATATTCCAGCAACGGATCGTGTGGAAAACTTCATCAACCTCTTCAGAGCGACACATTTGTTTAGTCAGGAGCATCAGGAGTTAGCGGACGGGTTTCAGGTAAAATGCGAGCTTTCTGCAGAGGTCGTGTCTCGTCTTCTCGCTTTTGAAGACTACAACAGTGCGATCGGAAAGACTGAAAAGGTGCGCGACTTATTGAAATCAGAAATGAGCCGGATTCAGCATACGGTAAAGACCCTGTCTGAAGAGGCCGCTGATGAGAAGACTGAACTCGACCGGCTCGGCAATTTGGTCAAGGCCCCTGCGAATACGCAGGACCTGCAGGCAGGTATTGATGATGTGCTCCGCCGCCTTCGCGATTCGGGAATCACAATTACTCCTGGCGCTCGCGATGCCCAGTCTGCACGCAGCTGGCGTGCGGCGATTCAGGTGCACCTAACAGAGAAGAGACTTCTGGCCGGCCGACTGGCTGAGCTTGCTAAGGACGCGGCGAGAATACCAAGCCTGCGCGACGATGCGAGCAAAATAGGCCATCAGATCGAGAGCAAGGGAAAGTCCTTGGCCCAAACGGAGACCAACCGCGTAGCAGCGGAGAATGAACTTCGTGACGTCGAAAATGCGACAGCCGAGTATCGAGCCAAGCGGTCGGAGCTCCTCAATCTAATCGGGATTTTGGACTGGGTGCAGCAAACCGCACCTGCATTTGCGGACCTTGTTTCGCAAGAACATCTCATCGTCCAGGACTTAGGCTTGGTCAAAGCTGAGTTGGGCGAGGCTGGCGAAGAAGTATCACGGTTGTCGAGCGAGATTGCCGCGTGTGAAGACGCGATTAGAGGCCAAAGTGAGAGCGCGTCGTCGCGCAGAGGTCTCGCGGCGGAACTGCATACACTGTCTGAAGCAGTTCCCTCATGGCGCTCGAATCGAACGCAGCTTCTCGTTCACAATGACCTTGAGGCCAAGAACCTGAGTGCATTAGACCAGCTCGGCCAAAATGAAAGGGAGCTAGCATCTAAGATTGCGCTCCTCGAGAACGAGGCAGAGCGCACCGGCCGCCAAATTGCGGAGGTTGACCGCAATAGTTCCGAAATAAGAAAACTTCTTTCACAGCTACAGGGGCATGCGAGAACTGGCACTTGCCCCCTGTGCGGGGAGGATCATGGATCAAGGGAGGAGTTACTCAAGCGGATAGAGGCGCAGCTGTCGGCAGACGCTGCCACCGAAGCTCGAGCGAGTCTGGCGATTGTCAGGTCGGACATGGACACGCTGTCAGAGCAAGCAGCTGAGCTCGGACAGAGGCACGAGCAAATCGAGGCAAGCTTAATTTCGATCAGAGGGGCACAGCAGAAACTGAGGGTTGAGATCACATCTTTCGAAGACGAACTGGCTGCACGTGGGTTCGTGGACGACGGAAGCGGGATGATCGAACAGCGAATCAATGATCGGCATGCAGCAATTGAGGGCGAAGCGCAGGCAGATGAACGCCGCGCTCATGAATTGCACGGTCAGCTGGAATCCGCGCGAAAGCGGTTAGCGGATCGCCGGGTAGTTTTGGAATCGCAAAGGGCCGACCACGACGCGAAGGAAGTGCGGCTGCTCGCTGTGCAAAAGCAGATCGAGGCTATTCGCAACGATCAGCGCCTCAGCAAGGTTTCGATTGAGGCGGATTTGCGCGAACTCGCGGAGCGCGGAATGACTGCGCGGAAGAATCTAGAAGACCTCAGTGGCGAACTGTCATCGCGAGAGAACCGTTTAGCACAGCTAAAGCAAATGATCGCCACAAGCGGCAAGGAAGAGATTGCACTGAGGGGCGAATTGCAGGGATTGCGCGATCAGCTCTCCAGTCTTCAGAAGACGACTACGGAGGTCACTGCGCGACTTGAACAGGCACATTTTTTGCCGGATGCGACCGAGGCGATGGTCCTGGAGGAAATGGGCAGCGAATCACGAAGCCAGGCGGTGCTGGCAGAGCTCAATGATTCGATAGCAGCGATCGAAGTTGCGCTGGACACCGCCTCCACTGCGGCGGCGTTCTCGCGGCTGCAGCAAGGCGTCTTGACCAAGGAGAAAGCGATTGCAACTGCCAAGGAACGGCGCGATCGTCTGCAGCCTTGGAGCACTTACTTCAAGACTCTGGGCATACTCATCGCCGAACAACAGAACAAGGCAATCGACGAATTCACTCGTGAGTACGGTCCCCGTACATCGATTATTCAGAAGCGCCTGCGATCTGTCTATGGCTTCGACGAGGTCGAAATTCGAAGTCATGATTCAAGCATACAGGTCCGCGTTAAGAGGCGCGGAGAGGAGTTGAGGCCGACGGACTATTTCAGCCAGTCTCAACAGCAGACACTCCTGCTCGGGCTCTTCCTGACCGCCTGCCTCTCCCAAACGTGGTCGTCGCTGTCGCCGATTTTCATGGACGACCCCGTGACTCATTTTGATGACCTAAACACTTATGCATTTCTCGACCTCATTGTCGGACTTGTTGAATCCGAGCCCGGTAAACGTCAGTTTGTGATTTCCACGTGCGACGAGCGATTTCTGCAGCTTGCCCATCAGAAATTCCGCCATCTTGGGAGCCGATCGGCGTTCTACAAGTTCTCAGCGATCGGCGCCGAAGGTCCAGTAGTTGAGCAGATCAACGCAACCCAGGATGACGTTGCGACATTGAGCCCCTGACACTTGCCAGCACGTGTTTGAGCGGCTGTTGATCAGAGAACAGCAGCCTGGCCTACGCGACACAAGGACGAATCCGTAGCGGCGCGCCAAGCGCGCTTTGACGCCGAGAACCACGAGGTTTGCGACTTCCATGTTGCAGGGCCGCCTCCCCATCTCGCAAAAAGGTTGCGGGCTAGTACTTCCGGCGTAGTCCAACCAAATTCCATTGCTGACCAAGCATGTCCAGCAACGTATCAATATCGGCAAAGTATACTTTGATGTATTTACATTAACTAAATTACATCATAAATTCCGCGGCACGCCGCTCCGGCGCTAGAACTGCCAACGCGGGGAATTTTCATGCCGAACTCTCGTCGTCGAATTGCTCTCAGCGCATTGCTGCTCGTCGCGTTGCTGCCCGTACTTGCGCATGCGTCGGGTTCCGGCATGCCGTGGGAGTCGTGGCTACAGAAGGTCCTCGATTCGATTTCGGGTCCGGTCGCGAAGATCATCGGCGCGATCGTGATCATCCTGTCCGGCCTCGGCATGGCGTCGGGTGAGGGCGGCGGCGGAGCCCGCAAATGGGTGATGGTCGCGTTTGGCCTGTCGATCGCGTTCACGGCGGTCAGCTTCTTCCTGAACTTCCTCGGCTTCTCCGGCGGCGTGGCGTTCTGAGGATCGCGCGATGCAGCCAGCCGAACATCTTCCGGGTTTTGAGATTCCAGTTCATAGAAGTCTCACCGAACGCATCCTCGTGGCAGGCGTGCCGCGCGAGGGGGCACTCCTCAACGCGACATTCACTGCGGCGTTCGTCTTCGGCCTCCAGTGCTGGTACGCATTGCCGGTCGGCTTCGCCTTGCACTGGCTGGCGATCCGGTTGACCAAGCGTGACGACCGGTTCTTCGATGTGCTGCGTCGAACACTGTGTTTTCGTGTGTTCTACCGCGCCTGATTCATTTCGCATGCGAAATTCCCTATGCAAATAACCTCGCTCCTCCTTCCCGCGTTCTCTGGCCTGACCGGTTCTCTGGCCTTCGGCGTTGCCGGCTGGCTTGGATTCGAGACGGTGCGCAACGACCTCTCACGCCGGTCGGAAGCACCCAATACACTCGCCGATCTCGTCAAGTGGGCGGCGATCGTCGCGCCGGGTATCGTTCTCAACAAGAACGGCAGCTTTCAGTCGACGTTTCGTTACCGTGGCCCGGATCTCGATAGCTCGACTGAATCGGAACTCGTGAGCACGTGCGCGCGGCTCAACAACATCGTGCGTCGATTGGGCTCTGGATGGGCGGTCTATTTCGACGCCGTTCGACGCGAGACGACGACGTATCCGCGCTCGCGCTTTCCCGATGCCATCAGTGCACTGATCGACGAGGAGCGTCGTGCGAACTTCGAGAGCGGCGAACACTTCGAGAGTTCTTACTCCTGCACGCTGATCTGGATCCCGCCTCCGTTGATCGAAGCGGCGGCTGAGGCATTGTTCTTCGATGATGACGACGAACCGACAGGACTATCGCGGCGCGAAGTGGGCCGGCGGCGCGCGGATCAAGCGGCTGCTGAGTACCTCGCCGCATTTGCAGCAGAACGCAATCGCCTGATCGCACAGTTCGCAAGCATCTTCCCGAGCGTCGTTCCGCTCGATGACGCCGAGACGCTGTCCTATCTGCACTCGGCGGTTTCGACGAAGCTCCATCCGGTTGCCGTTCCCGACGTA
>Ga0105238_10007060_pt1 | contig 11235 bp, 8 predicted proteins | sample KBSC34metaG_FD_81526 | JGI IMG/M metagenome (GOLD analysis project Ga0105238, IMG submission 81526) | Corn rhizosphere microbial communities from Kellogg Biological Station, Michigan, USA - KBS C3-4 metaG | ecosystem: Host-associated > Plants > Roots > Rhizosphere > Soil | place: Michigan, USA...
GCGTTAAATGCGTACAAGAGCGCACGCGGAAAGCGGGATCAATGAAGAAGATACTGATATTGGCCATTCTGGCCGCAATGCTGCTGCCGGCGGCATCGCATGCCGGACCGTCAGCCGCATCAGGCCAGCCGGATGTTCTTGTGCTGGTCCAAGCCCTTCCGCGCGGCAACAATGAAGTATGCATCACGTATCCGACTATTGTGCCGAAGACACAGGTGCAGCACGACATGGACAGTCTGCACAGCATTTCGGGCTGGGTAATTAAGAACCCGAAGATAACCGCTGGTCTTGCTCCAATTCGCGGTTCGAAAGATGTCATGACGACTGTCGTCTTCAACACAAACAATGTCGTGGCGCCGGACTCCCATGCATTTCCCATCGAGCCGATCGTAACGGCTTTGCGGGGATATAATCATATCTTGATCACATATTTCCTGAACTCCCCGATTCACTACACGGGACTTCGCGATTATGACGATAACAATGTCTCGGTGAGTTTCGAAGAGCGAGGACCGGCTTACACTTATCACGTTAAGCTGCACAACACCAATTTCCAGAAGCTGAACCTGCCGCTCTATCAGCCGGCTCCATCAACTGTGCGAACTGCCTCCAAGAGTGTCGAAGGCCGGCATGCGGTCAAGCCCTGGCAAGTGGCGTTGATCGCTGTCCTTGCCGCGGTCGCCGGAGGGGCGGTCTATATGGCTATGGCCAAACATTCCTGAAAATTCAAAGGACCTGAGAATGCCCGACCTACAAGATCTGCTTAAAATTGCGGCGCAACGCAAAGCGTCCGACGTGTTCCTTAAAGCCGACTGCGCCCCGACATTCCGTCTCGGCGGCTTCGTCAAGCAACAGGATATGCCCGTCCTATCACCCGAAGATACCCAGAGCCTTGCGTACAGCATCATGACGCATGAGCAGATTGGGCGTTTCGAACACCGGCATGAACTCGACCTTGGCTTCGAGATCCCGGGGGTTTGCCGTATCCGCGCCAACGTCTATATGCAGCGCGGATCAATCGGTATTGTCTGCCGCCTGATCCCGTTGCGCGTATTCACACTGGAACAGCTGGGCATGCCTCCGGTTCTGGGCGACTTCACCAAGAACCGTCAGGGACTGGTGCTGGTTACCGGCCCCACAGGTTCCGGTAAAACCACGACGCTCGCGGCTCTCATCGACCTGATCAACTCAAATCGCCGCTGCCATATCGTTACCGTAGAGGACCCGATCGAATTTGTCCACCCGGACAAAGACAGCATCGTCTCCCAGCGCGAAGTGGGTCTCGACACAGAATCATTCAACGACGCATTGAAATATATGCTTCGTCAGAACCCCGATGTCATTATGATCGGAGAAATGCGCGACATCGAAACGATGAACGTCGCGCTTGCCGCCGCCGAAACGGGGCACCTTGTGTTCTCGACTCTCCATACAGCATCAGCGGCGGAAACTCTCGATCGTATCATTAACCTCTTTCCCCCCTCAGACCGGGATATGTTATGCCTGAGGCTTGGCGGTTCACTCAAGGGAGTTATCTCACAGAAACTGATCCCACGCGCGGACGGCACGGGACGCGTCGGCGCCGTAGAGGTTATGGTCAGTACGCCGACCGTAGCTAAATTGATCGAAGACGGCCGTTCCTCGCAGATTTATTCCGCCATTATGGAAGGCAATTTCTGGGGAATGCAGACCATGAACCAGTGTCTGTTAAAATACTTCCGCGCTGGCCTCATCAGCGAGGAGGAAGCTCTGCATAACGCGGGGAATGTGACAGAGATGAAACAGATGATCCGGCGGCCGTCGTAGGCTGATCTACAAGAACTACCCCATATGAGGCGCGTGCCGTTCCATATGCGCCTCATACAGCCTCCTAATCGTGTCACAAGCTGGATCACGTCCTAGGAGGCTCCCGCATGCCCGACCTGAGCGAACTGCTCAAGCAGCTGGTTGACGAGGGTGGATCCGACCTTCACTTGAGAGTCGGCGAACCACCTGTGTTTCGTATTCACGGTACTCTTGTACGCACCGCGCATCCCAAACTCACGCCTCACGATACGGAAAGTCTCATTTGCGGCATATTGAACGCCGAACGCCAGGAAGCCTTTGCCAAGCGCCTGGAATTGGATATCTCCCACTCTACCGACTTTGCGCGCTTTCGAGTAAACGTATTCCGGCAGCAGGAATACGTAGGCGCGGTCATGCGGGTCATCCCGTTTTCGATCAAGACTCTGGACGATCTCAAGGTCCCCGCTGTCGTCAAAGAACTCTCGCTTCGTCCGCGCGGCCTCTTCCTCGTAACGGGTCCAACCGGCTCCGGCAAAAGTACAACCCTCGCGGCAATTATAGACCACATCAACACACATAAGCATTGCAACGTGGTAACGGTTGAAGATCCTATTGAGTTCATCCATGAGGACAAACTTTCGGCGATCAATCAGCGCGAGATCGGCGAGGACACGCACTCCTTCACCGCTGCCCTCAAACATGTGATGCGTCAGAACCCCGACGTGATCCTCGTCGTAGAAATGCGCGATCTGGAAACGATTCAGCTTGCGGTTACCGCCGCGGAAACCGGCCACCTGGTCTTCTCCACCCTGCACACAACCGATGCCGCCCAGACGATCGATCGCATTGTCGATGTCTTCCCGCCCGAGCAGCAGCGCCAGATCCGCACACAGCTCGCGGTAACGCTCCTGGGGGTTCTCTCCCAGACGCTTCTTCCGCGAGCGGACACTAGTGGTCGTATTGCCGCATTCGAAGTACTGGTGGCAACTCCTGCGATTCGAAGTCTGATTCGTGAAGGCAAAACCCACCAGATGGGCACCGACATTCAAACTGGTGGTCAGTTCGGAATGGAATCCCTGGACCATTCCCTTCTTGATCTGGTCAAAAATAAAATCGTGAAGTATGAGGACGCACTGGCGAAATCGTCAAATGCCAGAGAGTTCGAACAACGGGCCGCCCCCTATCGCGGTCAAATTCCGGCCGGCATTTTGTAGCCCAAAAGGGAGATTACGATGGTTGCTCTAGATGAACTATTGGGAGAAACGCTGGACTGCAGCGGCAGCGATCTGCATATAAAGGCCGGAAGTCCTCCGCTGGTGCGTATCCACGGTGAGCTGCTTCCGATGAATCGTCCGATACTGAGTGCTGAAGAAGCCTGCACCCTATCCTATCAGGCACTGAAAGCGGAACAGCGCGCGAAATTTGAGGAAGACCGGGAGCTGGATTTCGCCTATATCCTTCCGGACCGCGCCAGGTTCCGAGGCAACGTCTACCAGCAGCGCGGCGCTATCCAGAGCGTCTTCAGGACGATCCCGCTTACCATTCAATCAATGCAAGACCTGAAGCTGCCGCCGGTGTGCCGCTTCTTTTGCGAACGGCCCCGTGGTCTCGTATTGATAACTGGGCCATCCGGCAGCGGCAAATCTACGACACAGGCCGCGATGATCGACTATATCAATACAAACCACGCCCTGCATATCGTAACGATCGAAGATCCGATCGAGTTCGTGCATGAGGATAAGCAGGCGCTTGTGAATCAGAGAGAGTTGGAGCGGGATACCCACAGCTTCACCAATGCGCTGCGCGCTGTGCTCCGTCAGGATCCCGATGTGATCCTGATTGGGGAAATGCGTGACCTTGAGACGATCTCGCTCGCCGTAACAGCCGCAGAGACCGGACATCTCGTGTTCGGCACACTGCACACGACTGACGCCGTGCAGACCGTGGACCGCATCATTGATGCGTTCCCACAGCACCAGCAGCAGCAGATCCGAATGCAGCTTTCGGTCAACCTGATCGGAGTGGTGTCTCAAACGCTCGTGAAGAGTGCAGATGGCAACGGACGCATAGCGGCTTTCGAAACGCTCGTAGCCGTGCCAAGCGTACGCAGCCTCATTCGTGAGGCCAAAACGCATCAGCTGGCATCGCTGATCCAGACGGGGAGCAAACAGGGAATGATCACGATGGATCAATCCCTCGCAGACCTCGTTAAGGCAGGTATTGCAAAAAAAGAGGACGCGGCTGAGAGAGCGCAAAATTTGAGAGACTTCGAGGATCTGTGCGGAAAACGCGACCATGAACACGATGTGGTCGATACGCCAGGCAATGGACACTCAAAACACGAAGAACCGCTCACGCCGCAGCCTGTCGCAGCGCATGCGCCGCCGCCGTCACATCGGCTGCCGTTCGGGTTCAGGAGGAATGGGTAGAGGAGAGAATTCCCACTATATACAAAACGTTCACTCGCTAGGACCCACCCTTATTCCCTCCCGAAGGGAGGGCGCGTTCGCCTATACAATGGGCTCTGTCCTCTTGGCGCATTGACAAGAGCAGCAAGCCTTCTGCATAGGCGAACGATCCTTCCCTTCGGGGAGGACGCAAGGAGGGGTCCTAAACAAGTACCGTTTTCGATGTCGGAGGCAAGCCTCCTCTCTTACTTCCGTCGCCCCTTGGCCTTTACGGCGCGACGGCGGTCGGAGCGGGTTGCGCCTTCGACTTCCGGCCCCTCTTCATCGCCGTCCTCGTCCTCGGCTTGCACCGGAACCCCATCGGCATCCACCTCATCGTCGAAGGCGATCTTAATGAACGACATGATCCGGCTGACCTCTTCCTGCATAGAGGCCAGCATCTCCTGGAACATGTCGTACGCTTCCTTCTTGTAAAGGACCAGCGGATCGATGCCGGCATAGCCACGCCAGCCGATGCCTTCACGCAGGTACTCCATGTTGGAGAGGTGCTCCATCCAATGGCGGTCGAGGGACTGCAGCATCATCCGGCGCTCGAACTGCCGGATCTCGGCAATACCAGGTTCCTCACCAAGGGCCTCAATGAAGTGCTGTTCTTTATCCTCGTAAGAAGTTCTCGCAGTGTCTACCAGCAGGCTGACGAGTTCCTCGTATGGCTTGCCCTTGAGGTCATCCACATCGAGGTAATCAGAAAGTGGGAACACCTGGTTGAGACTTGTATGAAGGCCTTCCAGGTCCCACTCCTCGTGCTCCACGGATGCCGGCGCATAGATGTTTACATCGCCCCGGACCGATTCTTCCAGGAACTCTGCAATCGTATCGCGCAGGTCGGCGCCCATCATGATGCGTCGTCGCTCGGTGTAGATCTTCTCACGCTGGACGTTCATGACATCGTCGTAATCGAGAGTCGATTTGCGCTGATCGAAGTAGTGAGATTCGACCTTCTTCTGAGCGCGCTCGATCATCTTGGTAAGCAGCCCTGAGTCGATCGATTGGTCTTCTGCCCAGGCAGCCAGCATCGGATTGTTCGTACGGTCGCCGAACAGTCGCAGAAGCTCATCTTCCATGGAAACGAAGAACTTCGATTCCCCGGGATCACCCTGGCGGCCGGAGCGGCCACGGAGCTGGTTGTCGATACGGCGGGATTCATGCCGCTCCGTACCCACGACAAACAGACCGCCTCGCTGGCGAACTTCGTCGGCCTCGGCCTGGTGCTCAGCCGATCCACGCTCCCCAACAGGCGTAAGACCGACACGCAGTCTGCCGCCGCGGCGATATTCAGGTTGCCCGGGAACTTCGCCTTCAACCGCAGTATGGTCATTGACGATCGTGCCGCCGAGAAGGATGTCGACGCCTCGTCCCGCCATATTCGTTGCAATCGTTACGGTGCCTTTGCGGCCCGCTTCGGCAATGATCATCGCTTCCTGTTCATGGAACTTAGCGTTCAGGACGTTGTGCGCAATGCCATGCGCCAGCGCCTCTTCCAGCTCAGGATACTGTTCCTTGGCAACACCGATCAGGGCAGCCAGTTTGTTGAGGTTATCTTCGGTGCGGACGTTCGTCGAAATATCCAGCGCGCGTCCGACCTCGGTTAGCTTGCCGGATGTAAGCGTCGTCAGCTTCTGATTGAGCGCCTTGCTGTACTCTTCGTACTTGCCCTTCTCAAGCTTATTGCTTACCTTCTCAAGTTGATCGCGCATGATATCCGTCAGCGCCAGCATCTCAAGCCGGTCATACCGCAGGCGATCAGAGACACGCTCCGACTGCTCAACGCTTCGTGTGCCGACAAGTACCGGCTGATGCTTCACATGGACGCGCAGGATCTCACGGGCGATACCTCGAAGCTTGGCTTCCTCTGTCTTGAAGATGATGTCCGGATGGTCCTTACGAACCATCGGCTTGTTCGTCGGCACCGCTACGACATCAAGCGCGTAGATCTTCCGGAACTCATCCTCTTCCGTCTTTGCCGTACCGGTCATACCGCCGAGCTTCGGATAGAGGCGGAACAGGTTCTGGAACGTAATCGTTGCCAGCGTCTTCTGCTCGTTCTCGATCGTGACGCCTTCCTTGGCTTCCACGGCCTGGTGAAGGCCGTCGGACCAGCGGCGGCCGAACATCAGGCGTCCCGTGAACTCGTCGATGATGACGACTTCCTTCTTGCCCTTCTCGTTCTCCTTCACAAGATAGTCGATGTCCTTCTTGTAGACGGCATGAGCGCGCAGAGCAGCGCTCGCGTGCTGCATTGCCGTCAGGTTTTCCGGGTCGGAGAGGTTCTGGATGCCGAGAGCGGCCTCGACGCGCCGCTGGCCGTCGTCCGTGAAGATCGCAGTCTTCTGCTTCTCTTCGAGCTTATAGTCGCGCTCATCGCGAAGCTGCCGGATAATTCGGTCCATCTTCACATACAAGTCTGAGGAAGCTTCTGCCTGTCCTGAGATGATGAGCGGTGTTCGCGCTTCATCAACAAGGATCGAGTCAACTTCGTCGACGATGGCGAAGATGAGTTCCGGCTGTGAGAGCTCCTGGCCAGGCACCGTCAGGTTATCGCGCAGATAGTCGAAGCCATACTCATTGTTTGTGCCGTACGTGATGTCGCAGAGATAGGCCTCACGCCGGGACATGACCGGGCGGGCGTAATCGTAGCGAGCATCGGGGTGGCGGTATTCCGGATCGAAGATGAACGTTCCGCCGCCGTCTCCGGTTTCCGGGCTCTGCCCCTGGATAATGCCGACAGACAGTCCCAGGAAGTGATAGAGCGGTCCCATGTTCACAGCGCCGACTTTGCTGAGATAGTCGTTAACCGTAATCAGGTGGACACCCTTGCCAGTCAATGCGTTCAGGTAGATAGGCAGGGTCGCCGTCAGCGTTTTGCCTTCGCCTGTCTTCATTTCGGCGATACGGCCATCATGCAGCACCATTCCGCCGATAAGCTGCACGTCGAATGGGCGCATTTTGAGGGCACGGGAGCCGGCCTCACGAACTACGGCAAAGGCCTCTTCAAGGAGCGGATCGAGAGCAGCATCGGTCACCATGCGCTTCTCTTCACGCTTGAGCTCTTCCCAGTCTTTGCCGTAGCGCTTGCACTCTTTTTCGATCGTTGCCGCTATTCGCTCTTTGAACTCTGTCGTCTTCGCCTTGAGTTCATCGTCGGACAGCTTCTTCATTGCGGGCTCAAGCGCCGCAATCTGTTCAACTTTTTTCTTGTACTTCTGAATGTCGCGTTCGTTGCCGTCAAACAACTTGCGTAAGAATTGCATTTCGGTCCTCTTAATATGTTTCGGGCGCACACGATGAGTCGCGCCAAATATTCGGCCGTCTGTGCCGACGTTATACGGCGCACGGCAATGCAGGCGCAGGGCAGCAATGCCCGTGAGCGCCTGGCGGGATAATTAAAGACAGTGCGTTGCTGTGGAAAAGGATGTCAGGGAGCTCGGGGAACCGAAGAAAGCGAGACGGCCGCCGACAGCGGCAGAAATGCGGGCTTAGCCGGCGGACGAGAAATAACGGCGTCCGCGGAGTCCGATATGGGACATGGTTTACGAGTGCTTGAAGATCGACTGGGAACGAGGACGAGGACAGTAGCCCCATCGTGCGCTTCAACGGTACGAAAGTAATCGTCCAGGCTTGTGACCTGAAGCGTACGGCATGAGTACGGTTCTAACGCCGGATTGACCCAAAGGTAACCGCTCCACATCGGCGAGAGACAAAGCAGGATCTGTAGTTGGATAATCGTCTGGAGCGACATCGGGTCAGTATAGCATGAACGGCGAGAGGTTGTCAAAAGAACCGCAGGCAGGCAGCGGTCCCGTATGACACAGAGTTTCCAGCACAACGACGTCTGCCATTGCAGCGTCTGGCGCATCAGAATTCAACTCGCCTGCCGCAGCCGCATAGGACGCAAAATAAGTGGCCCAGGACCGCGGAGCAATCTCCTCAATTATAAATGCAAGATCGAATGATACGACATGATGCGTATCGCTGCCATCATCCGTATCGCGCATCATAACATTCCACAATGCGCTTTGGGCGGCAAGACCGCTCCCATTCCGTACGTCCACGCCGATAAGCGCTATGGATCGCTTCATTCGGTACTCAGCATGAAATACGGCGATTCCCCGTGTAGAAGTTTCCTTGGGATTCCAAACAACGAGCGCGCGAGTCGCATCAGGATTCGTATGCGATGTGTCGATGAGTTCGGTGGCTTGGCGGAGGGATTCGGAGGAAGGATTGAGAGTCAAATGCGCCTCCAAATTAAGACCCACCCTTATTCCCTCCCGAAGGGAGGGCGCGTTCACTTTGGAGATAGGCTACACATTCTTGACCAAGCACCAAGAAGCGAAAGGCCGTTGCAAACCGGGACGCGCCCTCCCTTCGGGAGGGGATGGGGTGGGTCTTAATGAGCGAACGTCAGCATCTTTACCCTACCCACCGCTTCATAACGATGGTAGCATTGTGGCCGCCGAAGCCGAAGGAGTTGGACAATGCGATATCCGCCTGCTGCTTCCTTGCCTCATTCGGCACAAGATCGAGATCGCATTCCGGATCCGGATTCTCAAGATTCATCGTAGGAGGCAGTATTCCGGTGTGCAGCGCCTTGGCCACCGCGATGGCCTCAATGGCTCCTGCAGCGCCCAGGAGGTGCCCTGTCATCGATTTTGTGGACGACACAGCCAGCTTATAGGCGTGCTCGCCGAACACGTTCTTGATCGCGATGATTTCCAGCACGTCTCCGGCCGGTGTGCTCGTGCCGTGCGCGTTGATGTAGTTTACGGCTTCCGGTTCGATCAATGCATCACGTAGAGCGGCCTTCATTGCCCGCGCCGCACCTGCGCCTTCGGGAGCCGGGTGCACCATATCGTAGGCGTCGTTGCTCATGCCGTAACCGATCAGCTCGCCATAGATGCGCGCTCCTCGGGCAATAGCCGACTCGGCTTCCTCAATGACGACAATGCCGGCTCCCTCGCCGAGGATAAATCCGTCGCGTCCGGTGTCGAACGGACGGGACGCATGCTCGGGATCATCGTTGCGGCGGGACATTGCGCGCATGTTGGAGAAACCTGCCATGGCGAGAGGCGTAACGGCCGCCTCGCTGCCGCCGGCAATAGCGGCGTCCGCATCACCACGGCGCACAATGTTGTAGGCATCGCCAATGGAATTGGTCGAGGTAGCGCAGGCTGTTACCGCCGTTTCACTCGGCCCCTGCGCTCCAAAAATCTTTGCGACATGGCCTGTCGCCATGTTCGCGATCATCATCGGCACGAAGAATGGGCTGACTCGGCCGAGTCCGCCTTCCATCAGCTTTCTGTGCTGTTCTTCGAGCGTCGAGATACCACCAATGCCGCTGCCGATAAATACGCCAACGCCGGCGCGATTATCGTCGGTGATCTTCAGACCACTGTCCGCAACAGCCATGTGCGCCGCTGCAACGGCAAACTGCACGAAGCGATCCATTCGCTTCGCTTCCTTGCGGTCCACATAGTCTTCCGGATTGAAATCCGGGACTTGAGCCGCTATCCGGGTCGCAATTGCGGAGCAGTCAAAGAGGGTTACTGGGCTCACGCCGCTTTTCCCGGAGATAAGGTTCTGCCAATAGGTGTCAGCCCCGATTCCGAGTGGCGTAACGGCCCCCAAACCTGTGACCACGACCCGCCGCCTGTTATTCATGCTCGTTCCTGTCAAAACACAATGCTCACTAAATCCGAGTACTCACAAAACCCGAAAGCCCGCCGCTTGACGCAGGCGGGCCTCCGTCAAGACGGATTACTTGGATTTGGATTCGATATAGTCGACCGCTTCTTGAACGGTCGTGATCTTCTCGGCGTCTTCATCGGGGATTTCGGTGTTCAATTCCTTTTCGAGGCCCATGACGAGCTCGACAACGTCCAGCGAGTCCGCTCCCAGGTCGTCCACGAATGACGCCTGAGGAGTCACTTCATCCTCTGCCACGTCGAGCTGCTCGACGACGACTTTCTTCACACTATCAAATGTTGACATGCCCTCACCTCCTGAGGCTCAGAGAGCCATTCCGGCTGAATTATTTCGTTGATACGATATCGAAGATAGCTGGCTTGAACACGGCCGCTGCGCATTGCGAGCCATGTTGATTAAGCCGGCCATCTATATTACCATGCCGCCGTCCACTGTGATAACCTGCCCCGTAATATAATCGGCCGCAGATGAACAGAGAAAGACAACAGCATTGGCAACATCTTCCGGCGAACCGAGACGCCCAGCGGGAATCCGCTGCAGAATACTCTGACGCTGCTCTTCCTTCAGAGCATCCGTCATAGCGGTCTCGATAAATCCCGGAGCCACAGCATTAATCTGGATGTTCCGGGTCGCCACTTCCTTTGCAGTCGTTCGGGTAAAACCAATTAGGCCGGCTTTCGATGCCGAGTAATTCGCCTGGCCGGGGTTAGCAATAAGTCCGATAACCGATGTTATATTGACAATCTTACCACGCCGCTGCTTCATCATAGGTTTCAGGGCCGCGCGTGTAACCAGAAAAGCGCCTTTCAGGTTCGTATCGATAACGCGATCCCAATCATCTTCAGACATTCGCATGACTAGCGCGTCCCGGGTGACACCGGCACTGTTCACTACTATATCCAACGAGCCCCATGATGTCAATACTTGCGAAACGAATTGTTCCACCTGAGCCGCTGCGGAAACATCGCACTGAACGCCGATCGCGGAGCGCCCCAGCGCCTTGATCTCTTCAGCGACCGCTTCTGCGGCCGCAGCCGACGAATGTCCCGTCACGGCGACGTTAGCGCCCTGCTCCGCCACAGCCATTGCGATGGCGCGGCCAATGCCGCCCCCACCCTTGCTCATGCCGGTTCCACTGGCATTTTTGCCCTCAAGCAGCATCGGCTGATCCTCCACGTGTCAATTCAGCTACGGCGGCAACTCCGTCCGCTGTTCCCGCCGCATACCGCTTCGCATCCGGCGCGATACGCTTGACCAGGCCAGTCAGGATCTCTCCCGA
>Ga0105238_10007062_pt1 | contig 11234 bp, 9 predicted proteins | sample KBSC34metaG_FD_81526 | JGI IMG/M metagenome (GOLD analysis project Ga0105238, IMG submission 81526) | Corn rhizosphere microbial communities from Kellogg Biological Station, Michigan, USA - KBS C3-4 metaG | ecosystem: Host-associated > Plants > Roots > Rhizosphere > Soil | place: Michigan, USA...
AAATCGCATATACACCAAAAAAAGAATAATATGAAAAAGCATAGCCTAACCAAACAAAAAGAAGTCACCGAAGACAAGCCCACCCGCGCCGAACACCATCACGGCTCCACCACCCAGGGCGGATCCAACTACGGCCAGGGCTCCAACGACATCGGCAGACAGGCCGCCAACCGTCAGGGCAGCGAATCCAACAGCGCCTCCAACTACGGCAACGAAAAAAAGAAATGGGTCAACGAAGCCCTCCGTCGCAAAGACATCACCGGGAACCGTCAGGACCGCTGAAAACAACACCGGCAAAACCCGCAATAACCCAAACCGCCAAAACCCGTTATTACGCTTCCATCCAAAAAACACCATCTTTAAAAATAGCTGTTATGACCCCATCCCCTAAGAACATCCTCTGCATCAGAGGCGACAACATGGGCGACGTTATCATGACCTCCCCGGCAATTCGGGCGCTCAAAGAGTCACTGGACTGCCGCATCACCCTGCTGACCTCCGCCATGGGCGGCCTCGTCACCTCCTTTATACCCGGGATCGACTCCACGATTATTGCCGACCTCCCGTGGATATCAGCCCAATCTTCCCCCACTCCGGACAACTGTTACCAACTGATCCGCCAGCTGCAGGACCACCACTTCGACCTCGCAGTCATCTTTACCGCATATAGCCAGAATCCGCTGCCCGCGGCCTTCCTGTGCTGGATGGCCGGCATCCCCCGCCGCCTTGCCTACTGCCGCGAAAACCCCCATCACCTGCTGACCGACTGGGTCCCCGACAAAGAACCCTATTCCTTCATCCACCACCAGACCGAACGCGACCTCTTCCTCGTCAGCCACCTCGGCGCAACTACCACCGACGACAACCTCCACCTCTCCTTCAGCGCCGATGCCCGCCACTGGGCGATGGTCAAACTACACGCCATCGGCCTCGACACCGACCAACCGTGGATCACACTCCATCCCGGCGTCATCGAAAAAAAAAGAGAATACCCCATTGCCCTATGGATCGAAACGATCCGGCTGATCCGCGAACAGACCCATGCCCAGCTGCTGATCACGGGAAGCAATATGGATATCCCACAGGCGGAACAGCTCGCCTCCGCTATACCCGAAGGCATCTACGCAGCCGCAGGACTCCTGACAATAGAAGAATTTATTGCTACCATCGCAGCCAGCCGGATGGTCGTCTCCGTCAATACCGCCACCATCCATATCGCCGCCGCAGTCGGCACACCCCAGATCGTACTCTACGCCCAGACCAACCCCCAGCATATGCCCTGGAAGGCCCGGGCCACAATATTCGAATTTTCCGTCGACCGTTCCGCACGCAGCCGCAATGAGGTCATCCGCCATGTCAACGACAGGCTCTACAACACCTGGAGCCCCTACCCAACTCCGCAGTCGATAGCCGCCGCGGTTCGGCGACAGCTGGAGAACCAGGCAAAAAAGATCAGCCACGGACAAGTCGCCGATTCGCTTAAATGACCGGCAAAACGAGAGCCTCCCACGGCGACAGCTTATGCCCCAGCCACTCCTGCTCTGCATCGCTGAAGTTCAGCACGATCGTCCACTCCTCGTCTCCGAGCCACCGCCTGTATGCATAAACTTGCGGATGCTCCGGCCCCAGCACCTCATACCCTCCATAGGTCAGCGCAGGACTGGACTTTCGTAGTCGTATCAACTCCCGGACATAGTTCAGCACAGAACCGTCATCCCCCTCCTCCGCCTCCCTGTTGACACTCCTGAAATTCGGATTTACCGCTATCCAGGGTGTTCCGCAAGTAAACCCCGCCGCGTTCTCCCCGTTCCACTGAAAAGGCGTTCTTCCATTGTCCCTCCCCGTTAGCTTCTGGTCTTTTAGGAATCCCCCGGCATCGCCCCCATTCTTCTCCAGGTTCTCATACATCCGCAGCGTCTCCACATCCTTATAGTCCGAAATAGCCGTAAATCGGATATTCGTCATCCCCAACTCGTCCCCATTATAAATAAAAGGCGTCCCCCGCATCGTCAGCAGCCACGTAAAAAGAAGCTTCGCCGCAGCGGCGCTGTCATCACCCCACCTTGAGACCATCCTGGGCTGATCGTGATTGCCAAGATACAGCGCCCCCCAAACCCCATCCCTCAGCGCAGCCTCCCACCGCGTATAAACTTCCTTCCAGACGTCCAGCCGGTAACCTGCCGGATCGACCTTTTTGAACGCACCCGGCAGATAGCCGATCGATATCCCCTCAAAATAATACAGGATGTCCAGTTCCCCCACGAACAGATGCGCGTCTTCCGCTCCCACCCCCGCCATCTCTCCGATAACAACCACATCATACCCCGAAAAGACCTCGGAACGCATTTCTTTCAGATACTCATGGAGCCTGGGACCCGCAGCATAATAGTGCCCCCAGTCATTGTGATACTCCGACAGCAGCACATCCGCGCCGACCTCAGGCCATGCCGTATCTTTTGAAATAAAACAGATCGCATCCAGCCTCACCCCATCCACACCCTTGTCCAGCCACCACCGCAGCATCGCATACAACTCCGACCGTACCCGGGGATTCTCCCAGTTCAGATCCGGCTGCTGCGGCGCAAAATAGTGCAGATAATACGAGTCGGTCGCGGCATTGTATTCCCAACCCTTTCCCGATGCATCAAAAAAACCACACCGATGCGGCGGCTCCCCCCTCTCGGCCGGCCACCAGTGATAAAAAGAATAGTAAGGGTTCGTTCGCGACGAACGCGCCTCTATGAACCATTCATGCTGATCGCTGGTGTGATTCAGCACCATATCCATGATTATCTTCATCCCCCGGTTATGCAGCCCGTCTATCAGCCGCAGCATATCCTCCATCGTCCCGTACTGCGCATCGATCCTCCTGAAATCGCTGATATCATAGCCGTTGTCCAGCCCCGGTGAAAGATAGACAGGATTGACCCATACCGCATCCACCCCGAGCGAAGCGATATAGTCGAGCTCGCTGATAAGACCGGGCAGATCTCCAATCCCATCCCCATCACTGTCCTTGAAGCTGCGGGGATAAATTTGGTAAATAACCGCTTCTTCCCACCACTGTCTTTTATTTTCCATACCATGGCATTTCGATTGCTGGTTATCTAAACATGCCAAACACACCTCAAAAACAATACCTCTGGTGGCAGGACGGGATCATCTACCAGGTCTACCCCAGATCGTTCCGGGACGGCAACGGCGACGGGATCGGCGACCTGCGCGGCATCATCCAGCGCATCGACTACCTGAGATGGCTGGGAGTCAATGCCATCTGGATATCTCCCATCTACCCGTCCCCAATGGCCGATTTTGGCTATGACATCTCCGACTATGAGAACATCTGGGCCCCATTCGGCAGCCTTGCCGATTTCGACGAGCTCCTGCAGCAGCTGCACGCCGCCGGTATGCGGCTCATCCTCGACCTCGTCCCCAACCACAGCTCGGACGAACACCCCTGGTTCGTCGAATCCCGCAGTTCCAGAGACAACCCCAAAAGAGACTGGTACATCTGGAAAGACGCAAAACCCGACGGCACCCCACCCAATAACTGGCTAAGCGTCTTCGGCGGCAGCGCCTGGCAATGGGACGAAACAACAAAACAATACTACTACCACGCCTTCCTCGTCAAACAACCCGACCTCAACTGGCGCAACCCTGAGGTAGTCGACGCCATGCTCGGCATCATGCGCTTCTGGCTCGACAAAGGCGTCGACGGGTTCCGCGTGGACGCCATGTGGCATATGATAAAAGACAGCCAATGGCGCGACAACCCCCACAACCCCGACTATAAAGACACCATGGCGACCTACGAACAACTACTGCCCGTATACTCCACTGACCAGCCGGAAATGCACGGCATAGCAGCCAGAATGCGTAAGGTGCTCGACGAATATGACGAGCGCTTAATGATCGCCGAGATATACCTCCCCGTTCATCGCCTCGTCACCTACTACGGTACCCACGAGAAGGAGGCCCACCTTCCTTTCAACTTCATGCTCATCTCACTCCCCTGGGATCCCCGCCTTATCGCCGCCGCCATCGACGAATACGAAGCTGCCCTCCCACAGGGCGACTGGCCCAACTGGGTCATCGGCAACCACGACCAGCCCCGCATCACCAGCCGCGTCGGCGCACAACAGGCCAGGATCGCAGCCATACTCCTCCTCACTCTCCGCGGCACACCGACCATATACTACGGCGACGAAATAAGCATGCGCGACGTACCCATACCCGAAGAAGAAGTACAGGACCCCCAGGGTCTCAATATGCCCGGCAAGAACCTCAGCCGCGACCCCGAACGCACGCCCATGCTTTGGGACAACACCGACAACGCCGGCTTCACCGACGCCAAACCCTGGCTTCGCATCGACCCCGCCTTCCATCGCCGCAACGTACAGATCCAAAAACAAGACCCCATATCCGCCCTCACCCTCTATAGATCACTCATCGACCTCCGGCAAAAAGAACCCTCTCTGATGACGGGCGCCTACACCCCGGTCTGCTCCGATCACCAGATGATCGCCTATATCCGGCAGGCAGAAGGACATCCCGCATTCCTTATCGTACTCAACCTGACGCACCGGCCCTGTTATTTCAAGCCGGGAACCATACTCTTCAAAGGAGCCATCGTGATCGACACCATCCCGGAACAACTGAACGCAAAAGTTCGGGACAGAATAGACCTCAGCGGTGACGAAGGACTGGTAGTCAGGCTGGACGAATGGCAGTCTGTATCTTCCAATCCCTCCATATGATCTGGCAAACCATCCATAAAGACGGTTGTATTTTCCGCGTCTGGGCGCCGGAAAAAAAGACAATGGCCGTTCGTATCAATGACAAAACCTTCCCCCTTCATGCCGACGGCTCCGGATACTTCCACGCCGACATCCCCGGCGCCAAAGCAGGCGATCTCTACTATTATATCCCCGACAACACCTCGTCATATCCCGACCCCGCCTCCGCCTGGCAGCCGCAGGGCGTCCACGGCCCATCCTCTGTCATCGATCACTCCCAATTCCAATGGCAGGACACCAGTTGGAAAGGCCTGCCCTTCCCCAGCCTCATTTTCTACGAACTCCACGTCGGAACCTTCACCCCCGACGGCACCTTCGACGCCATAATCCCGCGCCTCCACGACCTGGCCTCTCTCGGCATCAACGCCATCGAGCTCATGCCCATCGCCCAGTGCCCAGGCAAACGCAACTGGGGCTACGACGAAGTTTTCTTATACGCCGTACAGGACAGCTATGGCGGTCCCGACGGACTCAAACGCCTGGTCCAGGCCTGCCACCGACACGGCATCGCCGTCTTCCTCGACGTCATCTACAACCACGTCGGCGGCGAAGGCAATATCCTGGACAAGTTCGCTCCCTACTTCTCCGACAAATACCATACTCCCTGGGGAAAAGCGTTCAACTACGACGGCGCCTGGTCCGACGGCGTGCGGGAATTCATCGTGAACAACGCCCTGTACTGGGCCGAACACTATCATATCGACGGACTCCGCCTCGACGCCATCCACGAGATATTCGACCGCAACGCCGTCACTATCTGGGACGATCTCCGGGACGCCATCGATACCTGGACAGCCACCAGCGGACGCCCCTTCTACCTTGTTGCTGAAAGCGATCTCAATAGCCCCCGCGTCGTAAAACCCACCGCGGCAGGCGGACTCGGCTTCGACGCCCAATGGCTCGACGACTTTCACCACGCACTCTACGTACTGCTCGACCCCGACGGCATTCGCCACTATAGCGACTTCGGCCGCCTCCAGCAGCTGGCCAAGGCCTACACGGAAGGCTTCGTCCACAGCAACGAATACGTCCACTTCCGCCATCGCCGCCACGGCGCCTCTTCCGCAGGCCTGCCGGGACACCGCTTCATCGTCTTCAACCAGAACCACGACCTTCCAGGCAACCGCCCCGACGGCCAACGGCTATCTTCACTCGTAGACCTGCCCCGCCTCAAACTCGCGGCCGCGGCCATATTGCTAAGCCCCTACATCCCCCTTCTCTTCATGGGAGAGGAATACGGAGAGACCGCACCCTTCTATTTTTTCTCGCACTACAGCGACCCCCATTTGTTCACCGGCCTCAGAGATTCGCGCAAACAACAATTCAAAGACTTCGGCTGGGACGCAGAATCCAACGACCCCCAGTCCGAAGAGACCTTCATCCAGTCCAGGCTCAACTGGAACCGACGCAGCGCCGGCAATCACGCCGTCCTGCTCGACTGGCACCGCCGGCTGATCAGCCTCCGGCACAACCACCCCCTGCTCTCCAACCTCGGCAAAAACAATTTTCGCGCAGACCTCATCGGCAACCAGGGCATCGCCCTGTCCCGCCACTCCGCCGACCAGCAGCAACTCCTATACTGCCTGTTCAACTTCTCCGACAAATCCCTTCACTGTCCGGGTTACCCCGCCACAGATCCCCTACCCCCCTGGGGCGTCCTGGTGTTCGATTTCCACCCGCTTACCGGCCAGCTGCAGTTTCGTCTGTAACACGATCATCGACCGGTCCCCTGCACTGACCTTTGCCCCACCCGCATATTCCTTCTTCACGCCAGGGCATGACGTATCAAACACAACCTTCCACTTCTTTCCATACCGATCGGCCGGCAGAACAAAATCCAGCGTCTCATAGTGCGCATTGAAGATGATATAAAAGCTGTCATCTACTATAGGATTGTTCATCGCGTCGACCGTATGCAACCCGCCGCCATGCAGAAAAACACCAAGCGACTTCGCAAACCCGCTGTTCCAGTCCTCATCCCCCATACCGCTCCCGTCCGGCTTGAACCAGGCAATATCCGTCAGCCCCCTGCTCCGGACAGGCCTCCCCTTGAACCACTGCTTCCTCGAAAAGACAGGATGACGACGCCGGAATGCGATCAATTCCGAAACGAACTGCACCATATCCTCATCCTTCTTTTCCCAGTTGAGCCACGATATTTCGTTGTCCTGGCAATAGGCGTTGTTATTGCCGTTCTGACTATGCCCCATCTCATCGCCCGCAAGCAGCATCGGTACCCCCTGCGACAACAACAGTGTCGCCATAAAATTTCGTTTCTGCCGGTCGCGCAGTTTGATGATATCCGGATCATTCGTTGCACCTTCCACACCACAATTCCACGATCGGTTATCCACCGAACCATCCCTGTTGTCTTCTCCGTTTGCCTCATTGTGCCGCTCGTTATAACTCACCAGGTCGTTCAGCGTAAATCCATCATGCGCGGTAATAAAATTGATGCTCGCCGTCGGATTCCGGTTATCGTTCTTATACAGGTCCGAGCTGCCCGTAAACCGCTCCGCAAATTCGGCCAGTACGCTTTCCGCCCCCCTCCAGTAGTCCCGCATGCAATCCCGGTACTTTCCATTCCACTCCGCCCAGCCCGGCGGGAACTGCCCGATCTGATAGCCACCCTCTCCTACATCCCATGGCTCCGCGATCAGCTTCACCTGCGAGACCACCGGGTCCTGGTAGACAATGCTGAAGAACGCGCTCAGCCGGTTGACATCCTGCAGCTCACGCGCCAGTGCCGCCGCCAGATCGAACCGGAACCCATCCACGTGCATCTCCTGAACCCAATACCGGAGGCTGTCCATGATCAGCGCCAACACATTCGGCAGACGCGCATTCAGCGTATTTCCGGTGCCGGTATAGTCATAATAATAGCGCTTGTCCTCCGCCAGCCGGTAGTATTCAGCGTTGTCGATACCGCGATAGCTAAGCGTCGGCCCCATCTGATTCCCCTCGGCCGTATGATTGTATACCACATCCAGAAAAACCTCTATGCCTGCCTTGTGCAACTCCTTCACCATGTTCTTGAACTCATATACCTGCCCGCCGGGGTCATCCCCGCTGTAGAACCTGATTCCCGGAGCAAAAAATCCGATAGTATTATATCCCCAGTAGTTCGTCAGCCCCTTCTCGACCAGATGCCGCTCGGCGATGCTCTGATGCACCGGCATCAGCTCGACAGCCGTAACACCCAGCTTTTTCAAATAGTCGATGACGGTAGGATGCGCCAGCGCCGCATAGGTGCCCCTTATCTTCTCGGGTATCTCAGGCATCAGCTGCGTAAACCCCTTCACATGCATCTCATAAATGACCGTATTGTGATAAGCCACCTTCGGCGGCCTGTCGTCTCCCCAGTCAAAATGATGGTCGGTAACGATCGACTTCGGCGACACCTCGGCATTATCCCGCTCGTCCATTGAAAGATCGTCCTTGCCGATCTCATAGCCAAACAGACTGTCGTCCCATTCTTCGATAGTACACATGGCCCTGGCGTACGGGTCCATCAACACTTTTGCGGGGTTGAAACGGTGCCCGCCGGACGGCTCATACGGACCATATACCCGGTAACCATACAACTGACCGGGCTTGCAATCTCCGATATAAACATGCCAGACATCGTGCGACCGCTCAGTCAGCCTGATACGCTGCACCTCCTTCTCCCCTTTGGGAGCATTGAAAAGACAAAGTTCTACTGAAACCGCATTGTGTGAGTAAACTGCGAAATTGACACCCTTCCCATCCCAGAAAGAGCCCAGGGGATAAGGGTTGCCCGGATAGATCGTCATAGATCAAAGGTTGATTGTAGAATTTGCGGGACACCGCGGACAGCTCTCCCCACCCTTGTTTCACTCTTCACCGGCCCTTTTTTGTTCTCCCCTGCCATTTTTCAAAGCTCGAAAGCTATCTGCTCGTCATGCCCCGCCTCTGGTATGCGCCGAATAAAATTATCGTACCCCTCCTCATCCTCGTGGCTGCTGTAGACCCCATAGGCATCCAGACTATACCCCATCGTTCCATCCCCTGCCCGTATAACATAAAGTATCTCCGTATAGGCCGGATCGCTGGCCCCTTCGAACCGGAATGCTTTAAGTATCACCAGGTCCTCCGGCTGATAGGCTATACCCTTTCCCACCGTAAAGCCCTCAGGCGTCCAGCGGAACTCATTGTCTACCTTGTGCTGACGTAACCTTTCCATCACCTGGGAAGAGGTGCTCATGCTCTCGGGCGTATTCACATTGATCATAATTCGTAGTTTCTCCGTAATACGGCAAATTGCATACCCCCGCCTCCGGCCAGTTCGGCCTGCCTTTTGCGGCATTTTTTATGTTTAAAGCCCTTGAAACATGTACACCCCGTCGCACGAACTGACACCCCCCAAACAACAATGGGTCGGCCCCTCCGACACTACCGCTGATATTATAGTAGAAAAATTGACCGACTGGAAGGTGGAAGTAGCATTCGGCCTCGTTTCCGACAACGACAATCCGATCGTACAGGCCCTCCTGAAGAGAAAAGACGCCATCCGCTATATCTCTGTTAACAACGAAAGGTCTGCCGCTCTCATGGCCGTCAGCTACACCAAATGCACCGGCAAACTTGGCGTCTGCATCGCTGCCACCGATCCCGCAGCCGAACACCTACTAAATGGTCTTGCCGACGCTGCAAGCGAAGCAGCCCCGATCCTCGCCATCACCAGCGTCATCGACCGCGAGCTGCCCCGCATTCCATTCACCGTTTTTGAACAGAACATCACCGGACCTATCCACGCCCTCACCGTCGTAGACCTCGCCTGCCGCTCGGCGCTACATGCACCCGGAACGGCCCACATCACCGTTACGTTCGAGGCACAGCAAAAACAGCCCGCCGAAGACAGTCCGGCCAAAAGATCCCTCCGGACTGACCCCTCCATCTGGCCTCAATACCTCGCCGCCGCAATAAGCCACCAGATAAAAGACGACGCCATCCTCGCCGCCGACCCAAGAGCCCGGACGATCTTCTCCACCAACCACTGGCACACCAGGACCGGCCGCACGCTTGTCGTCGCCAACGCCGCGCCAACACCCGGCTTTCCCTACGCCTTTGCAGCCCAAATCGCATGGCCCAACCGCCAATGCATCGCCCTCGTCAACGACGACAACGCCGTGACCCTTATGGACGATCTCTCCACCGCAGTATACCATCATTTGCCGGTAAAGGTCATCGTCATCAAAGACAGTCTCTTTTCAATCGATTTTACAAAACTCGCCGCCAACTACGGCATAGACGCCTACGCCTGCGACCAACCAGGCGAGCTCCAGTCCGTCCTGCGGCAAGCCCTCACCTCCACATCCCCCGCCCTCGTCGAAGTCGGGCTGGAATCCGTCCCCCCAGGTCACGGCTAACCCCAAAATATCCTACATTCTCCTTCCCATTACTACCCGACATTCACCTGGCGGTTAATTGGCCTCATTCTCCTTCCCATTAATATCCCTCATTCTCCTTCCCATTAATATCCCACATTCTGCTTCCCATTAATATCCTACATTCTCCTTCCCATTTTTTCATTCCGGCTCCTCGCCAAAATATTTCACTATTTCTGTGCCAATGGCATCCACAAGCTTCTGGTCCTTCACCAGATCCATCTTCCATCCGCTCTTCCTATACCGGATGACCCCCATCGTGTCGTTCTGTGTCGGACCGGAAACGCTCCACTTTCCCCCTATCCCCGCTTTTATGTGCCAGCTTGAACTTCAACCCCTTCATCTTAGTGACCGCATAGGATACCTCCCACAGATCGGGAGTGATCTTCGTCTCCTTCCAGTCCCCGGCATCATAGGTCCAGTGCTGGCTTCTCCCTATCTGCACACCGGTATATATTTTCCCATCCTATGCCGTCCCATGGCATAATTTTTTCGGCGATCTCTCCCGAAGCGCTGCACTTATTTGGTTCTTTAATTTTATTTACAGCAACCGGATTCAGTCACTGATTTAAATCTCAATAAAAATTTTGTAATTATGAAACAATCCAAACATGCAACAAAGACAAGGAAGACCACTGCCTCAAATGGCAGATCCTCCAATGCGCAACACCGCACAGGCAGCCGCCAGGCAAGCTCTTCCGGCAACAGCCAGACCAATTCCGCCGGCAGCCGGCAGACCGGCTCCTCCGCCAGCCGTCAAACAAACACCGGCGAGGAAGACAACACACGGGCCAACAACCGCTCAGCTGGCAGAAGCCGACAGAATACTTCTTCTCAAAAAGGCGCTCAGCACCAGGGCTCCTTCGAGGGAGACTCACCCCTCGAAAAATTCTTCCTGGACCAGCTGAAGGACATCTACTACGCCGAGAAAAAGATCCTCCAGTCCCTGCCCAAAATGCAGGAGGCCGCCACTACAGAACAATTGAAGGAGGCTTTCGAAGACCACCTCCACCAAACCCAGCGCCACGTC
>Ga0105238_10007065_pt1 | contig 11231 bp, 8 predicted proteins | sample KBSC34metaG_FD_81526 | JGI IMG/M metagenome (GOLD analysis project Ga0105238, IMG submission 81526) | Corn rhizosphere microbial communities from Kellogg Biological Station, Michigan, USA - KBS C3-4 metaG | ecosystem: Host-associated > Plants > Roots > Rhizosphere > Soil | place: Michigan, USA...
ACCCCGCCACCCGCTGCTGCTCACCGCCCGAGAGCTGGCCGGGCAGCATCGTCGCGGCGCGCTCGAGGCCGACCGCAGCCAGGAGCTCGGCGGCACGGTTGTGCCGCAGCGACCGTTCCTCGCCGCGCAGCGCCAGCTGCAGCCCGATGATCTCCTCGCAGCGCAGGTCGGGCGGCAGCGCCCGCGTGTAGTGCTGGTCGATCATGCCCAGCCGGCGGGCGCGGTAGTCGGCGGCGGCGCGGCCGCGCAGGCTGCCGATGTCCAGCCCGTAGACGTTCGCGGTGCCGGCCGACAACGGCTCCAGCGCGGCGAGGATCCGCAGCAACGTGCTCTTGCCGGCTCCGCTCGGCCCCAGCACGACGACGATCTCGCCCTCCTCCACCGACAGCGTCAGCCCCTGCAGCGCCGCGGCATCGCCCTCCGCCGTGCGGTGGATGCGAAACGCGTCGCGGACGTCGATCGCCCGGCTCACGGCGCCTCCCCCGTGGCCCTCCGCGGCAGGTCGGCCGAGAACGCGGCCCTGGTCGAAAGCGCCACCGCCAGCGCTGCCAGCAGCAGGAACCCGGCCAGCCCGGCCAGCACCACCGGCCAGGCCAGATGCCGCTCGAGCGGCGGCACGGGAACCGTGGCCGACGCGGTCACCTGCACCAGTCCGACCGTGGCCGTCGACAGCACCACTCCGATCACCACCGCAACCACCAGCCCCACCGCGGCCACGATCGCCGCGCGCAGCCGCAGCTGGCTGCGCAGCGTGGGCGGCCCCACGCCCTGCGCCTCCAGGTCGAACAGCGCCACCCGATCGTCGCGGACAGCGGCGGCCACCGACAGCAGCAGCGCCGCCAGCGAGAGCAGCAACGCCAGCACAGCGGCGCCTTGCAGCACCAGCCGGATGCCGCGCGAGAGCGGGTCGCTGCGCAGCGTCGCGAGCGTGACCGCGTGGGAGCTGCGCGTCATGCTGTCGTACGGCGGTCGCGCGACCTGGACGTTGAGCGCGGCCACCCGGTCGGCGTTGCGGGCGCGCAGCCACATCTCCGACGGCACCGCGGAGCCCGGATCGTCGGCGTTGAGCGCCGTCGCAAGCAGCGTCTCGTCGGCCGCCGCGAAGCTGCCCGATACGGTCGGAAAACGTCGTCCCACGGCCACCACGCGCCCGGGCACGCTGATACCGGCAAACGTCAGGCGCACGAGGCCGCCGACGGCGGCGCGGGCTAGGTCGGGACTCACCATCACCGGCACCGGCCGGCCGTCGCTGGGCTGGACCGGCCGCAGCAGCGGGTGCGTGGCGCCGGTGATCACGAACCGCACCGGCGCGCCGGGGCCGCCCGCCACCAGCCCGCCGCGGCCGATCCATCCTGACCAGTCGGTGACGCGGACACCGCCCAGCGTCAGCGGGCCGAGCAGCACGCTGCCTTTGATGCCGGAGACCGCCCCGCCCTCGCCCTGCTGATGGATGGCGATCTTGGAGTCGGCGGCCGTGCGGTCGATCGAGATCGCCACCAGCCGCGAGCCCGCCAGGCGCGCCGGCAGTCTTCGCTCCAGCTGCGAGTGGCCGACGCGGGCGGCGCCCAGAGGCACGCTCACGAAGGACTGGCGATCGGTCTGCAGCACCAGCGCCATGGTCACGGGCGAGCCGGTCACATCCACCGGCAGGCGCAGCAGGCCCGATCCGTTCAGCAGCGGCCCGCGCATCGACACGTCGCCGGCCGGGGTCAGGCGCCGCGCCAGTGTGGCCTGGCTGACGCTGGAGGTATCGCTGCGCCAGCGCAGCGCGGTGATGTCGTTCGCCGGCAGCGCCAGCGCGGTGATGTCGACCGGCCGTGTCCCGGTCGCAGCGGCTGTCGCGCTCAGCCGCAGCACCGGCATGGCGACGGTGCCGCCGGCAAGCCGCTGGTACTGCTCCAGGGAGGCGGCATCAAGTGGCCGCACCAGCTGCGGGCCCTCCGCCAGTGTGACGTCGGCCGGCACCGCGAAGTCCGCCTGGTCGCTCTGGCCGGTGCGCAGCGTCTGGCCGTAGGCGGTGGCGAAAAAGCCAAGGCCGAGCGCCACGGCCAGGAACGCCGCGGCGATGGCCGCCGGCAGTGGCTCCCGCGCCACCGACACGACCGCGATCCGCACCGCCGCCGAGGCGCCGCGCACGCGCCGCTCCAGCAACCGCATGGCCGGTCCCAGCAGCCGCGCCACCGCGACGCCTGCCACCAGCGCCACCAGCAAGGGCAGCAGCGGCAGCAGGGGGTCGGAGCGGGCGTCCGTGGTGGCGCCGATGCTGGTGGCACCTCGCGCTGCAGCCAGCGCCAGCGCCGCCAGGCCGGCCACGGCCACCGCGTCGGCCAGCACGCCGCCGTAGCGGGTCGGCCCGTCGGGCAACAGCAGCACCACGACGACCAGCAGCACAGACACCACCAGTGCCGCCAGTCCCAGCAGCAACGCCTGCCCGGTCACCAGCGAGTGCGACAGCACCGCGCCGGGGGGAAGGCCCGCGGAGTTGCACACGGCCGCGCCGATCACGATCCCGGCCAGAGCGCCCGCCAGCACGCCCAGCAGGGCGATCCAGCCCCCCTCGGCCAGCGCGAACAGCCAGACCTGGCCGCGGCGCGCGCCCCGGCGCTCCAGCCGCCGCCGCTCCGCCACCGCGTCGCCGCGCAGCGCGTTCGCGGCCAGCACGACGAACGCCAGCAGCAGCGTGGCCACCTCGCCGCCGACCAGCGTGAGCCGGGCTCCCGCCGTGTCGCTGCGGTCGGTGGCGTCGATCAGCGCCTGGTCGGGGGCCGAGATGCTCCACTGGCTGAAGCCGGAGCTGAGGCCGGTCAGCGCCCGCGCCTCGCGTCCCAGCAGCGAGCCGATGTCCCAGCTGTGGACCCGGTCGGGGTCGATCGGGCGCGTCCAGGAGTACGTGCGGTAGATCGGTGCCAGCCCGGGCAGCTGCGACACCTGCTCCACGTCGCCCGCCACCAGCGTGGCCGGCGGGGTGCGGTGGCCCGCGCTGACGCCGAGGTCGGTGAGCGACCCGAACGGCAGCGCCGACGTGAGCCGGCCGGTGCCGACTCGCACGAGCCGCGTCGGCCCGGCGGCGGCGACCGGCATCGGCGCGCCCGCCACCTGCACCACCTCGCAGCGGCTGGGAGTGCAGCGGCTGGGAAGCCGGCCGCTGGTCAGCGTCACCCACTTGCCGAGGTCGTTGACGCCGGTGACCACGGCGATGCGGCTGTTTTCGAAGCGCGTCTCGCGGTACAGCACCGTGCGCACGGCCGGGCCCGGTGCCAGCTGCGCGAGCGCCCGAGTCGCGGGCGGGTCGACCGCTCGGTAGCCGCCGGCCGGCGCGCCGCTCCACAGCACCCGCATCGCCCGCTGGTCGACCGGCACCCCGGCCAGGGCGCGCTGCACGCTCAGCTCCGACGAGACTCGTCCGCCGACGATGGTCGCGGCCAGCATGGCGGTCGCGGCGGCGATGCCGAGGGCCGCCAGCAGGCCGCGCTGCGGCCTGCGGCGGATGCGCGCCGCGGCCACCGAGATCGGCGCCAGCAGGGCTGTGGCAACGCGGGCCATGGCCCGATGATGGTAGTCCCGGGGCTGGCTGTGCAGAGGTGCGGGCGACCGGGTAATGTCGCGCCCGCCGATGGCCGACCCCGACCTGCACGTTTTCTGGCATGACGACGCGCTGCTCCACGATACGGGGTCAGGCGTGTTCGAAAGCCCGCCCTCGCCGCTGATCGAGGTGTCGGAGCTGCACCCCGAAAACGACGTGCGGATCAGGAATATCCGCTCCTGCCTGCGGGAGGGGCCGATCGCGCCCCGGCTGGCCTGGCGGGACGGCCGCCACGCGACGATCCCCGAGCTGGAGATGCTGCACGACCCCGCCTACGTGGAGCAGTTGCGCGAGTTCTGCCAGGCCGGCGGCGGGCTGCTGGGCGGCCACACGGTCGTCTCCGCGGGCACCTGGCCGGCGGCACTGTCGTCGGCCGGTACCGCGATCGCCGCGGTGGAGGCGGTGCTGGACGGGGACTGCCTCAAGAGCTACGCGCTGGTGCGCCCTCCCGGCCACCATGCGCAGCCGGACCGCACCGACGGCTACTGCATGTTCTCGAACACGGCGCTGGCGGCCGAGGCGGCGCTTCGGCGCGGGATCGAGCGGGTGGCGATCATCGACTGGGACGTCCACCACGGCAACGGCACCCAGGAGTGCTTCTATGACCGCGGCGACGTGCTCAGCTGCTCGCTGCACATGCCGCACGGCTCCTGGGGGCCGGCGCACCCCCAGACCGGGTCGACGCTCGAGGCCGGGATCGGCGACGGCGCCGGGCACAACGTCAACATCGAGCTGGCCTATGGCAGCGGCGACACGGCCTACGCATCCGCCATGCAGCGGGTGGTGGTCCCGATCCTCGACCACTTCCGGCCGGGTCTGATCCTGATCGCGGCCGGCCAGGATGCCAGCCAGTTCGACCCCAACGGCCGCCAGTGCCTGACCATGAACGGGTTCCGGCGGCTGGGCACGCTGGCGCGGGAGCTGGCCGACCGTCACTGCGACGGCCGCCTGGCGCTGATCCAGGAGGGCGGCTACGGCCGCTCCTACTCGGCCCTGTGCATGCACGCCACGCTGGAAGGCGTCCTTGCCACCGGCCCGCTGCTGGAGGACCCGATGGGCTACCTGCCCGACGACGAGAGCCGCGGCGACGCCGGCATCGCCGCCGCCCGCGGATCGATGCGGCGCTACTGGCCGATCTGAGATGCCGGTTGTCGTGCGCCCCTTGGAGGCGAACGACCGGTCATGGCTGACCGGCTTCATGACGGAGCGCTGGGGCGTGCCGCTGGCGGCCGGCGGTGGCCGGCTGCACCGCCTGGACGACCTGCCCGGCTTCGCGGCCGTGTCGGCGGACGGCGCGGTGGCAGGCGTCCTCACATACCTGATCGACGCTGACGTCTGCGAGGTGGTCTCGATCGACAGCGTCGCCCAGGGCAAGGGCGTCGGCACGGCGCTGCTGGAGGCGGCATGCGAGGCTGCGGCCGCCGCCGGCTGCCGGCGGGTGCGGCTGATCACAACCAACGACAACCTGGACGCGCTGCGCTTCTACCAGCGCCGCGGCTTCGCGCTGACCGAGCTGCGGCCAGAGGCCGTCGACCAGTCGCGGCGGATGAAGCCGCAGATCCCGCTGGTGGGCGCGTACGGCATCCCCATCCGCGACGAGCTGGTGCTGGTGCGGGAGCTACCCTGAGAGCATGAGACGACGAGTACCGAGGACGACCGACTGCGCCCGCGCGCTGTGGCTGTTGGGGCTGCAACCGCCGGTCGATCCGGACGAACTTGCGGCGGCCTGGAAGCGCCGCGTTACGCGCGCGCACCCGGATCTGCACGCCGTATCCGAACAGCGCAGCGAGGCAGCGACCGTGCTGACGCGGGCGCTGAACGACGCCCGGGACACGGTCCAGGCCTGGATCGCGAGCGGCCGCGAGTGGCCACAGCCCGCCATGGGCGGGCGCACCGTGCCGGCTCAGGCCGCCTCACAACCTGACCCGGAACCGCCCGCGGCCGCGGTCTGCAAGCACACCGGCCTGCGCGCCGGCGACCGCGTGCGCACCTGGCCGTACGACGGCGACCCGGTGGCCGTGCGCGGCACCGAGCTGGAGGCGGGCGCAGGCACCGTCTGGGTGCTGCTGGCCGACGGGTCGGCCACCGCGTCGCACCGCGTGCGGCTGGCTGCATACGGCTGCCCCGTCTGCGGCGCCTGCGAGGGACCGGTCGACGGCGCAGTCGTCACTCGCCCTTGCAGCGACTGCCTTCGCGACCTGCGCCGGCTGGAGCAGCGATCCTCCGAGGGCCCTCGCATCCGCACGGCGATCGAGGCTCGTTCCGAGGCCGGTCGGGCCACCGCCCGCTCCCTCGACAGCGCCTGGCTGGGCGAGCGCGCGGCCGAGCGCGGGCGCTGGGCCCGGCGCCTGCGCCTCGCCTCTCCCGAGGACCTGCATGCAGCGCTGCTGGGCGCGTTCACGCACGCCTTCGAGCGCTGGGCCGCCTGAGGTAGCCTAGGCCCGCGCCTCGGCCGGCGCGAACGCGTCCTCGCGCCCGAGCAGGCTTGCGTCGACCGACAGCTTGCGAGCCGGCCGCCAGGCCATCAGCGCGGACGGCACACCCAGTGCGATGTCGCGCAGGATGGTGGCGGCGCCGACCTGTGTCTGCACCGTGGTGCCGAAGCAGCCGCAGTCGATCGACAGCCCGCGCGCCCAGGCCTGCGCCTCGGCCACCAGGAAGATCACCATCAGCACGCAGGCCAGGATCGCGGTCGGCCGCACCATCGCGCCCACCAGCAGGTAGCCGCCGATCGCGACCTCGACCAGTGGCAGGCTGTAGCTGAAGGGCGACACCAGGGCGTGCGGCAGCACCTGATAGGCGTCGACCTGCGCCCGGAACCCGTCCAGGTCGGCGAGCTTGGTGATGCCGGCGAACAGCCAGATGCCCGCCGCCGTGAGCCGTACCGCCAACCCCACCCAGGGCAGCAGCTCGCGGTTACGCACCACCGGCCGCCTGGTCGAGCTCCTGCTTCAGCTTGGCCGTCGGCTGCTCGTTGTCGGACGCCCAGTGCACCGTGCCGTCCGGGGCGATCACATAGAACGTGGGATAGCCCTGGATGTGGTAGGCGTTCGTGATCGGCCCGGGATTCTGGGGCGAGTGCCAGCTGCCGACCTGCGGGCCGAGGTCGAGCAGAGCCGGGTACTGGAGCCCGAAGTAGCGGTGGAACGCGTACACGCTCGGCGCCCCCTCGCTGTCGGCGTTGATCGAGACCATCTGCTCGCGGGACCTGTCCAGCGTGTTGTACAGGCCGTGCAGGTGCGGCGCCTCGGCCTGGCAATGCGGGCAGGAGGTGGCGAAGAACTCGATCAGGAGCGCCTTGCCGGCGTAGTCGCTGAGTGAGACGGTCTCACCCTCCGGCGTCTTCAACGAGAACGCGGGCGCCACGGTGCCGGGCTTGAGCAGGGTGGTGTTGTTGGGTGCAGGCGAGTCGGACGCGCTCTTGTCCTCGATCTGCCCCACGCCCGGGATCAGCTGCGGGTGGAACCCGACCTTGGCGGCCGCCACGCGCAGCGATTTGGGCGCGTTCAGGTCGGCGGCGGTGGGCTTGACCGGCCCGGGCGCGGAGGGCGCCTGGTTGAGGCGATTCAGCACCGCGGCCATCGCGATGATCGCGAGCACCACCCCGCCGGTCGCCAGCCACAGGTTGCGCTGCTGCTGCCGTTTCTGCTGCTGGTCGCGCTGGTCGCGAACTCGTGAAGCCTTGCCCACCGATATCTCCTGGTCGCCTGATTACATGGTAGTCAGCCGATCAGCCGCTGGCGGATGGCGAGCGCCACCGCCTGCGTGCGGGTGTCCGCGTCGAGCTTGCGCATCGCGTTGCGCACGTGGGTGCGGACGGTCTCGGTGGAGATGTAGAGCTTGGCCGCGATCTCACGGTTCGACTCGCCGTCGGCCAGCATCGCCAGGATCTCGCGCTCGCGGGCAGACAGGCCGGGGATCTGGCCGAGCCCGCGGCCGCGCAGCAGGTCGGCGCTGAGCGACGGGTCGAGGTAGGCGCCCCCCTCGGCCACGATCCGCACGCCCCGCACCATCTCGGCCGGGGTGGCGTCCTTGACCATGAAGCCGCGGGCGCCCGCCTCCAGCCCGTCGGTCAGCAGATGGTGTTCGCCGAACGCCGTGAACATCATCACGCCCACATCCGGGTCGGCCTCCAGCACCCGGCGCGTGGCCGCGAACCCGCCGCCCATGTCGCCGTCCAGCTGCAGGTCCATGACCACGACATCGGGCTTGCGGCGGTCGGCCATGCTCACCGCCGACTCGACGTTGGTGGCCTCTCCGACGACGGTGATGCCGATCTCGGAATCGAGAATGGCCCTGATGCCGGAGCGGGTTGCCGTGTGGTCATCGACCACCAGCACACGGATTTCGGATGCCTCAGGCACAAGGCTGGCATCATCGCACGGAGATCCGCGTGGCGACAGAAATCGGTCAGGCGGCCCACGTGTTCGATCGGGTGACCAAGACTACGCTTCGGTATAGCCAGCCCACCGGCGGAACCCCTCCCCCCGGCCGTCTGGTGGGTTGGTGGGATGCCGCCTGGGGTGCGATCTCGGCGGCGTTTTGGGGGTTAGCGGCGGCCCTGCTCGGCTCGCCACCGCGCCCACGCGTCGCGGGTCGCCTGCTGATCGGCGGTGAGCGGCCGCCGGCGGCGGGCCTCACGCTCGCCCGGCCGAGCGGTGTGACCGGGCGGGCCAACCCGTGCGTACGGTTCGCTCCAGAGCCCACTCGAAGCTGTGGGCGAGAGCACGCGCCCGCCGGGCGTGTGCCCGGAGATTCTGCGCGGACGACCACGACGGTGGAGTGTCAGGCCGATGCCGAACGCCACGCAGCTTGCAACGGCCAACGCGCCGACGACGCCCAGGACGTACGTACTGATCCCCACTCTGCACCTCCGCGCTCACGGTAGGCGTCGAGTGAGGATCCACCGTCACCCATCCGGGTGACGACATTGACACTTTACGCACTAATAACAGTTCGCCCTGCGCGTAACGCTGGCTCAGCGCGTCAGCACATAGCCCGAGAACGGCGTTGCCGTCACCTGCGTAACCTGCTGGCCGGTGGTCGCCAGCCGCGCCGGTCGTCGCAGGTGAACCACGACGGTCCTAGAGGTCGGGTTGACGATCACCAGCCCCTTGCTGAACCCCCGCCGGTAGACGCCGCGTTTGAGATAGCCGCGCACCTTCCGTGCCGTCCGCAGCGGCCGCCCGATGTGCGCTCGCATCAGGGGCGTGTTCAGCTGCCACGAAGCCGGGCCGTTGCCGGGCGCGTCGAAGTGCACCCACACGTGGCCGTTGTTGCCCAGCAGCATGCTGGCGACGACGTATGCCTGCCACTGGGGGAGGTTGGTCGACATGGCGCCGAAACCGACCAATACGCCCTTGTGGTGTCGCTGGGCCGAGATCAGCATCTGCACGTTCTGCTTCCACTTCTTGAGAGTCTGGGCGTCACGTGGCTGGGTCGCGCCCAGCCAGTGCTCGGCCTCGAAGGCGCGCATGTTCGAGCGGTTGACACGCCGCGTGGAGTTGTTGTAGTAGCGCGCGCCCGATTCGTAGGAGTTGGCGATGATCGGCATCCGACGGGCGGCGGCGTTGCCGACCCGGTTGACCGCGTCCATAAAGCCCCGCATCGTGAACAGGCGATGGGTGCGCGGATTGATCGGCCGCGCCGACACGAACTCGGTGTTTCCGGCCGACGACATCTGGTCGAGGTAGCAGCCCCGCGCGAACCGGGCCTCTCGCCGCTTCACCACACACTTGTGGGTGACGTAGGCCGCCCATCCCCTGACCCCGTGTGAGCGCTTGCGCGAGAACGGGTTCATCAGGTAGTTGCCGTGGGTGCCGGACGTGATCTTGTGCCCGCCGGCGTCGTGCAGATACCAACTATTGGGGAATGCGCTGCCCTGATCGGACTGCGCGAACATGCCGTTGACGTAGACGAACATCCGCAGCCGCCGATTCGCGTGCCGCATGTGGGCGCCGTACCGGTGGATTTGCACGGCGAGCCCGGTGACGATGTCGGAGGTGCGACCGATTGTGGTCAGCTCGGAGGCAGTGAAGTTGTGGCTTATACGCGCCTGGATTCCCGTGAACTGATGGATCCCGGATCGCGTCGACGGCAGCACGCGCCGCGCCGATGCGGGCGTGGCAAGGGCGGCCATGGCGGCGATCAGCGCGGCCAGGATTGCGGTCCGCCATACCCATCTACCTGCTCCGCTGCGACCCGATGTCATCATGAGTGCTGCACCCCTCGTGGTTCTTGGGCATGGCAAGCTGCACCTCGGTGGAGCAGTCCTCCAGTGCCCTTCGTCAGACCGTCGTCTTCAGACTGCACGACGTTGAGAAGGGTGCGATGAGGTTCCTGTAAGGATTCTTGAAAACGCGCCCGGCCACTCGACCGCCGCGACGACGCGTCGCCAAGCGGCTCCGAGTCGTGAGAGCCGCCTGGTTACGCCGTTTTCGTGAGGTGGGCGGTACTGGGCTCGAACCAGTGACCCCCAGCTTGTCGAGCTAATCCAACGCGAGCACGAGCGAGCACGGGACGACACCAAGCGGCATGGTTACGCGGAATCGGCGCGGAGCTCGTACCGCTGATACCGCCCGATACCCGTGGGGTGTGCTCAAAACGTGCTCAAGGCCACGCGGGAGCGCGACGGCGCAATGCCGTTTACAGCCTCCTGGCCACGGGAATCCCTAAGCCTGCATGCGCGCCCCGCTTGACCTGCCTGGCGGCGGATCGGGCGCGCTAATGAAGGGCGGCAAAGGCTCTTTGCGAGAGGGTACTGCCGCCTCTCATGCAGCGAAAGCGGCCGGCCTGGTGAGCGTGGGAACCCAACCAGACCGGCCGCAGTCGCGTGGCGCAAGGAGAAGCGCCGCGCAGCGCCTCAACGCGGCCTCGTGGAGCTCGGGCAGCTCGTCTAGGAACAACACTCCACGGTGCCCCAACGTGCGCGAATGTCATATGAAGCCACCGCGCCGGCGGGCTAGGAGATTGCCCTGACGCGCGGATCTTGCCGCAGGCGGAGGATGCGCCTATGCCTCCTGTCCTCAAAGGCCGTAACGCCAGGGCTCATATTCGGAGTCACGTTCGCGATCGGCATCCTGCTGCTGGTGGGGCGGCTGGGTCTACGGTCGGATCGCGAGCTTGCCGCGGACGCGGCCTTGTTCGATCGCGCAGAGCGCGTTGGGCGCTTGCTCGAGCGGGTGGGCCTCGAGTGCCGGTTTGACCGCGCCCTCGTCGACGAGGGCCGCGAGGCGTTCTAGGTCGGCGTGGTTTTCGCGGTTGAGGATTGCGGTGAGCGTCTGGCTGCTGAATATGGATAGGAGGCGGCCTCGAAGTTGGCGATCGAGTCCGCCGGTGAGCGCGTCGCCGCCCTCGCCGCCGACGATGACGAGCGTCCCGCGTGGCGCGAGCGCTCCGCGCAGGCTCTTGAGGCGAGTGTTGCCGCCGATGTCGATGATTGCGTCGTAGCGGTGCCCTGTGGCCGTTGGATCCTCGCTGTCGTACGCGATGACGTGGTCGGCGCCGAGCGAGCGCACGAGGTCAAACCGGCACTCGAGGCCCACGCGCTCGAGCAAGCGCCCAACGCGCTCTGCGCGATCGAACAAGGCCGCGTCCGCGGCAAGCTCGCGATCCGACCGTAGACCCAGCCGCCCCACCAGCAGCAGGA
>Ga0105238_10007069_pt1 | contig 11230 bp, 12 predicted proteins | sample KBSC34metaG_FD_81526 | JGI IMG/M metagenome (GOLD analysis project Ga0105238, IMG submission 81526) | Corn rhizosphere microbial communities from Kellogg Biological Station, Michigan, USA - KBS C3-4 metaG | ecosystem: Host-associated > Plants > Roots > Rhizosphere > Soil | place: Michigan, USA...
AGGCCTATAGCGCAATCGCAAATAAATTGATAGGGGTGTCAATTATGTCGATCGACACGCCAGGAAAGCGCCCGCACCTGCCAGGTCCAGCGTGAGCAAAGCTCCGACCAAACGCGGCCGCGGCCGGCCGAAGCGGAAAGCGACGCGCGACGCCTTCCGCGCCGGCGATCTTGCGCGCGACTCGATTCTCGAGCGCGCGCTGGAGCTCACCCGGAGCGAGCCGCTCTCCTCCATCTCGATGGTCCGGCTCGCCAAGAGCCTGAACGTGCGACCGGGCACGATCCACTATCACCTCGGGTCGCGCGACGCGCTGGTGAGCGGCGTCATGAACCGCTTTTATCGCGGCTTGCTGAACGATCTTGAGGCGGCCGCCGCGGCTCCGACATGGCAAGAGGAAGTCCGGCGCATCGGTTGGGTCGGGCTCAATGTGCGGCTGACTTATCCGGGCGTCGCGGCCTATGTCGTGTCGCATAACCGTTTTCGTGTGTTCCAGATGACGGAAGGCGGCGAGCCGGACTACGGCGCGCTGTTCATGGACCGCGTGTTCACGCTGCTGCGCGATGCCGGCTTTCCGCCGGACGTCGCCGCCGAGTGCTGGCATTTGATGGCACTGAGCGCCGACGCGACGGCGCAAGCGATTTCGATGGGCCGCGCGCCCGCCGCGCATTCGAAGTTCCTGCTCGATCGCGTCAAGCGGCACGACGCAGCGGTTTTCCCCGGTCTTGCGTTCGCGCTGCCGGCGCTCGCGCAACTCGACGCGCGCAAGGCGTTCAGCCACAGCCTCGAGGATCTCATCGCCGGCCTCGACCAGCGCATGGCCGCGGCAGGACGGGAGAAGGGCGGGCGTCGAAACGCGTGACGCCTATTTGGCGAGCTTTTCCAGGCTTTCGATCTGCGCCTTCAGCGCATCGATGATTGCGCCGACGCGGCGCTCGGGCTTTTGCGTTTCGCCCTGCGCTGCCGCCAATCCGAACAGCCCGATGTCGGTCATCGCGGTCGCGATCTGCTCGGGCGTGAGTTTGCCACCGGGCGAATACCACCATGCGGTCCAGTTGGTGATGCCCAGCAGCGCGAATGCCGCCATGCGGCTGTCGACCCGACGCAAGTCGCCGCTTTTGATCCCGTCCGCGATCAATTGCGACCACAATTCGAGCACGGCGCGCTTCATTTGCCGGTGCTGCGTCGCCTGTTTCTCGGGCATTTCGAATTCGATCTGGTCGAGCACGCGAAACCGCGCGCTCTCCGAAAGTTTGCGCAGGATGCTTTGCGCCAGCGCCTCGCGGATCTTCTCGAGCGACGTCCCCGACCGGCGCGCGAGCAGGCCCTTCAGCATCTGCGTCGGTGCGACCGTCTGCTCCTCGATCAGCGCGTCCAGTATTTCTTCCTTGTTGCCGAAGTAGTGATAGAGCGACGACCGCTTGAGCTGCAGCTCTTCGGCGATGTCGTTCATGGTGGTGCGCGCATAGCCGCGCGTCGCGAACAGCTCGGCCGCCTTGTCGATCAGCTGATTGCGAACGAGAGACTTGCGCGGGTTATTGTCAGTGCCACGCGCCATGCGGGCGGACCTCAATGAGAGACATGCCCGGCACATAGACTGCGAATGCAGTCGCGATCAAGCCCGAACCGGCCGAGACCGTTGCGCAAAATCGTGCAAGGATCGTCACGGAGGAGCATCACATGCCGGGATTCAGGATGAGCGGAGCTTTGCGGGTCTTCACGCGGGTCATGGCCGGGCTTGGCGCGCTGGTTGTTGTTGCCGCCTTGGTTGCCTTGGCGCCTGCCGAAGTCGCAGCCGCCGATGCCGGCGCGACGCGGCTCGTGATCCTGGGCTCGGGCGCCGGGCGCACGTCGTGGCACGGCTACCCATCCGGCGGGTTTTCCGCCGCGGTCGCGACCGGCGGAGACGTCTACATCGTCGACTTCGGCCGCAACTGGCTCGACCGGTTCTTCGAAGCGGGGCTCGGCGCGCCCGGCGCGCCTGAGAATCCCGGCGGCATGGAGACGATCCGCGCGGCGTTCATCACGCACCTTCATGCGGATCACGTCGTCGATCTGCCGCGTCTGCTTCTGTTCGGTGCGACGGATGGACTGAGGCGCCGCAAGACTCCGTTGACGATCTACGGTCCCGGCAGTCGCGGCGCGGCGGCCGAGATGTCAGCCAAGCTGCGGCATGCGTCGCCTCTCGTCAGCCCGGAGGCTCCTGCGCCGGGAACGACCGCGATGGTCGAGGCTCTTTACCGGGCATTTGCCGCGGATCTCAACGACAACATCCGCGACAGCGGCATGCCCAACCCGCACGAATACATCGTGACGCACGACATCGAGATTCCCGCGGCGGTCGGCGCGTCGCCGAGCAATTATTCTCCGGCCATGGAGCCGTTCGAGGTCTATCGTGACGAGAACGTCCGCGTCACCGCCGTGCTGGTGAGCCATGCGCCGATGTTTCCCGCTTATGGGTTTCGCTTCGACACCAAGGACGGCGCGATCGCTTTCTCCGGCGATACCGGTCCAAACGAGAACGTGGTCCGGCTCGCCAAGGGTGCGGACATTCTGGTCCACGAAGCCATGGACCTGCGATGGGTCGAGGCACGCTCGAAGCCGCCGCTGAGTGCGGATGAGGAGGCCAAGATCCGCCACCTGAAGGAATCGCATACTGATCTGCGCGAGGTCGGGCGGATCGCCGCGCGTGCCGGCGTGAAGACGCTGATCCTGGCTCATCTCGGGCCGGGCAATCTGTCGGAGAAAACCGTTTCCGAGCAGGTCCATGATTTCGGCGGCGAGGTCGTGCTCGGCCGCCCGTTGATCGAGCGGACCTTGGCGAAACCGTAACGGCTGTCCATTGACGCCTGATAGCAGATCGGTATCTCTGCGACGATTTTGCCATCTTTCGGCGATCGCAGGCCATGGTAGGCCAAGCGCCAAAATCAGATCAGGCTGGAAACGCACTTGCACGTCCCCACTTCGGCAACGGCGGTCTTTCCGTGGAGCGACATCGACCTGTTCGCGGATGCGAGCCTGCGCGATCCGTTCGGCGACTATCGCCGGCTGCGCGATCTCGGCCCGGTGGTGCGGCTCGCGCGCCCGGACGTCTATGCGGTCAGCCGGTTCGACGACGTGCGCGATGCGCTGCGTGCCTCCGATGTGCTCAGGAGCGGCGAGGGCGTCGGTTTCAGCGAGAGCTTCAACGCGCCCAAGGGCAACAACGTCCTGCAGTCGGACGGCGCGGTGCACCGCCGGATGCGCGAGGCGGTGATGCGTCCGCTGAAGCCCGGTCATCTCGATCAGGCGCGGCCTCAGTCCGCCAACCGCGACGAACGCCATTATCCGCAGCCCGATCGCTTCGACGTCGAGCGCAATCCGCGCGATCATCTCGCCTGGGGGCGCGGCGAGCACGTGTGCGCCGGCCTGCACCTTGCGCGCATGGAAATGGAAGTGATGCTGGAGGCGCTCCTCGAAAGCGGCTGCACGCTGCATGCGGGCGCGCCGGTCGTCGGCACCGACCGCGGGCTTTACGGCCTCAACGCTTTGCCGTACCGGCTCGCGCATTGAGCGTCGGAACGAACAAAACACAGAACAGTGAGGACTGAATGTCACAGGCCGCCGTTATTTCGCCCACGCTTCATCACGTCAATCTCAAGACCACCCAGTTGCAGGCCATGGTCGACTGGTACGGCAAGGTCGTCGGCAGCAAGGTGACGTTCCAGTTTCCCGCCGGCGCGTGGCTGACCAACGACGCCGCCAACCATCGCATCGCGCTTCTCGCACTCGGCTACGAGGACGACCGCAACAAGGATCGTCACACCGGTCTGCATCACACGGCGTTCGAATACGGCTCGTTCGAGAACCTGATGGACTCGTATGAGCGATTGCGCGACCTCGGCATCCGTCCGGAGGTCTGCCTCGACCACGGCATGACCGTCTCGATGTATTTCCGCGATCCGGACCGCAACCTGGTCGAGCTGCAGGCGGACGTGTTCGGCGCGTGGGAGAAGTCGAAGGGCTGGATGGAAACATCGCCCGACTTCGCCGCGAACCCGATCGGGGTGTACTTCGACCCCGACAAGGTTCTCGCGGCGTACCGCGCGGGCGGAAACCTCGAGACGCTGCACCGCCGCATGATGGCGTCGGAGTTTCTCCCCAATCCGGTGCCGGTCCTGAGCGTTCCGGATCCGGTTTGAGCGATGCGGAAACGCCGACGCGCTCGGCGCTCAGGCGTTTCCGATCAGACGCATCGCGTCCAGGTGCTCCTCAAGGATCGCCGGCAGAGCGATCACCGGGCTGCGTCCGAAGCCGCACGGCGCGGAGAGTCCGAACTCGGGCAGGAACTTCTTCGCCGCCGCGTAGCGTTCCTTGAAGTGCGGCATGTTGTGGATCATGCCGAGATAGACACGCGTGCCGTTCGGCGCCAGGCGGGCGAGCGGCGCGAAGAATGCGTCATCGCTTCGATCGAGGATCGGAATGTTGACCCAGTCGATGCGCCGGCCCGCAACCTTGATCGCCGCGTTGGCGAGATCGACCGCTGCGCCGAGGTCGTTCGGCGCGAAGCGCGGCCAGCCGCCGAACGTGCCGTAGCAGAAGTGGAAGCCGACCATCACGTCGGGCGGAATGGTCGGCGTCAGCCGGCTGACCTGCCCGATGTTGCGCCCGATCGCGCCTTCCTTCGGCAGGCCCGGCACGCCGCCATACACGTCGGTGATCTCCCACGAGCAGTCCCACTGGATCGCGAGATCCTCCGGCGGGATCTTCTCGACCATCTTGGCGATCTCGGCGCGCAGCGCATCCTCATAGCCGGCGCGAACTTTCGCCAGATCGTCTGGATCCGGAAACGTGCTGAGGCTGACCACGCTGTTGACCAGCGGGATCGACACCTGGAAGCGCAGGTGCTTCGCCAGCACGCCCTGATCGCGCAAGGTCTTGAAGATGAAGTACGAGTTGATGGCGTCCTTGGTGAAGCCGAGACGCCAGCCGGGATCGCCGAAGCGCACGACGTCGACGCCCGGCTTGACCCTGAACCGGTACATGTCGGTGCGGTCGCGCGGGACGAGGTGCTCGACGCCATTGTCGGGTGCCGGGCGCGCGATCAACTCCAGCTCCGGATGACCGAGAAAGACCTGCCACGACAGGCGCAACACCCACCACCGTCGATCGCCGACCTCCCCATCCGGCACTGTGTCGAGGTAGCGCCCGAGCGGCGTCCCGAACATGCGCATGACTTCCTCGGCGGTCTCGAGAGGAACGCTGCCGACGAGCAGGAGGTCTTTGGCCAAGGCGATATCCTTCCTGGTGTGACGGATTTTCTGTTCGCGACGATCGATGTCGTCGCGTGTCACGCGCGACGCGAGGCGCTTCATCTAGCGCCCGCGCGAGATCGCCCGCAAGGCGGCGGCGCGTTGCGTGCGCAAATTCTTCGTGCCAGCCTCGGCGCACGAGAAATTGCACGGAACAGGATCTGCCAACCGCAGGCACGCATGAAGCGCCCGGACAAAAGCTCAAGACGAACGCAGTCCCAGCGTCGCAAGGAGACGCAGGAAGCCGTGCTGTCCGCCGCGATCAAGCTGCTGATCGACAAGGGGCATGGCGGCTTCAGCTCGAGCCGCGTCGCCGCGATGGCGGGCGTCTCGCGCGGCGCGCTCGAGCATTATTTCCCGACCAAGCAAGATCTTCTCGCCGCGGCGACGCGGCACGCGATGCGCGAGGCGGTCGAGCACGCCGGTATGCTGGCACGGCGCGCGGTGCGCTCGAACGATCCGGTCGCCAAATTCCTGATGGATTCGGAGCACTTCTTCTTCAGTCCGGTCTATCACGCGATGATCGAAATCATCCTCGCGATGCGATCGGACGCGGTGCTGCATCGCATCTGTTTTCCGATCATCGAGGACGCGCGCCAGATCCTCAACAATATCTGGATCGACACGCTGCGCGGCGCCGGATACCCCCTTGAGAACGCACAACGTTTCGTCGAGCTCACGACCTATATGCTGCGTGGCATCTTCATGATGAGTGCCTGGACGCCATACGACATCGATCGCGCCGCGCTGGTCGATACCTGGCGGCGGCTCGCGCCGGCGGCGCTGCGGCTCAAGATCGCACCGCGTGTGAAGCGGGGCGCGAAGGGGTCGCGGGCGAAGCGTTAAAAACAAGGAGCGATGCTTTTAACTTGATTCCGGCCGCGGTCCGTACGTAGACTTCGGCGACAAAAGCCCGCCGACGGCCAGTGCCGCCGTCCGAGACGAGGCGAGACATCCGCGAACGCCTCGACGGAAGTACTCAGGGAGGAAGATCTGATGCCGGTTCAGCAGAATTCCGGTCGCATCCAGACGACACACATTGGAAGCCTGCCGCGGCCGCACGACCTTCTCGACATGATGAAGGCGAGGTTCGAGGGCAAGCCGATCGACCAGGCGGCCTATGACGTCAAGCTTGCATCATCGGTCAAGGACTGCGTACGCAAGCAGGTCGATTGCGGGGTCGACATCGTCACCGACGGCGAGTTCTCCAAGCCGGGCTTCTTCACCTACATCCAGGAGCGGCTCGAAGGCTACGAGGCGCGGCCGAACCAGAAGCTGAAGCTGTTTCAGAAGGAGACGCAGGCGTTCCCCGAATACTACGCGCGCTATCTGCAGGACGCGATCATGGGCGGCCTGATCGTGCCGATCGTGCCGGTGGTGTGCGTCGGGCCGGTGAAGTACCGCGGTGAGGCGGCGTTGCAGCGCGACATCGCGAACGTGAAGGCGGCCGCGAAGGCTGCCGGCGTGTCGAACGATCACGTCTTCCTGCCCGCAACTGCGCCCTCCGGCGTCGGCATCAACGAATACTACAAGAGCGACGAAGAGTATTTCCACGCGCTCGCGGTCGAGCTCGGCAAGGAATACCGCGCGATCCACGAGGCCGGCATCATCCTGCAGGTCGACGATCCGTTCCTGCCCGACATTTTCGTCGAGCTCGATCTGACGCTCGAGCAGATGAAGCGGCGCGCCGAGATCTATGTCGAGGCCGTCAACACCGCGCTCAAGGGCATTCCGGCCGAGCGCGTGCGCTTCCACACCTGCTATGGCGTGAACCACGGCCCGCGCATCCACGAGGCCGACCTCGGCGACATCATCCAGTATGTGCTCAGGATCAACGCGGGCTCCTACAGCTTCGAGAACGGGAACGCGCGCCACGAGCACGAGTACCACATGTTCGAGGACATCAAGATACCGGACGGCAAGGTGTTGTGCCCGGGCGTGATCACGCATTCGAGCAATATCGTCGAGCATCCCGAGCTGATCGCCGAGCGGCTGTTGCGCTTCGCCAAGCTGGTGGGCCGCGACAATGTCATGGCGGGCGCCGATTGCGGATTCTCGTCGCAGGCGCTCTATCGCACCGAGGTGCATGACACGGTCGTCTGGGAGAAATTCAAGGCGCTGCGCAAAGGCGCCGATCTCGCCAGCAAGCAGCTCTGGAAGAACTAGAAGAACCAGAAACGAAAAGCAAAGCCGGGAGGGAAACGATGAAGTGGTTGAAGGCGTCTCTGTTCGGTGCCGCCGCAAGTCTGGCGCTCGCGCTGCCGGCCAATGCGGCGGACAAGATCACGCTCGGCTTGATGACCTCGCTGTCCGGGACGCAGGCGATCCTCGGGGTCGAGATCCGCGACGGCATCCAGCTTGCGATCGACCAGCTCGGCGGCAAGGTCGGCGGGCTGCCGGTGAAGCTCGTCATCGAGGACGATCAGGGCAAGACCGACGTCGCGCGCCAGCTCGCCGACAAGTTCGTGAAATCCGACAAGGTCGACGCGGCGATCGGCTTCCTCGCCTCGAACCTGATGCTCGCGGTGTACCGCCCGCTGGTCGACGCGAAGATGATCACGATCAGCTCCAATCCCGGGCCCTCGCAGATCGCCGGCAAGGACTGCTCGCCTTACTTCTTCTCGACCTCGTGGCAAGGCGACAACTGGGCGGAGGCGATGGGCGCCTATCTGCAGAAGAAGGGCGTCCAGAACATCTACCTGATGGCGCCGAACTACGCCGCCGGCAAGGACGTGCTGACCGGCTTCAAGCGCTTCTACAAGGGCACGATCGCGGGCGAGACCTATACGCCGCTGACGCAGCTCGATTTCTCCGCCGAGCTGTCGCAGATCAAGGCGACCAATCCATCCGCCGTCTTTGCGTTCTATCCGGGTGGCCTCGGCATCCAGTTCATCAAGCAGTATGCGCAGGCGGGACTGAAGGACAAGCTCACGCTCTACACCGCCTATAGCATCGACCAGACGACGCTGCCGGCGATCGGTGATGATGCGCTCGGCATGATCCTCACGACGTCATGGGCCGCCGATCTCGACAACCCGACCAACAAGAAGTTCGTCCAGGGCTTCCAGGCGAAATACAATCGGCTTCCGGCTCCTTATGCGGTTCACGCCTACGACACGATCATGCTGCTCGACTCGGCCGTGAAGGCGGTCGGCGGCAAGATCGAGGACAAGCCGGCCCTCCTTGCGGCGCTTCGAAACGCCAAGATCGATTCCCCGCGCGGGGAGATCCGGCTCAACACCAATCACTTTCCGATCCAGACCTTCTATCAGGCGAAGGTGGTGAAGGGCGCCGACGGCAAGCCGAGCATCAAGATCGAGGATGTGGCGCTGAAGGACTATAGTGACGCCTATGCGGCCGAGTGTCCGATGAAATAGGTCGGCTGCCGGGGGATCCGTTGTCGCTCGTTCTCGAGCAGAGCCTGAACGGCCTGCAGCTCGGCGTGCTGCTGTTCCTGATGTCGGCCGGGCTGACGCTCGTGTTCGGCATCATGAACCTGGTGAACCTCGCGCATGGCTCGCTCTACATGGTCGGCGCGTATCTCTGCGCCTGGGGATACGCGCTGACGCAGTCGTTCCTGTTCGGCCTGATCGCCGGAATTGGCGGCGCACTGCTCGTCGGCCTGATCATCGAGCTTGGAATATTCCGCCGCATCTACAGCGGCGATCATCTCGACCACGTGCTGGCGACCTTCGGGCTGACGCTCGTGATCAACGACATCGCGCGCTTCATCTTCGGGCCAGCGGCGCTGTTCGCCAAGGTGCCGGACTTCCTCGGCGGTCAGACGTCGATCTTCGGGCTGTTCGCGTACCCGACCTACCGCCTCGCGATCATCATCGTCGGCCTGCTCGTGGCGGCCGGGCTCTCCGTGCTGCTGCAGCGGACGCGGCTCGGCATGCTGATCCGCGCCGCCGCCTCGAACCGCGTGATGGCGGGCGCGCTCGGCGTCAACGTCACCGCTCTTTATACCTTCGTCTTCGTGCTCGGTGCCGCGCTTGCCGGTCTCTCCGGCCTGATGGCCGGCCCGATCCTTTCCGTCGTTCCCGGCATGGGCGACAGCGTGCTCATTCTGGCTTTCGTGGTGATCGTGATCGGCGGCCTTGGCTCGGTCCAGGGCGCGTTCATCGCGGCGATCATGGTGGGCGTCATCGATACGCTCGGGCGCTCTTTCCTAAAGCCGATCTTCGCGAGCTTCCTCGATCGCAGCGCGGCCGACAACGCGGCTCCGGCCGTCGCCTCGATGCTGATCTACATCCTGATGGCGGCGGTGCTGTTCCTGCGCCCGCAGGGGCTGTTTCCACCCAAGAGCCGCTGATGATGAGTCGCTGACCATGGACAATCCCGCGGTCCGGCGCTGCGCTTACGCGCTCCTCGGCGTGCTGGCGGTGCTGCCGCTGCTCGCAACCGCGATCGGCGATCCGTTCTATCTCGGCGTCGTCACGCGGATGATGATCTTCGGCATCGCGGCGATGAGCCTCGACCTGATCCTCGGCTTCGCCGGCCTGTTCAGCCTCGGACATGCGGTCTATCTCGGCATCGGCGGTTACACGGTCGCGATTCTCAGTCACTACGGCGTGACCAACGGCTTCATGCATTTCGGCGCAGCGATCACGGTCTCGGCCTTCGCGGCTTTCGTCATCGGGCTGGTCTCGCTGCGCACGAGCGGCGTGTTCTTCCTGATGATTACGCTCGCGTTCAGCCAGATGGTCTATTTTCTGGCGATCAGCATCAACGCGTTCGGCGGCGATGACGGCCTGGAGATCAGTGCCCCGAGCGCACTCGGTCTCGACCTGCGCGAACCGCTTGTTCTTTATTATGTCGTGTTCGCGACGCTCGCGCTCGTGCTCATCCTCGGCTTCCGCCTGGTCAATTCGCGCTTCGGGATGGTCATCCGTGCGGTGAAATACAACGAGAGCCGGATGATCGCGGTCGGGTTCCCGACCCCGCGCTACAAGCTCACCGCGTTCGTGATCTCGGGCGCGGTGTGCGGGCTTGCCGGCGCGCTGCTCGCGAACCAGACGCTGTTCGTCTCGCCGTCGCTGATCCAGTGGGTGCGTTCCGGCGAGCTGCTGATCATGGTCATCGCAGGCGGAATGGGAACGCTGGTCGGCCCGGTGATCGGCGCGATCCTCTATTTGCTGCTCGAGCAGGTGCTGTCCGGTTGGACCGTCTATTGGCCGGGTATCGTCGGCGCGCTGCTGCTGGTCCTTGTGCTGGTCGGCAAGCGCGGCGTGATCGGCTTCATCACTGAGCGGAGACGCGCCGCATGAGCGACGCGCTCCTTGCGACCGCAGGCCTGACCAAGCGCTTCGGCGGCCTGGTCGCGAACGACGCGATCGACTTGGCGGTGCGGCGCGGTGGGTTGCACGCCATCATCGGGCCGAATGGCGCCGGCAAGACGACCTTGATCGGCCAGCTCTCGTGACAGCTGCGTCCGGACAGCGGCACGGTCCATTTCGCCGGCGAGGACATCACGCACTTGCCGGCGCATGCGCGCGCGCAGCGCGGCTTCGGGCGCTCGTTTCAGATCACCAATGTGGTCGCCGAGATGACGGCGCTCGATAATGTGGCGCTCGCCGTGCAGGCGCACGACGGCCACAGCTTCCGCTTCTGGCGTTCGGCGCGCCTGGATCAAGGCCTGCGCGCGCCCGCGCAGGCGATCCTCGCGCGCTTGCAGCTCGATCAGCGCGCCGACTTGCCGGTGAGCCGGCTCTCGCACGGCGAGAAGCGCGTGCTCGAGATCGGCATGGCGCTGGCAGGCCGGCCGCAGCTGCTGCTGCTCGATGAGCCGCTCGCCGGTACCGGCCCGGAGGAATCGGCGCGGATCGTGCGGCTGCTCGACGCGATCAAGGCCGAAACCACGATCCTGCTGATCGAGCACGACATGGACGCGGTGTTCGCGCTCGCCGATGCCGTCTCGGTTCTGGTCTACGGCCGGATCA
>Ga0105238_10007071_pt1 | contig 11229 bp, 7 predicted proteins | sample KBSC34metaG_FD_81526 | JGI IMG/M metagenome (GOLD analysis project Ga0105238, IMG submission 81526) | Corn rhizosphere microbial communities from Kellogg Biological Station, Michigan, USA - KBS C3-4 metaG | ecosystem: Host-associated > Plants > Roots > Rhizosphere > Soil | place: Michigan, USA...
GACACGCGGTAGTAGATGTACCGGAACACCGTGTCGCAGTAGATGCGGTAAAGCTCGCCGAAGGCGTCCGCATCCCCGTCCTTGGCCCTGGCCACCAAGCCAACGACGACTTCGGATTCGTCGATGGAAGGTCCGAGACCTGGTCAGGATCATCCGAGCTGTGAGCAAGTTCGGTTTCGGCGTCGGCCTCGGGAGCGTTCCCGGCGTAGTCGGAGATCGTTACTGCTCGAACCGCCTTGTGCAGGAGAAGCAGGCCAGTCGGCGCGCTGGATGGCCCAGGAGGCGCTCGGATACCGGGTGACCCCGAGCAGATGCACCCGGCGGGTGGAGTGCTCGATGACGAACGCGACGTATATGCGCCAGGAGTCGTCGCGGTGTTTCGGCGGCGGTATCCGGTGGGCGCGCAGGATCTTGCGGATCATGGCCGCGGCCACCCGGTGTCCCAAGCGGCGCAGCTCGCCTTGGATGCGGACCGCGCCCCAGGTTCGGTTCTCCCGTGCCATGGTGACGATCAGCTGGACGAGTTCGTCGCTGATCGGTGGCCGGCCCGGCGACCTCGGCTGCCGCCACTTGTTCGCGACCAAACGCCGACGCCAACGCAACAGCGTGCCCGGGGCGACGATCCGGTGACCGCGCAGCGCCTTGGGCAGGAGCTTGGACAGCGCCGCGAGCACGGCCCGGTCGGTCCAGGTGAGCCTCGGCTTTGGGTTCGCCCGGCGCAGCACCGTCATCTCTTGCCGCAACACCAGTATCTCGGCGTTCTTCGACGCCTGCGATCGGGCCAGCAGCGCCAGGCAGGACAGCAGGTTCACGAGGATCCGGTAGAGCAGACCGACGGCCACAGACCCCGATCATGCCACGGGATCACCGGAGGTCAGGCGGTTGGCCGAGTTTCTGACCAGGACAGGCGTATGGAGCCTTGGATCGTCAAAAACTCTCAATGAAGTGCTACGTGCAGTTGCATGCGAGAGGTGACGCCGAGCTTGGCATAAATCTTCGCGAGGTGGGCGCCGACGGTGCGATGGGAGATATAGAGGCGTTTGCCGATCTCCCTGTTGGTCAGGCCGCCGACTGCCATCTGAGCGATCTGGAGCTCCTGAGGAGTGAGCAAGTCGCTGGTGAAGCTCAGCCGGTCGTTGCTGCGTTCGCCGGCGGCGCGCAGTTCGCGGCGGGCCCGTTCGCTCCACGGGACGGTGCCGAGGGCGTCGAAGATGTCGCGGGCGGTGCGGAGGTGTTGTCTGGAATCCGCGGCGCGGCGCTGCCGTCGGAGCCATTCACCGTAGGCGAGTTCGGTGCGGGCCCGGGTGAACGGCTGCCGTGTCAGGTCCGCGGCGAGTGCGGCGTGGAAGAGTTCTTCAGCTTCCTCCGGCGCGGCCAGGCAGGCCTTTGCCAGCCGCAGGCCCTCGTGCAGGGACGGTGAGGCCGACGTCTGAGCTGCCGCCTCCATGCGGGCCAGCACCTCGGTCGCGGCGTTGGGGCGTTCGCTGTGGCCGGCGGCTTCTGCGAGGTCGACGATCGTATGGCAGCTCAACGCGAGCTGGTGGGAGGGATCGTTCACGTCGTGCATGCGCAGGAGCCGGGCCAGCGCCTGCGGGTAGTCGCCCGCGGCCAGCGCCGCGAGGACGCGCGCGTGCTGCGCGGTGGCCAGGATGTTGCGGGCGCCGACCGGTGTGCCCAGCTTCTCGGCTCCGGACGCCAACTCCTCGGCCCGCTCGAGTTCTCCGCGCAGGGCGGCGATTTTGGCCTGGGTGGCCAGCATGAGGCCGAGCAGGAAGGGCTGGCCGGTCTCCTGGGCCAGATTGCCTGCTTCCTCGGCCGTAGGGCGGGCCATCGCGAGGTCCGCGACCTGGGCCGCCGCCCAGGCCTGGGCGGCGAGCGCGCGGGCCAGCAGCTGCAGGCGGCCCTGCTCGCGCAGGCCGGACAGGGATGCGGCGGACTGCGCTAGTGCCACGTCGAAGGTCCCGACGAGTACCGCCACGCTGCCCAGGAGCCGTGCTGTCCGGGGGTCGACGATCGGCTGGCCGAGCAGGTCCTTGGAACGCTCGATGACCACGGTGCCGCGGGTGATAGGTGCGCTGTAGCCGAGGATGGCGAGCAGCCGGGCGTCGTGCGGGTCGACCGGTAGCCGCTCGGCCACCGCGACGATCTTCTCCCTGACGGCTGTGCCGGGTTCGCTCCAGAAGCAGCGCAGAGCCGCGCTCCACAGGATCCGGACCGCCAGATCGGTGTCTCCGTCGGCGGCCACCGACGCGGCGAGGTCGGCCAGCGTTGAGTCGTCCCCGGCGTTTCCGGCGCGAAGCCCGTCGTCGAAGGCCGCTCTGAGCCACGCAAGACGAGCGGCCCGCTGCTTGGACAGCTCCAGTCCGCCCGCTTCGTCCAGGAGACGGTGGACGACCTGCGGCCAGCCCAGCTCGACCGCACCGTCGGCGGCACGCAGCAGCCGGTCGGCGCGCCGGTCGAGATCCGGGCTCAGCCGCGCGGCCCGCTCCAGGGCGGCGACGGCGGCCGAGCCGCTGCCCCGGCGCTGGGCCCGGGCCGCGACCGCGTCCAGGGCGGCGGCGATGTCCTCGTCCGGTCGGTCGCTGGTGGCGGCCAGGTGCCAGGTCCGGCGATCGGGCTGGTCCTGGAGCACCTCGGCCAAAGCCCGGTGCACCTGTGTGCGCCGATCGGTTCCGGCGCCCTGGTGGATGGCCGAGCGGACGAGCGGGTGGTGGAAGGCCAGACGGTCTTCGGCCAGCCGGACCAGGCGGGCCTCGACTGCCGGGGTGAGGTCGGCGGGGGTGAGCGGCTCGCCGGTGAGGACTCCTGAGGCCGCCAGTGTCTCGGCCAGGTCCGCGCTGTCGTTGAGCGCGGCGACTTCCAGCACGGCCCGCGTGGCCGCCGGGAGCAGGGCGAAGCGACTGGTGAAGATGCTCTCCAGCCTGGCTGTGAGCGGCAGCCATGGGCTGACCACGACGGCAGTGTCCGCGGCGGCGTGTACGGCCGTGGGCAGCTCGATCAACGCCAGCGGGTTGCCCTCCGCTTCAGCCAGTAGCCGGCGGCGCACGGCGGCGGGCAGGTTCGGGGCCGTGGCTGCGAGCAGTGTGGCGGCGTCGCGGGCAGTCAGTGGCGGGATCACCAGATCCGGAAGTCCGGCCCCGTCCAGCCCGGTCGCGGTTCCGGTGCGGGCTGAGACGAGCAGCAGGATCGGCTCGGACTCCAGCCGTCGCCCGAGAAAGGCCAGGACGCTGGCGGTGGACGTGTCGAGCCAGTGAGCGTCCTCCGCGACGATCACGACAGGTCCGGCCTCGGCTATCTCGGAAAGCAGGTTGAGGACGGCCAGAGCGACGAGGTAGCCGTCGGGCACGGCGGTCTCGGCGAGGCCGAGCGCTGTGCGCACCGCCTCGCGCTGATCGGGCGGCAGCGCGTCGAGCCGATCCCGCACCGGACGCAGGAGCTGATGTAGCCCGGCGTAGGGCAGGTGAGCCTCCGATTCGACGCCGGCCGTGCGCAGGACGCGCAGGCCGGAATCCTGGGCGATCCGCGCGGCTTCGGCAAGAAGAGCGGATTTGCCGATGCCAGCCTCTCCCCGCAGCACCAACGCCGCGCCGCGCTCCCGCACAGCATCCATCAGGGCGCCGAGCACGCCGATCTGCTCGCTTCTCCCGATCAGTGCCACGTCTCTAAGGCTAAGGTCAGAGCCGATCTTCGCGGGCGCGAAACCATCTGATGGTCATGTGACCGATGCGCGTGTGCCCTGCTCGTCCATAGCGTCGGGGCATGAGAAGCCCACTTGCGGATGCCGCTGCTGTGGATCACAGTGCCGGTGTGAGCAGTGCCGGTCCGCGTCCAGGCGGCCGGGGAGCCCTTGCGCTCCGTGGCCGCGAGGCCGAGCTGCGGCTGGTGGCGGACCTGGTCGAGCGTGCCGCGTCGGGGGCGGGAGGCGCTCTGCTCGTGCGGGGCGAGGCCGGCATCGGGAAGACCACGGTGCTCGACGCGACCCGCGACGCCGCCACCGCGCGCGGCGGCCGGATCCTGTCAGCGCTGGGAGTGCAGTCTGAGGCATTGGTGCCCTTCGCCTGCCTGCATCAGCTCCTGCGTCCGGTGCTCGACCACACCGCCCTGTTAGTGCCCCAACAGCGGCAGGCTTTGCTGACGGCGATCGGGACGGCCAAGGGCACCGCGCCGGAGCTGTTCTCGGTCGCACTGGCCGTGCTGGAGCTGGTCAGCGGCCTGGCCGAGGACGCGCCGGTGGTCATGGTGGTCGACGACGCCCAATGGATCGATCGGTCCAGTGCCGAGGTGCTGGCCTTCGTCGCCCACCGTCTGGACACCGAGCACGCGCTCATGGCGCTGGCTGTACGCGACGGGCACGACACCGTGCTGAACGATGCGGGACTGCCCGAACTGCGACTGACCGGGCTCGACGATGCCGCCGCTACAGCGCTTCTCGACCACCGCATGCCCGAACTCGGCTCCCCGGCGCGCGACCGCATCCTGGCCGAGGCCGCCGGCAACCCGCTGGCCCTGGTCGAACTCTCCACAGCCCTGCGGGACAGCGACATCCGGGCCTGGTCGCCGTGGCTTCCCATAAGCCATCGCCTGGAACGGGCCTTCCTCGTCCGTGCCGAAGGGTTGCCGGATCCGGTCCGATCGCTGCTACTGGTCACCGCCGCTGATGACCAGGGCGACCTTTCGGAGATCCTTGAAGCCACGGCGCTGCTGGACGGCACGGCCGTATCGCTCGGCACCGTGGAGCCGGCCGTCACGGCGGGCCTGATCGAGCTGGACGGGCACGAGGTGCGCTTCCGGCACCCGCTCATCCGCTCTGCGGTCTACCAGGCCTCCGCCGCCTCGCGACGGCTGGCGGCGCACGCCGCGCTCGCCAAGGCACTGAACGACCGGCCGGAGCGCCGGGCGTGGCACGGGGCCGCGGCCAGCCCCGGCCCGGATGAGGACGTGGCGCTCGACCTGGAAGCCGCGGCCCACAGAGCTCTCGACCGGGGTGCACCGTCCGCCGCGGCCGAGGCGCTGCGCCGCGCCGCGCTGTTGAGCACCTCCGAGACCAGCCGGGGCCGGCTGTTGCTGCGGGCCGCCGAACTCGACTTCGAACTCGGCGACGCCGCCGCCGCGCGGCGACGCCTGGCAGAGGCGAAGACCGCACGGCTCGACGACGAGGAACGGCTGCGCCTGACCCTGTGGGCCGAGGCCCTCAGCGAGGAGAGCTGGTACAGCCCGGAACGGGTCCGGGCGTTCGCCGAGGTGGCCAACCGGCTCGCCGGTACGGTTCACGACGGCGAGACCCTGGCCTTGAAAGCGCTGCGTCCGCTGTCCATCAGCTGCTGGTACAGCAATCCGGCCCAGGAGACCCGCGACACGGTCGTGCGCACAGCGCGCCGTCTGCGTCGAGGCGACAACGACCCGCTGGTGCTGTCCATCGTGGCCTGCGCGGACCCTGAGAGGCAAGCCGCGTGGGTCATCGACGAGGCCGCCCGCACGACGCCGGAGTCCATCGCCGACCCGGCCGAACAGCACGCGCTGGGGGCGTCGCTGACCGCCGTCTGGGCCTTCGACCTGTCCTGGCCGTTCCTGTGCGCGGCCGTCGACGGACTACGCGAGCAGGGCCGGCTGGGCCTGCTCGGCGAGGCCCTCGCTTCACAGGCGTGGGCGGCGATCCACCTCGGCAAACACCGTCTCGCGGCGACGGCCGCGGACGAGGCCGCCCGTCTGTCCCGCGACACGGGCCGCCCTCGATGGGCGCTCGTCGCCGACCTGGCGACGGCCGCCATGATCGGCCAGCGCGGCGACCCGGGGGACCAGGAGAGCGCGAACGAGATCATTCGCTCGACCGAGGCGGAGTTGGTGTCGGTAGGCGCTCAGTCCATCCTCGGATTCGTCCAGTTCGTCCGTGGCCGACTCGCCTTGATCGACAACCGTCCTGGTGACGCGTTCGAGCAGTTGGCCAGGGTGCTGGACCCCTCCGACATCGCCTATCACCCGTTTGTGGGCCTGTGGGGGATCACCGAGCTGATCGAAGCCGCCCTTCGCGCCGGGCACGACGACGAGGCGCGCCGTCATCAGCTCCGCCTGAACGCCATGGCGGACCGGACGGCCTCCCCGTATCTCGAAGCGATGGCCGCCTACGCCCGTCCGTTGACCGCCGCCGATGAAGAAGGCGCCGAAGAACTCTTCAACAAAGCCCTGAGAGGTGAGCTCTCCAACTGGCCGTTCCACCGGGCTCGACTGTTGTTGGCCCATGGTCGCCGGATGCGACGCCATCGCAGGCTCACCGAATCCCGGCCGCTGCTGCGCGCCGCCATGGAAGCCTTCGACGCCCTGGGCATCACGTCCCTTGGCGAAGAAGCTCGGGCTGAACTCCGCGCGGCGGGCGAGGCGGTGACCCGCCGCGCCCCCGAAAGCCTGGACCAGCTCACACCGCAGGAGTTGCAGATCGCCAAGCTGGCCGCGACCGGGATGACCAACCGGGAGATCGGCACACGGCTGTTTCTGTCCCATCGGACGGTCGGCTTCCACCTGTACCGCGTCTTCCCCAAGCTCGGCATCACTTCTCGAGGCCAACTGGGCACCATTGACCTGGGCGGGGACTAGATCGCCTGCGCCGGCTCACCGTCTGAGCCACGGAAAGAGCCTGCCCACTGCTCCATCAGCTCCAGATGGGTCCCGCGTGCCATCGGGGCCAGCCGAACATCCCGTCCGGCACCCGTGACCAGCACAGCCTTTCCGCGCAGAAAATCGACCGGCATGGCAGTGTCTCCCTTTTTCCAAGGTCTCGCTCTTCGAGCTCTCGCTGACGACGCCTGCCATCGTCTTCTGACAGCTGCCCGCCTCTCTTCTGACATCTGACTTGTTCCGCACGCCGCCGTCGGTGGTGATCGCACCAGTCACCTGACAGAAGACCGCTCGCGCCCGCCGAGACGACGATCGTTCTGACGGCCTCCGCTCAACGCGGTAGCTCGCGGACCGACCGCCGCCGCACTGTTCCTCGACTGACCAGCAGGCGATCGGCCGTCTGGCTCAGCCGGCTTCCCTGGAGCCGGCTCGGCGTGCTTCGCGACGTCAACAGGGTCGGCGACCTGGTAAGTCGCGACTTCCCCCCGGCGCGTGGAGCTGGAGGACCTGCTCAGCCCAGGTTCGCCCATCGATTGATCAAGAAAAGGAGCAGATCATGTCGCATCACCTCGACACCCCGCTGGCCGCGCAGAACGGACAGCTCTTCCTCGACGACCTTTACGTCTTCCCCGGCGAGGACAGCACGGTGTTCGTCATGGACGTCAACTCGAACATCACCGGGGCCTACGCCGAGCCGGGCTTCCATCCCGAGGCCCGCTATGAGTTCAAGATCCACTTCGACGGCGCCGAGCTCGAGACCCTCACCTACCGGATCTCCTTCGACGAACCCGGTGCGGACGGCCGGCAGGATCTGCGCCTCGAAGCCCTGACCGGGGACGACGCCCGCGACGACGCGGCGGACGGCGAAACCCTGCTGCGGGGCCGCACCGGCGAGGCGGCCAGCGCCGACGGGGTCCGCCTGTGGACCGGCCGTATCGCCGACTCCTTCTACATCGACCTGTCCCTGCTGGCCGTCGTCAACGAGGCGGTGGGCAAGAGCGCCGCGGTCGACCTGTCGGGATGGCAGCCGCAGGCGGCCAAGAACAGCTTCGAGAGCACCACGGTGGAAACAATCGTGCTCGAGGTCTCCCACCGGCACCCGCGCCTGCGGCCCGAGACACGGATCGGCGTATGGGCCGCGACCAAGCTCGCCACCGACGCCGGCGGCTGGCGGCAGATCAACCGGGCCGGACACCCGATGATGTGGCCGATCTTCTGGCCTGACGACACCCACTTCACCAACCCGGCCAACACCCGCCACCCCTCTCAAGACCGGTCGGCCGCCGGGGACTACCTCACCGACCGGATCGCCGCAGTGGTCTCGGCCACCGGAACCTCGACCGATCCGCAGGCCTATGGACAGTTGGTGGCGCAGCAACTGCTGCCCGACGTGCTGCCCTATGTGGTCGGAACGCCCGCCTTGTTCGGCTTCGCCACGCGCAACGGCAGGTCCCTGGCTGACAACGCGCCCGAGGCGATGCTCTCGCTGGTGACCAATACCGGCATCCCGGCGGGGCTCAAGCCAGCGGTGGCAGCGTCCTTGCGGACGGACCACTTTCCCTATGTCGTCCCCGCGTAGCCGCACACGAAGGAGAGCAAGACAATGCCCTACATCAGCGTTGGCCAGGAGAACTCCGCACCGATCGAGATCTACTACGAGGACCACGGCCAGGGCCGCCCGATCGTGCTCATCCACGGCTTCCCGCTCAGCGGCCGGGCCTGGGAGCGGCAGGAGCGGGCGCTGCTGGCCGCCGGACGCCGGGTGATCACCTACGACCGGCGCGGGTTCGGCCGCTCCAGCCAGCCCTGCACCGGCTACGACTACGACACCTTCGCCGCCGACCTGGACAGGCTGCTCTCCCACCTCGACCTGCTCGACGTCGACCTGGCCGGACACTCGATGGGCGGCGGCGAGATCGCCCGCTACCTCGGAACTTACGGCTCCGGCCGGATTCGCCGAGCCGCGATCATCTCCGGAGTCCCGCCGTACCTGCTCAAGACCCCCGACACCCCGCACGGCGTGCCGCAGGAGGTGTTCGACGAGATCGCCGCGGCGCTGACAGCCGACCGGTTCGCGTACTTCACCGAATGGAACAAGAACTTCTTCAACCTCGACGAGAACCTCGGCAAGCGGATCAGCGCCGAGACCGTCCAGGACGCCTGGAACGCCGCGGTCTCGGCCTCGCCGATCGGCACGGTTGCCTGTGTCGCCACCTGGCACACCGACTTCAGCGCGGATCTGGCCCGGATCGATATCCCGGTGCTGGTGGTGCACGGCACCGCCGACCGGGTCCTCCCGATCGACGCCTGCGGACCGCGCATTCACGAGCAGATCAAGGGCAGCGAGTACGTCGCCATCGAGGGCGCGGATCACGGTCTTTGCTGGACCCACGCAGACGAAGTCAACACCGAGCTGCTCAAGTTCTTCGCGTAACGGCTGAACAAGGTAACCCCTGTCGCAACGGCTTCACCTTGGCATTCCTGCTCATCGTGTCGACGTGAAGCCGTTAAGGGTGCCTGGCGAGGCTTCTTGGGAGGACCCGGCCCTGGCTGTGGGGGTTACCCCACGCGACGTCCTTGCGCGTGCTCGATTGTTCCGATGTTCCCCGGACGACAGGCCTATCTCAGTAGCCGGGCACGCAATCCACGGGATGTGGCCTGGTGAAACCCATCAATCTCTGATGAACCACTGAACTCTGCCCTGGAGAGAAACCATGACCACTGGCACCCCGCAGCGGGTACTGCTCACCGGAGCGGGCACCGGCATCGCCGCGCTCGCCTCAATCAGCCTGGCCCTTGCCGGGCACACGGTCTTCGCGTCCATGCGCGAACCGGAAGGCCGCAACCAGGACAAGGCACAAGCTCTGCGCGAGGCTGTGGAGGGCGCGTCCGGTTCGCTGACCGTGGTCGAACTCGACGTCCTGTCCGAGGAATCGGCCCGGGCCGCGGTCGAGGCCGTCGAGTCCTCCGCCGGGGGACTGGACGTGGTGGTGCACAACGCCGCCCACCTTATGGTCGGGGTGACCGAGGCGTTCAGCCCCGAGGAGGTGCTGCGCGCGTTCGACGTCAACGCCGTCGGTGCGCTGCGGGTCAACCGAGCCGTACTTCCGGTGATGCGGCGCCAGGAATCAGGGCTGCTGTTGTGGGTCGGGTCGGGCACCACCCGGGCGATCCCGCCGTTCCTCGGTCCCTACACCGCCGCCAAAGCGGCTTTCGACGCCTTCGCCGATTCGACCGCGTGGGACGTGGCCGCTTACGGGATAGAGACGACGATCCTGATGCCAGGTGTTTTCACCCACGGCACCGCGCACTTCGCCAACGCGGCCTTCCCCAAGGAGACCGCGCGCACCGAGGCGTACGGGAAGATCGCGCCGTTCCTGGAGTCCATCGGGCGCGACACCGAGCGGTTGATGGTCAACGGGGTATCCGCCGACCCGCAGATCGTGGCGGACGAGATCGTCCGGGTCGTTGATCTGCCCGCGGGCACGCGTCCGCGCCGCACGGTGGCCGACGGGTCGGACTACGGCGCGGAGATCGTCAACGGCGCCGCCGAGGAGCTGCGCCTTCGGTTGGCCCGGCGCATGGGTGTCACAGCTCTGCTCGACCGCATCTGACCGTTCGAAGCCGACGGCTGACGCAAGGACGGGACTCCAGTCCGCCTGCCTGCGGCATCGACCCACTGCTCGTTTCACATATCCGGCCGCTGATTACGGCGGCCCCTTCGTTCACACATGGAGCTTCAGTTATGACGATCACTATGCGCACTCTGGGGACCAACGGTCCACGCGTTTCCACCATCGGCCTCGGCGCCATGGGGATGTCCGACCTCTACGGCCCTGCCGACCGCGACGTGAGCATCGCCACCCTGCGCGCCGCGTTCGACGCGGGCCTGAATCTCGTCGACACCGCCGACTTCTACGGTTCCGGTGCCAACGAACTGCTGATCGCCGAGGCGGTGAAGGGCCGCCGGCGTGAGGACGTCGTGCTGAGCGTGAAGTTCGGCTCCCGGCGCGCGCCGGACGGTGCGTTCCAGCCTGTGCCCTATGACGTGTCGGCGGCCGCGGTGAAGGACCGGCTGGCCTACTCGCTGCGTCGCTTGAACACCGACTACATCGACATCTACCGCCCGTCCCGGCTGAACCCGCAGATCCCGGTCGAGGAGACCATCGGGGCGCTGGAGGAGATGCGTCAGGCCGGCTACATCCGGCACATTGGTCTCTCCGAGGTCGGTCCGGACACGATCCGCAAGGCCGCTGCGGTGGCGCCGATCAGCGACGTACAGATCGAGTACTCGCTGCTCTCGCGCGGCCCGGAGCGCTCGATCATCCCGACCTTGCGTGAGCTGGGAATCGGTCTGACCGCCTACGGCGTGCTTTCGCGCGGATTGCTCAGCGGTCACTGGTCGGCACAGCGCGAGTTGAGCGGGGCGGACTTCCGTGCGCACAGTCCGCGGTTCCAGGGCGAGAACCTGGAAGCCAACCTGCGTCTGGTCGAGCGGCTGGGCGAGGTGGCGCAACGCCTCGGCGCCACCACCAGCCAGGTCGCCATCGCATGGGTCGCGGCGCAGGGCGGGGACATCGTCCCGCTGGTCGGCGCGCGGCGCCCGGAACGGCTGGCCGA
>Ga0105238_10007072_pt1 | contig 11228 bp, 6 predicted proteins | sample KBSC34metaG_FD_81526 | JGI IMG/M metagenome (GOLD analysis project Ga0105238, IMG submission 81526) | Corn rhizosphere microbial communities from Kellogg Biological Station, Michigan, USA - KBS C3-4 metaG | ecosystem: Host-associated > Plants > Roots > Rhizosphere > Soil | place: Michigan, USA...
ATCAGTGAGATGAACGGATGGAAATTGAAACCGTTTACCGAGGCCGCGGTCACAGCCCTGCAACACCACACTTGGCCGGGAAATGTGCGTGAGCTCCGCAATGCCGTGGAACGGTTGTTGCTGTTGGCCGATTCCGAAGTCGGTGAGGAAGATGTCCGCCTGGCCCTTCCGCAGGTCGCGGGAGCGGTGAGATCTCCAACAACAGTGGCATCAGGAACACTGGCCGCGCGGACCGACGCGTTCGAGCGGGAAACCATCCGCGCTGAACTGGAGCGTGCGCAGCACAGTATGACGGAGGCAGCTCGGGCGTTGGGCCTGGAGCGCAGTCACCTGTACAAGAAGTGCGCGCAGCTAGGCATCGATATCAAGAGCTTGAGGCGACCGGAAGAGTAGTATCTTGCCGGCAGTATACTGAGCGGGAAAGCTGGAGGCGCTATGAAGAGACTGATCATCGCTGCGTTTTGTCTCGCTGGCCCGGTGCTGATGGGGCAGGGCGTGTTAGGGGTGGGGAATTTCATCCACGTTGTCGGGAATCTGGACAAGTCGATTGAGTTCTATCACGATGCGCTTGGGTTGGAGATGACTGGCGCTCCGGGGCCGCGCGCTTTTTCGGCGAATGCGGTGGTTTCGAGCCTGTACGACGCTCCGGGCTCGCAGAGCCGGGTGGCGAGCTTTAAGATTCCAGATTCGGTCATGGCGGTCGAGATCGTTGAGTTTCAGGGCTTGAATGCCACTCCGGTGCAGTCTCGGTTTTTCGACCCGGGGGCGATCACGTTGACTTTGGTGGTGGAGGATGTGGAGGCGACGAAGACTCGGCTGTCTAGGATAAAGGGGTTGGAGTGGATCAGTGCCAGCGCCGCCGGCCGTGTGATGGTGCGGGATCCGGACGGAATTTTCGTGGAGCTGGTGCAGGTCCGCAAGGGGCCGTCCCCCGTTGGGGCTGCTCCAGACGACCCCAAGGTGCGGCTAGGGGTCACTGTGGAGGATGTCGGCCGGACAACGCGGTTTTATTCGGAAGCGCTCGGATTTACGGGCGTCGGCGGGAGGCTGGAGGTTCCGGGAGATGCCTTTCCCGTGGACTTTAAGGCACTGAATTATGCCGACCGGAAGCCTCTGCACTCGGCGATTCACGATCCGGGGTCGGGCGTCCTGCGGCTGCGCGTCGGCGATTTCGACGCGGTGGTGAAGGCTCTGAAGGCGAACGGGGCGACGGTTGTATCGGCGGGCGGAGAGCCGGTGGATTTGGGGCGCAACCGCGCGGTGATCTTCCGCGATATGAACAATTTCTTCGTGCAGGTGCTGGAGTCGGTTCCAGCGCCGGGGAAGGGCCCCGCCGGGAAATGAGCTAGTTAGCCGATCGGCTTCTCATCCACGTGATCCACAACAATCACCGGTATGGATCGCTTTTGCTTCACCAGCTTCAGTCCAAGCTCCTTTTCAACAGCCTCGAAAACCGAGATGCCGTTGGGATCGGAAGCTTCAGCGATCGCGCCAGCCGGTGCGTTCGGATTCGGAGCCTGCGGCGCTTGCAGCGCGGCCTTGGGGGTCCAACCAATCAGAAAATTCCATCCACCCTGAAGGCCGGTAGCGTCCACAATCGGATGATCGATATACGCATTGGCCTGCTGCTGCAGGTTCTGCGCCAACTCCGTCATAGAGGTGTTCTTACAGCTGATCATCGTTTGGATGTTCGTGAACGGCTTGGGCGCATTGGGATCGGGCTTGCAGCCAGAACGCTCGGAGTCATCTGCCTGGGTCATCTTGGGCTTGCCGCCCCCCAGCGTCAGAGCGTATACCGTCACTTCTCGATTCTCGGTGTGAGTTTTCATCTCGAATTGATCCAGCAACAAGCCGCGCAGCATCTCCAAACCAACGCTGAGTGGCGGCGGCTGCGGTCGTCCGCCGACAACATTGGGAGCTCCCTCGCCCGTACTCGGCACTTTGGCCGTGATGTCCCAACGCGCCGAGTCCGCGGACTTCGGAAGTCCGATGAGCATGTCGGCAGAGATATTGGGTGAAATCTGAAGTGCCATGGCGATCAGTTGACGCAATGTGCCGCCAGCTCTCATCTGGCTACCGCCGGTGTAGAGCAGACCGGTCAGAGGGCGATCATCCGGATTGGCGGGCTTGACGGTCGCGGCTTCAAACCTGGCTTCCGCCACCGCTAAAGTCGTGGCGATACCTTCCGGATTCGCTGTCGGCTTTCGATTGACGCTTTCGATCACAAGAGACGGCATGGGAACATTTTGCAACTCCACCTTCAATCCCAACTGTTTGTCCACGGCGTCAAAAGCCGAAATGCCGTCCGCGCCTTTTGCCGCGAGCGCACCCCGAGGCGTCCATTCGAGTTCGAAGTCCCAGGATCCCTCGAGCTTTGTCGAATCGATCACATCGTGATCGAAATAACCGTTTGCCATTTGGCGCAGGTTTTCCGCGATGGCTTGCGCGGTCAGGTTGTGACAGGCTACTTTGATGTTCGGTACCGAAGCCGGATCAGCCGGGCCACCCCGGCCGGCACCTCCAGCCTGCTGCACTTGCTGACATCCCGCGTTCTCCGATCCGCTGGCAGACCGCAATTTCGATCCGCTCTTGCCGACAGTCAGAACGTAGCGAGCCACAGGGTAGGTCCCGTTATGAGTTACCAGCTTGAAGCGTTCCGCCAGCAGGTTTTTCAGCATGGCATTGGCAATGGCCGGAGTTGTGCCATCGGGAACTTTGGCGACCACATCGAAAAGGTCGGAAGTGAGCCAGCCGGGACCGCCGGCAATGGTGTCCTCCGTGACGCCGTATGCCGCTATGATCAGGTTGAGCATGGTCGCGTCGCGGTTTACGTACCGTCCGTCGCGCAGCACGCCGCCGAAATTCTGCGCAAATGTGCGCGCTGTGGCGCTTACATGAACGTCCGCCAGATCGAATTTCGGCCCTTGGGCAAAACCGGGCGCTACTGCTAACAGGGTGAATAAAGCGATATTCTTCATGCTCGAGCTCCTGATTCTATGTGGGGGCGCCGGAGTGCCCGTCATCGATATTACTCTCCCAGGCGACAAAAGTTCCAGAAACTTCCTGGGCTAAACTGCCCACCATCAAATTGGATCCCCCCAGGCCCTTCACAGCCTTTTTGACATCTATGATAGAAAAGGAGTGCTTCCCTGTTGGAATCTCTGTAAGTCTTTGATCGAGCATAGATTGGCATCCATGAGGCGTTTCATTTCCGCGAGTGCGGTGGTGGTGGTGATCGCTCTTCCCGCAGTCCTGCACATCAGAGCCCTGGGGCAGACATCTGCCGGAAATGCGCCAGCTGAAGCCGCACCCGATCCACATCGCGCGATGGTGGCCACCTACTGCTTCACCTGCCACAACGCGCGCCTGAAGACCGGTGGCCTCGCGTTAGACGGGCTGGATCTTGCAGCCGCGCCGAATGACGCGCAGATCTGGGAAAAGGCCCTGCGCAAGCTGCGCGGACATCAGATGCCGCCGCCGGGCAGTCCACAACCGATGCAAAAGGATGTGGATTCGTTTGTCGCATGGATGGAGAACACCCTCGATACTCATGCGAAAGGTCCGAAGGCGGGTCCCAAGGCAGGCTACGTCCCGATTCAGCGCCTGAACCGCACCGAATACGCCGCGACAGTGAAAGCGTTGGTGGGCGTGGACGTGAATGCGAAGGAAGTTCTCCCGCAGGACATCCAGGTGGACGGCTTCGACAACATCGCGACCGCCTTGAGCGTATCTCCCGCGTTCCTGGATCAATACGTTACCGCGGCGCGGCAAGTCGCACGGCTAGCCATCGGCAGTCCCAACCCCCGCGTTTCCAGTGTGAAGTATTCCGTCGCGGCCAACCAGAATCCTGACGATCCTCTGCCTCTGGGCACGCGCGGCGGCATCAGGTTTAAACACAACTTCCCGGCCGATGGCGAGTATCGCATCACCCTCAATAACCTTGCCGTGGGACCGTATAGCAATGCGCTTGAGAACCAGAGCACTGTGGTCATCCTGGTCGATGGCAAGACCGTGTTTCGCAAGCCGATCGGCGGGCCCGAGGATCTGGCGTTAGCCGATCGCAAGGCCGGAACCGGACGAGATCAGATCATGCAGCGCTTCTCAAAAATTCCTGTTCCGGTCAAAGCCGGGGTGCGCGACGTGGTCGTGGCATTCATCGACCGTTCCCATGTGGAGACGGGCGAGCTCCTTGAAAAACTGCAAGGCTACGGCGGTTTGACCGGCGGCCAAGCCCCCCTCAACCGTATGGCAAATCTTGTCGACGGCGTCGAGGTCGCTGGACCGTTCAACCCTACAGGCGTTTCGACAACACCCAGCCGGGCGCTGATCTTCGTCTGCGATCCCAAAACAAAGGAAGAGTCCGCGTGCGCCCGCCAGATCGCGGAAAACCTGGCGCGACGCGCATTCCGGCGGCCGGTCACCGCGGAAGACATGAAGCGCCTGATGCCGTTCTATGAAGCGGGACGTCAGAACGGCGGAACCTTTGATCACGGAATCGAACAAGTCGTCGCCGCGGTGCTGGTTAGCCCGCAGTTCCTCTATCGGACTCTTAAGGGACCGACGCTCACCGATCTCGAGCTGGCTTCCCGGCTTTCCTTCTTCCTGTGGAACACTGGCCCCGATGAGGAACTGCTGACGCTCGCGGCCGCGAACGGCTTGACCAGGCCCGGGGTATTAGACCGACAAGTGAAGCGCATGCTGGCGGACCCCAAGGCATCCAGCCTGGTCACCAGTTTCGCCATGAAATGGCTGACCCTCACCAATCTCGATCAGGTAATCCCCGACCCGAAGTTGTTCCCCGGATTCAACGAGCAACTGCGGCACGATTTTTCGATGGAAGCGGAAGCTTTCATCGGCAGCATCTTTTCGGATGACCGGAGTGTTCTGGAACTGCTGACCGCCGACTATTCATTTTTGAACGAGCGGCTGGCTCGCCACTACGGTATTCCCGGCGTTACGGGTCCCCAGTTCCGCAAGGTCACTCTGGCCGGCGACGAGGCAGAGAAAGTGCGTTGGGGCCTGCTGGGCAAGGGCGCGGTGCTCCTGCGGACTTCGTACGGCGACCGCACCTCTCCAGTGCTGCGAGGAGCGTGGGTCCTGGATAAACTTCTGGGCACTCCGCCGACGCCTCCTCCGCCCGACACGGCAACCGACCTCTCGCAAAAGGCCGGCGAGCAGCCGAAGACAGTCCGTGCAAGGCTCGAACAACATCGCGACAAGGCCAGCTGCAGGATGTGCCACGGTGTGATCGATCCGACCGGGTTGGCCCTGGAGAACTTCGACGCGATCGGGCAATGGCGGACTAGAGATACCGAAGCCAACGCTCCGATCGATGCGAGCACAGTGCTGCCGAACGGAGTCCCGATCCATGGCGTCGTCGACCTCAAGGCGCAACTGGCCGACCGCCCTGGCGTGTTCGCGCAGACGGTGACCGAGAGATTACTGATGTATGGCGTCAACCGGCAACTGGAATACTTCGATATGCCTCAGGTTCGCGCGATTGTGCGCGGGGCTGCGAAGGACAACTACAAGCTTTCTTCCCTTATTTTAGGAATCGTCAACAGCGAGGCGTTTCGTAAGCAGGGCTCGGACCTCAAGCAGGGTGCCGCGACCAAGCCTGAAGTCGCAAGGAGATAACATGTTCCTCACAAAGAAGCACATTGATCGCAGAGCGGTGCTGAAGGCGGCCGGCGTGACGTTAGGGCTGCCGTTTCTGGATGCGATGGTGCCTGCTGGCACGGCCCTGGCCCAAACCGCCGCGGTGCCAAGATTGCGGACCGGCTTCTTTTATCTCCCTCACGGGGCGATCATGTCCAACACGGCCCATGGTCCGGCGGCCGACAAGTGGACGCCATCGGGCGCAGGGGCTGACTTCAAGCTCAGCCAGATTCTGGCGTCGCTCGAGCCCTACAAGAAGTATGTTTCGTCTTTCGGCAATCTGGAGAACAAGGCTACGGCAGGCTCGGTTCATTCGTTCACTCCGGCCACATGGCTCAGCGCCACCCGTCCGGACACCGGCAGTCCGCGCGCGCATATGGCCACCACTCTCGATCAGGTGATCGCGAAAGTGATCGGCCAGGATACGCCTCTGCCATCGCTCGAAGTCTCCTCGGAAACCATTGTTCAGTCAGCGGCGGGAGGCGGCGGGTCCTATTCGACTCTGTCGTTTCGAGACGCGGAATCGCCCCTGCCGATGGAATCCAATCCGCGCAAGGTTTTCCTGCAGTTATTCGGTGAGGGCGACACGCCGCAGGAGCGTGCATCGATCAGCCATCAGACCAATAGCCTCCTCGATCTCATTCTTGACGGCACGAAGAGCCTGCAACGCGATCTCGGAAGCAGTGACAGGGCCGCTCTCGACGGGTATCTCGAAAGCGTCCGCGAGATCGAGCGGCGCACGCAAAAGGCAGGGGCCAAAGATCTCTCCGCGTTCGAGATTCCCGAAGCTCCCGTGGGAGAACTGGACTCCTTTCCCGAGCAAGTGAAGCTGATGTTCGATCTGATTACGCTGGCTTATCAGGCCGACCTCACCCGTGTGGCTTCCTATATCATGGTCGCGGAAGGCACCAACCGGACGTACAACCACATCGGTGTTCCGGACTCCTTCCACCCCGTATCGCACCATGCCAACGATCTGGAGCGAATCGCTAAGCTGGTCAAAATCCAAACCTGGCACGTGGAGCAGTTCTCGGCGTTCCTCGCCAAACTGGCGGCAACCCCGGATGGCCCGGGAACGCTGCTCGATCACTCGATTTTCATGTACGGGTCGAACATGAGCAACAGCGACCTGCACAACAACTATCCTGAGCCAAATATCCTGGTGGGTGGTGGCGCCGGCAGGATGAAGCTCGGCGGCCAGCACATCGTGCTGCCGGAGCGTACGCCGATCGCGAATCTCCACTTGACGCTGCTACAGAAGATTGGGGTGGAGCGCGACAAATTTGGCGACAGCACCGGCACGATCGTGGGTGTCTAAGATTCCGGTTAAGTCCATCGGGAAGTTATTCCTTACGGCCTGCGGGTACTTGGGTCCTAAACTCAATAAGGGCGGCCCGACTTGGCGAGGCGCCTCGCCCGTTTCGTCTCGCCGACGCTTCGTCATCCTTAGCCCCGGCGGGGAAGACCAACGAATCCAGTGCCGTAGATTCACTCTTCAACTCGCACGAACTTCTTTCAACCTACATTCGTAAGTCAAAGGCATGAAGACAATTCTGCTGACAGCTCTTAGCGGGGGTTTTCTCTTAGCCCAGACTTCTTCTCCAAATCCGCGGTTCGAGGTTGCCTCTGTCCGGCCTGCTCAACCTATGGGATCGGAACGAGTGGATGTCGGTGTACACGTGGACGGTGCGCAGGTGCGGATCGTCGCGCTCCCCATGCGGGACTACCTGGCCAGGGCCTATCGGCTGAAACTGTATCAGGTCTCCGGCCCCGAATGGCTCTCCTCGGAAAGGTTTGATGTGAACGCCAAGCTGCCGTCGGGCTCGACACAGGAGCAGATACCTGAAATGCTTCAGTCTCTTCTGGAGGAGCGGTTTCAAATAAAAATGCACCGCGAGAAGAAAGAGCTGCCAGTGTATGCCCTGATCATCGGAAAGCCTCCCCTGAAGCTCCAGGAATCCGCGCCGGATCCTAACGCGGTCGTTGAGCGTAATGGGACTCCGAATGTCGTCGCGTCCGGCAGCGCTGCCGGAGTTTCCGTGGATCTCGGGAATGGATCCTACTATACGTTCAGCAATGGCAAGTTGGAGGCCAAGAAAGTAACCATGGAGATATTCGTTCGCCAGCTCGAGCGGTATGTGGATCGCCCGATTATCGACATGACGGAGCTAAAGGGAAATTACGATCTGACCCTCGCTGTTACACCGGAGGATTACACAGCCATGCTCATCCGCGTCGCGGTAAACGCTGGAATGATTCTTCCCCCGCAAGCTTTGCAACTGCTCGACAACGGATCGATTGCTTCCCTGCTCGATGGCCTGCAGCAGCTCGGACTGAAGATGGACGCGCGAAAGGCCCCTTTAGATGTCTTGGTGATCGATCAACTGTCGAAAACGCCGACGGAGAACTGACGAGCATTCGACTTTGCAATGGCGCGCTTCCCAATTGAAAGCGCGCACCGTGCTCGCCCTTGAGCTGCTTGATCGCGACGATGCGGTCCATGTCACGAGCCTTGTAGCACCCCATCCTGCCTTGCGCAAAGGTGCGCGAATATTTCTTAGCGGCCGAGTTTTTCGCCCACAGATAATGAATTAGCTAAGTTTAGCCTTTAAGAAGCGGTTCGTGCCTGGATGACGCCGCGTCCGGACACTTATCCGTCGAAGACAGCCCGATATGGGGCATTATCGGGAACATACGAGTGCCAACGACAATTGCTTAACATCCTTGGATGACCGAGGGAGGCCTGTTTCAGTTTTGCGAACCTTTGTCCCATGGGCGGACAATGACCTCGGGGTTCCGAAGCTATCTCACTGATTTCAGAGTACTCACGTATGGAAATCAGTATGCTCGACAACACAGAATCTGAAGTCTCCTTGGAGGTTGAGATATGAGTCGCGTATCGACATGGACGATCTTAGCCGCAGTGCTTCCCGGAGTGGCCTGGGGCCAGTCCTCAGAGACCCCCATCGCATTTGAGGCCGCCGATGTGCATGTCAGCGCCAAGAGCCGGACGCCGTCTATGGCCGCCGGCGGTTTGCGCGGCACTCGTTATTTGGTGCGCCAGGCGACCATGGTGGACTTGATCAGCCTTGCCTACGATATCGACAACGATAAGATCTTGGCCGGGCCAAGCTGGCTCGACACAGATCGTTTCGACGTGTCGGCGAGGGCTCCCTCGGGCAGCACTCCGGAGCAAGCAAAATTGATGCTTCAGACGCTCCTTTCGGAGCGGTTCAGTCTTAAGTTCCACAAGGATTCGAAGGAGCTGCCGGGGTTCGTGCTTTCCACGGGAAGCGGCAAGCCCAAGATGAAGGCGGCCGCGGACGCCTCCGCTCCCTCGGGTTGCCAGGGGCAACCGCAGACGGCATCCCCGGACACGATCCCGCAACAGGTAGTCGACTGCCACAGCATGTCGATGGACGATTTAGCGCTCAATGTTCGCATGATGGCGAACGCCTACATCACGGGTAACGTATTGAATAAGACCGGCCTTGAGGGCAAATGGGATTTCACGATCAAGTGGACGGCAAGGGGTCTGCTCGCGCGCGCCGGAGCGGACGGCATCAGCATCTTCGACGCGGTCGACAAGCAGCTCGGACTCAAGCTCGAGGCGGGTAAGTTCCCGCAACCCGTCATTTTCGTCGACAGCGTAAATGAAACGCCCACGCCGAACGCCGCGGACATTTCAAAGTTCCTTCCGCCGCCCCCGGCCCCAGAATTCGACGTCGCGTTGATTAAGCCCACGAATCCGGATTTTAAGGGCATCCGGCTGCAGATTCTTCCCAGCGGCCAAATCAATATCCAGGGCGCGACGCTCAGCTTCCTGATCCAGCAGTTCTACGACGTCACTTCCGATATGATGCAGGGCGTGCCCAAGTTCATGGACGAGGACCGTTGGGACATCACCGCGAAAATGATTTCAACCGACCCGGGGCAGCCCGCACAAGCAGACCCGGAGACGCGAACTAAGCTGATCGTCAAGCTGCTGGAGGATCGCTTTAAGCTGAAGATGCACTTCGAAGACCGGGTGGTCCCGGCCTACACGCTGTCCTCGGTCAAGCCGAAGATGGCGAAAGCCGATCCTACGACGCGCACCGGTTGCATTGAGGGCCCAGGTCCTGACGGAAAAGACCCCAGACTCGCCAATCCGGTGCTCTCGCGACTGCTTTACTGCCGGAATATGACCATGGCGCAGCTCGCGGAGCAGCTTCCTCTAGTGGCGAACGGATACGTACACGCCGCCGTCCTGGATAAAACTGGTCTGAACGGCGCCTACGATTTCACGCTGAGTTTTAGTGCAATCGGCATTCTGCAAAATGGCCTCCAGGGTCCCGGCCAGCCCGGCGCCGCCGGCGCGGCGGATCCGAATGGTGCGCTTTCGCTTCCCGATGCCGTCAGTAAGCAACTGGGATTGAAGCTGGAGCTGGAGAAGAGACTCGCTCCCGTTCTAGTAATCGATCACGTGGAGCAGAAGCCGACCGAGAATTGATAGGGCGCAGCGTGTCTGGGCCATCGTGACTGAGACGCTGTTGCCAAGCACCGTAGGAGTTCCTGACCGTCGTGGCCCAGTTACGGTTCAGTCGGGCAGCGCGAAACTGTAAAGCACTGCCCCCGCCGAGATTGCGATGAATTGCTTGCCGTCCACTGCGTAACTCATTGGCGATGCGGCGATGGTTGCGCCGGTTTGGAAGTGCCATAACGCGGCTCCGGTACGGGCGTTTAGGGCGATCAGGTTGCCTTCCGGGGTCGCGGCGAAGACGACTCCGCCAGCCGTAGCGAGCACTCCCGCCGCAAGCGATCCGCGGCTGACCGGGTACGTCCACTTCACATCGCCGGTCTCGGGATCGAGCGCTTTAATCGCGGCGATGGCGGGCTCGCCCAATCCGCGCGGACCGCCGCTCGCGTACTGCTTCCCGGCCTGATATTCGGACGGCGTGCGGATGTAGCGCTGGCCGGAATCGCCCGTCATCAGATACAGCCAGCCCGTGTCCGGACTGTACGACGGCGCCTGGAAATTGGTCCCCCCGCCCGCCGATGGATACACGGGAATGCTGCCCTCGGGCTGCGAGTCGGAGTTCAGTACGATCTTCGGCCGGCCGTTCCCGTCGAAGCCTGTGTTCCAGGTCTGGCGCACGAATGCCTTGCCCAGAAGAAGCTTGCCGTCGGTCCGGTCGAGCGCGTAGAACATTCCGTTGCGGTCGGCGTGCAGCAATAGTTTGCGCGGCTGGCCTTGGAACATTCGGTCGACCAGGATCACGTCTTCGGTGGAGTCCCAATCGTGGCTATCGTTGGGAGTGAATTGGTAATGCCACTTGCGGCGGCCGGTGTTCGGATCGAGCGCAATCACCGAACACGTAAACAGGTTATCGCCCGCGCGCACATTCGCGTCCCAGTCGGGTCCGGGATTGCCGACGGTCCAGTACAGCGTGTCGGAATCGGCATCGTAGCTGCCGGTGAGCCACGCAGGGCCGCCGCCGTGCTGCCAGCTCTCGCCCTTCCACGTATCGTGTCCGAATTCGCCGGCGACGGGAATCGTGTTGAAGCGCCACAGCCTTTTGCCGGTCGAGGGA
>Ga0105238_10007073_pt1 | contig 11228 bp, 8 predicted proteins | sample KBSC34metaG_FD_81526 | JGI IMG/M metagenome (GOLD analysis project Ga0105238, IMG submission 81526) | Corn rhizosphere microbial communities from Kellogg Biological Station, Michigan, USA - KBS C3-4 metaG | ecosystem: Host-associated > Plants > Roots > Rhizosphere > Soil | place: Michigan, USA...
GAGCGCGTTGTCGTAGCTGTGGCCGAAGGTCAGGCCGGCGCCGGAGAAACGGCTGGCGCCATAGCGGATGAAATCAACGATCGAAAACAATTCAGAGGCTGGGTCGGCGGTCACTTCGGCTTTCACAAGGCGGCAATCACTGGAGACTGGCTGCAAGTATACCGAGGCCGCCACGTATAATGTGGCGATGAACTCCCCTGCTTCCGTTCCGCGCGGCCTGCCGACGTGGTTGATCCTGCTCGCTGCGCTGGCCGCCGGCACCGGCCTGTGGCTCGGCAGCTGGCTGCTCGCGCCGTCGGCGCCGGCGAAATTCGAAAATGCCGTGCTCTATCCGCAACCGCGCGAAGTCGCGGATTTTTCGCTGACCCAGGCCAACGGCAAGCCGCTGACGCGCGCCGACTGGCGCGGCCACTGGACGATCGTCTATTTCGGCTACAGCAATTGCCCGGACGTCTGCCCGACCACGCTGGCCGCGTTCAAGCAGGTGTGGAAGGATTTGGCGCAAAAGGATCAGGGCAAACTCGTGCAACTCGATTTCATTTCCATCGATCCGCAACGCGACGTGCCGGAAACGCTCGGCAAATACGTCAACTTCTTCAATCCCGATTTTGTCGCGGCCACCGGCAGCGACGAGCAGCTCAAGCAACTAGGCAACAGCCTGGGTCTGGCGTACAGCCGCGACACGGACGCCAACGGCAACATTGCGGTCGACCACAGCGGCTCGGCGGTGATCATCGATCCGCAAGCACGCATGATCGGCATGTTCCGTCCGCCGTTCGTTCCCGCCACCATCGCCGCCGACCTGGCGACACTGCTCGCGCACGGTAACTGACATGCGCCCGTCCATCCTGCTGCAATACGTCCTGCCGCACCGGCTGCTGTCGCGTGTCGTCTACTGGGCCACGCGCTGGACCTGGCGTCCGTGGAAGAACTGGCTGATCGGCACGATAGTGAAGAACTACCGCGTCGACATGAGCGAGGCGGAACAGCCCGATCCGTTCGTGCATGCGAGCTTCAACGCGTTTTTCACGCGCGCGCTCAAACCGGGCGCGCGCCAGGCGCCGGCGGATGCGCGCGACATCGCCTGCCCCGCCGACGGCCGCATCAGCCAGCTCGGACCGATCCGCGACGGCCGCATCTTCCAGGCCAAGGGCCAGGAGTTCAGTGCCGCCGAACTGCTCGGCGACGCAGCCGCCGCGGCACCGTATACAAATGGATTTTTCGCCACGGTGTACCTGTCGCCACGCGACTATCATCGTGTGCACGCCCCACTCGGCGGGACGCTGCGCGAAACGCTGCACATACCCGGGCGCATTTTCAGCGTGGCGCCGTTTGCCGTGGAAAGCGTGTCGCGCCTGTTCGGGCGCAACGAACGCCTGGTCTGTCACTTTGACGATCAGCACGGTCCGTGGTGCCTGGTGCTGGTCGGCGCGATGCTGGTGTCCGGCGTCGAGACCGTCTGGGGCGGCGTCGAGATCCCGCCATATGCCAGCCGCATCGTGCGCAAGGACTATCGGGATCGCGGCATCAAGCTCGAACGCTTCGACGAACTCGGCCGCTTCAACATGGGCTCCACGGCCATCCTGCTGTTGCCGCATTCACTGGCGGAAATGGCGTCAGGACTGGCGCCGGAGGTTGCGGTGAAAGTCGGGCAATCCCTCGGCCGCCAAGCCTGAAATCACCCACTGTTGGTTTTTCGCCACGGCGCGAATTCGTGAACGGCATCACGACACCGACACGCGGCAAATTCCTCGTGCTTTTTTCGAAATTTTCCTCCATGATGTGACGCGGGGGGTCGGAATGTGACGCAATATGCATGTGTCACCCAGTCGATCCGATACAATGCGGCCATCCAGACAGCGCCGCGACGTGGTATCAGGAAACGAGGAGTGTCATGAGGATCGTCACGAGAATCATTGCATTGAGCCGCTCCATTCAGCTTAATCGCCAATTCCGGGAAATCGAGAAAACCATCGCCGAGCTGCCGCTGGCCGGTCGTCGCCAGCTTGCCGCAATCGCCATGCGCGAATTCGCCACGGCGGCCAAGTGCGAGGTACCGCACCTGTACTGCACGCCGGACAAGGAAATGCGTTACCAGCCGTGGGGTACGGGCACCGATCTGGGCTTTGCCCGGGTGCGTTCGGAAAACCCGCAGGTCAAGCTGCGCGGCATTGCGCTCTGGCTCACGGTTGCCTATTACGAAACCAAGGATTCCAAATACGGCGAAGTGCAGAACCTGCACCGCGCCCTGATGCGCACGCTGCGCATCCTCAAGGAAAGCGCACCGCCCGTCGAGGCGAACCAGTGGTTCACCTCCGGACAGCAGGCGGGCCAGGCCGCCTGAAAGAAACTATAACTCCACGTCGGGCTTCATTTCGGCGCCGGTTCATACCGGCGCTTTTTTTTGCGCGATCCGAAAATGCACAATGTGCACAAATGCACATTGCGGCTTAGCCAACTCAGTGCGGCTTGCCCGTCACGGTCAGGATATCGATGTAGGCCGGCGTGCCGTTGATCTCGACATCCCAGCCCGCCGCGCCGTCCGCGCGGAACACCTGCGTGGTCATGTCGAGATAAATGGGCTGCACGACGGAGCCGTTCGCCTTGACCGAAACCTCGAATGGCCCCTGCATCGCCGCGCGGTTGGCAACGATCAACGCTTCGCCCGCCGCGGTTTCACCGTGCACGCTGAAATGTTCCGGTGCAATCGCCAGCGTGCGCGGCGGAAACTTGTGCGGCGTCGTGACCGACAAGCCTTCGCGCGCATGCCAGATCGCCTGCGGCGCGCTGATGCCGAGCGTGCCGATGCGCCGCTCCGGCTGCAGCGCCAGCAGATCCCAGACATAGTCGCGCAGTCCGACCAGCGCTTCGCCTTGCGCGGCGCCGCCGATGCGGATCGCCGCGGTGCTGCCGCAACCGCGCAGCGCGCCGATCGCATAGGCGTCGTCGACGAAGCGCGCGTAGTGCGCGTACAGCGTCACCGGTGCGCACAATTTCTCGGCGATCGCGTCCGCCTCGCCGACCGACAGTCGCGCGAACGATGCGCGCTGCGCGTGCCGCTGATGATCCTTGATGTCCATCAGGCTCATTGCCGGCTCGCCCGGCAACGCCAGGTCGACCAGCCCTTCATGCGGCGAGCGCGCGATGTAAACGAAGCCTGCCGCCGAACTCGCGACGAGCATGCTCAGCAACACTGCGCTTGGAACTCGCATCGCCTGCGACCGCTGCAGCAGCGCATCGAGTCCCAATGCGACGAGCGCGGCAATCACCGGCAACTGCGCATAGCTCATCCAGAACGGCGTGAACGGCCGGATCACGATCAGGAACAAGGTTTGCGCGGCGAACAAGGCCAGCAACGCCAACCCGATTCGAAATTGCAGTGCGGCAGCGCGCCGCGCCGCTACTACGCCCACCGCTGCGATCAGCAGCAAGGCAATGTTCGAAACCAGCAACAGCGTCACCGCAGCATGCGGCAGCTCCAACCAGTAGCGCGCGATGTAGTCGCTGCCGTACAGCAGCAGGCCGATCGTCAGTTGCAGGAATCGCAGCGGCGACGGCCACGCAACCTGCGTCGCCGCGTAGTTGCCGAAAGTCGCCGCATCGCCGAAACCGTCGTGCAACTGGTCGATCAGCATCGGCGCGAACAGCACGATCGCCGGCACGGCAAGCAGCAGCGCCGCAAGCAGGCGCTTGCGTGCACCGTGCAACCCTGCGAGAGCACACAGCGCAAGCCCAGCGGCCGCCAGGACCGTGGTCGGATGCGCGTGCAGCATCAGCGCCAGCGCAAGCCCGAGTATGAGCCCCCGTGCCGCAGTCGGCTGCTCGCGGTAGCGCCAGCACGCCAATGCGCCGCACAACATCGTCGTGACCACCGCTGTCGTATGCGTCAGCGAGACCAGCGGAAACGCGCCCCACCCCGGCAGCATCAAGGTCACGGCGAACAGCAAGCCCAGGCGGTTGCCACCGACGCGGCGCCCGAGCATGTAGGCAAGCGGAAACTGCATGGCACTCAGCACGCCCATTGCCGCAACCACGGCGGTCGAGGATCCGCCGACGAACATCACCGCAGCCAGCAGGTAGTACCACAGCGGACCGAGATGGATGGTCGCGTTGATGCCCGGCCCGGTCAGCGGCCATTCGTTGCCCAGATCGATCTGCCGCGCAAAATACAGGTCACGCCCGGTGTCCGAGGTTCCGGCGGAACCGAGCGCTGCGGCGATGTGCAAGGCGGCAAATGCCAGCAGCAACGCAATGTGCGCGGCGGGAATCTTCCGTTGCGTGAGGAATGGAGCCAACTGAATTCGCTCGATAATGTGGCAATCCGGCATTATGCCGTGGCGACGCGCGCAAGGCATCGTCGCGTTCGGAGACTGACGCGAACGGCTGCAGCCCGTTCCGGACGCCGTATATTTGTATATCTATTCCCGACCAACAGGACCATGCTCGGACTCCCCTCAGGGCAGGAGTCGGATCATGAGCAGGGATGTCATCAAAAGTCAGTGGACACGATTGCAGGGCAAGCTGCGCCAGAAATTTTCGCGGCTCACTCACGACGACGTGAGCTTCGGCGAAGGCGACCGCGTTTACCTGATCGGCCGGATCAAGGAGCGCTACAGCCTCACTAACGAGGCGGCGCAGCTCAAGGTGGCGCAGTTCGAGAAATTGTTGTACTAGCGAACTTGTGGTCCAGACGAGGCTGCTGGAATCCGGTTTCCGTCCGGTGATCATCGTTGCTTGCGGATTTGTGGATCAATTCTGGCTGCACCGGCAAATCTCTCGGTAGACTATCGACTAAGTCCATGCCGGTCATGCCGCAGCAATGAATAGTGACGACGGGGCAATAACCGACCTGCTGACTCGCTGGAAACAAGGCGACAGGTCGGTCGAGACCGAGTTGGTCGAATTGGTCTACCCGTTGCTGCGCCAGGTTGCCGCGGCGCAGGTGCGGCGCAACTCGGGCGTGTTGACCCTGCAAGCGACCGAACTCGCCAACGAGGCGTATTCCAAGCTCGTCAAACTGCATGGGCTCGATTGGCAAAGCCGCGACCATTTCTTCGCTGTTGCAGCCACGGTGATCCGGCGCGTGGTCATCGACTACCTGCGCCAGCGCGGCAGCGCCAAACGCGGTGGCCGCTTGCCGCTGCTGGCGATCGATGATGTACGCGAGGATCAGCTGATCGTCTTCGACGAAAGCGTCGACTGGATTGGCCTGGATGAAGCCATGAACGAACTGGCAACCGTGGATGGACCTTGCGCCAAGGTGGTCGAACTGAAGTTCTTCTCAGGGCTGACCAACGCCAAGATCGCCGACGTATGCGGGACTTCCGTACCCACCGTCGTGCGGCAATGGCGTTTCGCGCGCGCCTGGCTGGGCAAGCGCATGGGCGCCGACACGTCGCCCGCCTGATCATTCTCCAACCTTTCAGGAAGTGTGATGACCGAGGACGCGCAGCGCCTGCAAGATCTGTTCGCGGCCGCCGTGGAACTGCCCCCTTCGCAGCGCGCCGAAATGTTGGCGCGCGAGTGCGCCGGCGATCCTCGATTGCTGGCCGAAGTCGAATCCCTGCTTGAAGCGGATGCGCGGCTTCGCGGAACCACGGCGCAACCCATCGGCTCTGTCCTGACGCAACTGATTCCTGCCCTGGCGTCGCAACAATCATTGACTGGTTTGCGTGTCGGCGCCTACGAATTGCGCGAAGAGATCGGCCGCGGCGGCATGGGCACGGTTTATCGCGCCGAGCGCGTCGACGGCATCGTGCAGCAGCAGGTCGCCATCAAGTTCGTGCGCCGCGAACTGCTCGATCCACTCACGCTCAAGCGCTTCCAGCTCGAGCGCCAATTGATGGCGACACTCAAACATCCGTTCATCGCCCGCCTGCTCGACGCGGCGCAGCTCGACGACGGCACGCCCTACTACGTGATGGAATTCGTCAACGGCGTGCCGATCACCGACTATTGCGAACGCGAAAAGCTCGACGCGCGCCAGCGCGTGCTGCTGGTGCGCAAGGTGTGCGGTGCGGTGGCCGAAGCGCATCGCGAACTGATCGTGCATCGCGACCTGAAACCGGCCAACATCCTGATCGATGCCGATGGCAATCCCAAGCTGCTCGATTTCGGCATCGCCAAGCCGCTGGCCGCTGCGGGCGGCGAAGAAACCGGCACTGCGCACCGCTATTTTTCGCCGCAATATGCCGCGCCGGAACAATTGGGCGGAATGCCGATCGGCGTTGCGTGCGACGTGTACGCATTGGGTTTGCTGCTGTACGAACTGCTGGCCGGATGCCGGCCTTTCGACTTGACCGGCCTTAGCGCAGGCCAGGTCGAGCGGCTTATCACCGAGGTGCCCCCGGCTGCGCCAAGCAGAGCGCGCGCGCGCAACGACAATGCAAGCATTCGCGCGCGCCAGCTGCGCGGCGATCTCGACGGCATCGTCATGCGCTGCCTGCGCAAGCTGCCCGGCGATCGCTACGCCTCGGTGGAGCAGTTGGAAGTGGAACTGCACAGCTATCTCGACGGCCTGCCCGTGCGCGCTCGCGGCGGCCATCGCTGGTATCGCACGCAGAAGTTCGTGTTGCGCAACAAGCTGGTCGTGGCGGCGGCGTTGCTGGTGTCGCTGTCATTGATTACCGGCGTGATCGCTTTCGCATGGCAGGCACGCATCGCAGGTCAGCGCGCCACGGAACTGGAACAGGTCGCGAAGTTTCAGGCCGACATGCTCGATCAGGTCGATCCGATCCGTGCCGGCCAGTTGCTCAGCAAGGACATCAAAGCCAAATTCGAGCTGGCTCTCGAAAATGCGCAGGTGCCGGCCGAAGAACGCACCGCGCAGGTTGCAGCGTTCGACAGCTACTGGCAGCGCATCAATGCAACGGACGCCGCGCGCGACCTGATCGATCTTGCGATCGTGAAACCGGCCGTCAACGCGCTCAAGACCAAATTCGCCGACCAGCCTCTGGTGCGCGCGGCACTGAACCAGGTCCTGGCCGATCGATATGCGGAATGGGGTCTGCTGGATGCGGCGCTGCCGTTGCAGGAGCAGGCCTTGGCGATCCGTCGCCGCGAATTGGGCGAGCAGCACCCGGATACGCTGGGCTCAATGGATGCGCTGGGTTATCTGCTGACCAACCAGGGCAAGTACGCAGATGCGGAGCCTATCCTGCGCTCGGCGCTCGACGGACGCCGCCGGATCTTGGGTACGGCAAATCGCGACACGCTGACCACCATGACCAGACTGGGCGAACTGCTGCGACTGTTCGGCAAGCTGGACGAATCCAGTCAGCTGCTGCGTGAATCGCTGGCATCGAGTCAGGCCGAACTCGGCGCAGACGACCGCGAGACATTGATCGCGCTCAACCAACTCGGCACGACCCTGCGACTGCAGGGAAATCTCAAGGAGGCCGAGCATTTCCTGCGCCAGTCGCTCGAGGGACGGCGCCGCGTGTTTGGCCCGGATGACCCACTCACGCTGGTCACCCTGGCGAGCGTCGGCAACGTCCTGCGCGCCGAGGGCAAGTTTGCCGAAGCCGAGCCTTACTATCGCGAGCGCCTGGAAAAATCACGCCTGGTCAATGGCGCCATGCATCCCGAAACACTCAAGGCGATCAACGCGATGGGAGCGCTGCTCGGCGACGAGGGCAAGACTGCCGAAGAGGAGCAATACGTCAGGGAAGCGCTACAAAAGACGCTCATGATCCTGGGGCCCGACCATGTCGATGCAGTGGCGACCGAGAGCAATTTCGGACTTTTTCTGATGAGTCAGAAAAGATTCGATGAAGCCGAGCCGTATCTTCGCGACGTGCTCGAAAGACGCCGGCGGATTTTCGGCCCGCAAAGTCGCGACGCACTCAGGTCGGTGATCGCGCTGGCGACGTTGCAGGAACGGCGCAATCGGCACGCCGAAGTAATCGAACTGCTGGCGCCGATAGAAGCGCTGAGCCGCAGCACCTTCACCGGCGGCAACATCTTTCATCTTTCCAGACTGCAGCTCGCGCTCGGCACCGCCCGGGCACAACTCGGTGATTTCAGCACGGCTCAAGGCAACCTCGCCGATGCCGCGGCAAGCAACGAGCTCGACCCCGGCACGAACAACGGCCACCGCGCCGACTGCAACGCGGCCTTCGCCATTCTGTATGCGCGCTGGGACAAGGCCGAGCCGGGAAAAGGCTACGCGCGGAAAGCCAGCGAATCGGCGCGCAAGGCACATGAACTCGATCCGCAACTTCCGCCGATCGAAGTTGATGGGGTTGAGGTCAAGTGATCGGGCCTGATATCGCGCAACAATCGCTGCATCAATTCCTCGTACACACCGAAGGCAACTGCAATGTCTGTCCGACCCGCAGATCGTAATGCGGCGCCTTCAGATGATTGAGCTGGGCCAGTTCGCCGGAGCTGCCGCAGGCGTGGCGATGCGCAATCGCGGCGAGCGTGTCGCCCTTGCGCACGGTGTAGGAGCGCGCGCGGCCGGACGGCTTGCCAGAATTGGAGACGGCGACGGCGGCGGCGGGTAGAACCGCACCCTGCAGATCGCTGGCCAGCTCGATCCATTTTCCACTTGTGCACAATTTATCAAAATTCGCCGCAAGCTTTTCGGGCAGCGCCAGACGCGTGCCGGCAGCGATCACCGCCTGCGGCTCGTACGCCGGGTTGAGGTTGCGCAGGGTGCGGAACCAGCCGTTCGTGTTGCCCTCGCTGCCGAGGCACACGGTCAGCTCATTGATCGAAGCCGGCGTCTTGAGCACGACCGTGGCGGCCTTGGCATCGAACTTCGGAAAGACCAGGTTGTAGCGTTCCGGATGCAGGAACAGCCACGCCGCGGCGAGCACCATCGGCACGTAGTCGCGTGTTTCCGGGGACAGCTCGAAATAAATCTTCGCGTCCCAGAAGCCGGCCCCGGGCCGGCGATTGGCGAGTCGCTGCATGGCGCCCTCGCCGCCGTTGTACGCGCCGAGCACCAGTTCGAGGTTGTCGTTGAATACGCCCAGCTGTTCATTGAGGTAGGCGGCATTCGCGCGCGCCGACATGGCCGCGTCGAAGCGCTGATCGAAACCGTCGACGATGCCCAAGCCGAAACGCGAGCCGGTCGCGTACATGAACTGCAATGGCCCGCTCGCGCCGGAGCGCGAGACCGCATGCACCTTGCCGCCGGATTCCTTGGCGAGGATGCCGAACAGCAACGCCTCGGGCAGACCGGCTTTCTGGTATTCCGGCCACATGCGATGGCGCAGGTACATGTAGTTTTCGTAGGTCAGCATCAGGTTCGGGCGGTACTGCGTCAGCCATTGCTGCAGCGCGACCTTGACCGGATCGTTGAGCGCGATCAGGTCGGACAGCTGGCGGCCCTTGAGCAGCGCCACCGCATGCCCGGATTCCGGCAGTGCAGCCAGCACCGGCGAGGATTCGCCCGCCTCGACCGTCGCATCCGGTGTATCGCTGCCGACGGTCGCGACGCCGGCGGGCGCGGGTTCGGCGCGCTTGCGCAGCAGCTGGTCGAACGCCGCCACGAAGCGCGCCTCATCGCAACCGCGCGTCGCGGCGCACTGGGTGGCTGCGGCTTTCAGCTCATCCAGCGCCGCGGCGCTCTCGGCCAGTGCGTTCTCCGCGTTGCCGTTGCCGGTGGTAGTGCGCGAAGCCTCGTAGCGCGCCACTGCTGTATCGAGGCGCGCGTACAGCGCAGCCACGCTGCTGTTGCCGCGATCGGCGGTATGCGAAGGTTGCGCGGCACAGGCGCCGAGCGCCAGCGGGAAGATGCACTGAACGGCGAATCTGGAAAGTATACGAAGCGACATGACGACACTCTTGCAAGCCTGCCGGCACGGTACACATTGCCGGCGATGCCGACAAGCCCGCGCCCCGCCCTGCCCGGCTCGTGATCGGCCGCAGTGACCAGCCGCAGTGATCAGCTCGATCGATCGGCTAGAATGGGTAATCCGATTCGCCAACGCCGCACGATGAACAGCCCCGCACCCGCACCCGAACTGCCCGCCCAGGAAGTAATGGCGCCGATCAACCAGCGCTGGCCGCAAATCCTGCAATACCCCATGCAACTCGGCGCGCTTTCCACCTGTGCCGCGATCGCGGTGGCGCATCTGGTGACGCTGCTGCCGGTCGGCTTCATCCTCGATCTGCTGGTATGGGCGGCCTTCTTCAAATATGCGCTCGAAGTACTGCGCTGGAGCGCGAACGGCCGCACGCAGGCGCCCGAGATCGCCTTCACGGTAAGCGACAGCGTCGGTCGCTACGCGATGCTGTTGCTGGTGCTCAGCCAGGTGGCGCTGATCATAGTCTTGATGCTCTATGGGCCGCTGCCGACGCTGATCCTCGGCATCGTGCTGATGATCGGCATGCCGGCGATGATGATGATCCTGTCGCTCGACGAAGGCATGGCGCGCGCGCTCAATCCGATTGCCTGGCTGATGCTGGCCGAACGCATTGGTGTGCAATATCTTCTGCTGGTCGCTTTCTTCGTCGTGGCAATCGTGCTGCAAAGCGTGGTCGCTTACGCGCTGTCGCCGATCCTGCCGTCGTTCTTTTCCACACCGCTGATTTCGTTCGTGGTCAATTACCTGATGATCGTGAACTTCCACCTGATCGGCAGCGTCATCCATGAGCACGCCGAAGAGCTCGGCTACGCCGGGCACATGGAACTCAAGGACGAAACGCCGCATACCGATCCGTCGCGCAAGATCCTCGACTCCGCGCGCAATCGCGCCGCCACCGGCGACGTGCGCGGCGCGATCCAGCTGCTGCGCGAGGAACTCGGCACGCATCCGGAACTGCTGATGCTGCACGACGAGTATCGGCACTGGCTCCAGCAGGACGGCGACAAGGCCGAACTCGTGGCACACGGCAAAAGTTACATTCCGGCACTGCTCGCCCAGGGCCAGGACCGGCGCGCGATCGAGGTGATGCGCGCCAATCTGGTTGCCGACCCGGCGTTCACGCTGGACAAGCCCGAGCACATCACGCAACTGGCGCATGCCGCCGCCGAAGCCGGCCAGACACAGCTGACGCTGAATCTGCTGGCCGGCTTTCACAAGCGTTTCCGCAACAATCCGGATATCGGCCGCAACTATCTGCTGGCGGCAAAGCTGTGGGCCGAGCGCATGAACAAGGAAATGCAGGCGCGCGCGCTGCTGCAACAGATCAAGGTCGTGCTGCCGAACGATCCGCTGATTCCGGACGTCGACGCGTACCTGCTCTTCCTCGACAAGCTCACCGTCACGCCGGCC
>Ga0105238_10007074_pt1 | contig 11226 bp, 5 predicted proteins | sample KBSC34metaG_FD_81526 | JGI IMG/M metagenome (GOLD analysis project Ga0105238, IMG submission 81526) | Corn rhizosphere microbial communities from Kellogg Biological Station, Michigan, USA - KBS C3-4 metaG | ecosystem: Host-associated > Plants > Roots > Rhizosphere > Soil | place: Michigan, USA...
AACTCATCGCCACCGACTGGAGCATGGATCAGGCGATGGCGTTCCTGCTGTCCGGCGGCGCGGTCGGTCCCGATACGCTGCCCGCCGGCGCGCACCCGGACGACCGCAAACTCCCGACGCCGTGAAAGATCGCGCCGTGCGGGCCGATCACAGCGTGTGCCGCTGTGTCTGCGCCTTGCTGTTGTTGCTTGCCTGAATGCCCATGAGCCACGCCGCCGACCTGACCATGCCTGATTGGATCACGCCCGCCGAAGCCGCGCATTTCAAGACCACGCCGAGTTACGCCGAAACACGCGCGTGGCTCGAACGACTCGAAGCAGCAGCGCCGCAGACGATCAAGCTCAAGCGCTTCGGCACGTCGCCCGAAGGCCGCGACCTGATGCTGGTGATCGCGGCCAGTGGCGCCGAGTTCACGCCGGAAGCGGCGCGTCAATCCGGCAAGCAGATCCTGTTGGTGCAGGCCGGCATCCACGCCGGCGAGATCGAAGGCAAGGATGCGGGCCTGATGCTGCTGCGCGACTTGAGCGTCACCAACAGGCTCCCGCATCTGCTCGATCACGCCATCTTGCTGTACGAACCGATCTTCAACGTCGACGGCCACGAGAACTCGTCGCCGTACCATCGCATCAACCAGAACGGGCCGGAGGCGCAGGGCTTCCGCGCCACCGCGCAGAACCTCAATCTCAATCGCGATTATCTCAAGGCCGACGCACCGGAAATGCAGCATTGGCTGGCGATGTTCGCCGAATGGCTGCCGGACATGTTCGTCGACGTGCACACCACCGACGGCGCCGACTACCGCTACGACCTGACCTGGTACACCGAGGACTGGGGCACGCTCGATCCGGCGGTCAAGGCGTGGCAGGACATCGCGCTGAAGCAGAGAGTTTTTCCACAAGTGGAAAAGCACTCTTTTTTCGACGGTGTCCGGGGCGTCGAAACGCATCCTCACCTGCTGGCGCCGTACCTCGAGCTGAAAGACCATCACGACATCGGCAAGGGTGTTGCAAACTTCGGCTCGGGCGGGCGCTTCTCCACCGGCTACGTGACGCTGCACAACCGCTCGGCCCTGCTGGTCGAGACGCACATGCTCAAGTCCTACGAAGTGCGCGTGCGCGCCACCTACGATTTGCTCGCGGAAATCCTCACCGAATTCAACGCGCACCCGGGCGAACTGCGTCACGCCGTCGATCAGGCGGATCGCACCACGATCGCACGCGTGACAACAGCTGGCGCGCAGTTGCCGCTCGTGTTCTCCACCACCACCAAACCGGAACCGTTCGATTTGCGCGGCGTGGCATTCACGCACACGCATAGCGACATTTCCGACGACAGCTGGGTGCACTACGACCCGGCCAAGCCAAAGGACCTGCAGATTCCGTTCTGGCGCGATCTGGTCCCGGGCAAGCATGTCACGCTGCCCGCCGCGTACCTGGTAGCGGCCGGTTGGCCGCAGGTGATGCAGAAACTCGCGCAACACGGCCTCAAGTTCGAACGTCTCGGCAAAGCCACCAGCCTCGACGTCGAACGCTATTGGCTCGACGATCCGCACTGGTCCGACAAGCCTTTCGAGAGCCGGCTGATGCTGAACAAGTTCAGCAGTCGCAGCGAGAAAGCGCGCATGGACTTCGCAGCTGGCTCGGTGCTGGTCACGCTGGACCAGCGCGCCGCCAATGTCGCGGTCAACCTGCTCGAACCCGAAGCGCCCGATTCGCTGCTCGCCTGGGGCTTCCTCAACGCGATCTTCGAGCAAAAGGAATTCGGCGACGCGCGCGTGGTGGAACAGCTGGCACGCGACATGCTGGCGCGCGATCCGAAATTGACAGCGGAGTTCGAATCCCGGCTCAAGCATGACGCCGCGTTTGCCGCCAATCCGGAGGCGCGCCTGGACTTTTTCTACCGCCGCTCGCCGTGGTACGCGCGGCAGAATATCGGGCTCTATCCGGTCGCGCGGCTGGATGCAGCAGCGCTCGCCGCCGCGCGCGCCGCGCAACAATGACCTTCGACACTGTCGGCGCACGCCGCGCCGCAATAGGGTCAGGAGCTTTTGCCCTGGACCCTTTGCATGCGCCTGCTCGCCCTGGCCCTCGCGGCCGCCACCACCGTAGTGTCAGCCCAGAATGCCAATCAAGAGCTGGCCGATCACAAGCTGGGCAACGATCACGGCCTGGATGCGCGGAATTTTGATGCCAAGGCCGGCGCCTGCCGCGATTTCTTCCAGTACGCCAACGGCGGCTGGCTGAAGGCCAATCCGATTCCAGCGGCCTACAGCCGTTGGAGTCTCGACGACGAGATCAACGAGCGCAACGAAGCGCTGCTCAAGTCGATCCTCGAGCAGGCCTCGGCCACGCATGCCGACGCCGGCAGCACGCAGCAGAAGGTTGGCGATTTCTACGCGGCCGCGATGAATGAGGCCGGCATCGAGAAAGCCGGCATCACGCCGCTGCGCGCGGATCTCGAAGCGATCGCCGCGCTCAAGTCACCGGGCGACGTGGCGGCGCTGATCGGCACCTGGCAACGGCGCGGCGCCGCCGTGCTGTTCGAGCTCGCAGCACAGCCGGATCTGAAAAACAGCGACATCGACATTGCGTATGCCGGCCAGGGCGGTCTCGGCCTGCCCGACCGCGACTATTACCTGCGCAGCGATGCGAAATCAAAGGAGCTGCTGGCGTCGTACCACGCGCATGTGGCACGCATGCTCGGCTTGCTTGGCGACGCGAATGGCGCCGACGAGGCAAAGTCCGTAGTTGCGTTGGAAACCCGTTTCGCGAAAGCCTCGCTCGATCGCGTCGCGCTGCGCGACCCGGCCAATTCCTATCATATCTACACTCTCAAGGATGCCGATGCGAAGACGCCGCATTTCGCTTGGAGTGTATTTTTCCACAATGCCGCACGCGACGACGTCAAGCAGTTCTCGCTGGCGCACCCGGACTTCTTCGCTACCGCCGACCGTGCACTTACCGAGGTGCCGCTGGCGCAATGGCAGGCCTGGCTGCGCTGGCGCCTGATCGATGCCTCGGCGCCCTATCTGGGCAAGGCATTCGTCGACGCGGATTTCGATTTCTACGGCAAAACGTTACGCGGGGCGAAGGAAATCAAGCCGCGCTGGAAGCGCACGATCCAGAGCGCCGACGGTGCGATCGGCGAACTGCTCGGCCAGGCGTATGTCGCGAAAGTATTCCCGCCGGAAGCCAAGCAGCGCGCGCTGGCGCTGGTGGAAAACCTCAAAGTCGCGCTGCGCGCGCGGATCGAGCGCCTGGCGTGGATGAGCGCCGAGACGAAGAAGGCCGCCTACGCCAAGCTCGATACACTGGTGACCAAGGTCGGCTATCCGGACAAGTGGCGCGACTATGCCGCATTGAGCATCGCGCGCGACTCGTACCTTGGCAACATGCGCGCCGCGGCGGCGTTCAACGCGCAGCGCACGATCGCCAAGTTCGACCATCCGGTCGATCGCAGCGAGTGGGATATGACGCCGCAAACCGTCAACGCCTACTACAACCCGATGGGCAACGAGATCGTGTTCCCGGCGGCGCAGCTGTTGCCGCCGTACTTCGACGCGAACGCGGACGATGCGCTCAACTACGGCGGCATCGGCGGCGTGATCGGCCACGAGATGACGCATGGCTTCGACGACCAGGGCAGCCAGTTCGACGCCAAGGGCAACCTCGCCGACTGGTGGACCGACGACGACAAGAAGCAGTTCGAAGCGCGCACCGCGAAACTGGTCGAGCAGTTCAACGCCTACGTGCCGGTCGACGACCTGCACATCAACGGCAAGCTGACGCTCGGCGAGAACATCGCCGATCTCGGCGGCGTGCTGGTCGCATACGATGCGTTCAAGCTGACCGCACAGGGCAAGGGTGAAGAGAAGATTGAAGGCCTCACGCCCGATCAGCGCTTCTTCCTGTCGTATGCGCAAACCTGGCGCACCGCGCAGCGGCGCGAGCAGTTGCGCCTGCAGGTTCAATCCAACGAACACGCGCCGGCGAAATTCCGCGTCAACGGTCCGTTAAGCGACGTGCCCGCGTTCGCGCGCGCGTTCGATTGCAAGAGTACCGATCCGCTGGTCCAGCCGGCGGTCAAGTTCGTGGATATTTGGTAACAATAATTTCTATTTGAGGAGAATTCGCATGAAACAGTTTGTCTGCAAACCACTGGCGCTCAGCCTCGGCCTGATCCTTTGTTCCAGCGCTCACGCGGCGTCCGATCTCGACACCACGTTGAAAGCCGCCGACTTCGACAAGAATTCCGCCGCCTGCGGCAACCTGTTCACGTTCGTCAACGCGAACTGGATCGCGGCGCATCCGATTCCGGGTGACCGCACCTCGTGGGGCGCGTTCGAGATGCTGGCCGAGCGTTCGCTTGGTGCGCAGCACGACATCGCCGAAAGCGTGTCGAAGAAACAGAACGCCGCAGGCTCGATCGAGCAGAAGATCGGCGACTTCTATGCCACCGGCATGGATGAGGCAAAAGTCGAGAAGACCGGCTACGAGCCGATCAAGGACGATTTGAAGCGCATCGACGGACTGAAGACGCCCGACGAAATCGTCGACTTCGTGCGCGACTATTCGGCGCAGGGTCTGTCGTTCCTGTTCGACTTCGATGCGCAGGCCGATTTCCACGACTCGCGCCGCATGATCGCGTACGCCTCGCAGGACGGTCTCGGCATGCCGGAGCGCGACTACTACTTCAAGACCGACGACACCTCCAAGAAGCTGCGCGAAGCCTATGTGCAGCACATCCAGGCCTCGCTCGAACTGGTCGGCGTCGGCAAGCTCGACGCCGCCAAGCAGGCCCGGCAGGTGATGGATCTGGAGACCAAGCTTGCCGAGGCCTCGCTGCCGATCGTCGAGTTGCGCGATCCGAACAATCAGTACCATTTCGTCAGCTTTGCCGACGCCGAAAAGGCCACGCCGCATTTCTCGTGGCAGAAATTCTTCGCCGCGCAGAATGTCAGCGGCGAGAAGGGCTTCTCGTTGTCGCAGCCGAAATACTTCGCCGCGATGGACAAGCTGCTGGCCGACGTGCCGGCCGAACAATGGCGCGCCTACTTGCGCTTCCATCTGGTCAACGCGGTCGAGCCGCTGCTGAGCAAGGCCTTCGTCGACGAGAACTTCAATTTCTATTCGAAGACGCTGCGCGGCCAGGCCGAACAAAAGCCGCGCTGGAAGCGTGTGCTGGAAAACACCGACCGCCAGCTCGGCATGGCGATGGGCCAGCTGTACGTCGCGCAGAACTTCCCGCCGGAAGCCAAGGCGCGCGCGCAGGAGCTGGTCGACAACCTGCGTGCCGCGTTGAAGGAACGCATCCAGAAGCTCGACTGGATGGGCGACGCCACCAAGAAGATGGCGATCGAGAAGTGGAACACGTTCATGCCGAAGATCGGCTATCCGGAACAGTGGCGCGACTGGAGCGGCCTGTCGATCAACCGCGACAGCTACGTCGGCAACGTGCGCGCCACGATCAAGTTCAACTATGCCTGGCGCATGGCCAAGGTCGGAAAACCCGTAGATCGCAAGGAATGGGGCATGACGCCGCAAACCGTGAACGCGTACTACAACCCGCTGCAGAACGAAATCGTCTTCCCGGCGGCGATCCTGCAGCCGCCGTTCTTCGACGCCAAGGCCGACGACGCGCTCAACTACGGCGGTATCGGCGCGGTGATCGGCCACGAGATGACGCACGGCTACGACGACGAAGGTTCGCAGTTCGACGCGCAGGGCAACCTGAAGAACTGGTGGACCGCCGACGACAAGAAGCAGTTCGAGGCGCGCACTGCCAAGCTGGTCAAGCAGTTCGACGACTACGTTGCGATCGACGACCTGCACGTGCACGGCAAGCAGACGCTGGGCGAGAACATCGCCGACCTCGGCGGCGTCAACGTCGCGTTCGACGCCATGCAGAAGGCGCTCGAGAAAAACAAGGTCGAGAGCAAGGAAAAGATCGACGGCTACACCGAGAGCCAGCGCTTCTTCCTGAACTTCGCGCGCATCTGGGCGCGCCAGTTCAAGACCGAGGAACTCAAGCTGCGCCTGAACACCGATGTGCACGCGCCGGCGCAGTTCCGCGCCATCGCCACGCCGTCGAACATGCCGGCGTTCGCGCAGGCGTTCTCGTGCAAGCCCGGCGACTCGATGGTGCGCGCGCCGGATGTACAGGTGAAGATCTGGTAAGCACACCGACCAACGCCACGCATCCGCTGCGGATGCGTGGCGCTTCGATGATCAGCGCGTTGCCGGCGCGGCTTTCGCCGCGCGCCAGCGCGCCAGCACGCGTGCAAGCTCGATGCGTTTCAAGGTCAGTGCCGGCTTCTCGAGGCAGTGCCAGGACGCAACCGCCAACAGCAGGACCAGCGGCAGGCTGAGCGCAAACATCAGCAGCGGCTGATCCGTGCGCATGTAGTGCGCGATCATCTGCTGCACCGGCCAGTTCCACAGATACATGCCGTACGAATAGTCGCCGAGGCGATTGAAGCCGTACCAGCGCGTGCCGTAGGCGAAGCACAGGCAGAAGTAGCCGGTGACCAGGCCGAACGCCGGCATGAACATCTGTGTGCCGTACAGCAAGGCGCATAGCGCGCCGAGCGCAAGCAGGATCCAGCCGCTCACCGGCACGTAGTCGCGGTTGACGTAGCAGGCCACGCCGAACGCGAACAACGCGGCGAGGCGCAGGTACAGCGTGACATCGTAGATCAGCGGAATGCGCGCCGGCGCCAGACAGCCGAGCGCGAACAGGCCGAGCAGGGCGAGATTCGCCAGCCAGCGGCGGTTGAGCAAACCAATCGCACCGAACAACGCTACGTACGCATACATGCGTACTTCGCCCGGCAGCGACCACAGCGAATCGTTCACGCCGCGCGGATGCGGATTGTCGTCGAACACGCCGGGCAGGCGCCACACCATGTGCGTGAAGTCGAGATTGCCGAGCGCATACGCACGCGTGCCGGGATCGAGCAGATAGTCGCGCAGCGGCAGCGTGGTGACCACGGCACCGAGCACGAATGCGCACGAGACGACGCACAGTGCATAGGCGGGCAAGATGCGCAGCACGCGCGCCAGCAGAAAATCCGCCAGCCGGCGACGGCGCATGTAGCTGCCGGCGATCATGAAGCCGCTGATCGCGAAGAACATGTCGACCGCGATCGAACCACCGGTGAGTGGCGGGGTCGCGCCGCCTGCAAGGTGCAAGCGCGCAATCGGGTCGGCCTCGCTGAATCCCGCCGTGTCGTAGGCGTGGCAGAACACCACGATCAGCGCGGCCAGAAAACGCAGCAACAGGAAATTGTCCGCCGGTTGGTCCATGCACTGCTGCAAGGTCCGGCCGAAGCGGAATCGCTTCTGCACCACGTCGCTGCCCCCGTTCAGCGGCCGTGACCGCTTCAGGGTGCAGTGTATAACGTGGGCGGTGATGGCGTCGCGCACGCCGCGGCGCAAGCGTCGCGTCGACGCATGTGGCCAGCATGCTGCGCACACACGCTCTGCATTGCGACTTGCCGTGTGTTCGCTCTCCCGCTCTGGTTGCGCCGGCGCAGTTCGGCGCCATCGCTACGCCGTCGAACACGCCGGCGTTGGCGCGCGCGTTCTCGCTCATGCCGGGTGACTCGATGGTGCGCGCGCCGGATGTGCAGGTGAAGATCTGGTAAGCGGTACCGCGTGATGTGCGCGGCGCGCCCGCAACGGGCGCGCTGCGATTTTTTAGCTGACCCGCCGGTGCCGCAGACGCGACAACGCCGCCAGCAGCAGCGCCAGCAACAGCAGCGCCGACCCGGCTTGCGACAGCAACGGCGTCGGCGTGATCATGGCGCTGCCCGCCGGAGCAAGCGTCGTCGTCGACGCATTGTTCGCGACATTTGGATCGGTATTGCTCGCACTGACGTCGACGCCGTTCGCAATAGGGCCGCTCGCGGTGCCGCTGACGTGCACCGTCAGCGTGAACGTGTACGTGCCCACGGCAACATCGTTTGCCCCGCACGTCACTATGCCGCCTTCGCCCGCGCTCGGCGTGCCGCAGGCGAATCCGCTCGCTGCGTTGATCGATGCGAACGTTGTGGCGGTCGGCAGCAGGTCAGTAAAGGTGACTTCGCTCGCGGCATCCGGTCCGGCGTTCACAAGCGCAATCGTGTAGACGATCGCTTCGCCCCGCACGTAGACCGTTCGATCTGCCGTCTTCATCACGGACAGATCCGAGATCGCCGGAGCGACGCTGGCGCTGGCGCTGTTGTCGGTGGCCTCCGGATCGGCGCTGGTGGCGGCCACGTCGACGGTGTCCACGATCGTGCCGGCCGCATTGAAGTCGAGGTTCAGTGTCAAACCAAGCGTGTACGTCGCAGGCGCCAGCGTGTCGACGCTGCATTGCACCGTTCCCGGGTTGCCGGGCATTGGCGCTCTGCAGTCGAAACCCGGCGGGGCTCGCAACGAGTTGAACGTGGTGCCGGCCGGCAGCACATTGGTCAGCACGACCTGCGTCGCGGGATTCGGTCCCGCGTTGCGAAGTGTAATTGTATAGTCGATCGCACGGTCAGGCTGCCAGACGGTCTGCGCGGCCGTCATAGTCACCCCGAGGCCCGCGGTCACAACGACGCTGTCGGTGTCGCTGGCCGAGTCGTTCGAACTATCGCTGTCGCCGATGCCCGCTGGCGGCGCGATTGTCGCGCTGTCGGTAATGCTGCCGGCAGCCGCGGCATCGACCGTGGCGGTGATGTGGAACGCGGCCCTGCCGTCGGCGGCGAGATCGACGTCTTCGTCGACATTGCCCGCGCCGCCCGCAGCGCACGACGAACCCGCGGTCGCGTTGCAGGTCCACGCCACGTTCTTGAGCTGCACCGGGAATGCGTCGGTGATGCGTGCGCGCGCAACGCCGAGCGGCCCGTTGTTCGTCGCCACCAGCGTGTAGGTCAGCGTAGCGCCGGGTGTGGTGGTCGCGACGCTGTCGCTGAGCGTGACGCCGAGGTCCGTGGAAATGCCGAGTGTCTCGATGCCCTGGAAATTGACCGTCGCGCGATCCGCGAATACATAGGTGCCGATGTGACCGTTGGACGTGATCGTGTCAGTCAAGGTCCCTCCCATCGACCCTGCCTGATTCACATACAGCACGTCGCCTGGCGACGCAGGGGGCTCCGGAAAGTCGCCTGTAACATCGATCGTCGTCGTGCTGGACGGCGTCACGTTGAAAACGTCAGGACCATCGCTGCCCCACACGCTCAACACGCCACCGCTGAACGGAATGCGCCCGCCGGGCCTGACAGTGATACCGGACCCATCAATGTCGTAGGTTCGGGACGCGCCGAACACGCCGAGCTCGAACAATGGAGCGGCGAGGGAACCGGAGCCAGTCGCGCTGATCGAGTGGTCGCAAAACACGATGAGGCCGTACGGCACGGAAATCGGCTGCGTGATGTGCACGTCGAATCCGCTGGCTACGTAGAACTGGACGCCGAACGAGGAATTGACGCGCGCGGCTTCGTCGTTGCTGAATGCCATCGCGTCGGGCGAATCGATGGAGTCCCCGAGGTTCAGGCCGGTATGCTCCAGTTGGACGTCGACGCCGTCCTTCGCATCGATCCCGCTGCCAGGCCCGATCGACAGATGATCGGTGACCAGCCCGACACTGTAGGCGCTCAGCGCCGAACTGCCGCCGCCGTTGAGCGCCAGCGTTCCCGTACTGGAGTAGGCTCCGCCGAACGTGTACGAGCCAATATTGATGTAGGCAAAGCTGCCGTCGGCCAGCAGCATTGCGTCGTTCAAGATGAAGCGGCGCTGGGTATCGATGCCGATCGCGTTCGTGTTGTGCCCCGAGCCGCGGATCTGCGTCTTGCCATCGAGCAGCATGTCCCGCCCCGCGGTCAGCAGCACGTTCGTGGCAGCGCGCGCGTCGTTGTGTGCATCCGCGCCCGAGGTGCCAAGCAGCAGGTCACGGCCCGCCAGGATGTCAACCCTGCCCGCCGGACTCGTAAATGTGGCATTCGCGACGCTTGCAGTGACGTCGAGTCCGCTGAACATCGTGATATCGCCGGACATCGCCCCGGCATGCGCCATGTCTGCGCCGTCCGTGTCCGCAAGCGTGATCGTGCCGCCCGCGTAGACCGTGATTGCGCCGCTATCCTGCACGCGCAGACCCGACAGCACCGCGCTCACGCCGCCGATGGTCACGTCGCCGATCGCGTTGTAGGTGATGTCGCCGGACTGGGTCAGCAACTCGATGTTGCGCACGTCATTCGTGTAATCCGCCAAGGTGATCGCGCCGCTGGCGCTCACGCCGAGCGCGGGATAGTGCAGCGGCGAAATCTGCGCCACGCCCGCCACGTTCTGCACGTTCAGGCTCGCCAAACCGGCCGGCGGATTGGGATTGTCGATCGTCACGCTGTCGCCGCCGCCCATGCCGTCGAAGATCACATTGGCCTTGTTGGCGAACGTGACGCTCTCGAAAGTCGGGCTGCTGATCGTGACCTGCCCTGCCACGGGGCCATCGGAAATGGTTACGGTGTCTGCGCCGGCGGTTCCATTGATGGTGTACGACGCGGCCGGCACGGTGTCCACGACCGGCTCGAGATTCACGTAGCGGATCACCAGCCCGTCAACGTCGACGCTGCCGTCATGTGGCGTCAACTGCGTGATCGCTTCGCGCTTGGCGCGGCCGCCGGAAACGATCAGCGTATCCCAGCCATTGCGGCCGCCGTCGTAGTCGATGCCGCCGGGAAGCGTAAGCCGCTGCCTGAGATCAACGGTCAACGCATCGTCGTCGCCGTCGGCTCCGCGGATGGCGACATGCTCCGTCTCTGCGACGCGGGAGGCCGCGACAATCGCGCTTGAGTCGTCATCGACGATCTGCAGCCATGCTCCGTTGCGGCGCAGGCTCAAATGACGCGGACTGCCGGTTTGCGGACTCGTGTAGCTCAGTGTGGAAGGCGGATGCGCAACTGCGGTTCCGGTCATCGAGACGAGTGCAAACAGTACGCTGCAAGCGTGCCCGCGGATCATTTTTTCTCCTGCCATGGATGCGTACCGACGCAAGCCGTCTAGCCTTGGACGGACGATACCGCCCAATCCCCCAAAAGCCCACAGCTGCCCAGGGCATTGCCGAAGGCGGTACGCCGCCCGCGCCCCTCGTGCGGCACCGCCGGCACTCGCGCGTTGCCGGGACACCGGTTAACGCCGCCGCGCCTGTCAACCTTACCGATAGCGCGCGCGGCACAGGCCACTAAGATGGACTGGTCTAGCACTGAGC
>Ga0105238_10007075_pt1 | contig 11226 bp, 4 predicted proteins | sample KBSC34metaG_FD_81526 | JGI IMG/M metagenome (GOLD analysis project Ga0105238, IMG submission 81526) | Corn rhizosphere microbial communities from Kellogg Biological Station, Michigan, USA - KBS C3-4 metaG | ecosystem: Host-associated > Plants > Roots > Rhizosphere > Soil | place: Michigan, USA...
GCCCGGGCTCGCCCGCATATAAGCGCTCGAACCACTGCACACCATCGGCGAGCGGCGCCACCTGCGAGATGAGTGGCGCCACCTGGATCGCGCCAGACGCCATCAGTTCCATGCACTTGGGGTACTCACCCGATGACGCACACGAGCCCTGCAGCCGGATCTGGCGCGAGACCACGGCCTGAAGCGGCAGTTCGACCGTGGGCGTGACATTGCCCACCAGCGTTACAGCACCACCTTTGCGCACGCAGTCGACGGCCATCTTCACAGTCGCAGTCACGCCTACGCACTCAATCGCCAGGTCCGCGCCGCGGCCGCTCGTGACTGCACCAATCTCTTTGATCACGTCGCACTCGCGGGAGTTCAGCGCCCACTCCGCACCGAACTGCATTGCCATCTCCAGCCGCGAAGGATCCATATCGGCCACCATTACCCGCTGTGCGCCTGCTGCGCGCGCTGCTTGCAGCGTCAGCAACCCGATCATGCCCGCGCCGATGACAACGACCGTATCTTCCTTTGCGATTGGGGCAAGCGAGACCGCATGCACCGCCACCGAAACCGCCTCGATCATCGCTGCATGCTCAAACGGCAGCGCATCGGGCAGAACATAGGAGACACGAGCGGGCACTGCAACATACTCAGCGAACGCGCCATGGCGCCGGAACAGCGGCGTGGAGACGCCGAGCACTTCGCGGTTGTCGCAAAGGTTCACCTCGCCGCGCCGGCAGAAGTAGCACTCGCCGCAATATATGGTCGAGTCGAAGGTCACGCGATCGCCAGCTTTGAAGCCGCTGATTGAGCTGCCTATGGCCTCGACAATTCCTGCAGCCTCGTGCCCCATCACGATCGGCGGAAGCCGCCGCCCGGTCGAGCCGTCATAGCCGTGCACATCACTGCCGCAGATGCCGCACGCGCGCACCCGGATAAGCAGCTCATCTTCACGCGGCTCAGGGACAGGAAGATCGGCAAACTCGAGTTGTTTGTATTCCGAGAGGAGAAGGGCTTTCATGCAGACAAAGCTGACCGCGACAACTACTGAATCCACGCGCGATCACACTCAAACATCATAGCCTCGACCGCGCCTGTACGCACAAATCCACCAGGACAATGCCCTGTTCTCACGTCCGTGAATTTGCCATATGGCTTCTCAATTTATCGGATGCCGCAGTCTACTGCCGTCGGGCAGCATCGAACAGTCGACAAGCTTAGGCAATGACCTTCCCTGCGGGGTCTTTCCTGCACGTCTAAGATCAAGAGGCAACATGCACAGTGATGAGCCAAGTTCCCTGACGCCCCGTCGAGTCGTCCTCGCCGTCAGTATCGTCGGCTCGAGCATGGCCTTTATCGATGGGACCGTCGTCAACGTAGCGCTTCCCGCACTGCAGCGTGCGTTTCGCGCTCCCATTGCGGATGTGCAGTGGGTCGTGGAATCGTACGCGTTGATGCTCGCCGCGCTGCTTCTCGTAGGCGGTTCGCTTGGAGACATGCTGGGCCGCCGAAAGGTATACGTCACTGGCATTGCCGTGTTTGCGGCCGCCTCCGCCTGGTGCGGACTCGCCCGCAGCATCGACATGCTCATCTGGGCGCGCTCCGTCCAGGGGTTGGGAGCAGCTCTGCTTGTACCCGGAAGTCTCGCGCTGATTACGTCTTCCTTCCCTGAGGACGTCAGGGGACAAGCGATTGGCACGTGGTCCGGGTTTTCCGCTATTGCCGCGGCAATTGGCCCTGTCATCGGGGGCTGGCTGATCGAACATTCTACGTGGCGCTGGGTCTTCTTCCTGAATCTGCCGCTCGCGTTGGCCGTCATCCTGCTCTCAGCCAAAGTGCCCGAGAGCCGCAACCCAAAGGCCTCGCATCGGCTCGATTGGCCTGGCGCTGTGTTGGCGACACTGGGACTTGCGGCTGTCACCTATGCGCTGATCGAGTGGCCGGCCCACGCTCTCCATGGCCGGAACCTGATCGTTGCTGCAACGATCGTAGGCGCACTTGCGTTAGTGGGCTTCCTGGCCGTTGAAGGCCGGTCTCGTACGCCAATGGTTTCTCTCGCATTGTTTCGCTCGCAAAATTTTGCCGGGGCGAATCTGTTGACATTGTTCCTGTATGCATCGCTCGGCGGCTTGATGTTTTTCTTTCCCATGGACCTCATACAGGTTCAGAGCTATACAGCCACCCAGGCAGGCGCTGCATTCCTGCCTTTTGTAGCCATCATGTTCGGTTTATCGCGCTGGGCAGGAGGCTTGGTCGCTCGCTACGGATCACGAGTGCCGCTTACGATCGGGCCTCTGGTTGCAGGCTTTGGAATTGCGCTCTTCGCATGGATGCCACAGACTGGCCACTACTGGGCCACATTCTTTCCTGCGGTTGCGGTGATGGGTCTGGGCATGACCATCAGCGTGGCCCCTTTGACTACGACGGTAATGAACGCTGTCCCGGACGCCGAGGCAGGACTTGCCTCCGGCATCAATAACGCTGTCTCTCGCCTGGCCGCCTTGCTCGCAGTGGCTGCCTTCGGGGCGGTTCTGGTCACGGTATTCAACCACTCGCTGGATCGATCGCTCGATCGAATGACGTTGAATTCCGAGCTTCGTGCGCAGATTGACTCCAATCGCAACCAGCTCGCGGCCGCCCGCAATCCCGAACCGGCAGTCCAAAGGGCTATCGTTGAATCCTTCGTCGACGGATACCGTGCAGTGATCTGGATGGCCGCGAGCCTTGCACTCTTGAGCGCCATTGCTGCGTGGCTGCTCATTGAGCCTGGCGCGCCTCCGCCAGCCGGAGCGCGCGATACACAGGTTGAGATTCACGGACGTAAATGGTGGGCGAGGCGGGGATCGAACCCACAACCCTCAGCTTAGAAGGCTGATGCTCTATCCAATTGAGCTACTCGCCCGGTGAGGCATAAACGAGCTTTGCTGACGTCAAATCAGCCCAAAGCTCAAATTGATTGTAAAGGTGTGCGCGCGGGTTCTAGCTTGCACGCTCCTCTTCCGCTAACAGGCAGCGTCTAGACCAGCACACGCCGGCTTACCGGCAGCGAGCTGCTTTCGCCTCTGGCGAAGAGCCAGTGGTCGACCGCCTCAGCAGCCTTGCGGCCCTCTGAGATGGCCCAGACCACCAGCGACTGCCCGCGCCGCATGTCGCCCGCGGCGAAGACGCCTTCGACTGACGTCATGTATTCGCTATTCGTCTGCACGTTGCCGCGGGCATCGAGCGCGAGGCCGAGTTGCTCGATCATCCCTGACTTCACCGGCCCCAGGAAGCCTAATGCCAGCAGGACAAGATCGGCTTCCAGCACAAACTCGCTTCCTTCGATGGGAGTGAACGATGGAGGCGGACCGACGCGCACCCCATGCAGCGCTTTCACGCGGCCCTGCTCATCGCCCTCAAAGCGCACGGTGTTGATAGACCAGTCGCGGATGCCGCCTTCTTCATGACTGCTCTCCGTGCGCAACTTCATCGGCCACATCGGCCAGGGTGTCGACGGCGCGCGATCCTCCGGCGGCTTCGGCATGATCTCAAACTGGTGCACGCTCTTCGCGCCCTGCCGCAGGCTGGTGCCGAGGCAGTCCGCGCCGGTGTCGCCGCCGCCAAGGATGATGACGCGCTTGCCTTCCGCGCTGATTGCGCTTGCGGCGTCGAGCACGTCGCCCTCGTTGCGGCGGTTCTGCTGCGGCAGGAACTCCATCGCAAAGTGGATGCCCTTCAGCTCGCGCCCGGGAACTGGCAGGTCGCGCGGACGCTCCGCGCCGCCGGTGAGTAGCACCGCGTCGTACTCGTCAGTCAGCGTCTCCACTGGCACATTGACGCCGACATGGGCCTCGGTGACGAAGGTGACGCCCTCGGCGCGCATCTGCGCCAGGCGGCGGTCGATGACGTGCTTCTCCAGCTTGAAGTTCGGGATTCCGTAGCGCAGCAGTCCACCGATACGGTCGTTCTTCTCGTACACCGTGACGGAGTGCCCAGCGCGACGCAGTTGCTGCGCAGCGGCAAGTCCCGCAGGTCCGCTGCCCACAACGGCAACGCGCTTGCCGGTCTTTTCCTCCGGCGGCTCGGGCTTGATCCAGCCGTTTTCCCACGCATGCTCAATGATCGACTTCTCGATCAGCTTGATCGAAACCGGAGGCTGGTTGATGCCCAGCACGCACGCCTGCTCGCACGGAGCAGGGCAGATGCGGCCGGTGAACTCCGGGAAGTTGTTCGTCGCATGCAGCCGCCGGATCGCGCTCTCCCAGCGACTGTTGTAGACCAGGTCGTTCCAGTCCGGAATCAGATTGTTCACCGGGCAGCCGGTATGGCAGAAGGGTACGCCGCAATCCATGCAACGCGCGCCCTGTTCCCGCTGCTTCTCCTCCGGAAACGGGTCGTATATTTCCTGCCAGTCCTTCAACCGCTGCTTGGGATCGCGCCGCGATGGCTGTTCACGATCCAGTTCGAGAAATCCAGTGACCTTACCCATGCTGCACCTGCCCTGCCGCCACCATGGGCGCTTTTTTGCCCGGCGATTGATATACCGCCTCAGCGCGCTTTATCCCCAGCACGCGCTTGTACTCGTGCGGGAACACCTTGATAAACCGCGCCTGTGTCTCTTTCCAGTGCTCCAAAATCCACGCCGCGCGCGGGCTGCCCGTGAGCTCAATGTGCCGGTCCATCAACTCGCGGATCTGCTTGATGTCCGCATCGTCCACCAGCGGCTCCAGATCGACACCGGCGCGGTTGCATCGCCGTGTGCCGAAGTCGCCCTGCTCGTCGTAAACATACGCAATGCCGCCGCTCATGCCGGCAGCAAAGTTGCGTCCTGTGCTGCCCAGAACAAGAACCAGCCCGTTGGTCATGTACTCGCAGCCGTGGTCGCCCACGCCTTCTACAACGGCTGTCGCACCGGAGTTGCGTACGCAGAAGCGCTCGCCGGCGATGCCGTTGAGGAAGACCTCGCCGGTGGTTGCGCCGTACAGGACGACATTGCCGACGAGAATGGACTCCTCGGGCAGGAAGCTCGAGGTCTTTGGCGGGTAGACAATGATGCGGCCGCCGGAGAGTCCCTTGCCGAGGTAATCGTTCGAGTCGCCTTCGAGCTCCAGCGTCACGCCGCTCGGCACGAATGCGCCGAAGCTCTGGCCGGCTGAGCCGCGGAACTTGAAGTGAATGGTCTCGTCAGGCAGGCCTGCGGTGCCGTACTTGCGGGCGATGGCGCCGCCCAGCATTGCGCCCACCGTGCGGTGCACGTTGCGGATGGCGAACTCGGCCTTGACCTTCTCTTTCTTCTCGAGCGCGGGCATCGCCTGTTCGATCAGCGCATGGTCCAGGGCCTGGTCGAGGCCATGGTCCTGCGCCACGGTGCGGCGGCGGCCGACGTGCGAGGGCAGGTCGGGAACGAAGAGAATCTTCGAGAGGTCGATGCCCTTCGCCTTCCAGTGGTGCGCCGCGACGGTTGCGTCGATCCGGTCCACGCGGCCCACCATCTCGTCTACAGTGCGGAAGCCGAGCTTGGCCATGTGCTCGCGCATCTGCTCCGCGATAAAGAAGAAGAAGTTAATGACGTGCTCAGGCTGCCCCTCAAAGCGCGAGCGGAGCACCGGATCCTGAGTGGCAATGCCAACGGCGCAGGTATTAAGGTGACACTTGCGCATCATGATGCAACCCATAGTGATGAGAGGAGTTGTAGCAAAGCCATACTCCTCCGCGCCCAGCAGCGCGGCGATCACGACATCACGCCCGGTCTGCAGCTTACCGTCGGTCTGCACACGGATGCGGCTGCGCAGATCGTTCAGCAGCAGCACCTGCTGCGTCTCGGCAAGGCCTAGCTCCCACGGCAGACCGGCATGCTTGATCGAGCTGAGCGGCGACGCGCCTGTGCCACCGGTGTCGCCGGATATTAGGACAACATCGGCATGAGCCTTCGAGACGCCGGCCGCGACTGTTCCCACGCCAACCTCGGCGACCAGCTTGACTGCGATGCGCGCCTGGGGATTGACGTTTTTCAGGTCGTGGATCAACTGGGCCAGGTCTTCGATGGAGTAGATGTCGTGGTGCGGCGGCGGCGAGATCAGTCCCACGCCGGGGATCGAGTAGCGCAGCTTCGCGATGTACTCGTCCACTTTGTGGCCCGGCAGTTGTCCGCCTTCGCCGGGCTTGGCGCCCTGCGCCATCTTGATCTGGATCTCGTCCGCGTTGACGAGGTAGTTCGCCGTCACGCCAAAGCGTCCGCTGGCCACCTGCTTTACAGCGCTGCGGCGCAGGTCACCGTTCGGGTCGCGCACAAAGCGGTTCGCGTCTTCCCCGCCCTCGCCGGTGTTGGACATGCCGCCAATGCGGTTCATGGCAATCGCCAGCGTCTCGTGTGCCTCTTTGCTGATCGAGCCAAAGCTCATCGCGCCGGTGGTGAAGCGCTTCACAATCTCTTTTGCGGGCTCGACCTCGTTGATGTCGATCGGCTCGTCGGCGTACTTCAGCTTCATCAGCCCACGCAGCGTGCAGTAGTGCTTCGCCTGCTCGTCGATGAGGTCGGTGTACTCCTGGAAGGTTTTCGGATTGTTCTGCCGCACTGCATGCTGCAGTTTGGAGATGGTGGCCGGGTTCAGCAGGTGGTACTCGCCGCCTTCGCGGTACTGGTACTGCCCGCCAACCACCAAGTCAGTCTCCGAGTCAGTCAGCGGCTGGAAGGCGAAGGCATGCTTCATCTGCGCCTCGCGCGCCAGCACGCCCAGGCCGATGCCCTCGATGCGCGACGCCGTACCCGGGAAGTACGCCTCCACCAAGTCATGGTCCAGACCCACTGCCTCAAACACCTGGGCTCCACGATAGCTCTGCAAGGTCGAGATGCCCATCTTGGAGAAGGTCTTAAGCAGGCTCTTGTTCACCGCCTTGATGAAGTTCTTCTCGGCATACTCGGGGGTGATCTTCTCCGGCAGCAGGCCGCGGCGCTTCAGGTCATGCAGCGTCTCGAATGCGAGATATGGGTTAATCGCACTCGCGCCATAGCCGATGAGCAGTGCGAAGTGCATCACCTCGCGCGGCTCGCCGCTCTCGATGATGATGGCACACTGCGTCCGCGTCTTGTCCTTGATGAGGCGATTGTGCACCGCCGCCATGGCCAGCAGGCTTGGGATTGGCGCAAGCTCTTCGGTCACGCCACGGTCCGACAGAATCAGCAGCGAATAGCCGGACTCGACCGCGTGTGCCGCGCGTTGCGCCAGCTCATCCAGCGCCTGCTTCAAGCCAGCCTCGCCGTCCTGGGCGCGGAAGAGCGCGGGCAGCGTCGTTGCCAGCAGGTCGCCGGCGGAGATGCGGCGCAGCTTCTCCAACTCACGGTTCGAAAGGATCGGCGTATCCAGCCGCAGCGTGTGGCAGTTCTCCGGCGTCTCCACCAGAATGTTGCGCTCTTTGCCGATCGGCGCGATCAGCGACATCACCATCTCTTCGCGGATGGGGTCGATTGGTGGATTGGTCACCTGCGCAAACAACTGCTTGAAGTAATTGAAGAGCATCTGCGGACGGTCCGACAGACAGGCCAGCGGCACGTCCGTGCCCATGGAACCGATCGGCTCCTCGCCTGCGGCCGCCATCGGCCCCAGCAGAATCCTCAGATCTTCTTCGCTGTAGCCGCACGCACGCTGGCGGCGCAGCAGCGTCTCGGGGTCGGACTCGATCAGCCGCCACGGCTCCGGCAGGTCGTCCAATGACATCTGCTGGTCCTTCAGCCACTGTGCGTACGGCTGCCGCGATGACAACGACTTCTTAATCTCCTGATCGGAGATGATGCGGTGCTCGACGGTATCCACCAGAAACATGCGGCCCGGCTGAAGACGGCCTTTCTTGCGCACGTCCTCCGGCGCCACTTCAATGACGCCCGCTTCCGATGCGAGCACCACGATGTCGTCTTTGGTGACGACGTAACGGCCGGGACGCAGACCGTTGCGGTCGAGCGTGGCGCCGATTACGCGGCCATCGGTGAAGGCAACTGCTGCAGGTCCGTCCCACGGCTCCATGAGCGACGCGTGGTACTCGTAGAAGGCACGCTTCTCCGCGTCCATGTCCGGATTGCCCGACCACGCCTCCGGAATCATCATCGCCATCACATGCGGCAGCTCTCGCCCGGACTGGTAGAGGAACTCAACTGCGTTGTCGAGCCCGGCCGAGTCGCTTCCGCCCGGCACCACCACTGGATAGACCTTCTCAATCTCTTTGCCGAACTTTTCGCTGGCATAAATCGACTGCCGCGCATTCATCCAGCTCACATTGCCTCGGATCGTGTTGATCTCGCCGTTGTGGCAGATGTAGCGATAGGGATGTGCCAGCTTCCAGCTGGGGAATGTGTTGGTTGAGAAGCGCTGATGTACGAGGCACAGCGCACTCTTGGTCAGCGGGCTGGCCAGATCGAGGTAGAACTTCGCGATCTGCGGCGCCAGCATCAGCCCCTTGTAAACGATGGTGCGCGCGGAGAACGACGGCAGATAGAAGTCGCCTTTGTCCGGGAAATCGGAAGCCTGGACCTCGTTGTAGGTGCGGCGGCGGACGATGTAGAGCTTGCGCTCGAACGCCTCTTCATCCATGCCCTCAGGCCGTTTTACGAAGAACTGCTCGATATACGGCTGTGATGCTCGCGCCTCGCGGCCGATGGCGTCTACGTTCAGTGGCGTATCGCGCCAGCCGAGGACCGTCAGGCCCTCCTCGCGCGAGATGCGCTCAAGGACTCCCTCGCACTTCAGGCGGCTGTGCTTGTCTACCGGCAGGAAGACCATGGCCACGGCGTAGCTGCCCGACTCACCCAGCTTCATGCCCAGCTTCCCGCATTCCTCCACAAAGAAATCGTGTGGCACCTGGATGAGGATGCCCGCGCCGTCACCTGTCTCCGGGTCGCAGCCCGCAGCGCCGCGGTGCGTCAGGTTGATCAGCACCTCCAGGCCCTTCAGGATGATGTCGTGCGTCTTCTCGCCCCTGATGCTCGCCACCAGGCCCATTCCGCAGGCATCATGCTCATTCCGCGGATGATACAAGCCTTGAGGCTCGGGAATGCGGCGGCGAAAGTCGGTGGAGTTCATGGGCAAACCTTCCGTTCGGGGATACGTCTCAGACGGTAAAGACACTTACGGCGTCTGCGGTCGGGAGCTCTGAAAACAACTCCGGAATTTCATCGACACGCCCGCCATTGCGGGCTGCGCAGCGTCAAAAATCTGAACAATTGGATTACTTACAAGTATATAAGGAAAGCCTGCCGAAATAACAGCGTCTTCTTTCCCGGCGCGCACCCGCAGCGGCGCACTCTTCTATTATGCAACCAAATGCATCTTAGGGCTACATTTTGGGCTCTCCGCAAACGTTGGGCCTTTTGCCTCAGCGGCGTTGCGCTTAGCATCGCCTGCGGTGTGCCACCTGTCTTTGGGCAAACTGCGCCGCTCACAGTCGATAGTGTCCTCGAAAAACTTCAGGCGAACTTAGATGCTTACGACAAATCCATCCCCAGTTTCATGGCGGATGAATATGTTGACTCTCTGCAGCATGAATTCTCAGCGCGCGGCGCCTCGGCTGCGGGCAACGTGGAAACTATCGCCCAATCGGTCTTCCGCCTTAGACGAAAGGTCGATACCGCAAACAATACGTTCACCTTCGAAGAATCGCGCGATGTCAACGTCATCGACGGCCGCCGGGCTCAAGGACGTCAGATCAATGCGCCTTCGATGATCACAGGAGCGTTCTCTGGCGGCCTCGCCTTCGTGGCGGAAAACCAGCGCAGCTGCCGCACTTACATACTGGAAAAACCGAAGGCCGGAAAACCCATCGTTGTGCGCTTCCAGACAGCAGCTCACATCCCTGATCCTGAGATCTGCATCCTCAACGAATACAGCTCAGGCCGTGTCTGGATTGATCCCGCCTCTATGCAGATTGAGCGCATGGAGCTCGACGTCCCGCGCCATCTTTTCACACCCTTTCGCGAGGATGGCCGCCCCGTGGCGCCGACGACGGGACATTGGAACGTTGAGGTCACGTATAAGCCCGTCGTTCTCAACGCGAAGACATTCTGGCTGCCGGCTACGATCTTTTCCAAATGCAGCAACGAACAGACCGAATGGTCATACAGCGCGAGCTACCGCAACTACCACCTGTTTGAGGTGCACTCTCGGATTATCATTCCGAACGAGCACTGAGGTTATCCGGTTGTGCCTTCGCTTGGTATAGGGCAGCTAGCTGGTCAGACTTGTTGCCAGTTCCACATATAGATTCACGCACTCCAGCAACTCCTTCTTGCTGATCTTTTCGTCTGGCGTGTGCGCCACATGGATTGACCCCGGCCCCAGCAGGAACGGCTCACCCCAGTTGGTGAGTGATGGGATGTCGGTGGCGAACTTGGCCACCATTGTTGGCAGTTGGCCCACGCGCCGCATGCGCACGGCTGCGAGATCCAGCGAGAAGGTCACATCAGCGCGGCCTGCCACCACGCGCTCAATCTCTTCTTTCAGCTGCTCGCTTGGCCCTACCGTGCGGATGAGGATGTGCGCCTCGGCCTTGTCGGAGATGACGTTGGGCGCGTAGCCGCCGGAGATCAAACCAATGTTGAGCGTTGCCGGGCCGATCTCAGGCTCGACGGGCAGCGGCATTGCCAGCACATCATGCAGCGCCTCCACCAGCTTCTCAATCGCCGATTCGCCAAGCTCCGGATACGCAGAGTGCGCCATGCGTCCCTTTGCGCGCAGTTCCACACGCAGCGCGCCTTTGGTGGCGATGGCGAGACGGTTGTCAGTTGGCTCACCGTTGATCAGAAAGCGCGAGCCGCGCGGGTTCGCATTCGCCACCTTTGCTCCTGCTGAGTCGCGTTCTTCCCCAACCACAAAGAGCATGCCAACCTTAATGCCGGCGTCGCGCAGTCTCTCCGCTGCGGCAACCTGCGCGGCAAGTATTCCCTTGGCATCACATGTCCCGCGGCCGTAGATAAATTCATCGTCCTCCGTGCAACCGAAGAATGGCGGTACGGTATCGAAGTGCGTCGAGAAAACAATGTCCGGTGTTATACCCGGCATTGCCGCGAATACGTTGAAGCGCGGGTCGCCGCCCGCACCGGGGGCTAGCTTCGCGTCCGGCTGCGCAACTGCCATCTTTTCGACGGCCCAACCCTCGCCGGCGAGAAACTCCGCGATGAATGCTCCAGCCGCTCCCTCACGGTACGTGGTGGATTCAATGTTGACGAGTCTGCGCGTCAGGTCGATCGGGTCCACAGAATTGATGGCCATGAAGCTA
>Ga0105238_10007077_pt1 | contig 11225 bp, 8 predicted proteins | sample KBSC34metaG_FD_81526 | JGI IMG/M metagenome (GOLD analysis project Ga0105238, IMG submission 81526) | Corn rhizosphere microbial communities from Kellogg Biological Station, Michigan, USA - KBS C3-4 metaG | ecosystem: Host-associated > Plants > Roots > Rhizosphere > Soil | place: Michigan, USA...
CGCCATGGCCACGCTATCCAGAAACACCATCTTCACCAACGTCGCACTTACAGTCGGCAAAGATGGCAAGCCTGACGGCGGCGTGTGGTGGGAGGGCATGACCGACGAGCCGCCCGCTCAGCTCATCGACTGGCGTGGCAATCCCTGGTTCGCCAAAGACCAGACCGGCGAAAAGAAGACACCCGCCGCGCATCCCAACGGCCGCTTCACTGCCCCCGCCTCGCAGTGCCCGTCCATCGATCCCGACTGGGAGTCGCCCGACGGCGTTCCCATCGCCGCCATCATCTTCGGCGGCCGCCGTGCAACCACCATGCCACTGGTGTATCAGGCATTCAACTGGTCAGCGGGCGTCTACATCGGCGCCACCATGGGCTCAGAGACCACCGCCGCCGCCGCTGCCGCCGTCGGCAGAGTGCGCCGCGATCCCATGGCTATGTTGCCCTTCTGCGGCTATCACATGGGCGACTACTTCCGCCATTGGATCAAGATGCAGCGCACGCTGGCCTCCACGCCGCGCATCTTCCACGTCAACTGGTTCCGCAAGGACGAGAACGGCAAATTCCTTTGGCCTGGTTTCTCGCAGAACATGCGCGTGCTCAAGTGGATCGTCGATCGCGTGCGCGGCCGCGCCCAGGGCAAGGAGACCTCAATCGGTTGGACGCCATACTTCGACGACATCAGTTGGGCGGGCTTGGATACCCCCGAGGCGGAGCTGCGCGCCAACTTCGAGGAACTGCAAAAAGTGGATCCCGAAGCATGGAAGCGCGAGGTGATGGGACACGAGGAGCTTTTCATCGAGCTGCACGACCATCTGCCCGCCGAGATGATCTATGAGCGCGAGCTGCTCATCTGTCGGCTCTAGGAGATGTGCCGCTTTCACGCTCCGCAAAAAAGACCCCGACGCGTACAACCAGCCCGGCATCTGAAAGATACAGCACGCGAAAATGGCCTCCTGGAATCCAGCCATTCGCACGACGGGAGAATCTGGTTGGAACCTCGACGTAAGTGGATTGCATCGATAGTTGTTTTCCTGCTGGCACTCGCAGCTTCGCGTCCAGCCCCCGCCTATTCGGTCTTCACCCATGAGGAACTCATCGATCTCACCTGGGCAGATTCCATCCGGCCACTGCTGCTCCAGCGTTATCCCGGTCTGACCGAGCCGCAGCTGCGCGAGGCCCGCGCCAATGCCTACGGCGGATGCGTGATCCAGGACCTCGGCTACTATCCCTTCGGCAATCAGCTCTTCAGTGACCTGCTTCACTATGTCCGTACCGGCGACTTCATTCGCTCGCTATTCCGCAATGCCAAAAACGCGAACGAGACTGCCTTCGCCATCGGAGCGCTATCGCACTATTACGGCGATACCATCGGACACCCGGAGGCAATCAACCTTGCCGTTGGCAAGGAGTTCCCGCAGCTGGCTGCGAAATATGGCCCCAACGTCAACTACTCCGAGGGGCCACACCAGCATGTGCGCTCAGAGTTTGCATTTGATGTCGACGACATCGTGAAGCAGCGTATGCCGCCCGAGGGTTACCTCAACCACGCCGGCTTCGAAGTGCCGATGCAACTGCTGTCGAAAGCCTTTTATGAGACCTACGGACTGCGCCTGAGCGACTTCCTGGGCAAACACCGGCCAACCATGCGAGGCTATAGCTACTCGGTTCGGACCCTGCTGCCGCGTGTGGCCTATGCCGAGACCCTGCTCTATCGCAAACGGATGCCACCGGATGTAACCACCCCACAGCTGGCTGAGCTGAAGCAGCAGGTTGCTGCGCTCTCCGCTGCCGAGCACTGGTCGCGCTATCGCAGTCACGCTGGCTTCGGCACGCACATCCTGGCGGGCGTGATCTTTATCATCCCCAAGTTCGGCGCACTCTCTGACCTGAAGCTGCGCACGCCTACCAACACCGCGGAACAGGACTACGTGAAGTCGCTCCTTCAATCTGCCGACGTGCTACGCGAGACGTTGGCCGGAGCCGCCAGCTCAGGCAAAATCCCCAACAAGGACCTGGACACCGGAGATATGGTCTACCCTGGAACGTACCCACTGGAGGACTACGCCTACGCCGATTTGCTGCATCGCATGACGCGCAACCCGGCGTCGTCGATCCCCTTCGGCATCAAGCGCGATCTACAGGCCTACTTTTCTGACCTCGGTAAGGTGAAGTATCTACAGGAAGAGAAGAGCGCCAAGCGGCTGGCCCAGGTGCAGGCGGACTTGCCGGTTTTGCAGACCATCCCAACCAATTCGCTCGAAGCAGACGGCCCTCTGCTCGCCGATGAGGCCGCACAGCAGCTGCCAGAGGCCGGACTTGCGCCCAAGTCACCCGCGCCGCCGGCATCCGCAGCCAAGCCCTAGCCGTCGCAACCCAAGTTTCGCTGCCACCAGCCTGGTTCGCCGAGCCCCTGCTTGCACTGCGCTGGTGAAGGTAGACCGGCGGTGTGTGCTCGATATCCAGGCTCACATGGTGCCTGCCGCGATCGCTTACGTCAGCGACGCCGGATCAATGGGCTTGAAGCCGATAGTGGCCGAAAGATATGTGATATCCGGCTTCACATTGAGCGCAATATCGTAGATGGACGTGTTCGTCGGTGCGCCCTTCGGCACAAGATAGCCCTGACGCACCTCCAGGCTGTCCAGCTTCGGTGTCAGCTCTGCAGTATGCGCGTGCGGTACAAGGATGTAGTCCCCGGCCACAAGGTTGAAACCCTGCGCCGTGCCTGCTGCTGCCCTCGCCTGCCGAGTGGCAAAAGCCAACTGCGGAAAGCTGTTCAACAGGAATGTTGTGCGCTGCTCAAACGCGCCATACAACTGGCTGAAGCCCTGCAGCGCCTGAACGCTGATTGCAGGCAGACCAACAATAGGCGCAAATTTGTCCGCCGCTCCACAGACCATCTGCAGCACCGTACCGAAGGTGGATTCCTTATGCACCATCGAAAGGTTCACCGCCCACTGGCCGGAGCCACCGGGAAGAATCACCTGCTTGGCGGCAAGCGAGTTCGACGACGAGCCGGGATTGAAACTGAGGTTCTGCATCGGCGGTAACTGGCCGGACTTGTTGCCGGGAAACAGCCCCGCAAGCGAGGTCCAGGACATGGGATCGAGCAGGCTCTGCATCAGAGATTTGGTCTGCACCACGTCAATGCGCAGCTGTGCGGACTGCAGCGCCTGGAATTGTGTGCGGTCCTCCTGCGCCATGTGGAAACCATTGACGTTGATATTGGCGGTGATGTCGCCCTTGAAATCCATCAATTCTTTCTCGTCAACCGCGGTGACGAACCGCAATTGCTTGTTCGTCGGGTCCCAGTGGAAGAAATCAATCTGGCGGTCGACCGCGCCCGCAGATGTATCCACAGCCGGCTTCTTGGAGAACAACCCACGCCCGCGCACTCCAGGCGCGCTGCTGGCGGCCCCCACGCCGGCAGCAGCCCCGAAGCTGGACCAGAACTTCTCCGAGTCGTGTGCACCGCTGCCGTCATGGGTTCTGTTGGGTTGGCCTAACGCAGCAGACAGACCGGCAAACAACCTATTGCCCTGAGAGGTCCCAAGGAGAGGAGCAAACGCTCCGCTGAACAATGCCTGATGCAGGAAATCACGGCGGCTGGCGCTCATATGCACACGTCCTGTACAGCTGAGTTAGGGGCCCGTTTTCTCTAGGTAATCAACAAGCATAGTCGAAAAAAGTTATGGCTCCGGAAAGATCTCCTGCTCTTTTTCCCCGGATTTACGCCAGCTCCACCCGGAAAACTTAAAGCGCGCTGAAAAACTCTCCGTTGTGACCTCCTGATTATGGGCGTTGGGTACTATCTTCGTATCATGCTCTCCGTCCGAAACCTCCCTGCAACCGCCTTGGTACTTGCCTTCGCGTTTGCGCCAACCCTGGCGACCGGCCAGCAGCCGCAGCATCGGCACAACGTCATCATTTTTGTTGCAGATGGGCTCCGTCGCGGCTCCGTAAACACCACGGATACGCCGGCGCTGATAAAGGTCCGCACTACCGGCGTCGATTTCGAGAACAGCCATTCGGTCTTTCCCACCTTCACCACCGCCAACGCCTCGGCAATAGCCACCGGCCACGGCCTGGGCGACACCGGCGACTACGCCAACACCCTCTACCCCGGCATGTGGCTCACCAAGCCGGATACCGCAGTGGCCGACGGCAACGTCATTCCGTTTCTTGAGAACGACGAACTGCTTGCCGATATGAACTCGGTCTTTCACGGCAACTATCTCGGCGAGCGAACACTGCTATCGGTCGCGCATGACGCTGGCTTCAATGTTGCCTCTATTGGAAAGATCGGCCCTACGGCCATCCAGCAGATCGAGCGCGTCGGCTGGGAGCAGACCGGCATGCTCAGCGCGGGCGGGGCAATCATCGTCGATGATTCCACTGGCCGCAGCGCTGGCTTTCCGCTGGACGAGGAGGTAACCGACGCTCTCCGCGATGCCAGCCTGCCTGAAGAAGCGCCGTTGCGCACCAACGGCTTTAGCGATCACTCTCCCTGGAATAACGGCTTCAGCGGCGACGCGCAGACTCCCGGCACACGTGACGCCAATCGCATCCAGCAGCAATGGTTTGCCGATGTAGCCACCAAAGTTCTTCTGCCGAAGTTCTCCAGTGGGGACAAGCCATTTGTCCTGCTCTTCTGGTCGCGCGATCCCGACGGCAGCCAGCACAATGAGGGCGACAGCCTGCAAAGCCTCAAGCCGGGTATCAACGGCGAAACAGCACACCGCGGCCTGCGCAACGCCGACCATTGCCTGCAGCAGTTGCTGGACTGGCTCGACGCGCACCCGGCAGTCAAGGCAAACACCGATGTCCTGGTCACCTCTGACCACGGCTTCGCCACCATCAGTCGCCGCGAGATCGCCGCCGACGGCACGCAGACTGCTGAAGTCTCCGCTCTGATGACCTACGACACCACCAAAGAAAAGCCGCAGCCCCAAGGCACCTTGCCAACAGGGTTCCTCGCGCTCGACCTCGCCGTACGCATGCATATGCGCGCATACGATCCCGCAGTCCGTGCCACCGCCGGGCCTTCCGTGTACGCAGAGGTCACTGTCGGCGGGGATAAGGCGCAACACCCCTCCAACGGCAGCGCACTGCTGGGCGAGACGGTGAAGCATATTGACGGCACCGATGCGAAGCTGGTCGTCGCAGCAAATGGCGGCTCCGACATGATCTACGTACCCAGCAACGACGCCGCACTTGTACAGCAGACCGTAGACGTACTCGCGCAACTGGACTACATCGGCGGCATCTATGTGGACGACAAATTCTGCGCCACGCCCACACACTGTCCGGCCGCCCTGCCTATGAGTTCAGTCGGACTCGTAGGCTCGAGCTCGGTACCCCGCCCAGCTATCATCGCCGTCTTCAAAAACTTCGATCAGACTGCGAGCGACCTGCAGAGCGCCGCTCAAATCACCGACAGCACGTTGCAGGAGGGCCAGGGCAACCACGGCGGCTTCGGCCGCGAGCAGACCTGGAACAACATGGCAGCCATGGGCCCTGACTTCAAGGCCGGCTTCGTCGACAAGGTGCCAGCCGGCAACATCGATATCGCGCCAACACTGGCGCACATTCTTGGCATTGCGTTGCCTGCCACCGGCAAGCTCATTGGTCGCGTGCTGAATGAAGCCCTCATCGGCGGCAATGCCCCAACTGCACCGCCACATCAGGCGAGCCAATCGCAGCCCGGCCCCGGCGGCGTAAGAACATTACTTGAGTATCAGCAGTTCGGCGGCGTCACCTATCTCGATGATTCCTGTCTAATCACAAAGGACGCGCCATCCCGCTGCCGATAATGCCGCTCATTTCGTGATCGACACAGACTCGGCCTTGCCGATAGCGCGCTCGGTAAACCACAGCGTGTTGCCCACTGGCTCAATTCCCGTCGGTGTCTTCAGCCCGTCCTTGATCACTGTGACGTGGGCCGTATCTCCCGTAATCGTCAGCGCGGAGACGATGCCGCTGCCATTCTCAGCCAGGTAGAGCTTGCCGTTGGCCGCGCGCATGCCGTCCGGCCCGCGCACTGGCTGGTCCATCCAGATGTCGACCGGCGCTCCCGGCTTGCCGTTCGCATCCACCGGAATGCGATAGAGCTTGTTGTAGAACACATTGTTCACATAGAGAACACCATCCAGAAACGTAATTCCGTCGATGCCATTCAGTGAACGATGCTGCAGATAAAGCTCAGCACCCGAGGCACCGGCTGGCAAGCGATAGATCTTGCCGTTGGTGGTATCGGAAATATAGAGCGCCTTGTCAGGCCCGAAGGCAAAATCATTGCAGGTGCTGTCATCGCCCGGCAGGTCCCAGCGCAGTTTGGGCGCGCCAGTGGCGAGATCAAAGCTGCGCAGCGAGGTATGCCTCCGCGCTGGAGTGGTGTTCGGCACGGGCGTCAGCTCGCAGGTCCAAAGCGTGTTCGCCCCATCCGTCAGCATGCCAAAGAAGAATGTTCCCGGCCCGTCCGCGCTTACGTCTATGAACTTTTCCGCAGTAGATGAGCCCGCCTTCACCTTGTAGACAAACGGTGTGCTGGCGCTGCCCACAATCAGCACGCCGCCCGGCGCGACAGTCAGGCTCTCCGGTGAGGACTTCTCATCCCCGATAAGGATGTCAGCCGCCGAGGCAGCGCGGGCAAAACCGACAAGCAGAGCAGCAGAAACGATGAGGCAGCGGAGGTTGGAAGCAGGCATCGGGCAAATCTCCTTTTAGAGCGGCGTATTAGTACTACCGCAAAAGTATTGCGCCTGTCTTGTTGCCTATTCGGCGTAATGTTTCTCCTGCAGCGCGCGCAGGCGGGCGGCCGCGGTCTCCGGCGTCAGATCACGCTGGGGCATCCCAAGCATCTCAAAACCAACCATGAATTTGCGAATCTCGGCAGAGCGCAGCAGCGGCGGATAAAAGTGTGCGTGAAAGTGGAGAGCGTCATGCGCGCCCACACGCGTTGGCCGTTGGTGAAAGCCCATCGTGTATGGAAAGCTCACCTCGAAAAGATTGTCATACCGCGTCGTGACCGCCTTGAGGATTGCAGCGAGCGCAGTTCGCTCTACGGAAGCGAGTTCAGCAAAACTTCCAAGATGCCGCCGTGGCAGCACGAGCATCTCAAACGGCCACACCGCCCAGTACGGCACAACCGCGATAAAGTGGTCGTTCTCCGTAACGATACGGTTCTGCGATTCGTCGCCGGCCTGCGCCAGCTCGGTCTTGGCGTAATCGCAGAGCAGGCACGAGTGATGCTCTTCCGTGTAAGCCTGCTGCGCGGCAAGCTCGCGTAGCGGCTCGTCAGGGATATGCTCCGTTGCCCATATCTGGCAGTGCGGGTGCGGATTGCTCGCCCCCATCATCGCGCCGCGGTTCTCAAACACCTGCACGTGGTTGATCCACGGAATTTCGCTGAGCGCGACGGTCTCGTCGGCCCAAGCATCCACCACACGGGCGATGTCAGGCACGGCCATGCGCGCCAAGGTGAGTGAGTGGTTCGGATGAAAGCAAAGCACCCGGCAGATACCGCGCTCAGGCTCAGAGATAAGCAGCGAAGACTTTTTCCCCATCTCTTCTTCAGCTTGCTGCGGTTCGTCAGGCAGCAGCGCCGGAAAGTCATTGTTAAACGCAAACACGCCAGTGTACGTCGGGTTCTGCTGCCCACCCGATCGCGCATTGCCAGGGCAGAGATAGCAGCTCGGATCGTAAGCCACCCCTGCAGCCGTTACAGGCCTCGTCGTCTCGCCCTGCCACGGACGCTGCGTGCGTTGCGGCGAGACAAGCACCCACTCGCGCAGCAGTGGGTTGTAGCGGCGATGCGGAACTTGGTTAGAACTGACCGGCAAATCCATCCATCCCAGTCTATGCGACGAAGAAGCTGTCCTGATTCAGGACGGATGGGCGATCTCAGCGATTTCAGCCTCTGAGGCAGCACCGCGCAAAGTGACGCGGCTTACGCGGGCCGCGATGAGCCCGGCGGGGATGATTGACAGGAACGTGACGAACAACAGCAGGGCACCGCATGCGGTGGCTGCCTCAATAGGCGCGCCGTAAAACTCTTTCATTGCTGCTGCCGTGGCTGCAATCTGCGTAAACCAACCAATGATAGGGATTTGCAAGATAGAGGCGCCAATACTTGCCCCCATTAGGAGCATTACTCGGGAGAAGGGCAAAGTGGCGAGTTGTGGAGTATCGACGAAAGCTCGCAACGTCTCCATGTACGCCATGCCGATGAGTCCCCACATGGCGAGGGAGATAAGGGCGGTAAGGATGAAATCCTGCGCAGAGCGGATCGCGTTCAGGCCGTCACGGAAGCCGCGGATCTTATCGGCCACTGATCCAGCGATATTGGCGGAGAGCGGATGAAGCAGGCCGTGTGTGATGCGGGCGACAACTTCACCATAAACCCGCACTATGATCGCAAATAGCGCGATAGCAATTGTGATTTCAAGCGATCCATTGCCAGTCTTTACAAATATGTCGCGATGAGGAAGATCGCGTGGTGTGAAACGCAAAGCGGAGGAGAAGATGATCGCGGCGGCGCCCAGGTCAAACATGCGCTCGATTGCATAAACAGCTAGTTGGGAGCTAGTAGGCAGGTTGGTCTTCTTCGCGACGAGTGCAGGGCGAACAACATCGGCCGGACGTCCGAGAAGCGCGACGGCCGTAAAGCCAATGAACTGCGGGCCAACAAGAGAGAACGGCGGGACTTTTTTCGTCGCGGAGATAAAGACCGACCACCGCGCAGAGCGCAGCCAGTAAGTGGAATAGATCAGCGCGACACCTGCGGTGATGTGTATCCACGCAATGTGGCGGAGCTGCAGCCAGAACGCATGCCAGTCAAAGCGAATGCGGTCGCGGTTGGCAAAGACGAGGACGGCGAGGATGAGAGCAAGCGCGAGAACAGCGAGGGCCTTGCGGGATCTCATGCGCGCGGCCTCATGTTTAGTGGATGCTTGCGCTCTGCACGGCGCGCGCTGTCAGCTTGCGGCGGTTGTACTCGCGGACGATACGCGCTACATACGCTCGCGTCTCGGAATAGGGCGGGACACCATGATAGCGATCGACCGCCTCAGGTCCGGCATTGTAGGCCGCAAGCGCGAGCGCGATGTTGTCGTGATAGCGGATGAGAAGCTGGTCAAGATACGCGGTGCCGCCAGAGACATTCTGCTCCGGCGCGAACGAGTCCTCGACACCGAGCTTCGCAGCAGTTGTCGGCATCAGCTGCATCAGGCCGCGCGCCCCCGCGCGTGAGACAGCGCGCGGATTGCCATTTGATTCGGCATGAACGACCGCAGCTAATAGGTCAGCATCGATGTTGTGGGCCTGTCCGGCACGAGCGAGCAACTCGCGCGTTTCACCGGGGGCGAGAAGAGTCGACACAGCTGTGTGTGCGTCGCGTGTATTCAGCGGCTCCTGCGCGGGAAGAACAGGATCTGGAACCATCTCAATGCGTGCGATGGAGGCGGCGGGAACGTCAATGTAATTGCCGGCGTTCTGCGCGGCTTCTGCGATGTTGGAAGGATAGAGATAGAGACGGATACGGTCGCCTACCGCTTCCTGGCGTGCACAGAGGAACTCCGAGCCGTTGCGCAGGGTAACGTTCTGCGCGGCGTAAAGCGCGGGGCAGAGAGCAAGCAGTGCGAAAGCTGGGAGAAGGCGGCGCATCCGTGTAAACCCATGGTACGACGCGGACGAGCGGCCGAGGTGCAACTTTTCGGGAACGATTCCAGGCACAAAAAGCGTGCGACAGGGCGATGGCAGGCGCCTTGCCGCACATAGGGAATGGCACTTCCAACCAGGAGGGATGGGGCGCCCAATGAAACGTGATTGACCTCGCGCCGCACGACGCCGCGGCGGGCAAGCTACAGAGCGACTTCGCCGCGCTGGCGGTTGCGGATGCGGATGGCGTCGTCGGCCTTATAGAGGAAGATCTTGCCGTCGCCGATCTCTCCGGTGAAAGCGCTGCCTACGATCGCTTCGATGGCCGGTTCGACGCGGTCGTCGGAGATGACGATCTCGAGCTTCAGCTTGGGCAGAAGTTGGATGTCATATTCACGTCCGCGGTAGGTCTCGGTCTGGCCCTTCTGGCGGCCATGGCCGCGTACCTCAGAGACGGTCATGCCTTCGACGCCCAGCTTATGCAGCGCATCTTTTACCTGGTCAAACCGGTTGGGCCGGATGATTGCTTCAACTTTCGTCATTGAGAACTCTCCTTGATGTTGTGCCGCTCGATGCAGCAGCGGAGTTCAGATAAGAATTAGATCCACGCGAAGGTTGTGCGGAGATGGTGTCGATCACAACACCATCTCCGCCACATACTACTTCTCCGACGCGGTCAGGCCGCTGGGCGAGCCGAGCGCGGTGATGACGTACTCGGGGTAAGCCGAGATGCCGTGCTCGTGGAGGTCGAGACCATGCATCTCGCCTTCCTTCGAGACACGCAGCACACCCATCGCATTGACGGCGTACATCAGCACCATGGATACCGCGAAGGTGGCCACCGTAACGATGCCGCTGCCGATCGTCTGCGCCTTCAGCAGCGTGAGGCCGCCGTGGTAGAAAAGGCCGGTAAGCGGTGCGCTGTTGTCAGGAGCGAACGGACCCGTTGCCCCGAACTGGCCGCTGGCGAACAGGCCCAGCGACAGCGTTCCCCAGATGCCGCAGATGCCGTGGACGGGGACCGCGCCGATAGGATCGTCAATGCGGAGCCACTCCAGCAGTTCGACGCCGAAGACCACGATCACGCCGGCGATACCGCCGAGGATGATTGAGCCCGTGGGGCTGACCCAGTAGCAGGGGCAGGTGATGGCGACGAGTCCGGCGAGGAACCCGTTGACGGTGAAGCTGACGTCCCAGATCTTCGTCATGAAGTAGGCAGTGAACATCGCCGTCAAGCCAGCGGCGCAGGCTGCCAGCGTAGTGTTGGCGGCGACGCGGCCAATGCCGACAAAGTCCATGGCGGAGAGGGTTGAGCCGGGGTTGAAGCCGTACCAGCCAAACCAGAGGAGCAGTCCGCCGGAGGCAGCGATGGTGAGGTCATGCGGCATCATCGGTCCGCCGCCATCACGCTTGAACTTGCGTCCGATGCGGGGTCCGAGGACGATCGAGCCGGCGAGAGCAACGAACCCGCCGATGGTGTGAACCACGGTGGAACCGGCAAAATCATGGAAGCCGGTGCCCAGGGTCGGGAGGAAGTTGCCGGCCGAGCCCATGAGGGCGAGGAAGCCG
>Ga0105238_10007084_pt1 | contig 11218 bp, 10 predicted proteins | sample KBSC34metaG_FD_81526 | JGI IMG/M metagenome (GOLD analysis project Ga0105238, IMG submission 81526) | Corn rhizosphere microbial communities from Kellogg Biological Station, Michigan, USA - KBS C3-4 metaG | ecosystem: Host-associated > Plants > Roots > Rhizosphere > Soil | place: Michigan, USA...
CCGTATTTGTTGACCACCGGCGTGCACAGGATCGACCGGGTGAAGAAACCGGTCTGCTTGTCGAACCCCGGATTGAACCTGAGGTCGGCATAGGCGTGCGGGATGTTGACCGTGCGGTTGGTGGTGAACACCGTGCCGGCGATGCCGGCGTGGCTCGGCAGGCGGATCTCGCCTACCTTGTCGCCCTGGGCAACGCGGGAAAACAGCGTGTCGGTCTTCTCGTCGTGCAGGAACAGGGTCGAGCGTTCTGCATCCAGCATGCGCGTCGCCTCGGCCATGACCCGGGCGAGCAGCGAGTCCAGCTCAAGCTCGGAGGTGATGTCGGCGACGACGTTCAGGAACTCCATCTCCTGGGCGCGCACCTTGCGCATGCGTTCGACGAACTGCGAGCTGCGCAGCGCCGGCACCGCCATCTGGGCGATGTCCATCAGCAGCGCCTGGTCGTCCTCGTTGAAGTTGAGGCCGCTCAGCTTGTTCAGGCACTGGGCGACGCCGATCACCTCGTCCTTCACCGTGCGGATCGGCACGCAGAGGATGTTCTTGGTGGTGTAGCCGGTTTCCTTGTCGACATCGGCGTGGAAGCGCGGGTCGGCATAGGCGTCGTCGACGATCAGCGGCTCGCGCGACTGGAACACCGCGCCGCCGATGCCGTCGTCGCTGGCGAAGCGGATTTCGCGCCGGTGGATGCCCTGGGCGCTGCGCGAGAACAGCTCGTTGGTGTTGGGGTCGAACAGGAAGAATGAGCTGCGGTCCGCGCCGATGGCGCGCGAGGTGGTCTCGACCAGCGCATCGAGGATCTCGTCGAGCGATTCCGTGCCCGAGACGCGGCGCGAGACGTTGAGCAGTATCTCGTTGTGGCGCAGCTGGTTCTGCAGGTCCGCGATCTTCGGCCGGCGCCCATGCGTGCGGAGCAGCTCCGCGCTGTCGTGCTGTCCCAGGTTACCGTCTGCCATTCTTTTCCAACTCCGCTCTCAGCACGCGGATCGTGTCATGCAGTTCCGCGGATTCGGCGCGGCGCACGCGCTCGGCGGCCTGCATTTCGTTGTCGTGCCTGACCTTCATTCCATCGATTTCGTCTCGCAGTAACTGAACCACCGATTTTAGCTGTGCTATCTCGTCGTTGGCAACGGTCTGGGCCTTTTGCCGGTCCGCCATAAAGCCGTTGCGCTGGTCCTCGTTGACGGAGCGCATTTCCTGGATCGTGTCGCGCAGGTGCTTGTTCTCTTCGCGCACGGCCGCCACCGCCGCATTGGCCGCGTGCTCGGCCTCGACGGCCGCATCCTCGATCGCCGCGCGCATCGAGCCGATGGTGGTCTTGAGCTGGACGATCTCGGCCTCGCAGGAGGACCGCACTTCCTGCGTCTTGTGCTTCACCTCGACGCTCGCGAGCTCCAGTTCCTCGCGCAGCGCATAGACGGTCGCGCGCAGCTGCCGGATCTCGGTCTCGAGCTCCGATCGCTTCACGTGAGCGTATTCGGCGACGGTCTCCATAGGCTCCTGCTTCCAACTGTGCTCCGTGGTCTTGGTTAGGCCCCGCCCGGTCACAGCGTGATCACCATTCCCTCATGCGCGATAACGACGTTCGCGTCCAGCTTTTCCAGTTCGGCCGCGATCTCATCCAATACGGCGTCGCTGTGGCTCGGATCATGGTGGAACAGGACGAGCTGTTTCACCGACGCTTTTTCGGCCAGCCGAACGGCCTCCTGCCAGGTCGAATGGCCCCAGCCGGCATGGACGATATATTCGGATTCGGTATAGGTCGCGTCGTAGATCATGACGTCGACGCCGTCGATCACGCTCAGCACATTGGCGTCCAGCGCATCGGGGCGGTGTTCGGTGTCGGTGATATAGGCCATCGACCGGCCCTCCCATTCCAGCCGGTAACCGGTCGCCCCGCCGGGATGGTTGAGCGGGGCGGTCCTGACCGTGATGCCGTCGCGCGGGGAAAATGTCTCGCCGCTCTCGAAATCGACGAAATCCAGATGCGCCGAGATCACGTCCAGCAGGTTGGGCAGGAACGGCTCGGACAGCGAGGTCGACAGCACGTCGTGGATATGGTGCCCCAGCGGCAGATGCCCGGCCCAGAAGCGCAGATGGTTGGCCGGGCTGAAGCAGGGGGCGAAGAAGGCGATGCCGCAGATATGGTCGAAATGGGTGTGCGACAGCAGGATCTCGGCGTCGACCGGCTTCTTCGTCGCCAGCAGCGATCCGCCCAGCCCCCGTAAGCCGGTTCCGCAATCGAGGATCAGAAGGTTGTCGCCGCACCAGACTTCGACGCAGGAGGTGTTGCCGCCATAACGAACGGTGCCCGGGCCGGGGCAGGGGACACTCCCTCGGACTCCCCAGAACTTGATCTGCATTTGCTCCAAGTCAGCCACCCCAATCCCTCAACTTGGCCCCAGGCCTACGTTACAATGTAGCGTAGTCTGCTGGAAATCGGATCATGCAATCTAGGCCCGCAAAGTCAAAGTAGCTTGGCAATCCTGTAATTTAAAGGAGTTTCAACCCGCTCCCTCAAGGCGTGGCCGGCGGCGTCACGGCAGAAGTCTCGCGGCGCTAGTCGCGCGGATGCTCCGCCTCGTCCTGTAGTTTTTTGCGTATGCGGTCGAGGCCCGACTGCGCCTCGCGGTTGCCGGGGTCGGCGGACAGCGCCCGCTCATAGGCGGGCAGCGCCCATTTGAGCTTCCCGGCCTTTTCCGCCGCCGCGGCATATTGCAGGCTGAGGGCGACGTTGCGCGGATCGTTCTGCAGGCGCCGATATATGTCGGCGGTCTCGTCGGCCCGCGCCCCCCCGCACAGCAGGCCGGCCAGCGCGCAGACCGCGAATAGCAGCCAGAACCTTGATCGATTTATGCTTTCGGGAGAATACAATTTTATTATAATTCTCTGTAGTTGAGCGGCAATCGCATCAAAGTTGTTTTCTGTCGCCTATTTAACCGGTAACGTGCGGCCATAGGACCTTCCGGAGTCACTCGATGCGCGTCTCAGGCCGTCTTTTATCATCTGTCAGCGCGGTTGCGATCCTCTGTTTGAACACTATCGCATTGGACTCCGCCCTGGCCGATGTTCCGAAGGCGGGCGCCGCCTCGACCGTGAAGGGCCCGTCCGTGACCGGGGTGGTGGGCGCCGATACCAGCGTCATCATCGTCGGCAAGGATGTCTTCGCCGACGAGATCGTGAACACCGACGACGCCAGCGCCACCGAGCTGATGTTCCTGGACCAGACCAATCTGTCGATCACGCCCGGCTCGTCGGTGAAGATCGACAAGTTCGTCTACGATCCGAACGCGAAGTCCGGCGGGGTGGTGATCAACGTGGCGCGCGGGTCGCTGCGCTTCGTCACAGGGTCCCAGGACCCGACCAATTATGAGATTAAGACCCCCGTCGCCACCATCGGCGTGCGCGGCACGATCGTGAATTTCATCACCACCGACCAGGGGCTGGCGGTCCAGCTGGAGGACGGCAAGGCCGCCGTCATCGGCGATGACGGCAAGCTGACCCCGATGAACCCGGCGACCCAGCTCGCCGTGTTCGGCAAGGGCGGCTCGGTGACGACCGCGAACCGTGGCGATCTCGCCAAGGCGGTCGGCACGCTGCTGTCCAGTTCCAAGAACAAGGCGACGACGGCCGCGGCACTGCTGGTGGTTGCCGGCAACAGCAAGGGCCCGGTCGCCGACGCGTCGGCCAGGGCGGTCGCAAGGGCGATCGCCAGGGCCGGGGTCACGGCTTCCCAGCTCACCGCAGCCGTCGCCATTGCAGTGTCTGTCGCACCCAATCCTGCCGCCGCCGCTCAATCGGTAGTGTCGGCCGCGGCGAGCTTGCCTCCCGGTCTCGCGTCCGCCACTGGGTCCGGCGTTGCAACCGCCGCGACCGCCCTGGCCTCTCAGGGTGATACGACGGCTGCTGCCGGCGTAACGACGGCGCAGGCCAGCTCGACCAATTCGAACATCACCGGAGCGACGTCGGATCCGGCGGCGCTTCCGCCGCCGCCCCCGCCGCCACCGGCGGCACCCCCGCCTCCGGCGCCACCGCCGCCTCCACCGCCACCGCCACCGCCTCCGCCGCCACCCCCGCCGCCGCCTCCGCCGGCCGTGCCGCCGCCGGCGGTCAGTCCGAAGTGACGCGGGCCTGAGGACGCCGGCCCAAGCCGGGGCCGCCAGAGACAAAGAAACGTGAAATGAGGACGAAGGGATGTCGGTACTGAAAGTGGGATTGCCGTGGTGAATCTGGCGCGCCACGGTCGAAAGCTGCTTTACCCGCTGTTCGTCACCGCCTTCCTCGCCGTGTTCGCCGCGATCGGGGTCGCCAACCCGTTCTTCCTCCAGTCCATGCGGCTGCTCGCCTTCGACAGCCTGCAGAATCTGGCACCCCGCGCCTATGACGTCCGCCAGCCCGTGCGGGTGGTCGATATCGACGACAAGTCGCTGGAGAAGCTCGGCCAGTGGCCCTGGCCGCGCACGGTGATGGCCAGCCTCGTGCAGAAGATCGGCGAGGCGGGCGCCGCCTCGATCACTACCGACATCATGTATGCCGAGCCGGACCGCACCTCGCTCGAGCGCTATACCAAGGGGCTGGATGCCGACAAGGCCCAGCAGGTGGCCGCGCTGATCGGCGGCCCGATCGATAACGACAAGGTCTTCGCCGAGACGATCAAGGCGCTCGGCAATGTCGCGCTCGGCACGGTCCTGATCAATGACGGCAATCCGCAGAAGCCGACCCAGAAGTCCGGCTTCGCCGTCGCCGGCGACAATCCCAAGCCCTTCCTGCACGGTTTCGCCGGCGTGCTGCGCAACCTGCCCGAGCTTGAGGGCGCGGCGGCGGGCCTGGGCGCGACCAACTGGATCCCCGACCATGACGGCATCATCCGGCGCGTGCCGCTGATGTTCAGGGCTGGGCAGAATTATGTGCCCTCGCTGGCCGCCGAGGCGCTGCGCGTCGCCCAGGGCGCCGGCTCCTATGTGCTCAAATCGTCCAACGCCAGCGGCGAGAACGCCTATGGCGCCCATACCGGTCTCAACCATATCAAGATCGGCGCGATCGAGGCGCCGACCGATCCCGACGGGGCGATCTGGCCGCGCTTCCGCCATTTCGACGAGCGCAGCTACATCCCCGCCTGGAAGGTGATGTCGGGTGAGATGGACAAGGACGCGCTGAACGGCGACATCGTGCTGATCGGCATCAGCGCCCCGGGCCTGAAGGACGTGCGCTCCACGCCCCTCGACGCCGCCGTCCCCGGTGTCGAGCTCCATGTCCAGATGCTGGAGCAGCTGCTGGAGAAGGTGCGGCTGACACGGCCGGATTTCGCGCCGCCGATGGAGCTGATGCTGACCCTGGGGATCAGCCTGATCATCGCCTTCCTGGTGCCCCGCGTATCGGCCGCCTGGTCCTCAGGGCTGGCGCTGATCTCGATCGCCGGCATCTTCGGCTACAGCTGGTATGCCTTCACCCACCAGAGCATGCTGATCGACCCGATCAACCCCTCGATCGGCGTCTTCATCATGGTCGTGGCCTGCACCGTCTGGACCTATCGGCAGACGCAGAATCAGCGCGGCGAAATCCGCAAGGCGTTCGGCCAGTATCTGTCGCCCGATCTCGTCGCCCAGATGGTGGCCAATCCCGACCTGCTGGCGCTGGGCGGCGAAGAGCGCGAGATGACGATCCTGTTCTGTGACGTGCGCGGCTTCACCGGCATTTCCGAGACGCTGAACGCGCAGGGCCTGACCCGCTTCATCAATATGCTGCTGACCCCGCTGACCGGGGAAATCGTCGATAAACGCGGCACGATCGACAAATATATGGGCGACGCCATCATGGCGTTCTGGAACGCCCCGCTGCCCAATGAGGGCCACGCCGTGGATGCGGTTACGGCGGCCATCAACATGGCCAACTCGATGACCAGGTTCAATGAGATCTGGAAGGCGGACTGCGAGGCCAACGGCCGGGTCTTCAAGGAGGCCAAGGTCGGCATCGGGCTCAATACCGGCGTCGCCTGCGTCGGCAATATGGGGTCGGACCAGCGCTTCAACTATTCGGTCATGGGCGACGAGGTGAATATCGCGTCGCGCTTCGAAGGCCTGACCAAGCAATATGGCGTGACACTGGCGATCGGCGAGCGCACGGCCGAGATGATCGAGCCGACCGGCATGGCCAAGATCGAGCTCGACCTCGTGCGGGTGAAGGGCCGCAACAAGCCCTCTCACCTGTTCACCCTGGCCGATACGCTGGAAGTGCCCGACGGGCGCATCCCTGAGCTGGTGGCGCTGCACGAGGCTTTCATCGTGGCCTATCGGAGCCAGCAATGGGACCTGGCCGAGGAGAAGATGCACGCAGCCGAGGCCATCGGCGCTCCGGGCCTGGAAAAGCTCTATCACATCTATGCCGAGCGGATCGCGGAGTACCGCGCCGAGCCGCCCGGAGACGACTGGGACGGCGCGTATACCGCAACGGAGAAGTAGGGCGGGGCGCCGCCTTCTTTTCGCCTCTTGCCTTACTCTACCGTCATGGCCGGGCTTGACCCGGCCATCCACGGCCCTCCGGTAGCATTGACGGTCGTCATCTTGCGCCCGGACATGACGCGTGGATGCCCGGGTCAAGCCCGGGCATGACGGTCTATGGGAAGGCGTTCGGACGAGCCGCCGGATTATTCCAGCGTAAATCCCACCTTCATCGTGACCTGGTAATGGCCGACATGGCCGCCTTCGATATGGCCGCGCACCTGAACCACCTCGAACCAGCGCAGATGCTTCAAGGTCGCATTGGCGCGGGCGATGCCGCTCTTGATCGCGTCGTCGACAGATTTGTCGGATGTGCCGACCAGCTCGATGACTTTGTAGACATGGTCGGTTTCGCTGCCTGTAGCCACGTTCAGCCTCCCTGTACCTTTTAAGTCCGGCGATAGGCTCGCCTCGAACGAAACCCGCGTCATCGGCGACAAGGTCCATGGATATTGTGGACGCAGGTGCTTATGACGGTGGGTACCTTTTCCAGTTGGGAACGGCGCGTGCCATTTTACAGGGATAGTGATGGTTATTGCGGGATCTGAGCGGACCGTGCTGGGCCGGGTGCCGCTCCCTGTCGCGCACGCGGTCGTCTTCATCCTGTTCCTCGGCGTCTGGTGGGGCCTGTCGGCCACGGCCGGCCATGGCTTCGTGCCCTCGCCACCGGCCACCGCGCGGGCCGCCGTCAAGATGGCGGGGGACGGATCGCTGGCGGCCGGAACCTGGCAGAGTTTCGTCACCCTGACCGTGGGCTATCTGCTGGCGATCGTCGTGGCCATCCCGGTCGGCATGGCGATGGGCGGCATCCGCGTCGTCGGCGCGGTGCTGAACCCTTATGTGGACGCGCTCTCCTCAATGCCGCGCATCGCCTTCCTGCCGCTGATCATCGTTTTCCTGGGCCTGGGCTATCAGGCGAAGATCTTCATGGTTTTCCTGGGCGCGGTGATGCCGATCCTGATCAATACCTATGCCGGCGTGCTGCACAGCGACGCGGAGCTGATCGAGATGGCGCGCTCCGCCGGGGCGGACAGCCGGACGATTTTCCGCAAGATCGTGCTGCCCGGCGCGTTACCGCATATCGTGACGGGCCTGCGCGTCGGCGCCTCGCTGGCGCTGATCAATACGGTGGTGGCCGAGCTTTACACCGCCGTTTCGGGTCTCGGCGGGTTATTGTCGATATATGGTAACAGTTTCCGCATGGCGCCCTATTTCGTCATCGTCGCCGTTCTGGCCTTAATGGGGATGCTGCTGATCTATGGCGTGCGCCTGGTCGAAAGACGGGTGATGCGCTGGCGCATCGACCATTCGACGTAAGTCCTTCTGGGTAAGTCCTTCTGGAATACGAGCAATCATGAGTCTGAGACTTCTGCCTGCGCTGCTGTTGCCAGTCCTGTTCGTGTGGGGCCTGCTGGCCCTGCCCGCCATCGCCGAACCGTTCCGCATCATCGTCACCGAGCCCGAGACGCCTCTGGTGCCCAACTCGGTGATCGATCTGGCGGACCAGCTCGGCTACTACAAAAAGGCCGGGGTCGATGTCGAACTGGTCCGTGTGAAGGCGACGCCGGCCGCGGTCGCGGCGCTGCGCTCCGGCCAGGGTGAGATGGCCAATATCGGCGTCGATATCGCGCTGCAGCTGATCGCCCGCGGCCAGATGGACCTCAAGGGTGTGATCTCGCCCGACAAGGCGCTGCCCTTCGCCATCGTCGCCAAGACCGGCATCGCCACGCCCCAGCAGCTCGAGGGCAAGGTGTTCGGCGTCGGCCAGATCGGCAGCGTCGATTATGTGCAGAGCCGCATGGTGCTGCCCAAGCTGGGGGTCGATCCGGCCAAGGTGACGTTCCTGCCGCTGGGCCAGCCGCTGGTGCGCGCCCAGGCGCTTGCGGCGGGCCGGATCGACGCCACCGCCGTCACCATCGGCACCTGGCTGACCCTGCCCAGCCAGGACGGCCTGCATCTGCTGGTCGACCAGGCCGCCTATTACCAGGCGGCGCCGCTGATCACGAAGCTGAACGTCGTGACCGCCGAGACGGCGAAGACCCGGCACAAGGATGTCGCCGCGGTGGTGAAGGCGATCCTGATGGCCTCGCGCGATTTCGCCAGGAACCCGGAAACATGGGTCGAGGCGATGACCAAGGCCCGCCCCGACGTGAAGCGGGAACAGCTCGAGGCGCTGGCCAAGGCCTACGCCAAGAGCTGGCAGACGGATGGCGGGCTGAACGAGACCGAGCTCGAATTCACCACCGGCGCCTTCTATGGCAGCGACGATTTCAAGGACATTCCCAAGCGGGTCGCGCCGAAGGATTGGATCGACCGCTCCTTCATCGAAGCCGCGGGGAAATAACGCGCCCGTGACCGAAGCACCGGCCATCTCGGTCCGCGGCGTCTCCAAGACCTTCCGGCGGGCCAAGGCCCATCACGGCGTGAAGGCGCTGGACGGCGTGTCGTTCGACATCGCCCCCAACCGCTTCGTCTCGATCGTCGGCCCCTCCGGCTGCGGCAAGACGACTTTGCTGCGCATGCTGAACGGCCTGATCCATCCCGACGAGGGCGAGGTGCTGGTCGATGGCGCGCCGCCGACGCCCGGGCCGCATATGGGCTTTGTCTTCCAGTCCTTCCGCCTGCTGCCCTGGCGCACGATCCGCGCCAACGTCGCCTTCACCCTGGAAGTACATGGCATAGCGGAGGCCGAGCTGCGGGAGCGGGTGGACCATTACCTCAACCTGGTGGGCCTCAGCCGCTTCGCCGACAGCTATCCGGCCGAGCTTTCCGGCGGCATGAAACAGCGCGCCGCTCTCGCACGCGCGCTCATCGGCCAGCCGCGCTATCTGCTGCTGGACGAGCCGCTGGCCAATCTCGACGCCCAGACCAGCGAGTTCATGCAGATCGAGCTCATGAAGATCTGGCGCCAGTATCAGGGCGTGATGGTGCTGGTCACGCACAGCGTCGACGAGGCGGTGCTTCTGTCCGACCAGATCATCCTGCTCAACCCCCGGCCCGGCCGCGTCGCCGAAATCCTCGACGTGCCCCTGCCGCACCCCCGCTGGTCCTACGACGTGCGCGCCCGCCCCGAATTCATCGAAATGCGCGCCCACCTCTGGGCCCGCATCAAGGCGATGGTCGCCAGCGATCCGGAGTCGGAATTCTACCTGCGGGATGTCGCGGTTTCAGAAACCCCTCGCCCGTGAAACGGGAGAGGGGGGCTGTTGATCCGCTGTCCCGACGATCTCATCCAGCGCACGCCGGCGACTATTTTCCGCGCGCCTCGCCATCGAATGCCGGCGGGTTGGCCGGATTCGGCATTTCGGAGCCCCAGGCATTTCCAAAGTAAATGTCCAAGTCCGATGTCGGGTGGAGATTTTTCACCTGCGTCTCGAGGGTCAGGCCGTCTATTCGTCTGAATGTCCCGTTAAAACAAAGGGATACGATTTCATAGGGAGAGCCTTTGTGGATTCTTAATGTGAAATCCCGAATTCCGTCCTTCCACGTGTTCCCGGTAGCCAGAACGTATTTCACTTGAGTGCCCGGGACCTCGCTGTATGCGTCCAGACTGTCTTTGATCGCAAAAAGTTGGTGCATCTTATTGAGCGTCGCGCCGTCAGCGCAAAATTCCTTCTCCAACCAGGCGTCCCCGTTGTGCTCGTCGTGCTGGCCCGCATAGCCGCTTGCCGTTCCTTCGGAAATCAGTGGGCGATAAACGTGACTTATTCGGATCGGCCTGTGAGCCGGGAAGGTCTGTTGCCATTCGTAGGCTACCCGGATCTGCCAAACAGGTGAGTTGTCTTTGTCCACAAGTCCCGCGGCTTTCAGCGCCGCCAAGACCTCGGGTGGTCGCGAGAGCTGGTGCGTCTCTGCTACAGATTTTTCAAACGGAACGAGCGCCATCTGTCTCGCCGTGAAACCCAAGGCCGCAAGCCTGTCCGTCACATCCTTACCGTCCAGGTCGGCCCAAACGCGGGTACCGAAATTCGCTGGTTTCCCATCGACCGTCACCCGGAAATCGAGCGGAGCGCCACTGTAAACGATGCCGCTTTCGGCCGGATTGCTGGAATAGAGGGGAAGGGGAAACGAGACAGTCTCCGTCACATCAGAATCGCCTTCGTTCACAAACTCGTAATCGACGCTGACATAGCGATAGCCTATCTCGAGCACCTCCCGAGCCATGGCGATCTTGTCAGTATGGCCGATTACGATTCCGCCGGCGCCCAAGGCGCCGAAACCATCATTGGCATTCGCCGCAATCGGCCAGGTAACGGCGACTGCGAAAGCTCCGGCAGCCAATCGGAGAGATGGGTTAATGATTTGGGACATTGCATCCTTACCAATACCGGTATCGATATGCCGGCGGCTTCATAAACGTCGCCCTGTACTCAATCACCGCTCGTCCGGCCAGCCCGACGCCCCGTCCGACGTCCCGCTCTGGCTGTAATAGATCGCCTCGATCTCCTCGATCAGCCCGTGCTCGACCTTGAAGCGTTCCGCCAGATGGACCGTTACCGGCGGCAGCGGCTTGGCGCCCGGGGGAGGGGCCGGCTGGCTTTCGTCGGTGACGAGGCGCAGCAGGGTGAAATAGACGACCTGGTGGTTCTCCAGATCGGTCACGAAGCGGGTATTGGCATAGCCCAGCATCGGCGGCTCCTTGTCCAGCTTGCCGCGCAGCAGCGCCTCGCCCCGGCCGCGCTCGATCCCCTGCTCGGTGCGGATGATGTCCGGCGCGAACAGCA
>Ga0105238_10007086_pt1 | contig 11218 bp, 6 predicted proteins | sample KBSC34metaG_FD_81526 | JGI IMG/M metagenome (GOLD analysis project Ga0105238, IMG submission 81526) | Corn rhizosphere microbial communities from Kellogg Biological Station, Michigan, USA - KBS C3-4 metaG | ecosystem: Host-associated > Plants > Roots > Rhizosphere > Soil | place: Michigan, USA...
CAAAGCGTTCTTCTTCTTCGCTTACGAGAAGCCGCACCAGATCACGCCACAGGACCCGCGCTTCGTGACCATGCCGACGGCGCTCGAGCGCAACGGCGATTTCTCACAGTCGATCAACTCGGCGAACCAGAAAGTGTTTGTAAAAGATCCGCTGCTGCCCGGCGGTTGCTCAACATCTGACACGAGCGGCTGCTTCCGCGATGCTTCGCGCGCCACGGCGTCGAACCCGCTCGGACTCAACATCATTCCCCAGACGCGCTTTAATGCGAGTGGATTCGCGTTGCTCAATTATTTCCCATTGCCGAATACCTTCGGTGGCTCCGGCGGCTCTGCTTTCAACTACGTTTCGCAAAGTCCGCAGGACGTTCCCAAGCGCAGCCAGGTGCTTCGCTTCGACGTCAAACCGTCAAACAACGATACGATTTATTGGAAGTATCAATGGTGGACGTCTGACAATCTCGGCACCGGCACTTCCGGCTGGCCCGGCAATGACAACAATCGTTGGGGGATCAATTCACACTATCTTTACAAAGACGACGGCTGGTCCGGTAACTGGGTACGTGTCATCAATGCAAACTTCGTCAACGAATTCAACTTCGGTATGCGCCACGATTCCGAAGGCTTTGTTCCCGGCGACGGCGAGGTCGAGCGTGTGCAACGAGGCGCCTTGAACTACACCGCGCCGCAGCTCTTCCCGCAAAACAATCATCTCGGCACGATTCCGCGAGTTACAAACTGGGGCGGTGTTCGTGGTCCAACTAACGGCGTCGCCAATATCAACTGGCTCGATCGCTGGGGTGAAACCGGCAACGATTACATCAAGCCGTCATTCGCCGACAACCTCTCGATCACGCACGGCGATCATGCATTGAAGTTTGGTGTTTACTTCGAGCGACTGCTCAACGGCGAAGCGCCCGGTGGACAATGGTCCGGCGTGTTCAACTTCGCCGGCAACGACAGCAACTACACAGCCGCGCTTGGCAACACCAGTTACGCTTACGCGAATGCCTTGATCGGCAACTTTAGAAACTACCAGGAATCAACTGCGCGCCCGTTCACGAATCTGAGACTGACGCAGGTGCAGTGGTACGCGGCGGACCAGTGGAAGATCCACCGGCGTCTCACACTCAACTATGGCCTGCGTTTTGGCTATCATTCGCCGTTCGAGCAGATTGACGGGCAGGGTTCTAACTTTGTTCCAGAGTTATTCAACCGGTCGCGCGCGGTAGCGTTGTATGAGAGCGCGTGCGCCGTGTCGTTTACTCCTCCGGCGACTTGCCCGGCGGCGCAACGCCGAGCGCGCAACCCGGTCACGGGCGAGCTGATCCCGCTGGTTGGTGCGAACGCCGGTCTCGTGGGCGCGATTGTGCCGAACAGCGGCGACGCCAACAACGGTCTCGCTCTCGGCATCGATCCAAATACGACGCCGGGCTACAGACACACGAAAGCGATCGACTACGAGCCGCGTTTTGGTCTCGCGTGGGACGTTTTTGGTTCGGGTAAATCAGTGCTTCGTTTTCAGGGCGGCGTTTATCACGCGCCGCGCGTGGGCGGTGGTACAACCGGCGGCAACCTCGTCAACAATCAACCTGCGAATCGAACGTTCAGCATCGACTTCGGCAACATCAACAACCTCGCCAGCCTGACCGGGACCGCGTTGACGAGACCGTCTGCGCTGAATGCGGTGGAAGTGGAATCACACACGCCGTCGATCTACAACTTCACGTTGGGAATTCAGCAGGACATCGGCTTCCAGACGGTGATGGAAGTCAGTTATGTCGGATCGTTTGCGCGTCACCTGGGCCAGCGCATCAACATCAACGGCGTGCCTGATGGCGCTCGACTAGGCACGAACAACATCGATCCGGTGACCGGTCAGCGTATCGGCAACGATTTCCTGCGTCCCTATCGCGGTTATGCCGACATCAACATGGTCACCTGGGCCGGCACTTCAAACTACAACTCGCTGCAGGCGCAGATCACGCGCCGTTACACGAAAGGCTTCCAGTACGGTTTGGCTTACACTTACTCGAAGTCGTTTGACTATGCGAACGATGATTCGTCGGATGTGTTCTTTGGTCGTCCTTACAAGGATTTCAACTATGCGCCGTCAGACTTCGATCAGACGCATATCCTGACGATCAACTACATCTACGACATTCCGAATCTGAGCCGTAAGTTCAAGAACGGATTCGTGAAAGCGATCTTCGATCAATGGCAGCTTACGGGCACCACTTCTTATGCGAGCGGCAAGCCGAAGAACATCTCGGTGACATACAACGGCGGCGTCACCGACATAACCGGTGGTCAGGACAACGCGCGGCCGAATACGATTTGCGATCCAATGCGCAACATCAGTGGTTCTGATCCCACGGGCACGCCGTACGTTGTGAACGTCAACTGTTTCGCGAGACCGACGCGGCTTGGCGACATCGGCAACACGCCGCGAAATTCGTTGCGCATGCCGTCGATCTTCAACAACGACATGGCGCTGTTCAAGAATATTCCGATGGGTGAGAGTCGTGCGCTGCAACTGCGTTGGGAGGTTTACAACGTTTTCAATCATACAAACTTCAGGGACATCGATGCGGGGTTAGTTTTTGATGCGGCAGGCAATCAGACGAACACACGCTTCGGCGCTCCCATCGCAGCTCGCACGCCACGTGTAATGCAGGCTGCGATCCGGTTCAGTTTTTAGCCACAAAAGGCACAAAAGGCACAAAACGTGAAGAAGATTAAATTGATTCTTATGTGCTTTTTGTGCCTTTTTGTGGCCCAAACGGTTTGTGCGCAGACGTGGCCGGCGCGTGTACATGACGGCGCAAACAAAGATCTGATGGTGATGACGCTCGGCGACGTCTCAACACCGATCGCCGACGGCGCCTTCGATCCAGCGAAGGACGAGCTGCGTCTGAAAGAGGGCGCTACACTCAAAAATTATTTCCGCGACACGCTCAAGATTAAATACTTCCAACCGATCGATAAAACTCGCTTCCCACTGCCGCCTTCGGGTTGGTGTTCCTGGTACTTCTTCTATCAGGAGATCAACGAAGACGAGATCAAGCTGGCCGCGAAGTGGATCGCGGAGAACCTCAAAGACTTCGGCGTGCAGTACGTTCAGATTGACGATGGCTGGCAGGGCACGGGCCACGGTCTCGGTGAAAACCGCGACTGGTCCACCATAGACAAACGCTTCCCGAGCGGCATGGACAGTCTCGCCGCGTACATCAAGAGTCTTGGCCTGAAGCCCGGCATCTGGCTCGCACCGCACGGCCAAAGCAACGAAGCACTCGTGAAGAGTCACTCCGGCGTTTTTATGTTGAAGCCCGACGGCACGACTGCGTCGAACACGTGGGAAGGAACGTTTCTCGTCGATCCTTCAGCGCCTGAGTCGCAGAAGTATTTGAGAGACTTATTTGCGAAGCTTTCGAGCTGGGGTTACGAGTATTTCAAGATCGACGGCCAGCCGATCGTCGTGCGTGAGTATCGCAATAAGAAAAGCTTGATGAAGAACCCGGCGGACGATACGGACGCGCTTTATCGCGACACATTGAAAAGCATTCGTGCCGGTATTGGGCCAAACAGTTATCTGCTGGGCTGCTGGGTCGTGCCGCTGGAAGGCGTCGGGCTGATGAACGGCTCGCGTATCGGCGCCGATGTGTTGCCAAACTGGGACGGCTTCAAGTTCGCGATGCGCGCGACGATGCAGTACTACTTTTTGCACAACGTCGCGTGGTACACGGATCCTGACGTGTTCATCGTGCGCGCGCCGTTGCCACTCGAACAGGCGCGCGCGTGGGCCACGTTGCAAGGACTGACAGGACAGGCGGCGCTGATGAGCGATCGTCTCGTCGATCTCTCGGCGGAACGCGTCGAGCTGATCAAGCGCGTGTATCCGGCGGTGGATATTCGCCCTCTCGATTTGTTTTCTTCTGAGCGTAACAAGCGCATCTGGGACCTGAAGATCAATCATCTCGGTCGTGCATACGATGTTGTCGGCGTTTTCAACTACGATGAGAGCGCGTCCGTCTCTACTTACCTATCGTGGAAAGATCTCGGATTACCTGAGGATCGGTCCGTACACGTTTTTGACTTCTGGAACAAGGAATATCTCGGCGCGTTCGAGAAAGGTTTTTCGATCGACGTTGGCGCAACCAGCACGCGTGTACTTTCGCTTGTCCCGGCGACAGACCAGATCCAACTCGTCTCGACGAGCCGTCACATCACACAAGGCTGGGTCGATCTAATCTCCCAAACCAGCAGCGGAAATCGCTACTCCGGCAAAAGCAAACTAATCCGCAACGATCCGTACAATCTGCGGTTTGCTTTTCCTCGGGGTAAGAATTTCGTCGTGAAAAACGCGACAGCGAGTGGACTGCCAATCCGCATTGTGAACCACCAGGGTTGGGCCGAGGTAGAGATCACGCCGGCCAAAACTAAAGAAGTAAGTTGGGAAGTAGTTTTCGAGCCGGCGCCGGCTTATCACTTCCCGGTGAAAGAGCCGCAGCGCCTCTGGGCCGAGCGCTACGGCGTCGATGGCGCCAACCTGCGTTGGGTGATCCCGGCGCAGCCGACGTTTGCTTATCAGGTTTCACTGAACGGAACAGTTCTGGGCTACACGACTTCGCAAACGTTCGCGCTGCGTGGCCTCGATCCGAACGTTGATTACACAGCCGAGGTTAAAAGCGTCTGGCAGGATGGGACGCTGAGTGAGAAGAAGGCGCAGCTATCGTTCACGCTCAAAAAGATCCAGCCGCCGGAGATCTTTCTTTCCGATCTCGATCCGGTGCGTCTGACCCCTGGCTGGCGGCAGCCCGAGCTGAATCGCAACGAGAACGGCATCAGCATGCCGACGAATTCCGAGATTGAGTTTGAGTTGAATGGGACGTACGACAACTTCGTCGCGACGGCTAAAAAGAACGACGCGAAGGTGGAGTTTTCTGTGATTGGGGATGGGAAGGAGTTGTGGAAGAGTGATACCCCGCAATCACTGAAGATCGATGTGAAGAATGTGAAGCGGTTGATGTTGCGAGTGCGAAGGGTTGGTGAAGGTGGGCGTGTTTATGCTGACTGGGTAGACGCAAAGCTGACGAGGTAGTTTTAGACAGGATGGACAAGATTTTTCATGATTTACAAGTCGATCCTGTTCATCCTGAAAATCTTGTAAATCCTGTCTAACAATGATCTCCAGACGACAGATTCTCCAATTGGCTCTCGTCTCTCCGATTTTGGCCGCGTGGCCCCAGAAGTCATTTCTTGACGCGCCGAGTAGCATTATTCCCTCAATCGACGGCGCTGATGTCTCTCGAATCAAGATCGATCGTCGCCGAACCCGGATCAAAAACCACGGGCGCGACGCGGTGAAGATCAAAGAGATCGTGCTCTTCGATCTCAAGCTACCATTCCCACCAGGCGCCAAACTCTACGGCGAAGGGTTCCAAATGCTTTCGCAAACCGGCGGCACGTTGGGCCAACCAATAGACCTCGGCAACTACACCGACGCCAAACACTACAAACTCCCCGCGCCGCCCAACGCGAAGGCTTTCTACGGCATGATGATGCTCTCGCCCTCCGCGCGCGATCATCACCTGTTTGCATTCACGTCGTGTCGCCGCTTCATGGGCCAGTTTTATCTCAGCTATCCATCACTCAAAGTTGTGTTGGATATCGAAGGCCGTGAGCTTCGTCCCGGTGAGGAATGGCAACTTGAATCGTTCACGTATCAGTCCGGCAACGATCGCGAACAACTACTCGATCAGCTCGTCGCACAGCTCGCCGCCAATCATCCACCACAGCGTTTCGCTTCGATAGGAGGACCACCGACCGGCTGGTGTTCGTGGTATTGCTTCGGCCCGCGCGTCACGGCCCAACAAGTCCTCGATAATCTCGACTTCATCGCGAAGCACACGCCCGGTTTGCGTTACGTGCAGATCGACGATGGTTACCAGCCTGCGATGGGCGACTGGCTCGAAACCGGCACGGCATTCGGCGGAAACGTCCAGGGTGTGTTGAAGGAGATCCGCGGGCGTGGTTTCGAGCCCGCCATCTGGGTCGCACCGTTCGTCGCCGAGGAGAAGTCGCACGTCTTCCAACAGCATCCGGACTGGTTTGTAAAAGACTCAGACGGCGCGCCGCTACCATCGGACCACGTCACCTTCGGCGGCTGGCGTCATGGTCCATGGTACGTGCTCGACGGCACGCACCCGGAAGTGCAGCAGCACTTTGAAAAGTTCTTTCGCACGATGAAACGCGAGTGGGGCTGCACTTACTTCAAGCTTGACGCAAACTTCTGGGGCGCGATCCACGGCGGCCGCTTTCACGACCAACGCGCTACCCGCATCGAGGCTTATCGCTCCGGAATGCGCGCGATACTGCGCGGCGCGGAAAATAGTTTCATCCTCGGGTGCAACCACCCGATCTGGCCGTCGCTCGGACTGATTCACGGCTCGCGCAGCTCCAACGACATCAAGCGCACCTGGGAACGCATCGAGACGACTGCGCGACAGAACCTCAGCCGTAACTGGCAGAACGGCCGTTTGTGGTGGAACGATTCGGACGCGATTGTGTTGACTGGCGATCTGCCGGATAACGAGTTTCAGTTTCATGCGACGGCGATTTACGCGTCCGGCGGGATGCTTTTGTCGGGTGACGATCTCACGAAGATCACTGCCGAGAAGCTCGCGTTGTTGCGCAAGCTGCAACCACCGACCGGTGTTGCCGCGCGTTTTGACGACGACTCATTTCGCGTGGGAAGGATTCCGTTAAGAGAGCGGGAAGTGGTGGCGGTGCTGAACTGGGACGACGCTCCGCAAGACGTTTCGATTCCTTTGAAGCGACGCTGCCGCATCACTGATTTTTGGAGCGAGGCTGCTTTAGGGATACACTCCGAGAAATTTGACATCAGAAACATGCCTGCGCGTTCCGGGCGGTTGCTGATCTGTGTTCATCCCTGAAAACCGCGGCTAAAAATTATGATTCCAAGCACGCTTCGCAAGAAACTCTCCGGCGTAATCGCGTTTCCGGTCACGCCTTTCAAAGAAGATCTGTCACTGGATCTGCCCGGACTGCATGAGAACCTCACGAAGTTGCTCGAGCACCCGATCGCCGCAATCGTCGTAGCGGGCGGCACTGGGGAGTTGTATTCGTTGACACCTGCTGAATACACGCGCGTAGTTGAGCTGACTGCGCTCGCTATCGAGGATCGTGTGCCGGTGATCGCGGGCGTCGGTTTCGGACAGCGTCTCGCGGTCGAGATGGCGCAGGCGGCAGAGAAGGCGGGCGCCGACGGCATCCTCGCTTTTCCGCCTTACTACCCGCAAGCGGAAGACGAAGGACTCGTTGAGTATTACCGCGCGATTGGTAAAGCAACGCGCCTCGGAATGTTGATCTATACACGCGACTGGGCCAGCTTCAGCCCGTCGATGGTCGAGCGCCTGACCGCGATACCCACTCTGATTGGTTGGAAAGACGGACAAGGCGACATTCGTCGCTTGCAGATGATCATGAATCACGTTGGCGATCGCCTGCACTGGATCGGCGGCGCCGGTGACGACATGGTTGCCGCTTACTTCAGCATCGGTGTAACAACATTCACTTCGAGCATCGCGACCGTGGCGCCGCAACTATCGTTGAAACTCTGGGAGCTCGCGGATGCCGGCGATTCCGAAATGCTCAGAGACTTGCTGGAGCGTTGCGTTGTCCCACTCTTTGCGTTACGCGCACGTCGCAAGGGTTACGAAGTTTCAGCAATGAAAGCGATGATGGACATGGTCGGTCTGAGCGGTGGTCCAGTCCGCCCACCGCTCGTCAACGTCAAGCCTGACGAAGAAGATGAGCTCAGAACGATACTCGCGAGTTGGGAAAAGTTTTTATAAATCGGCATTCGTCGAAATTCAGGAGACAACGTGATGAACAGGCGAAACTACCTGGCCCTGATGGGCGCAGCAGCAAGTACTCTAGCTACTTCAAGGCTCGTTTCCGCACAGGAACCCAAGCCCGCCGACGTGAGCGCCCCGACAACCTCCACGATCGAGGATCGCACGCGCCGTATGAAGTGGTGGCACGAAGCGAAGTTTGGCATGTTCATTCACTGGGGTCTTTACAGCACGCTGGGGCGTCACGAGTGGGTGATGGAAAACGAAGGCATTCCCGCGAAGGAATACGAGCAGTACGCCAACAATTTCAAACCGAAGCCGAATTTCGCCGAGGCCTGGGCCAAACTCGCGAAACGCGCGGGCATGAAATACATGGTGATGACCACCAAGCATCACGAAGGCTTCTGCAATTTCGACTCGAAGCTCACGGGCTACTGCGCGACGAAGAAAGCGCCCGGCCGCGACCTTGTGAAAGAGTACGTCGAGGCTGCGCGTGCTGAAGGCTTGCGATTTGGTTTCTATTATTCATTGATGGACTGGCACCATCCGGACGGCGCGCGTTGTATGAAGGATGAAGCCGCGCGGCGTCGCTTTGTCGACTACATACACGGCCAGGTGCGTGAGTTGATGACCAACTACGGCAAGGTCGATATTCTCTGGTACGACGTACCGTGGCCGCTCGACGCGAAGGGTTGGGAATCGGTTGAGATGAATAAAATGGTGCGCAATCTCCAGCCTGACATCATCATCAACAATCGTTCGAAAATTCCCGAAGACTTCGACACGCCCGAACAGCGAATCGAAGCGTCAGTCAACCGGCCGTGGGAGTCGTGCATGACTCTGAACGATAGCTGGGGCTATCACATTTCCGATCGCAACTGGAAGACTCCGACCACGGTTATTCGCAATCTGATCACCTGCGCGCGTGATGGTGGAAATTATCTTTTGAATATTGGTCCAACTGAGGATGGCTCGATTCCACTCGAATCGGTGCAGGTTCTCTCAACTGTCGGCGACTGGATGGCGAAACACGGCGAGACGATTCGTCTTTCTGATCCCTGCCAGCCGCGCCGCGGCAACTATCTGAGCTATACGCGCCGTGGCAACACGCTCTACGCGCACGTCCACTACTGGCCGGGTGAAACCGTCGTGATCGGCAATCTACTGAACAAGGTGACCGCCGTAACAATGCACGGCGCCAACACCCCCGTAAAATTCGAACAGGACGACTTCCGCATCCGCCTCGTCGGCCTCCCCAAACACGCACCTGAATTAGTCACAACGTTCGCGCTCGAGTGCGACAGCGAACCACGGCAGAGTCATGAAGGTAAGCGAGCTGAGAAGCCGCGCGACGTGTCCGCGTAAAACCCTAGAATGGACAAGATTTCCATGATTACAAGATGTATCTTGTCCATCCTGAAAATCTTGTAAATCCTGTCTAACATGATCGATGCCCATCAACATTTCTGGCAGCCTGGTCGTTTCGACTACCCGTGGATGACTAGAGAACTTGGAGTTCTTTATCGCGACTACCTTCCCTCGGATCTCGCGCCGATTTTGCATCAGCATCACATCACGCAAACAATCCTTGTTCAGGCGAGCAACAGCATCGCGGAATCGCGCTGGCTACTTGAACTCGCTGATTCAAACGACTTCATTGCAGGTATCGTTGGTTGGGTCGATCTAACAAACCCTGAAACCCCTACGCACCCGAAATTCAAAGGCGTTCGACACCTCGTCGAGAGCGAACCGAATGACGATTGGCTTGTACAGCCAGCAGTCCTTTCAGGTTTACAAAAACTCTCCGCGCGCGGACTCACCTATGATTTGCTCGTGCACACTCGACATCTCAAACATGTGCCGGTCGTCGCTGAAACTTGTCCCGATTTGAAGCTGGTAATCGATCATCTCGCGAAGCCGCCGATCGCACGCGACGAGATCGATGAATGGTCACGCGCATTTAAGCCTTTGGCGAATTATTCAAACATTCATTGCAAACTTTCCGGCCTGGTTACTGAAGCAAACTGGCGCTCATGGCAGATTGAAGATCTGCGTCCGTACGTCGATTGCGCGCTCGAATCGTTTGGAGTTGACCGTATGATGTTTGGCAGCGACTACCCTGTCTGCTTGCTTGCAGCTACTTACGATCGCGTGCTCGACGCCTTTCAGGGGATTCTGAAAGATCTTTCCGACGCAGATCGTGAGAAGATATTCGCCAACAACGCGGCAAAGTTTTATCGTCTCGACTGATGCCTGAAACCTATTTCATCACTGGCGCGCAGGGCTGCATCGGTTCCTGGATCGTTAAGGCGCTCACCGAGCGTGGCGATAAAGCCGTGGTCTTCGATCGCAGTGACGACTCGCGCCGGCTCAGTGCGATCATGAACGACGACGATCTCGCGCGAGTACGTTTCATCATCGGCGATATCACGGATGGCGCGGCAGTTTTATCTGCGCTGAGTGAATCCGAGGCTACACGCGTGATCCATCTGGCGGGCTTACAAGTTCCAACATGCAAAGCCGACCCGGTTGCAGGCGCGCTCGTGAACGTCGCCGGGACGCTCAACGTGTTCGAGGCTGCTCGAAAAGTAGGCATCAATGGAATCGTTTACGCTAGCTCGGCGGCGGTGTACGGAATGAATGACGACGACGTCGCGCTCGACGAGTCCGCGTCTTGTGAACCTTCGACGCACTACGGGGTCTTTAAACGCGCGAACGAAGGCAACGCGCGCGTTTACTTTCTCGATCACGGCATCAACAGCGTCGGTCTGCGCCCGCTGACTGTCTACGGCGTCAATCGCGACACCGGTCTGACGAGCGATCCAACCAAAGCGATGAAATCCGCCGTGCTTGGCCGTCCGTTTCACATTCGCTTCGGTGGGGCGACGGATTTTCAGTACGTGGCCGATACCGCTGCCACATTCATCGCGTGCGCCGACAACATGCCCGAAGGCACGCACGTCTTCAACCTGCACGGCGAAACAGTATCCGTCGAGCGCATCGCAAATTTCATCAACGCTTCATCAGGCAACGACTTGATCACATTCAGTGGTCCACCGATTCCGATCGCCGCCGCATTGGACGACTCAGCAATCCGACGTCTCATGAACGATCTACCTTCGACGCCCCTCGAGATCGGCATGCGCGAAACAATGGATCGCTTTGCCGCCCTGCGGGACGCAGGCCGGCTCGACACGAGCGATTTGAACCTGTAGTTGAACTTGGACACAGTCAGTACCAGCAGCGGGGGCAAGCCCCTCTTCCTGACTTGTTCTTTTTCATGCGCCTTAGAGGAATGAACAGGTCGGGAAGAGGGGCTTGCCCCCGCTGCTAGTACTGACCCA
>Ga0105238_10007090_pt1 | contig 11215 bp, 10 predicted proteins | sample KBSC34metaG_FD_81526 | JGI IMG/M metagenome (GOLD analysis project Ga0105238, IMG submission 81526) | Corn rhizosphere microbial communities from Kellogg Biological Station, Michigan, USA - KBS C3-4 metaG | ecosystem: Host-associated > Plants > Roots > Rhizosphere > Soil | place: Michigan, USA...
CAGCCGGCCCGGCGTTTCCGGCTCGATCCGGGTCACGGCGAGCGAGGTGCACGTGGCGGCGGAACTGGGTTTCCTGCTCGGCATGATGAAACCGGCGATCGAGAAGGAAATCACGCAGTTGCTTGACCAGCAGTTCGGCTGACCGGCGGCAGCCGCGCGTCCGCACAGGGTCGCTTTTTCCACATTGCGGCGTGCTACTGTGAATATACTATCGGCGCCAGCTACAGTTTGAATGCGTCCGGCGCAGCAGCCGGAAGAGAACAAGAAAACGACACCGGGAGGGAGATCATGGCGAAAGCCAAATTGAAGTCGAAACCCGCCAGCAAGCCGGCGGATGCCGGCAAGGTGGCCGGAAAAACGATCATGGAATCGGCCCAGCAGATCTGGCTGGCGGGTCTGGGCGCCTTCTCCAAGGCCCAGGGCGAAGGGGGCAAGCTGTTCGAAACCCTGATGCGGGAGGGCTCGAGCCTCGAGCAGAAGACACGCAAGATCGCAACCGGCACCGTCGGCGAGGTGCGCGGCGCGGTCGAAACGGGCGTGACGCAGGTGCGCGAACGCACCCAGGAGACCTGGGACAAGCTCGAACAGGTCTTCGAAAACCGCGTGTCGCGCGCGTTGGGCAAGCTCGGCGTGCCGGGCCGCAAGGAACTCGACGAGTTGATCAGGCGTGTCGACGAGCTCAATCGCGAGGTCCGGCGCCTGGACCTGGGCAAGCCGGCGGCGACGTTGACGCGAACCTTCACCAGCAGCATCCGCCGTGCAAAAGACGACCTGAGCGATCTGGTCAAGGACATCGAGGACGTGCAGCTGGCGGCGCGCGAAAGCGTCAAGCGCACCGTCGCCAAGGTGACCGGCGCGACCTCGCGCGCGGTCCAGCCCGCACCGAAACCGGCGCCGAAACCGGCCGGCAAGCCGGCGGCGAAAGCGACGCCCAGGGCAGCAGCGGCAAAAAAGAAGAAACGCTAGCGCTCACGACGGCGTTGCAGGGCAACGCCGTCCGTGCCGGATCTCACCAGTGGACGCCGCGCATCAGCGAGGCGAACGCGACCTGTTCGCTGGTCGGCTGCGCTTCCAGTTCACTCCGGCCCTTCATGCCCTTGGCCGCCGGTGAATCCGGGAACAGGCGGAACGCGGTGTTCATCAGGATCTCGTACGCGCGCGGCGCCAGCGCATAGAAAATCTGCGCAAACGTGCCCAGGCGCGTGGCCATCCTTACCGGCCGCTCGATGATGGCCTCGGAGATCATTTCGGCCGCTTCGTCCGGCGTCAGCGTCGGCACCGACTCGTACATCTTGGTCGGCGCGATCATCGGTGTCTTGACCAGCGGCATGTTGACCGTCGTGAAGTGGATGCCGTTGTCGGAGAACTCGGCCTGCGCGCAGCGCGAGAACGCGTCGAGCGCTGCCTTCGACGCGACATAGGCCGAGAAACGCGGCGCGTTGGTCAGTACGCCGATCGACGAGATATTGATGATGTGGCCGCGATGGCGCTCGGTCATGCCTGGCAGGAAGCCCATGATCAGGCGCAACGAACCGAAATAGTTCAGCTGCATCGTGCGCTCGAAATCGTGGAAGCGGTCATAGCTCGAGGCGATTGCGCGCCGGATCGAGCGGCCGGCATTGTTGACCAGGATGTCGACGCCCTTGTGCTCGGCGATGACCTTCTGCACCAGTTCGTCGCAAGACTTGATGTCCGCCAGGTCAGCCACGTAGGTGTGACAGATGCCTCCCGCATCGACGATTTCCTTGCGCGCGGCTTCCAGTTCGTCCGCGCCGCGGGCGCAGATCAACACCTTGCCACCGGCCGCGGCAATCTTTTGCGCGGCGGCCTTGCCGATGCCGGACGAACCGCCCGTGATCAGCACCGTGCGCCCCTTGACCTTGCCGCTGAGCGAGTGATCGGTGAAAAGGTCCGGATCGAGGTGGCGTTCCCAGTAGTCCCACAGGCGCCACGCGTAGGTCTGGAGATCCGGCACGCGGATTTTCGTGCCGCGCAGGGCGCGTTCGGCCTCGCGTGCATCGAAACGGGTCGGATAATTGATCATGCGGATCGCGTCGGCCGGAATGCCCAGGTCGCGCAGCACGACATTCGTGAAGCGCTTGACCGGCGGCAGGCCCGCCAGGGCCTGCTTCACCATCGACGGAATGAACGCGAACATGCGCGCATCCAGGCGCATCGTCATCTCCGGCGCATGACCGGCGCGCGCGAAGATGTTCAGCACCTCGCCGATCCGGCGCGGCGCCGGATCGGTCAGGTGGAAGCAGCCGCCGTCCAGACCGGCCTTGTGCGCGATGTGATCGGTGGCGTCGGCGACGAAATCCACCGGCACCATGTTGACGCGCCCGCCTTCGATGCCGATCACCGGCATCCATTGCGGCAGCGCCTGGCGCAGCTTCTTCAGCGCGCGGAAGAAATAGTACGGACCGTCGATCTTGTCGATCTCTCCGGTCCTGGAATCGCCGAGCACGATCGAAGGACGGTAGATGCGGTATGGAACCGAGCATTCCGTGCGCACGAGCTTTTCCGCGTCGTGCTTGGTCTTGAAGTACGGATGATCGAGATCCTCGGCTTCCGCGAACATGTCTTCGCGGAATACGCCGGGATACAAGCCGGCGACGGCAATGGAGCTCATGTGATGGAAGCAGCCGGCTTTCAGCTGCCCGGCCAGGTCGATGGCGTGGCGCGTGCCGCCGACGTTTGCCGTCACCTGGCTGGGTGCGTCGGCGGCCAAGTCGTAGATCGCGGCGAGATGGAAAAAATGCCTGACCTTTCCGGCCAGGGCCTTGCGCTGGGCCGGACTCACGCCCAGAGCCGCCCTGGCCAGATCGCCATGCACGGCGATCAGGCGCTTGCCGTCGGCGCCGAAGCTGGCCTGCAGCGCCTCGAACTTGTCCTGGGACGCCTTTCGCACAAGGCAATGGACATCGCCCTTGCGCGCCAGCAGTCTGGCCAGAAGATGTCGGCCGACGAACCCCGTCGCGCCCGTCACGAAATACGTCATGTCGCTCCCCTCGCCTGCTTCGGCCGCGGTCGATCTCCGGCCATGCCGCTAAGATAGCCCCGCCTTCGTGTGCTTTCCAATAGCTGCACGCGCGAAAGTCGCGTTGACAGGCCGTTTTGCGATCGTCCATGATGAGGCAATCGTTGTCATCGATCCGATGCTGACGATCAGGCAGCGGCCCGATTGGCCGCACTCTACAATGGAGCTCGCAATTCCGGGGATTGTCATGTCCGATCTGAAAGCGAAGTTCGAGCAGGCTGCCGAGGACGTCAAGAAACTGCCCGAACGCCCCGACAACGACACGCTGCTCAAGCTCTATGCGTTGTACAAGCAGGGTTCGGAGGGCGATGTTTCCGGACCGAAGCCGGGCTTCTTCGATTTTGTCGGCACGGCGAAGTACGAGGCCTGGGCCAAGCTCAAGGGCATGAAGGGCGACGAAGCCATGCAGAAATACACCGACCTCGTGAAGAAGCTCGGCGGCTGAAGTTTCCCGCGCGCGCATGGCTCCGCGCCAGACCAGGGAGCGTATCCTCGAAACCAGCCTGGCGATGTTCAATGCCCAGGGCGAGCCCAACGTCACGACCAACCATATCGCCGACGAACTGGAAATCAGCCCCGGCAATCTGTACTACCACTTTCGCAACAAGGAAGACATCGTCGAGCAGGTGTTCGCGCGCTACGAGGCGCGCATGGACCAGACCCTGCTGGTGCCCGAGGGGCGGCTGCCGAATCTCGAAGACGTGTGGATGCAACTGCATCTGGTCTTCGAGTGCATGTGGGACTATCGCTTCCTGTACCGCGACCTGGTCGATATCCTGTCACGCAACCGCAGGCTGAAGGCGCATTTCGCGCGGATACTCAGCCGCGCGGCGACCAGCGCCGGCGAGGTGTTGCGCGGGCTCGTCGAAGCCGGCGTGATGCGTGCAACGCCGGACGAAATCGGGGCAACGGCCGAAAACGTGCTGCTCGTCGCGACCTTCTGGATGAACTTCAACATCGTTCGCAACGGCCGCGCCGAGTCGGATCAGGACGACCTCACCCACGGCATCTATCAGGTCATGCTGCTGATCGCGCCATTCCTGCGCGATACCGAGCGGGCGCACCTCAATACGCTCGCCCGGGCCTATCGTCAGGCGTGATCCGTGCGAACAGGATGGTCGCTTCACGCGGCCACCCTGCAGTTGCGGCGCGACGGGTTCGAGCCGGCCTCACCGACCGGACGTCAGCGGCGAGCACCGGCCTTGAGTTGGCGGCTCAGCGTGCCGACGCGCTGCGACAGTTCGTCGATGTCCGCCTTGCTGGGGATTCCAAGGCGCGCCAGCACCCCGGTGACGCCCGCCTGCACGGCGGCCGCGGCCTCCTTCACGCCGCTCCGCAGGCGTCCCTTGACCGGCGTCAGCAGGCCTGCGACCTGGGCCTGTGCGTCGGCACGCGCCTCGCGTAGCAGGTGCGTGGCCTCGACCTGCAGGCGACGGCCCTCCCTGACCAGTTCGCCCAGCAGCATGCCGCCTTGCTTGCGCGCCAGCGACACGGCGCCGACCCCGGCGAGCCAGATGGGTCCGCTGTCGATCGGAGTTTGTGCCACGTGTGACTTGCTGTTGCGCGGATTTTTCCTGTTCGCCATGTCTTCGCCTCTTGGAAGATTTCGGAAGGGCGCAGCACGTGCTTGCTGCGGCATTCCAAACGTAGCGGCTGGCGATAGAACATTCACACTAGGGAAGAAGGCAGAGCGAAAGCGGGAACAGCGAAGAAAGGAAGGCACTGTCGAGGTCGTGCAAGGTACGGCGCACGAAATCCTCGCCCCATGCCTCTGCTTCCCTCCTTCTCCGTCTGCCTCTGTCAGCGCAACCTGATCTGGCTGCGTTCCTGCTTGCGGTCATAGGCGCGCAGTTCGTCACGGATGTGGGCGACACCCTGGCGGCCGAGTGCATTGCGCTCCTCGTCGAGCACATTGCCGTCGAGCAGCTCGGCCAGGCGTTGCGCCGTGGGCAGCATCGCATCCCATGCATCGAGTGCCGGCAGCGGTCCGGGCAGCGTCATGAAGAAACTGACGCCCGGCGTGCGAAGTTCGTCCACGTGGCGCATGTCGAAATTGCCGGGCTTGATCATGTTCGCCATGCTGAAAACCGGACCGGCTTGCGGCTTGCCCGGCATGAGGCGATGGAAGATTCCCATGTCGCCGAACGTAAGCCCGGCTTTTTCCGCGGCAACGATCAGATTGGCGCCGCTGAACGTCTGGCCGGCACGCGCCGACACGAACAAGGTCACAATGCGATCGATCGGTTGTTCCGGGCGAATACCCGCTGCCGGCCGCGGTGGGCCGGCCGGAGCGCGCGGGGTGACGAACGGATCGAGCACGATTTCACGGTCGTCTGCCGCATCCTGCTCGACCTCGAGTTCTCCCTGTCGCGGCACGTCGCCGAGGGTGGGCTCGACGCGCTCACCGTCACGCGGCAGCGAATCGCGGCCGCCCGTGGCGCCGAGGAACGGCATGCGCCGCCCCTGGCCCGGCTTGCGTGGCCGGCCGAAGAAATAGATCAGCGCCAGCACGATCGCACCGGCGATCGCCAGCGGAATGCCTATCGATGGATTCCAGCCCATGAGCCCTCGTCTCCAAGCATCAAGTGCCAACAACCGGCGTCCGCGACGGCGCGCTGGATCCGGTGCGCAGCGCATCGCCGACTCGGGATCGGCGAAGTGTACACGGCCGTGCGTTAGCGCGGCGTAGCACGGTTGCCGGCAGTTCAGGCGGCGCCGGCGAGCTTCGCGGCCTCGGCCAGGTCGACCTGCACCAGGCGCGATACACCCGGCTCGCGCATGGTCACGCCGCACAATTGCTGCGCCGCTTCCATCGTGCCCTTGTTGTGGGTGACGAACAGGAACTGCACCCGTTCGCTCATCTCGGCAACCAGCTGCGAGAAGCGGCCGATATTGGCCTCGTCGAGCGGCGCGTCGACTTCGTCGAGCAGGCAGAACGGCGCCGGGTTGAGGCGGAAGATCGAGAACACCAGCGCAACCGCGCTCAGCGCCTTCTCACCGCCGGACAGCAGCGTGATGTTCGATACGCGCTTGCCCGGCGGGCGCGCCATGATCGACACGCCGCTGTCCAGCAGGTTCTCTCCCGTGAGCTCCAGGTACGCGTGACCGCCGCCGAACAGCCGCGGGAACAACTCCTGCAGGCCGGTGTTGACGCGGTCGAACGTTTCCTTGAAGCGCTGGCGCGTTTCGTGATCGATCTTGCGGATCGCCGATTCGAGCGTTTCCAGCGCCGTGTTCAGATCGGCGAGCTGCGCGTCGAGGTAGTTCTTGCGCTGCGATTGCTCCTCGTATTCGGAAATTGCCGCGAGATTGACCGGTTCGAGGCGCTTGATCTTCTGCTCCAAAGTGGCCAGCTGTTCCTGCCACTCTGCCGGATCGGTGCCGGCCGGCAATGCCGCGAGCACCGCTTCCAGCTCATGACCGGCGGCCGTGATCGCCTCGTGCAACTGCTGCGCGCGCAGGTTCAGGCCCTGATGCGCCAGGCGCTGCTCCGACATCGCTTCGCGCTTCTGTCCGAGCAGATGCTCGATGCGGTGGCGTTCCTGCTCGTAGCCGCGGAACTCGGTGTCGTGCGCTTCGAGCGCCTTGCGCGCCTCGACCAGCTGGCGATCGACCAGAAGCCGCTGGTTCAGGTAGGTCTGGCGTTCGGCCTCGAGCTCGCCCAGCGGATTGGTGCCTGACGCCAGCTGCGCGGCGATCTCGGCCTTGCGCGCTTCGAGTTGCGCCAGCTGGCCGTGCATGCGCAGCAGCGCCTGCTCCAGCGACGTAACGGCCGAGCGCTTCGACTCGATGCTCAGCGCATGCAGGTGCGCCGCCTCGGCCGCCTCGCGCGCGTTGGCACGCGCTTCCTCGCGCGCTTCGAGCAGGCTGCGCCGTTCAGCGTCGAGGCGCTGGCGCTGCTGTTCCAGGTCGCCCATGCGCGTGACGGCGTCTTCCAGCCGGGCGCGCGCTTCACGTGTCTGCGACTGACCGGCTTCGAGCTGCGCTTCGAGCTCGGCGCTCTCCGAATCGATCCGCGCCAGCCGCGCCTGCGCGGTCTCGATCTTGCCGCGATGACTCTGCAGTTGCCCCGCGAGTTCGGCGACGCGCCGGTGCACGACATACAGTTCGCGCTGCGCATCGTCGCGCGCGCGTTCTGCCTCGGCCTTGCGTGCCTTGAATTCGTCGATTTCCCGGCCGAGTGCCTCGACGCGCGCCTGCAATGCGTCGATCTGCCCCTTGAGCGCGTGGATCTCGCGCTCGCGCGCGAGCATGCCGGCCTGCGCGCCGCCGCGGCGTACGCGCGCGAAGCCGCGTCCAAACCACTCGCCGCCGGTCGTGATGACGGACTGGTGCGGCGCCAGCCGCGACGCAACAGCGCGCGCTTCCTCGAGCGATCCGGCCGTGTGGACCTGAGCCAGCACACCGATGATGGCCACCGGGCCGCGCACGTGCGCCGCCAGCGTGCCTGCCGGGGCTTCGCCGCTGCCGCCGGCCGCGATCAGCGCCAGATCCGCGCCACGCAACTGGGCGAGCCCGTGCGCGTGCTCGAGCGGGTCGTCGACGATGACGCCTTCGAGCAAGCCGGCCAGCACGGTTTCCACCGCATTGTCCCAGCCGCCGACGACCTCGATCGTTTCGGCCAGCCGCTGCGGCTTGTCGATGCCCAGTTGCTGCAACCAGTCGTTCGCAGAAGATTTTTCCTGTCCCAGCGCGGCGTGCTGCAGCGCCTCGAGCGAAGCCAGCCGTCCGCGCAGCCGTTGCAGTTCGGTTCGCGCCTCGTTCAGCTGCGTGGCGTTCGCACGCTCCGACTCGACGATGGCATCGTGCGCGCTGCGCCGTTCGCCGAGCTGCGCGGTGAAGGTGTCGACCTTTTCGCGATGCGTGTCGTGCTCGCCGCTCAGCTGCTCGATGCTGCGATTGAGCGCCTCGAAATCGGCCGCATTCTTTTCTGCGCGCAGCGTCTCGAGGCGGCGGCCCGTTTCCAGCGACTGGCGGTCGAGGAAATCAAGCCGCGTGCGCTCGACTTCCGCCGCCTGGCCGGCTTCGGCGCTCGCCTTGGCATAGGCATCCCACTGCGCCTGCCACTCGGCCAGGCGGTTTTCGGCGCCGCGCATCTGCTCGGCAGTCCGCGCGGCGGCGGCATTGAGCTGGTCGAGTTTCGGCTCGCCGTCACCCAGCGCCGCCTTGAGTGTCTCGATCTGGCCGTGATCGGCGCGGATATGCTCATCGAGTTCGGCCCAGGCCTTCTGGGTCTCGACGCGGGCGCGCTCGAGGCGCTCGCCCAGCTCGCGGTTGTGCTGGATCTGCTGTTCGACGCGGGCGATCTCGCCACCGACGCGGTAGACCTCGCCCTGCACCTTGTTCAGCTGTTCGGTTGCCGTGTGGTGCTTTTCGCGGTGGGCCTCGAGCTGCGCCTCGACCTGGCGTTGTTCGGCGACATGCGCCTCGATCTCGATTTCCGCAAGCTTGATCGCGCCGGCATGTTCCTCGAGCTCGCTGGCGATGCTGCGATAGTGCAGCCCGCGCAGTTCGGCTTCGCGTCGTGTCTGCTCGTTTTTCAGATCCTGCCAGCGCGCGGCGGCCTTGGCCTGGCGATTGAGGTGCTCGAGCTGCTTTTCGACCTCCTCGCGCACGTCGTTCAGGCGCTCGAGGTTCTCGCGCGTGGCCTTGATGCGGCTCTCGGTTTCCTTGCGCCGTTCCTTGTACTTGGAAATGCCGGCGGCTTCTTCCAGGTGCCCGCGCAATTCGTCCGGGTGCGCCGAGATGATCTCGGAGATCATGCCCTGTTCGATGATCGAGTAGCTGCGTGCGCCGAGGCCGGTGCCGAGAAACAGGTCGGTGATGTCGCGGCGCCGGCAGCGCCCGCCATTGAGGTAATACTGCGACTGCCCGTCACGACTGGCGTTGCGCTTGACCGAGATCTCGTTGAACTTGGCGAACTCGCCCACCACGAGGCCGTCGGAGTTGTCGAAGATCAGCTCCACTGTCGCGCTGCCGACCGGCTTGCGCCCGGTCGAACCGGAGAAGATGACGTCGGTCAGCGCCTCGCCGCGCAGGCGGCTGGCCGCGCTCTCGCCCATGACCCAGCGGATCGCATCGATGATGTTCGACTTGCCGCAGCCGTTCGGACCGACGATGCCGGTCATGTTGGTGGGCAGGTGCAGTACGGTCGGATCGACGAACGATTTGAATCCGGACAGCTTGATTGTGGTCAGTCGCATTGTGCACTCAATGAATTGTTGAACGACCGCGCATCCCGCCGCGGCTGGCGCCATCCCGGCATCCGCCCTTAGGAACAGCCGCGCTGCTCGCGCACGCTGCCACGTGCGCAGTCAGGCAAGCGCGCGCGTGCCGCATGGACCCAGACTGCACTGGCATGTCAAAGTTGTGGCGGACTGACACTTGAGCTACCGTGCGCGCCCGTCGCTGCATCGCAAGAGTCACGAAGGATTTCCCGGCCATGTCGACCGCCCCGAGCAAAACCCTGGAGACGTTTCCGAATCCGCAGCCGGATCGGGATTATACCATCCGCATGCGGATTCCCGAGTTCACCTGCCTGTGCCCCAAGACCGGACAGCCGGACTTCGCCACGCTGCACCTGGAATACGTGCCGGATCGCAGCTGCGTTGAACTGAAGTCGCTGAAGCTCTACGTCTGGAGCTTTCGCAACGAGGGCGCATTCCACGAGGCCGTCACCAACCGCATCCTCGACGACCTGGTTGCGGCGACCGCGCCGCGCTACATGCGCCTGAGCGCCGAATTCGGCGTGCGCGGCGGCATCTACACGACAATCGTGGCCGAGCATCGCGCCTCGTCCTGGAGCGCGCCCGGGAAGATCGAGCTGCCCTGATCAGTCCTTCTTCTTGGCCGCGTCGATGGCCTTGTCGACGTCTTCGGCCGCGGGCTTTTCGGCTTCGGACTTTGGCGCGGGCGGCGTCACGCCGGGCGGATATTCGATTTTGGCCTGCTCCTTCAGCTGGTGCAGGCGCTCCTGGCCGATGCGGCGCAGCATCGTCTGGCGCACGCTGTCCTTGACCTGCTCGAACGGCGGCGGCGTGAACGGATTGACGATGTCCAGATGCACGACATGCCAGCCGAAGCGGGTCTTGACCGGCACCTTGGTGGTCTCGCCGTTCTTCAGCTCCGACAGCGCCTTTGCCAGTTCCTGGGGCACCTGATCGCCACGCACGCGCGTGAACGACTTGGCCTGCCTGGCCTTGGTGCGCCATACCTTGTACACGTCGGCGAACGGCTTGCCCGAGAGGATCTCCGATTCGGCCTTCAGTGCGTCGTCGCCGTTGTCGAACAGCAGCTGGGTGAAGTCGTACTCGAGCTTGCCGGCGCGCGCCACCTGCGCGTCGAACTCGGCCTGGACCACCGCGTCGGTGAGCGGCGCCTGCTGCTGCATCTGCGCCAGCGTCGCGTTGGCCAGACCCTGCAGGCGTGCCGCCTCGACGTCGGCGCGAAACTGCGCATTCGCCTGGAAACCGTTCTGTTGCGCGGCCTGTGCCAGCAGCACATAGTCGGTCAGCAGCGCCAGCGCCTGCTCGCGTTGCTCGCGCTTGCCAAGGTCGAGGTTGCGCGCCCGCGCGACCGATTCGAGCAGCGCCTGCGGAACCGGCGTGCCATTGACCGTCTCGGCAACCGGCCCGGCGATATCGACTTGCAGCAGCCGCGTGTCCGGGCCGTTGCTGCCGGAGGAACAGCCGGCCAGAAGCAGAATCAGCGGAATCCATTTGCAGCTTTGCATAGTTTGCCGGTTGCCCGTGTTGTCGTTGGTGGATGGCAGTGAACGGAACGCTTGATCAGGGTTCGCCCGGCGCCCGTGTGTCGAGCGCCAGCGCATGGATATCGGTGCGCAGCAGATCGCCGAGCGCCGCGTAGACGCGCTGGTGCCGCCGGATCAGCGGCTGGCCGGCGAACTCGGCGGCGACGATGTACACGCGAAAATGGCCGCGTCCGTCACGCGCACCTTCGTGCCCCGCATGCCGATGACTTTCATCGTCGACCTGCAGCTCGAGCGGATGCAACGCCTGCTCCAGGCTCGCTCGGATGCGCTCGATGCGACCGTTCACGGCAGTGTCTTCCGGAACGGCCGCACCGCCACGTCGCGGTAGACGCCGGCGGCAACGTACGGGTCGGCATCGGCCCACGCGCGCGCAGCGGCTAGGTCCGGAAACTCGGCGACGATCA
>Ga0105238_10007091_pt1 | contig 11215 bp, 9 predicted proteins | sample KBSC34metaG_FD_81526 | JGI IMG/M metagenome (GOLD analysis project Ga0105238, IMG submission 81526) | Corn rhizosphere microbial communities from Kellogg Biological Station, Michigan, USA - KBS C3-4 metaG | ecosystem: Host-associated > Plants > Roots > Rhizosphere > Soil | place: Michigan, USA...
GGTCCGCGGGAAAGCCGTGCGCTGGTACGTCGCCATTCTTTATTTCTTGTTGCGCCTGGTGGGTCGGCTGCCGCTGCGCGCCCTGCACGGCATTGGCGCGGCGGTAGGCTGGCTGATCTGGGTCATGCATGCTTCCCCGCGCCGGCGCGCACAGGTCACCCTGTCCTTGGCTATAACGCAAATCGGCGCCGAAACACGACAGTTGCTGCGCGCCTCGCTGATCGAATCCGGCAAGGCCCTGCTCGAAGTAGCGAAGATCTGGAACGGCAATCCTGCCGCGGCGCTCGAGTTGGTGCGCGAGGTGCGCGGCGCGGAACTGTTCGACGCGGCACTGCGCGAAGGCCGTGGCCTGATCGTCGCGGCACCGCATCTAGGCTGCTGGGAACTGTTGAACTTCTGGCTGTGCAGCCGCACACCGATCGCCATTGCCTACCGGCCACCACGCATCCCGGCACTCGAACCGTTGCTGCTCAAGGCACGCGGTGCGCTGGCGCCGGAGCAGGTGCCGGCGGAAGGCCCCACAGGGGTGCGCAAACTGTTCAAGCGCCTGAGTTCGGGCGGCGTGCTTGGCATCCTGCCGGACCAGCAGCCCAAGCAGGGTGACGGCGAGTTCGCACCGTTCTTCGGCACGCCGGCTTTGACCATGGTGCTGTTGTCCAGGCTGGCGCAGCGCACCGGCGCGAGCGTGCTGTTTGCGTTTGCCGAACGGCTGCCGCACGGCGCGGGCTACCGCATCCACATCCTGCCGGCGCCGCCCGGCATTGCTGACGCGGTTCTGCCCACCGCCGTGGCCGCACTCAACCGTGGCGTCGAGCAATGCGTGCTGCTTGCGCCGGCGCAATACCAGTGGTCGTACAAACGCTATTCGAAACGCTCGCCCGGCGATCCGCGCAAAGTATACAAAGCGCCGGATTGACGCGGACACCCTGCGCTCGGCACGCCTCAGCCGGACGCGGCCTTCTGCAGCCGTCGCAGGAACACCTGCATTTCCTTCAGCGCCTGCTTGTCGCCGCGTTGTTCCGCCGCGGCGATGCCGGCGCGATAGGCATCGGCCGCGGCGGCGCTGTCGCCGCGTTCGGTCAGCAAGCGCCCAAGCAGCTTCCACGCCGCCGAGTAGTCCGCATCGAATTGCAGCGCCCGGCGCAGCTGCTCCAGTGCCTCGTCCGCATTGCCGTCGGCGAGCAGCGCATTGGCCAGCGACATGCGCAGCAGGGCGCCGTCGCGCGGTCCGTCGAGCAGCGCGCGCAAGCGTGCCGTCGCGGCACTGTCAGCCATTGCGTGCGCGATGCACGTCGTGCGTGATCGCGCCGACACGGCGCGACGGCGGCGCGAAAAATTCCGGGTGCGCGATCGTCTCTTGCATATCGCACAGGCCCGCGTTCCAGTGTTCGCGCATGGTAGTCGGGGCGAACGCGTAGTCCTTGTACTGCTCCTCGAACGGCTTGCTTCGATAGATCAGGTGGATCACGTTGTAGACACGATCCGACAGCCAGGGTTCGAGCTCGGCGCGCATTTTCGCGGTGACGTGATCCGGCGGAATTTCCTTGAGCAAGGCGTTCAGCGTGGTGCGCATGTCCTGCCAGTCCTTGACCAGCTTGGTGCTGTAACGCGTGCGGCTGGAATACTGGATGTCCTTCTGGCGCTCGGCTACTTCCATCAGATTGCGCGGCAGGATGCCCTGCGCCCGCCACAAGTCGACCTGGAATACCAGGCTGTCGCGGCGCGGCGCCGCACCGAGCACATGATCGAGCGGCGTGTTGGAGACCATGCCGCCATCCCAGTAGTGCTCGCCGTCGATCTCAACCGCGGCAAACGCCGGCGGCAACGCACCCGAAGCCATCACATGTTCCGCGCGCACCTTGACCTTGTTGTCGCCGTAGTTGTCGAAGTAAGCGAAGTTGCCGCTGCGCACGTTCACCGCGCCGACCGAGAAACGCACGTCGGCGGCGTTGATGCGATCGAAATCGATGAATTCCTCGAGCGTGCTTTTCAGCGGCGCAGTGCTGTAGAAGCTCGTTTCCGCAATGTTCTTGGTCAGGCCTGCCATCGCCAGCAGCGGACGCGGCACGAAGAAGCCGCTTTGGCCGAACAGCAGCGCGGCCAGCGCGCCCTGCGTATCGGCCCATGCCAGCCACGATGACGGCAATGTCACGGAATTCAGTTCACGCTCCTGCAATTTCAAGAGATGCTTGGCCATCGGCACAGCGGGCACCGCGATGCGTTCCCAGAACCGGCGCAGGCGTTCGAGCCGATGCTCCGGCGCGTTGCCGGCGAGAATCGCCGCATTGATTGCGCCGATCGAAATGCCGGCGAACCAGTTCGGCTCGATGCCCGCATTTCGCAACCCTTCGTAGACGCCGCACTGGTACGAACCAAGCGCACCGCCGCCCTGCAGCACCAGCGCGACAGTCTCGTACTTGTGCGCGGATTGCGCCGGCGTCGACGCTGCCTGCTTTGTTCGTGCCTGCTTCGATCCTCGTGTCTGCTTCGACAGAGCCTGCTTCGTCGCGGCCCGCTGCGCCGCGGTCTGCGGTTTTGATTTGCTCGCTGCAACGAACCGCGCGGGGCGCGGCTTGGGTCCGCTTTTCTGCGTAGGCACGGCTTTTTTCACTGCATGAACCAGCCGTGGCTGACCACCAGCGACTGGCCGGTAAGCGCGTTGGTCTCGAAGCCGGCGAGGAATAGCGCGCATTGCGCGACGTCGTCGACCGTGGTGAATTCGCCGTCGACAGTTTCCTTCAGCATGACGTTCTTGATCACGTCGGCTTCGGAAATGCCCAGCTCCTTGGCCTGCTCGGGAATCTGCTTTTCCACCAACGGCGTGCGCACGAAGCCCGGACAGATGACGTTGGCGCGCACCTTGTGCGGCGCGCCTTCCTTGGCGATCACCTTGGCCAGGCCGATCAGCGCGTGCTTCGCGGCAACATACGGCGCCTTGAGCTTCGAGGCTTCCTTCGAATGCACCGAACCCATGTAAATGATCGAGCCGCCGTTGCCGGCCGCGTACATGTGCTTGATGCAGGCGCGCGTGGTGAGGAAGGCGCCGTCGACGTGGATCGCCATCATCTTCTTCCAGTCGGCGTAACTGAAGTTTTCGATCGGGTTGACGATCTGGATGCCGGCGTTGGAAACGAGGATGTCGACGCTGCCCAGATCCTTGACCGCCTTTTCGACGCCGGCATCGACGGCTGCTTCATCGGTGACGTCCATGACCACGGCGGTTGCCTTGACGCCACGCGCCTTGATCTCGTCGGCGGCGGCCTGCGCGGCGGCCTGGTTGATGTCGGCGACGGCGATATGCGCGCCGTTGTCGGCCAGCACCTCGGCGATGCGCTTGCCGATGCCGCTGGCGGCGCCGGTGATCAGTGCCACTTTGCTCTTCACGCTCATTTCCGTATCCTTTTCCACTTGTGGAATTTCTTGCGAATGGTTCGCCCAGCCGCTGTCGGCGGATGCGTCTTGCATGGACCGCATCAGGCCGTGGCGCGTTGCATCACTCTTCCCGGCCGATCGCCTTCACGTCGACGCCGAGATCGCGCAGCTTGCGGTACAAATGTGTCCGTTCCATGCCGACCGCCTTGGCCAGCCTGCCGACGCTGCCGCCGACCTGCTGCAGCTGCCGCAGCAGGTAGGCGCGTTCGAACTGTTCGCGCGCCTCGCGCAACGGCAGGCTGAAGTCGATTTCGGAAGCTTCGGTGCGCGGCATGGCGATCACCGCCGGCGCACCGCTCAACGCGGATTCGATCTCGTCCAATGCTACTTCGTTGGCGCTGCCCATCACCAGCAGGCGCTGCACCAGGTTGCGCAGTTCGCGCACGTTGCCGGGCCAGGTGTAGTTGCGCAGGCGGTTCTGCACCGCGATTGGAAAATGCCGGTAGGCGAGCTTGTCGCGGTTGGCGAAAAAATCCGCGTACAGGCGCAGCAGGTCGGGCACGTCCTCGCCGCGATCGCGCAACGGCGGCACGTTCAGCGGCACGACGTTGAGCAGGTAATAGAGTTCTTCGCGGAAACGGCCGCTGCGCACCAGCGCTTCGAGATTCTGCGCGCTTGCCGCGATCACGCGCAGGTCGAGCGCCGCCGGTCCGCGACCGCCGCTGCGCACCAGCGCGCGCCGCTGCAGCACGCTGGCCAGCCGCTGCTGCAGTTCGTCGTCGAGTTCGGCGACTTCATCGAGGAACAGCGTGCCGCCGTTGGCCTGTTCCAGCAAGCCCTGCTGGATGCCTTCGGCATTCTCGGCGCCGAATAACGCGCCAATCAGATGTTCGCGTGGAATGCTCGCCGGCGCGACCGCGATGAACGGCTGGCTGCGCCGCGGTCCGTGCTCGTGCAGCCATCTGGCCAGCGATTCCTTGCCGGTGCCGGGCTCGCCCTGGATCAGGATCCAGGTGTCATGCTGCGCCAGCTTTTCCAGCTGCAGGCGCAGCGCCAGCATGGCCTTGCTGGCGCCGACCGGTTCCAGCGGCAAAGCCAGGTGCTGGCGCAGCCCTTCGTTCTCGCGCTTCAGGCGACTGGCTTCGCGCGCTCGCTCGATGGTCAGTAGCAGCTTGGCGAGCGAAATGGGTTTCTCGACGAAGTCCCACGCCCCCAGGCGTGTCGCCTCGACCGCGGTTTCCACGGTGCCGTGGCCGGACATCATGATCACCGGACAGGTCAGCGCGCCGCCTTCCGACCATTCACGCAGCAGACTGATGCCGTCCAAGTCCGGCATCCAGATATCCAGCAGGATCACATCGGGGCGGACGCGTTGGCGCGCTTCGCGCGCGGCGGCGGCGTTCTCCGCCAGCGTCACCTCGTAGCCTTCGTCTTCGAGGATTTCCTTGACGGTCGAACGGATGTCCGGTTCGTCGTCGACGACTAGCACGGTCCCGCTGGTCATGCCTGCACCTGTGGCGAAAATGCAACGCGCAGCATACCCCAAAGGCAGCAGGGCGGATCAACAGCAAGACGAAACCCGACCGGGGCAATTCAGGCCTACGTCAACTCCACTCAGGATCAGGCTTGGGCGAGCAACGCCTCGATACGTTTGGCCATGGCTTCGGCAAACGTCGCATCCCTGGCCTTGGTCACCACGCGCCGGTATTCGGGCAGGATCGCGCGCAACTCCTCGACACTGTAGGCGTGTTCGAGCTTGAGCACGAACAGGAATGAGCGCAAGCCGAGCACGGCCACCGCACTTTCGTTGATCAATTGCTTGGCCTGTTGAGCCGGCGGCATGATGTCCGGTGCATTTGCCGCAGTCAGCTGCGACAGCGGTGCCGCCGCGCCGTTGCCGCTGCGTACCGTGATCAAGCCCAGCTGTTCGAGCTGACCAAGACTGTCGCCAATGCCGCCCAGCGCATGCAGGTTGCGCTCGAGTTCGGCAACGCTTTCGGTGCCGTGGATGACGATCAGCAGCGAGCGCACGCGCGCCGACAGCTTGTGTTTTCGCTGCGCAAGCTCTTGATTGCCAAGCGCAGTCTTGATCGGAACATCGGTCGGTTTCATGTTCACCCCGGAAATATTGCTCATGACTTGCAGGCTCCAGTTCAAGCGTTGGCGGGCTCCCCTTTGTAAATATATGCAAACATCGTGCTCAACCCGCGGCGCGTATCTTCGATTACGCTTGCGCGCATCGTTCCGGCGCCGACCAGCCCATGTCAGAGACCCCCACGCCATTGTCAGCGTGCATTATTACGCTGAACGAGGCCGATCGTATCGAGGCCTGCATCGATTCGCTGGCTTTTTGCGCCGACATCCTGGTCGTGGATTCGGGATCGAGCGATGCGACGCGCGAACTGGCCGCGGCCAAGGGCGCCCGTGTGCTGGTCCATGAATTTGCCGGCTATCGCGCGCAGAAGGATTTTGCCGTGCAGGCGGCGCACTACGACTGGGTGCTGTGCCTGGATGCCGACGAACGCGTCTCGCTGCAATTGCGTGCGTCCATCGAAGCAGCGCGCGCGCGTGCCTTCAGTGCCGCAAACGGCTACCGCTTCGCGCGCGCGACCGAATACTTCGGAGCTTTCCTGCGCCACGGCAACGCCTATCCGGATCGCGTCATGCGCCTGTTCGACCGGCGCCGCGGCGGCTGGCGTGGCGGCCGCGAAATCCACGAGCACGCCAGCGTCGATGGCGCGGTGGTGACGCTGGCGGGCGAGCTGGAGCATCGCGCGTATCGCTCGCTCGGCGATCAGTTGCGGCGTCTGGAAAATTACGCGCGCCTGATGGCGGCCGACATGCACGCGCGCGGCCGCCGTGCACGCCGCTGGAACCTGCTGCTCAATCCATTCTGGCGTTTCCTGCGCGGCTACGTGCTGCGCGCGGGTTTCCTCGATGGCTGGCGCGGCCTGGTGTATGCCTGGGTCGAAGCGAACTACGTGCGCCAGAAATTCGTCATGCTGTGGCTGCTGAACCGGGGTTACAAGCCGTAGGGTGCGTCTTGGACGCACCGCTCTTCTTGTACGCCAAACGAAAGAAAAAAACCAAGAAAAACCCTTCAATCGCCAAAGGCGTAAAGAACGGTGCGTCCGAGACGCACCCTACGCGCGACACCCGTCCGTCAGCCAAGCGCTTCGACGGCGCTGCCGATACGTTCGCGAAACGAGCGGTCGTTGTGTTCGAACCAGGTACGTGCCGCCGCGCCGATACGTTCGACCTGCGCGTCGTCAAGCGCCAGCGCGCGCTCGATCGCGGCCTGCATGGCCGCTTCATCGTAGAAATACGTGGTCGCGAGATTCTGCGTGCCGGTGCGCGCGGTCGGTACGCGCAAGCCGCGTTCCGGCGTGATCATTTCGTTCATCGGCGGCGCGTCCAGCGTCAACGTGACCGCGCCAATGCCCATGGCCTCGACCAGATAGTGGCCAAAGCCTTCGGTCTCCGAAGGACACAGATGAAAACGGTGCGCATTCTGCAGGCGCTTGAGTTGTGCATCGTCCAGGTAGTCGATGAGGTGCCGGATATTCGGCGCCGGCGGGCCTGGTTTGGCGGCACGGGGATTCTGCACCACGGTCAGCATCGGCCATTGCGGATGCTTGCGCCACAGCGCCAGCAGCGGCTCGGTGCCCTTGTTCGGACTGCGGCCGGCCAGATGAAAAAAGGCGCGATCGCGCGGCACGCTGCGGTCCAGGCGGTCTTCGCTGGTGAAGCCGACATAGTCGACCCGGCTGCCGAGACTTTCGAAAATCGGCACCGCGTGACGGGTCAGCGCAAATACGCGGTCGATCGCGGCCAGAGGCGCGCGATCGCGCGGATCGAACCATTCCGGATGCGGCAGCAGCACGTTGTGCCGCGCCAGCGGAAACACTTCCGGACGGATGCGTTCGAGCATCAGGTTGACGTCGTACTCGCGCGCATCGCGTCCACGCAGGCGATTCCAGGCGACGCGACCGCGCAGGCGCAACGGATACAATATCTTGTGCAGCTTGCCGCGGCGTATCGCGGTCACCGCCACTGCATGCCCGGCCGCGCTGAGCGCGGTGCGCAGCATGTGCAGGTTCTTGGTCAGGCCGAAGCCGTTGTCCCAGGCGATGAGGTTGACGCGGCGCATGCGGCGAATGAATGAGGTGCAGTGCGCAGTATACTTGTTGCCTCTTCACTGCCGCACTCCTGCCTGCTCAAGATGCTCAGTCTGGCCAATCAGCCGCCGCTCGCCATCGGCAACCTGCGCGCCATCCATCAGCATCCGCAGCACGCGGACTGGCTGATCAAGACGCTGCGGCCCGAAGCGGTGGCGCGGCGCTACGAGGCGCCTGGCCGCTGGCTCAAGCGTCTGCCGCGGGCGCGCCAGTACACCGGCTTCGTGCGCGAGTTGAAGGAATACGCCGCGCTGGTGGCACGCGCGCCGCAGGGCGGCATCGCGCCGGTGGCGCGCATTCTCGGTATCGTCGAGACGGATCTCGGCCTCGGCCTGGTCAGCGAGAAGATCGTCGATGCCGACGGCGCGCTGGCGCCATCGCTGCACGCCATCTACCGGCGCAACGGCGGCGCAACACAATGGACCGATGCGGCGCTGGACACGCTGCTCGCGGAATTGCTGCGCTTCAACGTGATCGTCGGCGATTTGCACGCCAGCAACATCGTCCATGGCAGCGATTCGCGCGGCGGCGCGCCGCGGCTGGTGCTGGTGGACGGCTTCGGCGAGAAAAATTTCGTGCCGCTGAATTCGCTGAGCCGCTGGTTCAATCAGCGCAACACGCGCCGCGTCTACCGGCGCCTGCGCAAGATACTCATGCGGCCGGTGGCGAGTTGGGGTCCGCCGGTGCGCGCCGACTAGCCGGCGCGTTGCCTGCGTTGTTGTCGGGACCATCCGGCGCGTTGTCGTCGTCGTCGCTCGGCGGTGGCACGCAATTCGGCAGCACCGCATCGCTGCGGAACATCCACCAGTCACGCCGGTTCGCCGTGCCGACCCGCTGCGCCTTCTTGCGATCGACGCATTCGCCCATGGCTGGCTGGATAATGAAAATCCAGCGCTGCGCGGGTTTCTGCGCCTGCCACTGCGTCGCTTCGACATATTGATCCGGCCGCGGCGCGAGAAAACCGAAATCGCGTACGGGTCCGCTCGCCATCAGCAGGTTCTGTTCCTTCCAGCCGACCAGGCCGATCTCGCCGTCCTTGCCTGCGATCGTGCGTGCACGCTCCATCACGCCGCGCGCGGAGTTGGAATCGTTGAGCAGCGGATAGGAACAAAAGCTCCATGCCAGCCACATGACGGCCAGCCCGCCATACAGTCCGTGCAGGCCACGGCGTGCGCCAAATGCGAGCGCGAAGCCGATGAAGCCGGCGCCGACGGCAATGACCATGGTCCACAGGGCGAGCCCCAGCTCGCCCAACTCGCGCCGCGCGACGAACGCTTCGGCCAGTGGGAAACGCCCGAAGGTCGCCCAGACACCGGCGCCAAGAATGATGCAGCCGCCGATCAGCGCGAGCAGGAACGCGGTCAGGCGCAGCCAGCGTTGCGCGATGAGTTCTTCCAGATACGGCGCCATCGCCAGCGCAATCATCGGCAACACCGGCATCACGTACACGTCGCGCTTGCCGACCGGGATGCTGAACAGCACCACCACGATGATGCTCCAGGCCAGCGGCAGCAGTACGCGCGGCTCGCCCGCCTGCAGATCGCGTTTCCAGCGCGGCGCGGCGCCGATGTACAGCAGCGACAACGGGAACCAGTTGAACAGCACGATCGGCACGAAATACCAGAACGGCTGCGGATGCGACCACGAGCCGGCAATGCGCCCGGCGGTTTGGTGAAAGAACAGATCGTTGACGTACGCGGCGTACTCGGGCGTGCCTTTCGCATGCGCGACACCCAGCACGCTCAGGCCCCAGGCCAGCACCGGCAACAGGAATGCAGCCAGGCCCACCAGCCAGCGCCACCAGGATTGCTCGGTGCGCGTCACGCCATCCCAGCCGCGCAGACGCGCGAACAGATACGGCACGAACATCAGGAACGCCAGCACACCGACGCCCTTCGTGATCACGCCGATTCCCGCGGCGAAGCAGCCGATCCAGAACGCGCGCCAGTTCGGTCCGCGCAAGAAATGCACGAGCAGTCCCCAGTTTGCCAGCGTGATCCAGCCGGTGATCAGCGGATCGATTTGTGCGCGTTTCATCTGCCAGATGAACTGGGAGGCGAACAACACGGCGAGCGCTGCCAGCATGCCGGCGCGGTGATTCCACAGCCGCCGTCCCAGGTCATACGTCAGACCGAGCGTGAGCAACGCCGCCAGCAACGACGGCAGCAGGAACGCGATGCGCCACTCGCCGATCGCCTTGAAGGAAGCCGCTTCCATCCACATCAGCATCGGCGGCTTGTCCGAATACAATTCGCGGCCGCGATGCGGAAACAACCAGTCGCCGGATTCCACCATCTGCTTGGCAGCGAGCGTGAAGCGTGGTTCGTCCGAAGGCCACGGGTCGCGCAAGCCGATGCCGGCGGCGAGCAACACGAGCGCGAGCAGCAGGAACAGTATCCAGCCGCGGCGGTTCGCCCATGCGGAGCGTGTTTCAGTCATGCCGGCTTCCCTACGTTGTGCGGCGCGTATGCTAACAGCGCCGCCTTGCATGCGTCTTATGGGCGTTTCATCCCGCCGCCGCTGCGCTCGCAGCATCGCACGGCAGACGCAGCGTGAAGATCGCGCCGCCGCCCGGGCGATTTTCGGCGCGGATGTTGCCGCCGTGTTCCTCGGCGATCTTCTTCGCCACCGCCAGACCGAGCCCGGTGCCACGCGCCTTGCTGGTGGTGTACGGCTCGAACCAACGCTCGTCGAAACCTTCCGGCAGGCCCGGCCCGTTGTCGGCCACGCACAGCTCGACCCATAGACGGCCTTCGTCGCGCACTTCGCGCGTGCCGATCTCGATGTGCGGCTTGCGCGCATCGCCAATTGCTTCGAGCGAATTCTTCAGCAGGTTGTGCAGCAGCTGGCGCAGGCGGCCCGCATCGGCACGCAGCAGCGGATCGGCCGGCGCGAAGCGGCGCGTTAGCTGGATGCGCTGATCGTTCTCGTACAGGTCCAGCACTTCGCCGATCAGCGCATGCAGCGACAGCGGCCGCGCCTGGATCTGCGGCGGACGCGCGTAGTCGCCGAACGCGTTAACCAAGGCTTTCAACGCTTCGACCTGGCTGACGATGGTATGCGTGGCACGATCGAGCAGTTCGGTTTCTTCCTGCGGCAGGCGGCCGATGAAGCGCCGGCGCAGGCGTTCGGCGGCCAGCTGGATCGGGGTCAGCGGGTTCTTCACTTCGTGCGCCAGGCGCCGCGCCACTTCCGACCAGGCCGCGTCGCGCTGCGCGCGGTTGAGCAGGGTCAAATCGTCGAACACGGCGACCACGCCGGCATCCTCGCCGGGTGCATCGAGCTCCGCACCGCGCAACATCAACACGCGACGTTCGTCGCCACGCCCCTTGTCGGACATCTCCAGCACCACTTCACCGCGCCACTCGCGGCGGCCTTCACGCACGTGCATGAGCAAAGGCTCCAGCAGCGGCGCCAGCTGCGGATGCTCCGTCAGCATCAGGCTCAGGTGCTGGCCGCGATAGCGCGCCATCGGCACGTTGAGAATGCTCTCGGCGGCGTGGTTGGCCGTGCGCAGCACGCCACTGCGATCCAGGCCGAGCACGCCGGCCGACAAGCGCTCGAGCACGGCGGTCAGGTAGGCGCGCTGGTTTTCGGTTTCCTGCGCGCTGTGCGTCAGGCGCGTGTTGGACAATTCCAGTTCGCGCTGCATCTGGTTGAACGAA
>Ga0105238_10007093_pt1 | contig 11215 bp, 8 predicted proteins | sample KBSC34metaG_FD_81526 | JGI IMG/M metagenome (GOLD analysis project Ga0105238, IMG submission 81526) | Corn rhizosphere microbial communities from Kellogg Biological Station, Michigan, USA - KBS C3-4 metaG | ecosystem: Host-associated > Plants > Roots > Rhizosphere > Soil | place: Michigan, USA...
CAAATACCGGCATGAAATCCATGCCAACGAGATCGTGTTGCTTGCTTACTATATCGCCGCGATCAATATCGAAGCCGTCTACCACACCATTTCGGGCGGGGACCATGTGCCCTTTGACGGCATCTGTCTCACCGACACGTTCCAGCTTTACGAGCGGGACAAAGATTTGCTGGCAAAGCTGATGCCGGACAACAGCGAGCGGCGGACCCGGCAAAAGGAATTGGATATCCGAGTCATCATCGGAAACCCGCCCTACTCGGTGGGCCAAGGGAGCGCGAATGATAATGCTGCCAATTTGACCTATGCCAAGCTGGATGGGCGTATCAGGGCCACCTATGCTGCCCGATCCGATGCGACTAATAAGAACTCCCTCTATGATAGCTATATCCGGGCAATCCGCTGGGCCAGCGACAGGATAGGTAACAAGGGAGTAGTGGCCTATGTTTCCAATGCGGGGTGGCTGGATGCCAACACCGCCGACGGGTTGCGCCTCTGTTTAGCGGAAGAATTTGCCAGCATTCATGTGTTCCATTTGCGTGGCAATCAACGCACATCAGGCGAGCGTTCCCGGCGCGAAGGCGGCAAGATTTTTGGCTCCGGCAGCCGCACCCCCGTGGCCATAGCGCTGCTGGTAAAAAACCCCGAGGCAGCGCTCCATGGCCAAATTCATTTTCACGATATTGGCGACTATCTGACGCGCGAGGAAAAGCTGGCCATCATTGCCCGCTTAGGCAGCATTGATGGCATCACCAAAGCCAGGGGCTGGCAGACCATCGCTCCCGATGAGCATGGCGACTGGTTAGGTCAGCGCGACAAGGCATTTGACGCGTTTCTGCCCATTGGGGACAAAGACGACAAAGCGAGCGTCGCACTGTTTTCCAATTATTCTAGGGGCTTAGAAACTAATCGTGATGCATGGTGCTACAATGCGAGCCGCGCTGGTGTGGCGACACATATGCGCGCTATGATTGGTTTCTATAACGCGGAGTTAAGCCGATTTGATGCTCTGCATGGCTATGTAGACCGTCGAACACGTGGTGAACTGGTGGAAGGCTTTATCGACACCGACCCCAGCAAAATCAGTTGGAATAGAAGTCTTAAGAACGAGTTTGCGAAGGGTAGAGCTTTTGCCTTCGATGAATCGTGCCTTACGCCAAGCCTCTACCGCCCCTTCAACAAAACTTGGGTTTATTATCACCGACAACTCAACGCCTATGTGAACCAGATGCCGCGCATCTTCCCCACCGCAGAGGCGGTGAATCGGGTGATCTGCGTTTCAGGAGTTGGCGACAAAATCCCATTTAGCACAATGATTACGGAGATGATCCCCAGCCTCCACATGGCAGACATCGATGGTTCGCAATGCTTCCCTCGTTACCTCTACGATAGCGAAGCCGAACCCGCGGGCGATAATTCCCAAGTTGGTCTGTTCACTGCCGCGCTAGCCACGCATGACAGGCGGCGCGATGCTATCACCGATGGAGGGTTGGTCCATTTCCAAGAGGCTTATCCGGGTGAGACGATCACCAAGGATGACCTGTTCTACTACGTCTATGGCTTACTGCATTCCGAGGACTATCGTAGCCGCTTTGCTGACAACCTGTCCAAGCAATTGCCGCGTATCCCTGCGGTCAAGCAGGCAGCAGACTTTTGGGCTTTTGTCGCGGCGGGGCGCGAGCTGGGCGACCTGCATTGTGATTTCGACAACGTCGAGCCGTTCCGCGTCACCATTTCTCAAGGTGCCTTGGCGCTCGCGCATATCCCGGACCCGGTGAAGTTTTATCGGGTGGAAAAGATGAAGTTTGGCGGCAAACGGCCCAACGTTGATAAGAGCACGGTCATCTACAATGCCAACATCACCATGACCGGCATTCCGCTGGAAGCCTATGACTATGTGGTTAACGGCAAGCCTGCGCTCGAATGGGTGATGGAACGCCAATGCGTCAAGACGGACAAGGCTAGCGGGATCGTCAACGATGCCAATCGCTACGCCATCGAGACCATAGGCGATCCGTCCTATCCGCTGCTGTTGTTTAAGCGGGTGATAACGGTAAGTCTTAAGACGATGAAAATTGTCCGCGCCCTTCCGGCACTCGGGGATTTGTCGTGAGTAACGTCAATATCAGACGCCTCGTCGAGAATATCCGCTCGGGGACCAATATCTACACGCCGCTAGTCGAGTTGGTCGTCAACTCGATACAGGCCATCGACGAAAAGCGGTCGGAGAAGGGCTTGGTGGATATTCAGATCAAACGCGACGGTCAGCAGGATTTGATCGAGGGGTTGCCGGGCGTTGATGGCTTCATCGTTACGGACAACGGCATCGGGTTCAACAAGCGAAACCGTGACTCGTTTGATGAACTCTATACCGAGCAAAAGAAGGCAGATGGCGGGAAGGGTTTCGGTCGTTTCACTTGCCTCAAGTATTTTGACCGGATGAATGTCCGCAGCGTCTTCATGGAAGATGGCGAGCATCGCGAACGCACGTTCCGCATGGGGTTGGACAAGGACATCATCGTCGACGAGCGAGTGCGATCCGTCGCAGGGGCCGAAACTGGTACTGTTGTCGAGATTGCGGGGATCAAGTCGGTCAAGTTTCCCGAGAAGGGTATCGACACGATCAGCCGCGTAGTTGTTGAGCGGTTACTTCCCTATTTTGTCGATGCAGACAGGCCTTGCCCGCGCGTCGTGATCCGCGATGAGGGGAGTGTCATACCTCCGGTTTCGCTTAACGATTATCTTGGCAAAGAGTACAGCCAGATCGTTGAGATGCCGGTTGCGGATGGCGCTTTCTCGATGACCGCCAATGGCGAATTGAAGGCGTTTCAAGTTCGCGTTTTCAAATTTTACTCACCGCGCGCGGCCCGCAGCAAGATCAGTCTGGTTGCCCACCGCCGCGAGGTGACGGACGTGGCGCTCCAGACTTATATCCCTGAATTTGCGGATGAATTTTTTGAACCGGCCATTGGAGGTGATGGGGGAAAAGGTCGAAACTTTGTCATCAAAGCCTATGTGTTTGGCGACTATCTCAACGATAACGTCTCACTGGAGCGGGGGGAGTTTCGCTTTCAAACCGAGTCGGACTTGTTGAACGGGATATCGCAGAGCGACATTGAGCGGCGTGCCGCCGAGATTGCTCAGTCGGCAGTTGGGGCCGAGATCGCAGAACGTAAGGAAAGGAAGCAGGCCCGCATCTCAGAGTATGTCGCGACCCAAGCCCCTTGGCACCGCACGCTCAGTAGCGAGGTTGATTTCAGCGCGTTGCCCATGCGCCCCAGCAATCAGGACATCGAGTTACATTTTCAGCGGAAGAAATTTGAGAAAGAGCAGGCGACGCGGGCGCAGGTCGCAGCGATCCTTCAATCTGAGGATGAAGCCGACCTAGACTCAAAGATTTCTGAGGTGATGGAGAGCATCTCCGAAACTAGCAAAAACGACCTGATCCACTATGTTTCTATGCGCAAGTGCGTACTCGATATTTTCTCCAAGGCACTCGAAGCGGATGACAACGGTCGCCATAGATCGGAAGGCGAGGTGCATGACATCATCATGCAGCGGAAGAAGGACTCCGATGAGATCAACTTCGACGCTCACAATCTTTGGATGCTGGACGAGCGGCTGAATTTTTCTGCCTACATTTCATCTGAGAAGCCGATCAACCAAGCGCGCGGTGATCGGACCGACATCACGATTTTCAACAACCGGGTGGCGTTCCGTGGCGAGAACGAGGCCAGCAACCCCATAACGATTTTTGAATTCAAAAAGCCTCAGCGCGACGATTTCGCAAATCCGTCTTCAAAGGATGATCCGGTGCAGCAGATCGTGCGGTATGTGAACAAAATTCGCGACGGAGAATTCAAGACACCCGGCAATCGGGATATTCTGGTGAACACGAACACGCCTTTTTACGGCTATGTCGTTTGCGATTTGACCAAGAAGGTTGCCGGGTGGCTTGAGCGGGAAAAGGATTTTACGCCAATGCCCGATGGGCTTGGGTGGTTTCGGTGGTTTGGCAACATAAACCTCTACATCGAGGTTCTAAGCTGGACTAAGGTTTTGCGTGACGCAGAAATGCGTAACAAGATATTTTTCAACAAGTTGGGCATCAATTAAACGGGAGGATCGTGCGGGGGCCGTCGAAGCCGTGACGGCGGCACCCGCTTAAAGATTGCCTCCTGCCTCCCATCCCTCCATAAAGCTCAACGGAGCCGCCACGCACGGCTCTGGGGATTAGTACCCCCAACCTAGACGGTGGATGCTGACCGCAACAGCGTCACACTTCCTGACCTTATGGTCGGGGAGCCTGTGGCGTATGCAACAGGTTCTCCCGAACTAAAGGCCACAGGGCCAATCTAGGTTGGTGTACTAACTCCCCGATCACCAAGGGATCAGGCGTGAAGAAGACAGCGGGGGCGCACCGCATGTCGCTCGGCCAGGGGAAGCAAAATGCTCGTAAAGGATCGCCACTGGGCTCCTCTCGATGGCCTGCTATGCGAAGTAACTAAATTTACTCCATTGGCGAAGGTCGAAGATGGTCAAGTTATCGCCATGGACCGACCGGCGCCTTATGCCTTTATTGATATAAGTTGCCGTGAAGGAGGTGTTACCCTACCGCCTGATGCCAGCGGAGCCATTTCTCATAAACTCGATTTTTTGCATCTTTGGAGGGCATTTGTTGATCGCGGTATCGGAGAAAATGAGAACATTTTCGTCGTATGGAGCAAAAAGAACCTACGACCTAGCGCAAGAATATTTTCTCCCTTCATGCCACGCATGGCGGTGCTGATATTCAAAGATGATGGGTATCGATTGTTTCGTGATAACACCTATCGTCCCGAATTACGTGGATTGGATCGGGCGAGCGCGAGCTTACCCATTATTCATTGGCGGCCGGATGTATGGCGATGAGATTTGATCAACCTGGTTACGCTCTGAGCCCTGGCCGCGCCTTTCGCTGGTCAGCAGCAATCCCTGGAATACCAATAGCACTCATGATAGTAGTATACCAAAAATCTGATAACTTAAGTCTTTAGTTCATCACCAATTTATCGGTTCCATTATATCAAGAATTTCTTTAAGTGGTAATCATGTATTCTTCTTTATGATAGGATAGTATCCCATAATTGATTTATATATAGCTTTCATCTCGTTCCTGAGCATATCTTCGCTATCACTGCAAACAACAAACGAGTCGTGAACAGGAAGGCATACGATTCCCTTCGCTTTCAGGTGGGTTATGACGTTCAACGCGATGTCAGACTCGAAGCGTTGCAGCTTGATGCCTGCTTGTGAAAAGAAAGCACCAGCAATCAAGGTATGCTTTGCCTCGAGCATCTCAGCCACTTCGATTCGAGAAAAGTACGGCCGGAAAGTCTGCTTGCTCGGCATTCTGATGCGTTCATTCCGTTTCCCCTCACGTCCGTTAATGAGGGCCTGCATCATCCGTTTTACGGGCTCGCGGAAATGGTTCTCTGGTAATCCGTTCGCCTGTTCGCAGGCGACTAAGGGCTCAAGCCAATAAGGATCAACCCGATAATCGATGCCTGCTCGATGATAGAGCATCCGAATAAGGCAACCCGAAAAGTCCAATTCCACGGTTGGTTTTCCATTGATCGTGATCCGCTTCCGCAATGCCTTGGGACAGTTGATCCACCAGCCGCCATAAAGCCGGCCGCCATCGTCGAAGCTGTTGTTGTTAAATTGCCGGTAAAGGCATTTCCTGAGCAATTCGGGCTTGACGTATGGCAGCTTCCCCTTTGATCGCTCCTTGTTCATTCGAGCGGTGAGTTGGGCTGTCTCCTCCACCGACAGGTCTAATCCAATGTCCTGTTCGGCCAAGAAGGCGTTGTAGTCACAAAGCCGATCTGTCCACGCCTGCCTTTCGTCGTTAAGTTCAAAGCCGACCAATTCGGTATCCCGGTTTCCCGCACGAAGGCGGAGAGTCCTGTCTCTGGGCATTTGGTAGATCAGGCTTTGTCCTGTTGCCCCCGCCTCCAACGCCGCGAACAATAACGCAGGAGAGGCGGTGAAGGTGGTTGCCGCAACCCCATGCCTCCCCTTTACCCGCTCGATCAGTCCGGCATCGGCCAGCAGTTTTGTAGTGCGAGCCATTGCCTTGCCATTGAGCCATTTTGGCTTGCCCCTGTAAGCAGATGCGCGAAGCTGGACTGCCACCAGTGCCGGAGCATGAAAACTGGTACATCGGATCGCGTTGGCAATCAGCTTGCGGACAATCGTCTGATGGTTACGCTGGTCCTCGTCGCACCGCTTGTTCTTGCGGGTATCGACCACGGCGATGGTGTCCAGTATGGCCACCGTAAAGGCAGTGCCGAACGGCTCTCTAAAGTCATATCCTTCGTCGAACCATGTGCCTTTCTGGGCGACTGGGAAGGCGCTGGAGCCGTCATGGGCGACATTGGCGGGCGAAAGTACATCGAAATCAATAAACGCCTGTATGGCGTCCACAGGGGCTAGAGAGGCCGACGAAGCTGTCTCCCACCCTAACATATTATGATCGTATTTCATTTCCTGTGACCACCTTAGCCCGCGATGGTCGCAATGAAGGCTTCAACCTCTTGTTTAACGTAGCGGGGGCAGGAGCCGATGTAGCGTGCGTCCAGGTCGAAGATATGGGGTAGGCCGTGCGTCCTCTTATAACGCTGCCCACGGACCCATGAGGGGGAAAGATTGAGGCGTCGGGCAATATCCTTGTCCGTAAAGAATGCTGGTTCGATCAATGTTGTTTTCCTTATCGTTGGGACGAGCGAAAGCACCGGCGCGAAGGTGGGCTTCGTCCGATGCTGCGATTGCTCTGTTGCTGAAAGCGGGAACATACACAGTCCCCACCTTACAAACCTATTGTACAGCGAATCGCCGTAAATGTCAAGAAATTTGTTGCATTACGACAAATTCGCTGCTATCGTTGTCCAGCTTAGCGGTGTAAATTCGTGTAATTTGTGCGCGCTAAAGACTAGACATGGGCTAGACAAGACTAGTCAAGACGGTCTCCTGCCGCTTCATCGTAACCGCCAGAAACGCCAACGTCATCATCCATATCGTCTACGGATTCCTCAGTTTCCTGTGGCTTCTCACCCTTGGCCAATGGCGTGCCAAATATCTTCGCAGCCTCCATATCTCCAAGGTCCACGGCATAGTGTTTAGCGAGCATCGCAGTGCCAGAATGGCCGAGCCGTCCCGCTACCGTCCGGGGATCAACGTTGCGCTGTATGAGGATGGTGGCGTGGGTCCGTCGCAAATCATGCAAGCGAACATCCTGTAAGCCGGTTGCCTTCCATAAGCGCGTCAGGGAGCGTTTGAGCGTCGTTAGCGACACAGGAAACAGGCGGCTATCGCCCGCTATCCGTTCCAATAAGCGAAGGGCGGTGATGATCGATTCCATTTCTGCCGTACATGTTACGAAACGGGGTTTGCCAGTTTTGGTGTTGCCGACCTCGATCACCGTGGCCTCGTCACCGATCTTCCGCACGCGATCCCAAGTCAGATTGAGAATTTCGGCACGCCGCATACCCGAGTTATAGGCCCACACGACATAATGGCGCAGCCATCCCCTGATCTGCTGAGGCGTCCGTTCCTTTTTTTCCTCCTGTTCCTGCTCGATCTTATCAGCGGCTTTAAGGATTTTTTCCCATTCCTCCTCGGTGACAAATCGTTGTCTCGGCTCGATACCCTTGATCCGATCTGCCCTTTCGAATGGGTTGCGCTCCACTATCCCGCTACGCACGGCATCGTTTAGGATGGCGTTGAAGGTCGCTAGCTGCCTCTGAACGGTTGCCGGTTTAAGCTTGGCGCTTTGCTGTCCGATCCAGCGATTCAGGTCTGTCACGGTGATGGCGTTCAGCGCCTTTTTGCCAAAGGCGGGATTGAGGGCTGATTTGATGTGTCCATTCGTAACGCCGTAGCCCTTCAGGGTTGGTTTTTTCCTTTCAAGCCAGTCTGCCGCGTATTTGGCGAACGTCTCCACCTCGATGGCCTCCAGCGGCTCGCCATGATCCGCCAGCTTTTGAAGACGGTCGCGCTCTGTAACTAGCTGCTGCCAATCCCAAGAAGTCCTTTTGCCGAGCTTATGCTCAACTGAGCCGCCAGCCGAAACTGACCGGCCTCGATACATGCCACCGCGCGGCAATCTGATCTTGGCCCATACGGTAGAGCCGGTCGCGCCTTTGAAGATGCCTATGCCATCGCAATAGGCCGGGCGCTTGGTCATGTTGTTTGGAAGCGAAGCCTCAAAAGCTTCGAACTTAGCGAATCGTCCGGGACGGCCGACTGGGCGCTTTGCACCTGTCATCCATTAATCCTTTCTATCGATTTTAATGGAAACCGCACGAGATTCCTGTAGTGGGGAATTCAGTGGGGCTATACCATTATTATACCATAATCTGGCAAAAAGTCCATCCCCACTCTATCCCCACAGGGAACGGATATAAACTCGACTATTGCTCAATAACCTCAGAAACGCGTGGATTAGTGGATTGGCGGAAATCTGGGAACGGCAATAACGCCAAAGAAGACGAGAAACACTAGCCCCTCACCTTGCCAAGGTTGGGGTCGAGGGTTCGAATCCCTTCGCCCGCTCCAGATTTCCATAGGAAAATTAATAAGTTAGATGGTCTGATCGGGCTTCTGAAGCCTGAGCGGGAGCGTCGTGGGTAACTTATGGGTAACAACGGCGAAAAATTCACCTATCCGCTATCTGCCTAAACGGCCCGACCTCACATCATTAAACTTCCGGTGCTATCAGGCGCGGCATGGGGCAGACGCAATCGCATCACCATGTTGCTCGACCGGATTACCCGTACGGCTCTGCGCCACTCTTGCCGCAGTGGGGTGGCTGCTGGGCGCGCGGCCTGTCATTGTTGATCATCGCATGCGCTGGATATTCGACCGTCGTGCACGGCGCCGATTGGAGCATCGACCGCATAGCGCTGCTCATCATCCTGCCTGCCTTGCTCGGCATCACGCTCGCATTCGCGCCCGACCCGCCTTCATTCGTGTCTCGATTGGCGAAACGTCTCACGACCGCAGGCTGCGCTGTCGGCACATTGGCAGGACCATGGCTCGCACCGTTGATATTGGGCGTTCCAATCTTGCTCGCTACGTCGGTCGCTGTCGGTGCGATTGGCGATGCACGGCGTGCCTGAGTTGCTGAGCCCTCACTTGGTATCCCTTGCGAGGGGGGCTCTGCTGATCGGGCCAACGCTGCTGGTCATGATTCTGCTGATGGTCAGCCGATTGACGCCGCGCCAGGCAACGGCTGCCATGGTCGGCGGCCTTTGGCAGCTGCCCGCCTTACTCCTGTTCAACGTTGCCGCGCAGAAGCTTGGATGGTGGCATTTTCAACCTGACCCCGCTTCAGTTCTCGGCCTTCCTGTCGATCTATGGATAGGATGGGCGCTTTGGTGGGGACCCGCAGCGGTATTGTTGTCTGCACGGTTGAACATCATCACGGTAGTCGTTTCCATGATGATGGCGGATGCCATGTCCATGCCTCACATGGCGCCCTTGGTGGTTCTGGGCGACCATTGGTGGATCGGCGAGGTAGCGGGCGTGCTATTCGCGCTACTGCCGGCGCTTGTGGTCGCCCGTTTGACCGAGGCCGACATCAAGCCGGTGCTCAGGACCTGCTTTCATGGCTTGGGCTGGGGCGGTTACATGCTGCTCGTGCTGCCAGCCTGTGTTCTCGCATGGGAAGGGCGGGACTATATTGATGCCCTCCGGTCAGCATCGACAGCGCGATGGGTTATATCACTGGCCATTGGCCTGCCCTGCCTGCTGATTGGGTTGGCAGCGGCGCACGAATTTGCGCTGGTTGGGCGGGGTACGCCGATTCCCTACGATCCGCCAAAACGGGTCGTGACGAGCGGCCCCTATGCATCGATCGCCAATCCGATGCAGTTGACCTCGGCTATCGTAATGATGGCGATCGCGATCCTCACGGCCTCAAACGGCGCTTGGCTAATCCCGCTGACGTTCCTCATCTTCGATGGGATATTCGCCACGTGGTACAATCGCGCCCACATTGCGATGGCGATGCCGGACGATTGGGGCAAGTACAGTTCGGCGGTCAGAAATTGGGTGCCCCGGCGACGGCCATACATTGCGCGAACGGCCACGCTGCAGTTTCCAGACGCGGGCCGTGATTCTCGCATCCTTGCATGGCTGATGCGCCACATGGAGGACGGGTTGACGATTGAAGTGATGCCCGTTGCTCCAAGCTTGAAACGTCAGCGGTTAATCTATTCGAGCAGTGACCCTGATCTGGATGCTGCCGGCATAGCGGCCCTTGGACGTGCGCTTGAACATCTCGGAGGGTTCAGTGCGCTGCTAGGCTGGACGCTGCGATTGCCCGGAGTATGGCACCTCATGGAACTTGTGACATTTGCAATCCCGCTTCGCCGCCTCGGTACGCGGCTCAAGATGGGCCTTCAAAGCAGTCGTTGACGCTGCTCCTCGGTCAGCAGCGTGCAATATTCCGTTTTTCCAAACCAGCGATAGCGATTGCGGGCAATCAGGGCATAGACCGCATCCCGCAGGCGTTCGGGGAAGATGGCCGCCGCGCGGAATAGCCGCCACTTTCCGCCAAGGACGCTAGCCAGCCCTTAGATATCCGCCGGACGCAGTGTCGGCCTGCCCCTCGCTGATCAGCAGGTAGCTTTCATCCATCACGATCCCGTAATGGCGATAAAGCGCCTCGCCGATCGGAGATTGCGCAGACACGAAGTTGACCCGCGCCTTATGATCATTGCGCATGATCCAGCTGACGCCGCCGGAGCACAGCATGCACACGCCATCGAACACGAACAGTGTCTTGCTGTCGTCAAAGGCCGGGACGCCGGGATCGTTGCGATAGCTATACGGCTGGGTGCTGACCCTAGGCATCGACCGGATCGCTCACCACCGCGATATCCAGTCCCTGAAGCGCCGCTAGGTACTCATCAAGGCTGATCAGATCGACACAGGGCATGGCGCCACGCACCTGCAACGCATCGCGGGCGAGCTTACGGGCGAGCAGGATGGCCGGCATGCAAGGTATATAGGGGCCGTGGCCGGATCGCGCGATCAGGTAAAAGCGGGCCTGGCGGGAACGGCCATCGGTTCCCAGCCCGGCAAGATACATGTGAAAGCCGCTTCGGCTCGATCCAAGGCGATCGAACAGGAAGGCGAGGCGCAGCAGCATCTCGCTGTGGTCCGAGAGCGA
>Ga0105238_10007096_pt1 | contig 11213 bp, 7 predicted proteins | sample KBSC34metaG_FD_81526 | JGI IMG/M metagenome (GOLD analysis project Ga0105238, IMG submission 81526) | Corn rhizosphere microbial communities from Kellogg Biological Station, Michigan, USA - KBS C3-4 metaG | ecosystem: Host-associated > Plants > Roots > Rhizosphere > Soil | place: Michigan, USA...
CGTGCCGAGAAGCCGGCGCTGATCTATTGCGATCTCGGCGCCTATGGCCGCACCGGCCCGTTGCGCGAGCGGCCCGGCTACGACCCGCTGATGCAGGCGCATGGCGGCATCATGAGCGTGACCGGCGTCGACGGCGGTGAGCCGGTGCGGGTCGGCGTGTCGATCGTCGACCAGGGCGCCGGGATGTGGGCCGCGATGGGCATCCTGGCGGCGCTGAACCGGCGCCACACGACGGGCGAGGGCTGCCACGTCTCGACTTCATTGTTCGAGACCGCGATCGGCTGGATGGCGCCGCATATCGGCGGCTTCCTTTCGGGCGGTGCGATGCGCCGGCCGCTCGGCTCGGGCGTGACCGAGATCGTGCCGCATCAGGCGTTTGCGACCGCGGACGGCTACATCATGGTGGCGGCGGGCAACGACAACCTGTTCCGCGCGCTCGCGGGCGCGCTCGAACGACCTGACCTCGCGGCCGAAGAGCGCTTCGCGACCAATTCGAAGCGGGTCGAGAACCGGCGCGTGCTCGTGCCGATGCTGGAGGACACTTTCCGCAAGCAGGAGAGCGCGATCTGGCAGGCGCTCCTCGACGCCGCCGGCGTGCCGGTCGCGCCGATCGAGAACGTCGCGCAGGTGATTGCGTCGGCGCAAACCGAGGCGCTCGGCATCCTCCAGAAGGATCCCGCGCTCGGCATGACCTTGGTCGGCCTGCCGCTCGAGTTCGACGGCAAGCGCCCGCCGGTGCGGCACTCGGCGCCGAAGCTCGGCGAGCACAACGCGATGCTTGCGCAGCGCGCCAAGCAAACGGGCTGAACGCTAGCGCGGCGTGCCGCCGACGCCCGCCTCGCCGAGGGAGCGGGGCATGGATCGGTCGATTTCGCGACGCCGGGCGAGCGGGATCAGGATCAAGCCGGAGGCGACCTTCAAGGCGCTCGGCGCCGACAGCCTCGATTGCGTCGAGCTGACCATGGCGGCCGAGGAGGAGTTCAATATCGCGATCGACGACAAGGTCGCGGTGAAGATCGAGACCATCGGGCGATGATCCGCCACATCGAGGCGACCCCGCCGCAGCCGTCGAGGCCTGCGCCGAAAAAGAAATAGCGCCGGAGTTGAAGGCATGCGGCCGGGCGGCTCCTTGCCGTCCCCTGAATGCGTGGTTAAGCTTTTTCGACGCTAGGAAGTCCGCGGCCGGCTCGCCGGAACGGCCGCGGATGCTCCAGTTCACATGCAATCGGGGGAATCCATGCATAAAGTGTGGTCGATGATCCGCGGCTTCCGTCGGGCTCAACTCGCTCTCGCGGCAATTGCCGCAACCTTGATGATCGGGGCGGCGCAGGCCGCCGATCCGATCAAGATCGGCCATGTCGCGGCGCTGTCCGGCGGTTCGGCACAATCCGGCGAGGCGATTACGCGCGGCCTCACCATTGCGATCGACGAGATCAACGCCAAGGGCGGGCTGCTCGGCGGGCGCAAGCTCGAGCTGGTGCAGCGCGACGACGAATCGGCCCCGCCGAAGGGCCTCACGGCGGCACGCGAGCTGATCTCGCGCGAGAAGGTTGCGGTCATCTTCGGCGGCATCGACTCGCCGGTCGGACTCGCGATGGCGCCGATCCTCAACAAGGAGAAGGTGCCGCACATGGCGGTGTGGGCGGCCGGCACCGGCATCACCCGCAACGGCGCCAACCCGAACTACATCTTCCGCGTCTCCGCGGTCGACGTGCTGGTCGACGTCAAGCTGCTCGACTATGCGGCGAAGACCTACGGCGCCAAGAAGGTCGGCCTGATCCTCGTGAACAATCCATGGGGCGAATCGAACGAGAAGGGCCTTGCCGAGGCCGTCAAGTCGCGCACCGGGATGGAGATCGTCGGCGCGGAGAAATTCGAAAACAACGACGTCGACATGGTGCCGCAGCTCACAAGGCTGAAGGACAAGGGCGCCGACGTGCTCATCCTGGTCGGCAATGCGGCGCCGGGCGCGCAGGTCATGAAAGCGCGCGAGCGGCTCAGCTGGAAGGTGCCGGTCGTCTCGCACTGGGGCATTTCGGGCGGCCGCTTCACCGAGCTGACCGGACCGACCGCCGGCGATGCGCACTTCGTGCAGACGTACAGCTTCTTCGGCAAGCAGAGCCCGGTCGGCGAGAAGGTGCTCGCCGCGCTCAAGGCGAAGTATCCGGCGATCAAGGGTCCGGGCGATGTCTTCGCGCCGGTCGGCACCGCGAATGCCTATGATGCGATGCATCTCGTCGCGCTCGCGATTACGCAGGCCGGCTCGACCGACGGCGATGCGATCCGCCAGGCACTGGAGGACTTGAAGGCGCCGTATCAGGGGCTGATCAAGACCTACAACAAGCCGTTCAGCACCGCGAACCACGACGCGCTCGGGCCGGACGATTACGTGATGGTGCACTACGAGGGCGAGAACGTCGTTCCGACGAATTGATCGGGTCGGATCGTTTGGCCGCGTGCGCGGTGGTCATTGTTGTACCCTCTCCCCCATCAGGGCGTTTACGCCCGTCTTCGACGCGCTATGGGGGGAGAGGGCAGCTCAGTGGCGCAACGAGGAAGAACGGGTGAGGGGACTTGCTGCGCTTCCCCCTCACTCAACCGAGCTCGTCGACCTTTCGGCGATGCCCTCTTCCCCGCAGGGGAGAGGGCGCCAATACGCCCTCCGAGTCTCCTGACGCAGTCGACCTAAGTCGACCTGGCAGTACTGCATGCTCGCTTACGCGGCTCTCATCACCGGCATCGGGCTCGGCAGCATGTATGGGCTGCTCGCGCTCGGCTTTCACGTCACCTACGCGGTCTCCAGCACGGTGAACTTCGCGCAGGGCAGCGCCATGATGCTCGGCGCTGTCCTGTGCTTCGCATTCTATGTCACCCTCGGCTGGCCGCTCGCGCTCGCGATCCCGGTCGCGCTCGCGTTGTGCGCGATCTGGGGCGTGCTCGTTGAGGTCGTCGCGGTGCGGCCGTTCGTGCGGCGCAACTCCGAGTCCTGGCTGATGTCGACGGTCGCGCTCGGCATCGTGCTCGAGAACGTGGTGCTCTTTACCTTTGGCAAGGAGCCGCGCGGCATGCCGGCCGGAACGCTCACCACGACCTATGTGCCGGTCGGCGGCGTGAAGGTGCAGCTGCTGCAGCTGCTCATTCCGGTGGTCGGGCTCGCGCTCGCCTTCGCGATCCACCAGTTCTTCCAGCGCACGCGCCACGGCAAGGCGTTGCTCGCGGTGGTGCAGAACCGCGACGCGGCGCGGCTGATGGGTATCCGCGTCGAAAGCGTGGTGACCGCTTCGTTCGCGCTCTCCGGCTTCCTCGCCGGCGTCGCCGGCATTCTGGTGGCGCCGCTGTTCACGATCTCGTCGACCATGGGAACGCTGTTCGGCATCAAGGCCTTCGCGGTCGCGATCCTCGGCGGCATCAGCAGCGCCTGGGGCGTGGTCGTCGCCGGGCTGATCTACGGCATCGTGGAAGCGCTGATCACCTCGCTGCTCGGCTCGACCTATACTCAGATCGGCAGCTTCGCGCTGGTGATCGTCGCGCTGGTGGTGCGGCCGAGCGGACTGTTCGGCCGTGCCGAGGCGCGCAAGGTATGAGCGCGCGATCGCTCATCACGGCGGCGGTCGCAATCGCGCTCGCGCTTGCCGTCATCGCGCGCGCCGACAACTACTTGCTGTTCGTGCTCTCGCTGGTCGGGCTCACCACCATCGTCGGCGTCGGCCTCAACGTGCTGGTCGGACTCACAGGACAGATGTCGTTCGGCCATGTCGGCTTCTACGCGATCGGCGCCTACACGGTCGGCGTCCTCACCACCAGGACCGCGCTCGGGTTCTGGATCGCGCTCCCGCTTGCCGCGATCATCGCTTGCGCGGCGGGTGCGCTGCTGGCGATCCCGGCGCTGCGCGTGCGCGGACCCTATCTCGCCATGGTGACGATCGCGTTCGGTTTCGTGATCGAGCAGGGATCGGTCGAATGGTCGGCACTGACCGGCGGATGGAACGGGCTGGCTGGCATTCCGTCGCCGAGCCTTGCCGGCACCGAGCTCTCCGAGCGCGGCGCCGCCTGCCTGATACTTTGTTTTACGGCGGTGGCGATCCTGCTCTATGCGTTGCTGAACGCAAGCCCGTGGGGCCGCGCGATGCGCGCGCTGCGCGATTCCGAGACCGCCGGCCGTTCGATCGGGCTCGATCCGATCCTGATCCGCACGACCGCCTTCGCGCTCTCCGCTGCGGCGGCCGGGTTCGCCGGCGGCGTATTCGCGTCGATCAGCAATTTCATCAGCCCGGAGTCGTTCCCGTTCTTCCAGTCGATCCTGTTCGTGCTGGTGGTGATGGTCGGCGGCTCCGAGCGCGTCGCCGGCCCGATCGTGGGCGCGTTGATCGTCGTGATGGTCCCTGAGGCACTGTCGTTCCTCGCGCAGTATCGTCTCCTCTTCGTCGGCTTGCTGCTGCTCATCGTGCTGCTGATCGCGCCGGTCGGGTTCGTCGGCCTGGTCGGCCGGCTGTTCGCCCGCAGGACCGGAGATCGCTCCGCGCAGGCAACGCGCGATGTCACGGCGTTCCTCACCCGCAACGACCCGTCGGCACTGTCGGTCGATGGCCTCGCGGTCCATTTTGGCGGTGTGCGCGCCGTCAACGATCTGAGCTTCACTGCCGCGCCCGGCGCCATTACCAGCGTGATCGGGCCGAACGGCGCCGGCAAGAGCACCGCGCTCAATCTCATCGGCGGCTTCTACCGCGCCGACCGCGGCAGCGTCCGTCTTGGTGAGGCGGACATCAGCGGCCTCTCCTCGAGCCGCATCGCGCAGGCGGGCGTCGCGCGCACCTATCAGACCACGCAGCTGTTCGCCAACATGACGGTGCTCGACAACGTCCTGGTGGCGCTCGGGCGCGGACGGCTCGGCTTTGCCTCCATGTTCCGGCCGGATCGTAACCAGGAGCGGCGCGCGCTTGCCGAGAGCCTGCTCGCGTTCGTTGGCTATCGCGGCGCGCTGTACCAGCTTGCGGGTGCGCTCGCGCATGTCGACAAGCGCCTGGTCGAGATCGCGCGCTCTCTCGCCCTGCAGCCCGCCGTGCTACTGCTCGACGAGCCGGCCGCGGGGCTCGATGAAGCGGACACCGCGCGCGTCGGAGCGCTGCTCGGCACGCTCGCGCGCTGCGGCCTCATCGTCATTTTGGTCGAGCATGACATGCAGCTCGTGATGGGCGTGTCGAACCATGTCGTGGTGCTCGATGCCGGCGCCAAGATCGCCGAAGGCGCACCGGCCGTGGTCGCGACCGACCCGGCCGTGCTGAAGGCCTATCTCGGCGAGGGCGCCGCGGCGGATCGCGCGCGCAAGACCGCCGCGCCGGACCGCAAGGAGGAGCTGCTGCTGACGCGCGCGCTGCGCGCCGGCTACGGCGCCGTGAAGGTGCTGCGCGACATCGTGATCTCGGTCGGGCAGGGCGAGCTGGTTGCGGTGCTCGGACCGAACGGCGCCGGCAAGTCGACCTTGATGCGGGCGTTGAGCGGACTGACCCGGCCGATCGAGGGTGATGTTCGCCTGGTCGGCGAGGCGATCGAGAAGCTCGACGCGAGCCGTATCGCCGCCAAGGGGCTGGTGCTGGTGCCGGAGGGGCGGCAGGTGTTTCCGGAGCTGAGCGTGCTCGACAACCTTCGGCTCGGTGCGTATGCGCGGCCGGACGCGCAAGTCACGGAGCGGATCGAAGCGATGCTCGCACGCTTTCCGCGCCTGCGCGAACGCGCCAGCCAGCGCGCCGGTCTCCTCTCCGGCGGCGAGCAGCAGATGCTCGCGATCGCGCGCGGCCTGATGGCGCGTCCGCGCGTGCTGATGCTCGACGAACCTTCGCTTGGCCTGGCGCCGAAGCTGGTCGAGGACCTGTTCGACCTGATGGCGCAGCTGCGCGACGAGGGCGTGACGATCCTGCTGGTCGACCAGGCCGCCGTGATGGCGCTGTCGGTCGCGGACCGCGCCTATGTGCTGCAGTCCGGCAGCATCGTGCATGCGGGTTCCGCTGCCGCACTGCGCGCCGATCCGGCGCTGGCCAAGGCATATCTCGGCGAACACGGCGGCACGATCTCAACCGAAGGGACGGCGTGATGGATTTCATTCCGCGCAACGCACGACCGATCGCCGCGAGCCTGAGCTCGCCGACATTGGCGTCGGGAACGGAAGGATCGCGGTGGTGCCGCCGCTTGGGTTGAATTTCGCGCTCTCTTACTTGCAAGTGCGCGGAACGTTCGCAGCGTAGCTTGCGGTGGGGTTGTTCGTGTCTGCAAAGTTGCCCTGCGGCGAGTACCGGCACACCCAGAAGCTCTCGCCAGAGCATTGAGCAACGACGCACCCGAGATGGGTCGAGCTTCGCCAAACGAGTTGCGTGAAATGAGATGTCGGCTGCGTGAAGCCTGGCGTAGCGAAATTGTATTTGACGATCTCGCTGTACCACATGTCGACCGACTTCTTTCCGGTCAAAGCGGTGCCCCAGGCAAGGTTCTCGCCCTGGCCGGCCACGCCCGAATGCAGGAAGTTGCCGTTGGAGTCCCTGGCACAGCCCTTGGCCCAGACCCGGGCACTGTCGGCCAGCGCCGTTGACCATTTCAGGGGCGGTACGCAGTGCAGCGCCCGATAGGCGTTGTGATATTTCAGAATCGGGTGGCTGGAACCGCCGCCACGATCACCAGGATCCGTTTGCGCCATGGCCTCACCGGCGAAGCCCAGTATCAGAAAGAAAAGCAGAGCCGCCACCGAATGTCCGGCATGACGCGAAAGCATGTCGTTGTCCCCCTCGAGCCCGTCATCGATATTCTTGTGCAGAATATGACCCTCGTCCAGTCGGGCGGGTCGTCGCGAAAAAGCCTTTCATCTCTTGGAAAAGGCAACACCAACAGACCCGGCGAGGAGCGGCGCCGCGAGCTTAATTCATGTGCGCTACGCCAGCGCCCGCCGCGCGAGCGCGATCAGCGCCCGGTCGCTGCCGCGCGCGCCGATCAGCGAGAGGCCGAGCGGCAGGCCGTCGAGCGTGGCCATGGGCAAGCTGATTTGCGGCAGTCCGCACAAGCCCGCAATGCAGAGAATCCGCTGTGCCTGGTTGCGATATTCCACCTCGACCTTGTCGGCCGGCGTACCGCGCAACGGTGCGACGCGCGGCGAGGTCGGCAGGCAGATCACGCCGTCGTTCCCGAGCAGCGCGTCGACATGCTGCCGGATCGCGCGGCGGCGCGCATTGGCGGCATCGACCTGGGCAGGCGTGATGGTCGCCGCGTAGGCGAAGCGTTCCTTCGTGCCGGGGCCGAGCTTCGGCTGCGTCGCACTGACCCAGCCGCCGAGCGTCGCCCAGATCTCGGCCGCCTGCAGCGTGCGGAACACCTCGAACCATTCGGCGAGGCCTTCCGGGCTGACGCGCTGATGCGCAGGCTTCCCGAGCACCATTTCAACGCGTGTGGCGGCCGGTTGCAGCGCCGCCGCAACCGGTGCCTCGACCTCGGCCCACGCGTCATCCGTGATGATCAGGCGCGCCGGCGGCGCCGCTGTGTCTGCGCCGAGCAGGACATCACCGACGCGGGCGAACAGGTCGATATCGCGCGCGAGCCAGCCGACGACATCGAAGCTCGGGCCGAACGGCAGCACGCCTTTATCGGAGACGCGGCCGTGCGTCGGGCGCAAGCCAATGATGCCGCAATAGCTCGCCGGAATGCGCACCGAGCCGCCGCAATCCGTGCCGAGCGCGAAGTCGACGAGCCCGCCCGCGACGGCGGCGGCGGAGCCGTTGGAGGAGCCGCCCGGAACGCGGCCCGGCGCGTTGACGTTCACCGGCGTGCCGAAGTGCACGTTCTCGCCGGTCAGGCTGTAGCAGAGCTCGTCGCAATGGGTCTTGCCGACCATGTCGGCGCCGGCGGAGAGGAGCCGCGTCACGGCGTCCGCGGTTTCGGTCGCAGGCGCATGCGTGCGCAGCCAGTCGGGCTGGCCGAAGCCGGTGCGCGCCCCCGCGATGTTGAACGCATCCTTGGCGGCGAAGCTCAAGCCCGCAAGCGGCCCCGCGGATGCGCCTTTCACCGCGATGTGGTTCTCGCGGCAAAAGGCGCCGAGCGGATCATTCGGAATGCTGATGCTCATGCGGTTGAGGCGTGCAGCGCTTCCCACACGCGCCGCGGCGTGGCCGGCATGTCGACGTGGCGCACGCCCTTGTCGTGCAGCGCGTCGACGATTGCGTTGATCAGCGCCGGCGGCGCGCCGACCGCGCCGGCTTCGCCCGCGCCCTTGATGCCGAGCGGATTGGCCAGGCACCGCGTGTTGCGCGTCGTGAACGAGAAGTTCGGCAGGTTGTCGGCACGCGGCATCGCGTAGTCCATGAAGGTGCCGGTGAGGAGTTGGCCGGAATCGTCGTCGTAGACGGTCTCCTCGAGCAGCGCCTGCCCAATGCCCTGCACCAGGCCGCCATGCACCTGACCCTCGAGCAGCAGCGGATTGATCACCGCGCCGAAGTCGTCGACCACCGTGTAGCGCAGGATCGTGGTGACGCCGGAGTCAGGATCGATCTCGATCTCGGCGATGTGGCAGCCGCTGGGGAAGGTCGCGCCGGCCGGGTTCTGCACCTGCGTCGTATCGAGTCCCGGCGTCATGCCGGACGGCAGCTTCGCCGGATCCTTCGCGGCCTCGGCGACCGCGAACAGGTCGACCATGCGGTCGGTGCCGACGATGCGGAAGTTGCCGTCGCCGTACTCGATGTCGGCGGCGGACGCTTCCAGCAGGTTGGCGGCGATCTGCCTGCCCTTGTCGATGATCTTGAGCGAGGCCTCGTGCAGGGCCGAGCCGCCCACGGGCAGCGCACGCGATCCACCGGTCAATCCGCGTGGGCTGCGATCCGAATCGCCGTAGACCACATCAATGCGGTCGGCATCGATGCCGAGCCGGTCGGAAACGACCTGCTTGTACGATGTGACCAGCCCGGTGCCGTATTCCTGGTTGCCCATCACGAGATCGACGCGCTCACCCTTGAACTCGATCGACGCGGTCTCGGGAAATCCGCCGCCGCAGCGCTCGGTGTAGGTCGCCATGCCGATGCCGCGCAGCTTGCCGCGTTTCGCGCTCTCGCGGCGGCGCGCCTTGAAGCCCTTCCAGTCGGCATTCTCCATGGCGAGATCCATCTGCTTCTCGAACTCGCCGCTATCGAACGTCAGCTTGGTCGGCGACGTATAGGGGATGGCCTTGGGCGGAATGAGATTGATGCGGCGGATCTTGTCCGGCGTGATGGCGAGCTCGCGCGCCGCCGCATCGACCAGCCGTTCGATCAGGTACGAGGCCTCGGGCCGGCCGGCGCCGCGGTAGGCGCACACCGGCACCGTGTTGGTGACGACGCCTTTCACATTGATGCCGAGTGCAGGCGTCGTGTAGAGGCCGGAGATCAGGTCGGTCGAGCGCGTCGGAATGAACGGGCCCATCGGCGAAAGATATGCACCGACATTGGCGATGAGCTCGACGCGGATGCCGAGGAACTTGCCCTTGGCGTCGAGCGCGAGCTCGGCCTTGGTGTAGTGGTCGCGGCCCTGGTTGTCCGAAAGGAATCCCTCCGAACGATCCGACTGCCAGCGCACCGGACGCTTCAGCTTGCCGGCGGCCCACACCACCAGCGCCTGCTCGGGATAGACGAAAGCCTTCATGCCGAAGCCGCCGCCGACATTGGGCGGCGTCACCACGCGCAGCTTCTCCTTCGGCACCTTCAGCACGGCTTCGGCGAGCGGATCGCGCACGAAGTGCGAGCCTTGCGTCGCGGTGTAGAGCACCGGCCGGCCGGAGGCGGCGTCGTAGTCGCCGATGGCGTTGCGCGGCTCCATCGAGTTCGCGACCACGCGGTTGTTGATGATCTCGAGCCTGGTGACATGGGCGGCCTTGGCGAAAGCCGCGTCGACCGCGGCGAAATCCGAGGTGTCGTTGTCCCAGTCGAATACCAGATTGCCCGGGATGCCGTCGAACAGCTGCGGCGCGCCTTTCTGCAGCGCGGCGCGCGCGTCGGTCACGCTCGGAAGCTGCTCGTAGTCGATCTGGATTGCCTCGGCGGCATCCTGCGCCTGCGCGAGCGTCTCGGCGACCACCAGCGCGACCGGCTGGCCGACATGGCGCACTTTGCCGGTCGCGAGCGCCGGACGCGGCGTGTCGCGGCGCGGCGAGCCGTCGCGGTTGTTCAGCGGCGCGTGGCACGGAACATCGCCGAGCCCGTCGGCCTTCACGTCCTCGCCGGTCAGCACCAGCAGCACGCCCGGCATGGTGCGCGCGGCCGTCGTATCAATCTTCTTGATATTGGCGTGCGCGACCTGCGCGCGCAGCACGTAGGCCTGCGTCATCCTGTCGAGCTTGATATCGTCGGTATAGCGGCCGTTTCCCGTAATGAGGGTCTGGTCTTCGAAACGCCGAACGGGCTGGCCTACGCCGAATTTCATGATCGCTCCTGATCCAAACAACGTCGCGCGCCGCGACATCTCGCGGCGTGCTGTTCCGGAAAGATGGGGTCTGCCGGATATGGGTCAATCTTAGCGGCTCGGCATTTGTGACGCCACGCACCTGGGCGCCGTCAGCAAGCCGTGCATGCCGGCTATGATCTGGTCGCGGCGCAACGCGTGCTCAATGATCACCCGGCACGCCCTGCAAAAATATTGGTCAGGGCGGACCCCATCGCCTCGATCGGCCGGCCGAGGCGCTGGGTTGTCTCGGTTGATATCAATGCCGCCGTGATGGCGAACGGCGCGCCCTTCGGCCTGACAATGATCAGGTCGCGTTCGCCCGGCTTCTGCGCCATCCAGGAGCGCGCGACGGTTTCCGGCACGAGGCCGATGCCGAGCCCGGCAAGGACAAGCTCCCGCTGCAGGCTTGCGCCCTGAACCTCGGCGACGACGCGGATCGGCCGCCGCATCGAGGCCGCGAGTGTCACCAACAGGGCGCGATAACCGCATCCGTCCGGATTGAGCACCCACGGCCGATCGAACAGGCCCACGAAAGCGGTCCGCCGGCTGACGCCGAGCGCGCGCGGCGCGACGGCGACAAGCGCGTCGCGCGCGACCGGCGTGGCTGTCGCATTTGCGGGCCACGGGGCACCTGTCCTGCCGAGGACCAGCGCCGCATCGAGGTTTCCGTCGAGGACGTCGGAGAGCAGGCGCTGCGTCCATCCGGCCGAAAGGCGAACGGTCACTTTGGGGTAGGCGCGTGTCAGCTGCACGGTCGCACGCGCGATCGC
>Ga0105238_10007097_pt1 | contig 11212 bp, 6 predicted proteins | sample KBSC34metaG_FD_81526 | JGI IMG/M metagenome (GOLD analysis project Ga0105238, IMG submission 81526) | Corn rhizosphere microbial communities from Kellogg Biological Station, Michigan, USA - KBS C3-4 metaG | ecosystem: Host-associated > Plants > Roots > Rhizosphere > Soil | place: Michigan, USA...
AGCACGATCGCGTTGCCGAGCAGCACCGTGCCGACCGCCTGCCACGGCGACATGCCCTGGTCGATCAGGCTGGCGGCCAGCGTGTACGACGGAATGCACATCACCATGCCGACCCACAGCGCGGCGAAGTGATACCAGGTCCAGGTGCGCTGCGCGGGCGTGGTCGGCGCGAGATCCGCGTTGTACAACGCGCCGTGTTCGATGACTGGTTCGGTGCTCATGCGCTGGCGTTCCCAGGGGTCTTCAAGCAGATGGTGACGCGCCGCGCAGCTTCATTTCAAGCAGGCTGCGTGATCTTGCGCAATGGATTGTTCGGATGCGTGGTCCAGTCGGCATGTCCGCCAGCATCGACGCGATGCATCGTGATGCATTCGTCAACCGGGCAGACGTGCATGCACAGGTTGCAGCCGACGCATTCGGCATCGATCACCTCGAAATGCCGCTTACCGTCCTTTTCCTGCATGATTGCCTGGTGCGCGGTGTCCTCGCAGGCGATATGGCACAGGCCGCACTTGATGCACTTGTCCTGGTCGATGCGCGCCTTGATGTCGTACTTCAGATTGAGGAACTGCCAGTCGGTGACGTTGCCGACCGCGCGGCCGCGGAAATCCTCGATCGATCGATAGCTTTTTGCGTCCATCCAGTTGCTCAAGCCAACGATCATGTCGTCGACGATGCGGAACCCGAAGTGCATCGCCGCCGTGCACACCTGCACCGTGCCGGCGCCGAGCGCGATGAACTCGGCCGCGTCGCGCCAGGTGCCGATGCCGCCGATCGCGGAAATCGGCTTGCCATGCGTGGCCGGATCGCGCGCGATCTCCGCGACCATGGCCAGCGCGATCGGCCGCACCGCCGGGCCGCAGTAACCGCCGTGCGTGCCCTTGCCGTCGACGGTCGGCGTCGGCGCCATCAGATCGAGGTCGATCGAGGTGATCGAGTTGATCGTGTTGATCAGCGACACCGCGTCGGCGCCGCCTTCGAATGCGGCGCGCGCCGGCTTGCGCACATCGGTGATGTTCGGCGTCAGCTTGACGATGCACGGCAGCCGCGAATGCTGCTTCACCCACGCCGCGACCTGGCCCACGTATTCCGGCACCTGCCCCACTGCCGCACCCATGCCGCGCTCGGACATGCCGTGCGGGCAACCGAAATTCAGCTCGACCGCGTCGGCGCCGGTGTCCTCGACCTGCGGAAGTATACTTTTCCACGAAGCTTCGTCGCACGGCACCATCAGGGATACAACCATCGCACGGTCGGGCCAATCGCGCTTGATCTGCCGGATTTCATCCAGGTTCACTTGCAGCGGGCGATCGGTGATCAGCTCGATGTTGTTGAGGCCGGCAATGCGCTGGCCGTTCCACTGCACCGCGCCGTAGCGCGAGCTGACGTTGACGACGTGCGGATCCAGGCCGAGCGTCTTCCAGACCACGCCGCCCCAGCCGGCCTCGAACGCGCGGTTGACGTTGTAGGCCTTGTCGGTCGGCGGCGCCGAAGCGAGCCAGAACGGGTTTGGCGAACGCACGCCGATGAAGTTGGTGGATAAGTCAGCCATGGTCGTTACCTGAATTCGCCTTGCCAGTAATCTTGGCGTCATTCCCGCGCAAGCGGGAATCCATCTTGATCTTTGGTACGGTGTGCACCGTCAAGATGGATCCCCGCTTGCGCGCGGGGATGACGACACCCTTATGTCGTTTCCGTCAGCGCTTGCTTGTCAGCACTCTTTTTTCGCAACGCCTGACCGATACTGTGCGCGGCGCGTTTGCCGTCCTCGACGGCCTGCACGGTCAGGTCGACCGCAGAACCCACGCAATCGCCGCCGGCCCACACGCCGGGCAGCGATGTCGCAAATTCTGCATTTACCACAATGCGGCCTTTTTCAATTTTTGGCGACTCGGCCGGCGCGGCCAGGGTCTGTCCAACCGCCTTCAAGACTAGGTCGGCTGGCAGCGCGAGCGTTTCGCCGGTACCGGCCAGGCGATTTTGCGCGTCGATCCGCGTGTATTCGAATTCGACCGCGCTGACGCTGCCGTTCGTGCCGAGCATGCGCCGCGGCTGCACCCACTCGACGAGCGTCACGCCTTGCGTCTGCGCGAATTCGCGCTCGGCAAATGTCGCACTCATCGAAGCGGCGCCGCGGCGGTAGGCCAGCGTGACGCTTTCCGCGCCGAGCTTGCGGCTTTGCACCGCCGCGTCGATGGCGGTGTTGCCGCCGCCGATCACGACCACGCGGCGGCCGACCGGCAGCTTGGCGAGGTCCGCGCTTTGGCGCAGCTCGGCGATGAAATCCACGGCGTTGCGCACGCCGGCGAGTTGTTCGCCTTCGATGCCGAGCGCATTGACGCCGGCCAGGCCGATCGCCAGGAACACCGCCGCGAAGTCGCGGCGCAGATCGTCCAGCGACAGATTGGCGCCGAGCTTGTGCGCGTGACGCAGCTCGATGCCGCCGATCGACAGCAGCCATTCGATCTCGCGCGCGGCGAACTGCAGCATCTTGTATTGCGCGATGCCGTACTCGTTCAAGCCACCCGCCTTGGCGTTCGCATCGAAAACCACGACCCGGTGTCCGGCGCGTGCCAGCGCGTGCGCGCAGGCCAAGCCCGCGGGTCCGGCGCCGACGACGGCGATACGCAAGCCACTGTCCGGGCCGCGCTCGAAAAGTTTTGCATCGTCCCTGAATACCCAGTCCGTTGCGTAGCGTTGCAGCGCACCGATCTGCACTGGCGCATCTTCCGGGCGATTGCGCACGCAACTGCCCTCGCAGAGGATTTCGGTCGGACAGACGCGCGAGCAGGTGCCGCCGAAAATATTCGCGCCGAGGATGTCCTGCGCCGCGCCACGCAGATTGTCGGTGGTGATGCGGCGGATGAAGCTCGGGATGTCGATCGAAGTCGGACACGCCTTGATGCACGGCGCGTCATAGCAGTAAAAGCAGCGCTGCGCCGCGATCAGCGCGGCCTGCCGGTCCAGCGGCGGCGAGATGTCGTCGAAATTTTCCGCCAGTTGCGCGGCCGGCAAGCGGCCGGCGGCGATGTCCCCTAGTTCTTGACGCGGCATTCAGGCTCCCGGCTCCAATGAAATAACTCGGTCGCGCGCAGCGCGACGATCACTCCCCCTCTCCCGCTGGCGGGAGAGGGTACGGGGTGAGGGTGGCCGACACGCCACCTCAACTTCAAGCGCCACCCTCACCCGGCACGCTTGCGCGCGCCGGCCTCTCCCGCCAGCGGGAGAGGCGTTTCTACCCCTGCGCACGCCCCAGCATCGCGTGCAGCAACACATTGCATCCCGCTTCGATCCACTCCGGCTTCGCATCCTCGACTTCGTTATGGCTGATACCGTCGATGCACGGTACGAACACCATCGAAGTCGGCGCGACCTGCGACAGGTAGCAGGCATCGTGTCCCGCACCCGAAACCATGTCGCGATGCGAGTAGCCGAAGCGCTGCGTCGCCGCGCGTACCGAGGCCACGCAATCGGCATCGAACGTGACCGGCTTGTAGTAAAAGATCTGTTCGAGCTTGGTCGTCTCGAGCTTGCCCGCTGCGGCGATGTCTGCGATGCCGGCGCGCAGCTCCGCATCCATCTGCTTGAGCACCTCGTCTTCCGGATGGCGGATGTCGATGGTGAAAAACACGCGGCCGGGAATCACGTTGCGCGAATTCGGATGCACCTGCATCATGCCGACCGTCGCGCAGGCGAATGGCGCGTGCGCGTGGCCAATGCGGTTGACCAGGTCGACCACGCGCGCCGCGCCGAGCAGCGCATCGCGGCGGCGCGGCATCGGCGTCGGACCTGCATGCGACTCCTGGCCGGTAAACACGACTTCGTACCAGCGTTGTCCCTGTGCGTGCGTGACCACGCCGATGGTCTTGTTTTCGGCTTCGAGAATTGGGCCTTGCTCGATATGCAGCTCGAACGCGGCGTGGATCTTGCGTCCGCCGACCGGCTCGCTGCCGGCATATCCGATGCGCTTGAGTTCTTCGCCCATGGTCTTGCCGTCGACATCGGCGCGCGACAAGCCATAGTCGAGCGTGAAGACACCAGCGAACACACCCGACGCGACCATCGCCGGAGCAAAGCGTGAGCCTTCCTCGTTGGTCCAGATCACCACTTCGATCGGATGTTTCGTTTCGACCTTGTGATCGTTGAGCGTGCGCAGCACTTCGAGGCCGCCGAGCACGCCGTAGATGCCGTCGAAGCGGCCGCCGGTCGGTTGCGAATCGGCGTGCGAGCCGGTGATCACCGGCGGCAGCGTGTCGTCCTTGCCGGCGCGGCGCGCAAACACATTGCCCATCTGGTCGACCTTGATCGTGCAACCGGCCTCCTTGGCCCATTTCACGAACAAGTCGCGGCCCTGTCGGTCCAGATCGGTCAGCGCAAGACGGCATACGCCGCCTTTCTGCGTCGCGCCGATCTTCGCCATCTCCATCAGGCTATCCCACAGACGCTTGCCGTTGACGGCGATCTGCCTGGCGCTGGATTCGACGGACTTGGTTTCGAGGACTGCGTTCATTGCATTCATCTCGTATGTTCGGTGCGTCCGAGACGCACCCTACTTCAACCTGATGTCGGCATCACGAATTGCGCGCCGGCACGGATGCTTGCCGGCCAGCGCGTGGTCACGGTTTTCATGCGCGTGTAGAAACGCACGCCCTCGGGGCCATAAATATTGTGGTCGCCGAACAGCGACGCTTTCCAGCCGCCGAAACTGTGGAACGCCATCGGTACCGGAATCGGCACGTTGATGCCGACCATGCCGACCTGGATGCGGTTCGCAAAATCGCGCGCCGCGTCGCCGTCGCGCGTGAACAATGCGACGCCGTTGCCGTACTCGTGATCGTTGACCAACTGCACGGCCTGCTCGTAGGTATCGACGCGCAGGATGCTCAGCACCGGGCCGAAGATTTCTTCCTTGTAGATCTTCATCTCGGGCTTCACGCCGTCGAACAGACAGCCGCCGAGGAAGAAACCTTTTTCGCCGCCGGCAACCTTGTGCGCGCGGCCGTCGACGACGAGCTTGGCGCCTTCGCCGACACCGGCATCGACGTAGCCTTTGACCTTGTCGCGATGCGCGGACGAGATCAGCGGACCCATGTCCATGTCCTTCGCGTCGCCGGCGCCGATCGCCAGCGCGCGCACGCGCGGTGCCAGTTTCGCAACCAGCGCATCGGCCACCTTGTCGCCAACCGCCACTGCCACCGAGATCGCCATGCAGCGTTCGCCGGCGGAGCCATAGCCCGCGCCCATCAACGCGTCGGCGGCTTGGTCCAGATCCGCATCCGGCAAGACCACCATATGGTTCTTCGCACCGCCCAGCGCCTGCACGCGCTTGCCATGCGCGCAGCCGGTCGCATAGATGTAGCGCGCGATCGGTGTCGAGCCGACAAAGCTTATTGCCTTGACGTCGGGATGTTCGAGCAGCGCATCGACCGCAACCTTGTCGCCGTGCACGACATTGAACACACCCTGCGGCAGTCCGGCCTGCGCCAGCCATTCGGCCAGCAGCAACGACGCGGACGGATCGCGCTCGGACGGTTTCAGCACGAAGCAGTTGCCGCAGGCAATCGCGATCGGCGCCATCCACAGCGGCACCATCGCCGGAAAGTTGAACGGCGTGATGCCGGCGACCACACCGAGCGGCTGGCGCAGCGAATGCGAATCGACCTGCGCGCCGACGTTCTCGGTCACTTCGCCCTTGAGCAATTGCGGAATACCGCAGGCGAATTCGACCACCTCGATGCCGCGCTGCACTTCGCCCAGCGCATCGCTGTGCGTCTTGCCGTGTTCGGCGGTGATCTGCGCGGCCAGCACGTCGATGTTCGCCTCGAGCAATTCGCGGAACTTGAACAGCACGCGCGCGCGCCGCAGCGGCGGCGTCTGCGCCCAGGCCGGGAACGCGGCCTTGGCCGCCTGCACGGCGCTGTCGACATCCGCGGCCGAAGCCATCGGCAGGCGTCCGGATTCTTCCCCGGTGGCCGGGTTGTAGACCGGCTGGCTGCGCGAGGCGACGCTGCCGATGCGCTGGCCGCCGATGTAGTGCGGGATCATTACGGGTGCGTCCATAAAAAGTACCTATTGCAAATTGTATACAATGCCGGCGAAGGCGCCAGTCATGCCACTGCGCGAATCGCTTCGCCGACCACGGCAAACATGCGATCGAGTTCTGCCGGCGTGCTGATCACCGGCGGCGCCATCGCGATGGTATCGCCGGTGAAGCGCAGCAGCATGCCGCGCTTGAGCCCTTCCTCGAACAGCCGCAGGCCACGCAAACCGACCTGGCCCGGCAAAGGCGCGAGCTCGACCGCCGCAGCGGCGCCGCAGTTGCGGATATCGACCACGTTCGGCTCGTCGCGCAAGGCGTGCGCACGCTGCTCGATTTCCTTGGCCATCGCGCCGAAACGCTTCGGCACTTCCTCATCGTGCAGCACGTCGAGCGTGGCCAATGCCGCAGCTACGGCAAGCGGATGCGCCGAATACGTGTAGCCGTGGAAAAATTCGACGGCATACTCGGGACCCTGCATGAATGCGTCGTAGATGCCTTGCCGCGCTATCACGCCGCCCATCGGCACGGTGCCATTGTTGACGCCCTTGGCAAACGTGATCAGGTCCGGCGTCGTGCCGAAGGCCTGCGCGCCGAACCAGTTGCCCATGCGGCCGAAACCGCAGATCACTTCGTCGAAGATCAGCAGGATGCCGTGCTTGTCGCAGATTTCGCGCAGGCGCTGCAGGTAACCCTGCGGCGGCACGACCACGCCGACCGAACCCTGCATCGGCTCGACGATCACCGCGGCAATGGTCGAGGCATCGTGCAGCGCAACCAGCCGCTCGAGTTCGTCGGCAAGATGCGCGCCCCACGCGGGCTGGCCTTTCGAGAACGCCATCTCTTTCGCGTTGTAGGTGTGCGGTAAATGGTCGACGCCGGGGATCATTGCCGGCGCGAACATCTTGCGATTCGCCACCATGCCGCCGACCGAAATGCCGCCGAAGCCGACGCCGTGATAGCCCTTTTCGCGGCCGATGAAACGCGTGCGCGAGGCTTCGCCACGCAGACGGTGATAAGCCAGCGCGATTTTCAGCGAGGTGTCGACCGCTTCGGAACCGGAGTTGGTGAAGAACACGCGGTTGAGGTCGCCGGGTGCGACTTCGGCAATGCGTTCGGCGAGACGGAACGTATCCGGACTGGCGACCTGGAACGCCGGAATGTAGTCGGCGCGATCGAGCTGACGCTTGACTGCTTCGACCACTTTCGCCGGCCGATGCCCGAGCGAACTGCACCATAGGCCGGACAGGCAATCGAACAGGCGCTTGCCTTCGACGGTCGTGTAATAGGCACCCTCGGCGCTGACCAGCAGCCGGTCGAGTGGGTGGTGCTTCTTGAAATAGCGGTTGTGCGTGAACGGCATCCAGTACGGATCGAGGTTGAGGTCCGTGGCTGATTGCAGCGTCGACGGATTGGCAGCGAGGTTCATCGATTGTTGCTCCTGCGGTTCAAGCGGCTCGCGGCTGGGCGAATGAAGCGCATCGCCGCAAAGCAAAGCTTCGCGGCGATGGCGGCTTGAATTTGTGCGCTGCGGCAGCGTGCCGGGGCGCTGGGCGGCGGAAAGCGCTTCCACCACGTTGAATTCAGAGCTTAAGAATTGCACTAACCGCGGCGCGGTGCAATGGGGGTGGACCGCACCGGTGCTTTCGTCGGGCCGGCAAACAATGGGAATATTCCCGTCTCCTCCGACGGACCCATCCATGGACCTGATCCTGCGCCACGCCAATCTGCCCGACGGCCGCCGCGACGTCGATATCGGTATCGACGCGGGGCGCATCGTCGCGGTCGCCAGCGCGCTTGGCGCGAGCGCAGCACAGGAGATCGACGTGCGCGGGCGGCTCGTCTCGCCGCCGTTCGTCGATGCGCATTTCCATATGGATGCGACGCTGTCGCTGGGGCTGCCGCGGCGCAATCGCTCCGGCACGCTGCTCGAAGGTATCGCGCTATGGGGTGAACTGAAACCGCACCTGACGCAGGACGCCGTGGCAAAACGTGCGCTTGCGTATTGCGACATGGCGGTTGCGCAAGGCCTGCTCGCGATCCGCTCGCACGTCGACATCTGCGACGACCGACTGCTCGCCGTCGATGCGCTGCTCGATGTGCAGCGCCGCGTCGCGCCGTATCTGGATCTGCAGCTGGTGGCGTTTCCGCAAGATGGTTTCTATCGCGCGCCCACGGCTGAGCAGAATCTGCTGCGCGCACTCGATCGCGGCGTGCAGGTGGTCGGCGGCATTCCGCATTTCGAGCGCAGCATGGCTGACGGTGCGGCGTCGGTGCGCCGGCTGTGCGAAATTGCCGCCGAGCGCGGCCTGCTGGTCGACATGCATTGCGACGAATCCGACGATCCGCTGTCGCGGCATATCGAAACGCTGGCCGCCGAAACGCACCGGCTCGGCCTGCATGGCCGCGTCGCCGGTTCGCACTTGACCTCGATGCATTCGATGGACAACTACTATGTGTCGAAGCTGTTGCCGCTGATCGCCGAGGCCGGCGTCGCCGCAATCGCCAATCCGCTGATCAACATCACCCTGCAGGGCCGCCACGATACGTATCCGAAACGCCGTGGCATGACGCGCGCGCCGGAACTGATTGCTGCCGGCGTCACCGTCGCGTTCGGCCACGATTGCGTGATGGATCCGTGGTATTCGTTTGGCGCGGCCGACATGCTCGAAGTCGCGCACATGGCGATCCATGTCGGCCAGATGACCTCGCTCGACGGCATCGCCGATGCGTACGCCGGCATCACCACGAACGCCGCGAAGATCCTGCACCTCGACGGTTACGGCATCGCGCCGGGCTGCCGCGCCGATCTGATCGTGCTGCAAGCCGCCGATCCGTTCGAGGCGATCCGATTGAAGGCAGCGCGGCTGCTGGTGCTGCGCGGCGGCAAAGTACTTGCACGCGGTGCGGTGCGCGCTAGTGAGCTGACGCTGCCGGGACGTGAGGCCGGCAACATCAGTCTGGAATTCACGCCGGGCAGCATTTGACCGAGCGCATCGCCACGCATCATTCGTAATTGAGCGCCGCGGCCGTCGGCACGCGCATCGCGCGCCAGCCCGGCCACGCGCAAGCGAGCAGCGACACGATCACTACCAGCGCCAGCCAGCTCAGCGCCGCGAGTGCATTCGGCAGCGCCTGCGCCGGCACTTCGAACATCACCTTGCCGAACGCCACCGCGAGACCGACGCTCATCGGTGCCGACAGCGGCAGCGACACCAGCCAGGCAAGCACCACGATGACGATGCCTTCGGCCTGGATCATGCGCATGATGGTGCCGTGGCGCGCGCCAATCGCGCGCATCACGCCAACCTCGCGCGTGCGCTCCAGCACCGCCAGGCTCATCGTCGATGCCAGCCCCATGCCGCCGACCGCAATCATCACCCAGGCCATCGCACCGAGGAATTGCACGACCATCAACAGATGATCCTCGACGGCGCGGCGCGTCTCGCTGAGCAACTGACTGCCGCCGACGCGCATGCCGTTGTCGCCAAGTGCGGTGCGCAGCCGCATGATGATGTCGAGCTTGGTTGCTGCGTTGCCCTTGCGCGTCGCCACGGCGAGCATGCTTGCTCGATCATCACCGTGCAGCGCGGCAAGCGTGGCGAATGGCGTGTAGGCAATATCCTGCACCACCATCTGATCCGCGCCGACGATATGCCAGGTCGAATTCCTGCCGCCGATCGACAGCGTCACATCGCTATCGGGTTGCATCGCTGGCTCGTCGCGCAACAGGCGCTGACTCACCACCAACACGTTGCCGTCGTGCGCGTTCAGCCAGCGCCCCTGTGCCAGATTGACCTTGAGCATCGGTGTGTCGGGCGGTACGCCGACCAGCGTGAACGCATTGCCGGGGTTGCCGTCGGCATGGATCAGCGTGGCGCTGTCGGTGGCGAATGCCTGCGCGCGTTCGACACCCGCGACATGCGCGGCACTGGCCTCGATCTGCGCCGCGGAATGCGGCTCGGCCAGGCGTAGCACCACATCGTATTGCTGGCTGGAAAACATCAGGTCGACCGAATTGCGCACCGAGTCGCGCAGATTGTTCGCGCCGATGAACACCGCGCCACCGGCGGCCAGCGCGAACAGCGTCAGCAGCGTGCGCTGACGCCGGCGAAAGGCATTGCCGAGCGCGAGCAGCAACGGCCGGCTCACCCCCGGCAATGCGATGCGGCGCCGCAGCCAGGCGCCGTTTTCTGCAGCAATGCCGGCGTCGCGCAGCGCGACACTGACGCGCAGACGGCAGGCGCGCGCCACCGGCCACGCCGCGGCAAGCACCGGCAGCAGACAGCCGATCAGCAACTGCAGCGCGATCACCCACCACGGTATCGCGAATCCGGCAACCGAGAAGTTCAGCATGTCCGCCTTGAGCGCTGCATAGGGACGTCCAATCGCGATCGCAACCGGAATCGCAATAGCCGAGGCGAACAAGCCGAGCAGCAGCGCAAACACGAAGTACATGCGCGCGATCTGTCCGGCACTCGCGCCAATCGCTTTCATCACCGCGATCTCGCGCGTCTGCCCGGCGAGGATCGCGGTAATCAGATTCACGATCAGGAAACTGGCGACCAGCAGGGTCAGCACGCCGAACGCACCCTGGGTGAGCATCAGCGAATCCATCTGCCCCGCGTGCGGATGCTTGTTCGGCACCGGCACGTCGACATCCGCTACGTGTACGCCACGACGCTCGACCAGCGCTTTCACTTCGTACGCGATGCTGCGCACGGCGTCGCGATCGAGACTGGTATCGCGCACCACGAACTGCAACTCGTTCGGCACCGGCGTGACGCCGATCGAGGCCAGCGTCGCCGGCGTGACAAAGCCATACACGACATGATCCATCCAGCCGGGCGGCAGACCGAAGTCGTGCGCCACACCCGTGATGCGCAGCTTCTGCGGCGCATTCGAGCCAAGCCGCAGATTCACCGATGCGCCAAGCGACGCACCGGCATAGTCGAACGAGGATTTCTCGATCGCGATCTCGCCGTCGCGCGGCGGCCAGCTGCCGCGCTCCGAAAATACAGCGCCGATGTCGCGCGCGCTGAAATCGTCGAGCGCGAACAATTCGGCGGTCAGGTGCGTGCCATCGACCTCGATGGAAGCAAACGCGCGGCCGCGCAAGCGCGCCGCCGCGATCGCCGGCAGCGCGCGCACCTGCGCCAGCAGCGCGGCGTCGGC
>Ga0105238_10007099_pt1 | contig 11211 bp, 9 predicted proteins | sample KBSC34metaG_FD_81526 | JGI IMG/M metagenome (GOLD analysis project Ga0105238, IMG submission 81526) | Corn rhizosphere microbial communities from Kellogg Biological Station, Michigan, USA - KBS C3-4 metaG | ecosystem: Host-associated > Plants > Roots > Rhizosphere > Soil | place: Michigan, USA...
CGCATGCCGCCCGGTCCGGGATCCTTGATCATGATGTACTGCTTGACGCCTTCGTCGGGCTGCAGCCGGATCACCAGCTGGTTGGCGAAGATCGGCCCGGCGCTCTCGCCGAAGATCGAATAGGGGATCGGCTTGAACTCGATGACGATTTCCGAGACGCGGGTGGCGAGCCGCTTGCCGGTCCTGAGGTAGAAGGGAACGCCGGCCCAGCGCCAGTTGCCGATCTCGGCCTTGATGGCGACGAAGGTCTCGGTGTCGCTGCCCTTGCCGAGTTCATCGACATAGCCCTTGACCGGACCGCCCGCCGAGGCGCCGGCGCGATACTGGCCGCGCACCGTATGCTTGGGCGCCTCATTGCCGTTGATGCGCTTCAGCGCCCGCAGCACCTTCAGCTTCTCGTCGCGAACGGCGTCGGCGTCCATCGAGGACGGCGTTTCCATGGCGACGAGGCAAAGCAGCTGCAGCATGTGGTTCTGCACCATGTCGCGCAGCGCGCCCGCCTTGTCGTAGTAGGTGACGCGATCCTCAAGACCAACGGTCTCGGCAACCGTGATCTGCACATGATCGATCTGGGCGGAGTTCCACAATGGCTCGTAGAGCGCATTGGCAAAACGCAACGCCATCAGGTTCTGCACCGTTTCCTTGCCAAGGTAGTGGTCGATGCGGAAGATCTGGCTTTCGTGGAAATCGTCGCCGACCGCGTCGTTGAGGGCCCGCGCCGAGGCAAGGTCGCGGCCGATCGGCTTTTCCAGCACGATACGCGAGTTCGGCGTGATCAGCTTGTTCTGCTTGAGCTGATGCGAAATGTCGCCGAACAGCGCCGGCGCGACCGCCAGGTAGAAGGCGCGGATGCGGTCGCTATCGCCGATTGCTTTCTTCAGCTTGTCGAAGCCGGCGCCAGTCGTGGCGTCCGCCGATACGTAGGAAAGCCGTGCCAGGAAAGTTTCCAACTCCTTGGCGTCGACGTCGGCCGGCTTCACGTGCTCGGAGATCGCCTTCTTTGCGAAGGCCTGGAATTCGGCGTCGCTCATCTTCGCGCGCGATGTACCGATGATGCGCGTCGGCTCGGAGAACTGATGATCGCGCTGGCGATGGTAGAGCGACGGTAGCAGCTTGCGTTCCGACAAGTCGCCGGTGCCGCCAAAGATGATGAAGTCGAAGGGATCGACAGGGATGATCTGGCTGGTCATGGTCAGTCCGATTTGATGCCGGGTGCCGGCAGCGTGGTTGTATATTCTAATCGATTTAAATTTTCCAGTGCCATGGTGTCACATGTGAGGACCAATCGCTTGGACTTGCATCGGCCCACATGTTTCCCGACACTCGCGCCGCCGGCAGCTTTGTCGGCAAGCCATGGCTTCCGGCAGCGTTCGCGCCTGCACCATAGAACGCGAATGTGACGAAAGCTAAGGGAGATAGCTGCGGAAATCCAATGAGCGGGAAAACCATGCGTCTGGAAAACAAGGTCGCCATCATCACCGGTGCCGCATCGGGCTTCGGCGAGGGCATGGCAAGGCGCTTTGCCGAGGAAGGTGCGCGCGTGGTTGTCGCCGATCTCAACGCCAAGGGCGCCGAGCGGGTGGCTGAAGAGATCGGCCCCAACGCGATCTGGACCCAGACCGACGTGTCCCTGCGCTCCGAATTCGACGAGATGATCTATGCCGCCAAGAGCGCCTTCGGCCGTATCGACATCATGGTCAACAATGCGGGCTTCACCCACCGCAACGGCGACATGCTCGGCGTCGATGAGGAAACTTTCGACCTGATCACCGCCGTCAACATGAAGGCGATCTATCATGCGGCCCTTGCCGTCGTGCCGATCATGGACCGGCAGGGCGGTGGCGTCATCCTGACCACGGCCTCGACGGCCGGGCTGCGGCCGCGGCCGGGCCTGACCTGGTACAACGCCTCCAAGGGTTGGGCGATCACCGCAACCAAGTCGATGGCTGTCGAGCTGGCGCCGAAGAATATCCGCGTCAACTGCCTCTGTCCGGTCGCCGGCGAGACCGGCATGCTGGAGAAATTCATGGGCGCCGACACGCCCGAGATCCGCGAGAAATTCCGCGCCTCGATCCCGCTCGGCCGGCTCTCGACGCCGCTCGACATCGCCAATGCGGCACTCTGGCTGGCCTCGGATGAGGCTGCCTTCATCACCGGCGTGGCGCTGGAGGTCGATGGCGGGCGCTGTATTTAGAGCAGTTTGACTTCACGGTCCGTCGAAAGGATAACGGATCGGATAGGTGAACTGGGCGTGGTTAAGATCAGGCTGCGTGAAATTCGCGACGACCTGGGCTGGCGAATGCGCCGCTACCAGGCAGAGCGCGCTCGTGCGCGAAGCAGGGCGGTCTTCATCGGCATAACCGGCAGTTCCGGCAAATCGACGGCAACCAGCCTGCTTGGACATATCCTGGCCGGCCATGGCACGGTATATGCCCAAGTTCTGGCCAACACGCTAAAAGCGCTTATCCGCACGCTCTACAAGCGTATGAAACGCGCGGGCAAGGTCGATTACATGGTCTTCGAGGCCGGCGCGTTTGAGCCCGGCTCGATACGAGCCATGGCCCAGATGCTGAAGCCGGACGTGGCGGTCGTCACGATGGTCAGGCTGGAACATTTCTCCAATTTTCGAACGCTGGAAGCTGTCGCTCAGGAAAAGAAGGCACTGGTCGACGCGTTGTCGCCGGGCGGGCTCGCCATCCTGAATGCCGACGATCCGTATGTGCTCGACATGGCCGCCGACACAGGGCGCCGTGTCGTGACTTTTGGTCAGGCGGAAGCTGCGAACTATCGCGTAACCGAGATACACGCCGCCTATCCGGACCTGCTCAGATTTTCGCTTCGGTGGCGGGGTGGCGTCATGGACGTGCAAACACCGTTTCCTGGCGAGCACTTCTGGCTGCCGGCCGCTGCCGCCATTGTCACGGCGCTGGAGCTTGGTGTTCCAGCGGAGAAGATCGCGGCGAGGACGGCATCCTTCGAACCTCTTGCCAACCGTTGCAAGGTGCTGGTGACCGATGGTGGGCCGCAGTTCATCGTCGATGCGGCCAAGGCGCCGTGGCATTCGTTGAACATCGCGTTCGAGATGGTGGCCAAGGCGAAGGCAGTTCGCAAACGCATTGTCCTCGGCCAGATTTCCGACTACGCGGGTTCATCGAGGAAATACCGCACTGCTTATGGCATCGCGCGCGATATCGCGGACGAGGTCATCTACACCGGTGACAATGCCCATCGTTCGCGCGCGAGCCAGGCGGACCGCGACAGCGGGCGTTTCCTGGAGCTTCGTACCCCGAAGGAAGTCTCGGACCACATCAAGCAGACGGCGGTCCCCGGCGAACTGATCCTGCTTAAGAGCTCCGCCAATCTTCATTTGGAGAGGATTGCGCTGGCATGGACCCACGACGTCAAATGCTGGATCCCGGCATGCGGCAAGAACGAAGGGTGTTACACCTGCGGCTTTTATGAGGTGCCGTTCGAGGAACACAAATCCTTCCTGGCAAACCGCAGGCTTGAGCGCAGAAGACGTCGCTTCGGATGGCTGTTTGGCCGCTTAACTCTTACGCGCCGGTCTTGACGTAGCTTTTGTAGACCCAGCCATGCTTGCCGTTATAGACGATCTCGCACCACCGCTTGCAGCTCACCACCTGCACCGATGCCTTGGCAGGTACTGTGACGATCGCGGCTGCGCCTTTCTTCGGCCCGGAGCGCATGGTGACAGCCCTTAAAATGTGTCCGTTGGTGGCCACGCTGGCTTTTTGAGGTTTCGGCGTGGCCTGGGCCGCACTGTCCGTTGCTGCAGGCCCGGCGTCGGGAACCTGCGGCTTGGCATCGGGAATGGCGGCGGTTTGGGCGCCATCCATCTTCTCGCCGGGCTTCTTCTCCGCCGTCGGCGCCTGGCTCGCGGGAGTAGATGCGGCAACCTGGGACAGCGCGTCCGAAGCGTTGTTCTCGGCGGCGGGCTCGGCGAAGGCCGTATCGGTTGACTGCGCGGCGCTCGGCTCGGCGGCCTGCTTGGACGGAACTGGTTGATCCCCTGCCTGGTCCGGCGGGGTCTTGGAGTCGGAAGCCGTCCAGCGGGGGCTGTTCGACGCCAGCGCCGGAATGCTGGCTGCGCGAACCGCTATTGCCGGCGAAACCGCATCCGCCTTGCGCGCGGCTTGCGGTGCCGCAGCCACGGTGATCGCCGCTGCCGCCGGAGCGATCTTCGTGGTCTTCACCGGAATTGTCGGAACGGCCTGCTCGGCAGTGGCCGCGGCCACTTGGCGATCACTACCCGGCACGCATAGCCATAGCGCCACGGCAGCCACGCCGAGGAGAGCGGCGGTGCCGATCGCAGCAATGACCAGATGCGCGTTCGACTGTACCTTCTGCCAGAAGGACGGTCTTACGTTGTAGCCGAACTGCATCGTAAAGCGCTGCCGTTCCGGCATGCCGAAACTGAAGGGCTCATTCACTCAAACCACCTCCAACAAGCGGGCCGACGTTCTTTCGATCATTGCCGCAAGGGTTGGCATCGATCGGCATCGGTCCCGAAATTACTGCGGGCAGGCCCGCGAAATCCCCGGATTTTCGCCCATGATGGCATCTTTTACTGCTGATTATGGCATGAGTGAGCCATTTTGCGAAATTCTGCGCGCTCGTTAAGGCTTCCACAACCTGCCGCGTGGAAGCCGCCCGGCCGAATCGATGGCTTCGGCTGGCGTCCGGCTTCAAATTCTGTCGCGCAGTGCGAACCAGTTGAGCGCAAGAAACAAGAGCGGCGCGCGCAAGCGGCGGCCGCCTGGGAAAGCGGGGATCTTCAGGTCCTCTATCAGTTTCAAGCGGTCGCGATTGCCGGCGACGGTCTCGGCATAGAGCTTGCCGAAGAAGTTCGACAGCATGACGCCGTGGCCGGAATAGCCTCCAATCGAAATCACCTTCGGCATCACTTCGCGCACGAACGGCTTTCTCGGCACCGTGATGCCGACATAGCCGCCCCAGCCATGCGTGATCTCGACATCCTTCAGGTCCGGATAGAGTTCGACGATCTGCTTTCGGATGTGGATATGGATATCCCTCGGATCGTTGACGGCATAGACCTCGCGGCCGCCGAACAACAGACGGCCGTCCTTCGATTTGCGGAAATAGCGCACCACGAAGCGGGAATCGTCGACCGACTCGCCGCCCGGCAACACTTTGGAGGCGGCGCCGAGCGGCACGGTCGCGCCGATGAAGGAGCCGATCGGCATGATATGCGCCGCGCTCACCGGCTCGAGATTGCCGCCATAGGCATTGACCCCGATCAGGCATTTGTCGGCTGTGATCGTGCCCCTGGGCGTTGTGACCGTCACCTTGCCGCCGTTGGAAATGATGCCGGTGGACGGAGTCTGCTCGAAGACATGCGCGCCGGCCGCCGCAGCCACCTTCGCCGTGCCGATCACCAGCTTCAGCGGATGGATATGCCCGGTGCCGATGTCGCGCGTGCCGCCGAAATAGCGCGTCGAGCCCAGCCGTTCCGCCGCCTCCGCAGCGTCCATGAAGCTGATATGCGGGTAGCCGAAGCGGCTCGCCATGATCTCGGCGTGCCGCTTGTAGTCATCGACATAGCGCCTCTTGTGGGCCACCGAAAGCTGGCCCGGCATGTAGTCGATCTCGATCTGGTTGGCCGTCGCGAAGTCCAGCAAATGCGCCTTGGCTTCTTCCGCCAGGTCGAACAGCGCCTTGGCGCGGGAAAGGCCATATTCTGCCTCCAACTCCTCCGCCCAGGCGCGCTGCCCGGTGCCGAGCTGGCCGCCATTGCGCCCCGATGCGCCGTCGCCGAAGCGATAGGCCTCGATCAGCACGACATTCGCGCCTGCCTTGACAAGATGCGCCGCAGCCGACAGCCCGGTAAAGCCGCCGCCGACGATGACGACGTCGCAGGTCCGGTCGCCGTCGAGAGCCGGATATTCAGGCCGGTGCCCGGCCGTATCCTCATACCACGAGCGACCGGGGGAAATCGGGGATTGGTAATTCATGATCGGTCAGACGTTGAGCAGCAGATACTCCCGCTCCCACGGGCTGATCACTTCCATGAAGGTCTCGAATTCGGCCCGCTTGATCGCCGCATATGTGGCGGCGAAGGATTGGCCGAGGAGCGTGCAGAGCTCCTTGTCCGCCTCGAACAGGTCGACCGCTTCCAGCAAGCTGCGAGGCAGGTCGATCTCGTCGGCATTGGCCGTGGTCAGCACCGGCGGCTCAGCCTTGACCTTCCCGGTCATGCCGATCAGCCCGCAGGCAAGCGACGCCGCCAGCGCCAGATAGGGGTTGGCGTCCGAGGATGGGATGCGATTTTCGACGCGTCGCGCCGCCGGGTCCGAGCGCGGCACGCGGAAGGCGGTGGTGCGGTTGTCATAACCCCATTTGTTGTTGACCGGAGCCGAGGCCTGTTGCGTCAGCCGGCGATAGGAATTGACGTAAGGGGCGAACATCACCAGCGCGTTTGGCACATGCTTCTGCATGCCGCCGATGAAATGGAAGAACGCGTCGGTCTCGGAGCCGTCTTCGGCCGAGAAGATGTTTTTGCCGCTCTTCTTGTCGACCACCGACTGGTGGATGTGCATGGCCGAACCGGGCTGTCCCTGGATCGGCTTTGCCATGAAGGTGGCATAGATTTCATGCTTCAGCGCCGCCTCGCGAATGGTGCGCTTGAACATGAAGACCTGGTCGGCGAGCTCGATCGGGTTGCCGTGGCGCAAATTGATCTCGAGCTGGCCGGCGCCTTCCTCATGGATCAGCGTGTCGATCTCCAGGCCCTGCCGTTCCGAGAAATGGTAGATGTCGTCGATCAGTTCGTCGAACTCGTTGACGCCGGCGATCGAATAGCCGGCGCCACCGCCGATCGGCCGTCCCGAGCGCCCGACGGGCGGCGTCAGCGGATAGTCCGGATCGGGGTTCTTGCGCACCAGATAGAATTCGATTTCGGGCGCCACCACTGGCTTCAGGCCGCGCTCGTCATAGGCGGCCAGCACGCGTTTCAGCACGTTGCGCGGCGTGAACTCGACCGAGCGGCCGTCCTGATGCACGAGATCGCAGATCACCGCCGCCGTCGGGTCTTCTTCCCAAGGCACGACGGTCAGCGTCGAAAGATCGGGCAGCAGCTTCAGGTCGCCGTCGTCCTCGGGGTAGTGGAAGCCGTTGCCGTCTTCCGGATAGCCGCCGGAGATCGTCGTCATGAACACGGCCGAAGGCAGCGCCAGCGAAGTGTTGGAGGTGAATTTCTTCGATGGCATCATCTTGCCGCGGGCAACGCCCGCCTGGTCGGGGGTGATGCACTCGATGTCCTCGATGCCGCGCCATTCGAGCCAGGCGCTGGCTTCCTTCCAGTTCTTCACACCGCGTTCGTTTTTCAGGAAGGCAGGCGTGCGGGCGCGTCCCCCCCGGCTTGACGGACGGACTTCCTTTTTTTCAGGCGGCATCATTCACCAGATTGTGTTGCGGATTTCGAAGTATAGCCGGGCGCCACGGGGGAAGGGAAGGGGAGGTGTCAGACGCTGCCCAGGGGACAACTTCCTTGGGACTGACTTACGCCTTCCGCCAGTCGTTCGCGTCGAGCCACCGCAATAGCGCCGCCGCATAGAATTTGCGCCAACCATTTTGCGGCGTCGACAGGAACCAGGACTGGCGGATATCCCAGGTGTCGCCGGCCAGATCGCGCAGCCGGGTGTTGATGATGCCCTTTCCCGACAGCGGATAGACCGAAAACTCCGAGAAATAGATTTCGCCGTCGATCTCGTAGAAGTCGCACCGCATGTGGTCGAACGGGGCTGTCAGTCGTTCCGCGATCTCGCGCATCTTCGGAAATGATGGCGGCAGATCGATCTTCACCCATTGGCTGCCGCTGCCTGGTGGCACGGGCGCATAGCTCCCGTCGCGGTCGAAATGACTTTTCAGCTCATTGCCCTGTCCGTCGCGGCGCGCGGCATAGACGTAAGCCGTCTTCCCGTTCGAGACATGGAATTTATACTCCAGCGGAACCGGCACATCGTCATGGATAAGCATCTCTTCGACGAAGATGAGCCGCCTTGCATCCTTGTAGGCCCGCTCGCCGAATTTCCTGCCATAGCGACGACGCATCCATCGCGCCGTTCGCCTCAAAAGCTTCGCCATGTCGACGTCGCCGTTGCGGATCATCATGTTCCAGCGGCAGCCGTGATTGGCCTTCACCACAACATTTCCGGCTAATAGGGCCGGCGGAATCTGTGTCGCGTCGCGGCCGCTCCACAGCACTTTCGCTGTTTTCAGTTCCGGACATATCGACAGGGCATATTCCTTGGAGGCCAGCTTGTCGCATGCCGAGGCATAAAGCGGATTGTGGTCGAAGATCTTGCGCCACAAGAACTTGTCGACATAAGAGGCTGGCCTGGCCGGATCGGGAAACACGCCGCTGTGATCGTAGGTTCTTTTCCAGATTACCGGATGGCGAAAGAGGCACCAGGCCATCGTTGCGGCCAGGATTGCACGATCGGCCACGCCCGCCGCCATCAGCTTTCGCCTGCGCGCTCGGCGGCGCCAGGCCGGAAACGGACGAACACATCGCGGGTCATGTTGCGCGATACACGGGTGCGGCCGACGACTTCCAGCCGCGGGTCAAGCATCTCTTCCGCCCGCTCCGACCACAAGCGGGCCAGCGAATATGGTTCCCATAGAACGAGTTGAAGGTCGGCCGGAGCCATGTCCGCGATGCGGGAAACGACAGCCGCTTTGGGCGAAACCATGCTGGCGATGTAGACGACCTGGGCGCCGCGATAGTCGTAGTCGCGCCCGTTGCGAAATTCGGCGCGGCAGCGCGTGTAGCCGAGTTTGGCGGCCAGAATATTTGCTGTCTCGACCGCGTCCGGCACGATGTCCAGGCCGACTATCTCGGGAACCGGGGTTTGGTCGTGAATGCGGAACATGGTGAACGGACGGCCGCCGCAGCCGACCATCACGGCGCGTGCGCACCGGCTGAAATCGACATGTTCGAAGACCTCATCGAGGCGCTTGTAGGCGTCTTTCGAGGACATCACGCCGATGCTCGTTCTTTCCGTCGCTATTTGCCCGAATGACGTCGGCCCGTTCACGTCCTTGTCCAACATCTGCCTGATTTCGGCGACGTCTTGCGCTTGGACCATTTCAATGAAGGCTCGCGTAAGCACGGGCCGGTGGGAAAACAGCTCCGGATGGCTGTCGAGCAGCGCTTCACCCGCATCATGACCCATGGCGACGCCGATATCGCGAATGCCGTTTATCAGCTCGGTCGGCGTGCGCTCACCAGCGCTCGCCACGAAGCCTTCCAGCTCGTCTTTCCACGAATCCAGCATGCACCCCCGCGCTTTGCGATCCCTAGCTAGCAGTGCCGGGCGAACGCGTCTACACCACGGGTTCGTAAGGAGGATGACGTGGCAATGTCCGCTCTTACCACAATCGGTTTCGATGCCGACGACACGCTGTGGCAGAACGAGCAGTTCTTCCGCATGACCGAACGGCGCTTCGTCGCCATGCTTGCCGAACACGGCGACGCAAGCCAGGTTTCGGCGAACCTGCTTGAAGCCGCAAAGCGCAATCTCGGCCTCTATGGCTTCGGCATAAAGAGCTTCACGCTGTCGATGATCGAGACGGCGATCGAGGTGACAGGGGGCCGTGTTCCGGCCTCGACCATTGCCGAAATCCTGGCTGCCGGTCGCGACATGCTCAGCCACCCGATCGAGCCGCTGCCACATGCGCGTGAGACGATCGAGAAGCTCGCCGGCACCTATCGCCTGGTGCTGATCACCAAGGGTGACCTCATGGACCAGGAGCGCAAGCTGGCACAATCAGGGCTGGGCGAGCTCTTCGACGCCGTCGAGATCGTCAGCGACAAGAGCGCCGCCACCTATTCCCGCATCTTCAGCCGCCATGGCGACGGGCCGCACAAGAGCATGATGGTCGGCAACTCGCTCAAGTCGGATGTGGTCCCGGCCATAGATGCCGGCGGCTGGGGCATCTATGTCCCGCATGAATTGACCTGGGCGGCCGAGCATGCCGAGGCGCCGGTCGCTGCGCCGCGTTTCCGGCAGATCGCCGACTTGAGCGAACTGCCGGCGCTGCTCGAAAACATCGCCACGGCGAGTTGACGACGTCCAGGAGTCCCCAGGCTGTGCAAAAACCCGGTTGGGCGAGCGGCATACCTCCGCGGCGTCGGTGAGCGGGCGCTCTGATATTCGGTTGGGGTGGTGAGCGGTCGGCGTGAACGAACCGGCGACGAGCTCTTGCATCGGACCCTGGGGCCGCCCTTACAGAAGCGAGGGTCCGGAACGGAAGGTCAGGTATGGGCGGCGAAAAGGAGCAATGGTTCGGCCCCGGGGAGACAGCTCGGCGGCTTGGCGTCACCACCAAGGCGCTCAGGGTCTATGAGCGGGAGGGGCTCGTTGTCCCTCACCGCGCCGAATCGAGGTGGCGCTTATATGGCCCCACTCAAATCGCCCGCTTGCACCAGATCATAGTGCTTCGTGATCTCGGCCTGTCCCTCAAATCGATCAAGAAGCTTGTCGCGAGCCGTTCCCAGCTTCGGGATATTTTGCGGCTCCAACGCGAAACCCTGGAGTCCCAACAAGACAAGATCAGGCGCGCGATCGCCCTCATAGAGGTGGCGCAGCGCCACATAGATGAGGGTCGAGACCTTTCTCTGGACGACCTGGCAATCCTCACCAAGGAGACTGTCGTGCAGCAATCCACCGATAAGAAGAAATTCGGCGCAAGGTTCGAAGCTCTGATCGCGGAACAGGACCCGACTGGGCAAGCAAGCCGCACTTTTGAGGAGATAAAGAAAGAGTATGGCGCAGATGCCCATAAGGCTGCGCTGAAGGCCATGATGGCGGAAGCAAGCCGACTGAAAGTGGCGGGAGACGTCAATTCCGAAGCCGCCAAAGAGTTCGTTCGGCGTATGCGATCCCGTACCGCCGGCATCAGGCGTTCGACCCCCCAGGCTGAGCAAGAGCTTATCCGCAACGCGTATGCCAAAACGCTCGCCGAGGCGCAGGCGAGGTCTGAGTCCCTCCCGTTCGATCCGGCGGTCCTCGAATTCATCGGGCAGGTCGCGCGGGGAATGAAGGAATGCGGCGAGCTGGACTGATTCAGGGCGATTTACGCCGAGCTGAGACGCGGCTTCGCTTCGCGTCGGCCCCGCTCGGCCGTCGCTGGTGGCGGCAGGATAAAGTTCCGGCTCTGCCTGTCCCG
>Ga0105238_10007101_pt1 | contig 11207 bp, 9 predicted proteins | sample KBSC34metaG_FD_81526 | JGI IMG/M metagenome (GOLD analysis project Ga0105238, IMG submission 81526) | Corn rhizosphere microbial communities from Kellogg Biological Station, Michigan, USA - KBS C3-4 metaG | ecosystem: Host-associated > Plants > Roots > Rhizosphere > Soil | place: Michigan, USA...
ATCTCGGGCAGGACGGTGTAGTTCGAGAAGGTCGAGCAGCCCATGTAGTGGAAGACGGTCTGGCCCTTGTAGGAGAACCGGCTGGTCCCGTCCGGCATCAGGCCCTTGCCCTGGGTGGCGCGGATCGCCGTGCAGAGGTTGGTCTTGCGGCTGAGGCAGCTTTTGCACTGGCGGCATTCGGGCGTGTACAGCGGGATCACGTGGTCGCCGACCGCTACCGAAGTGACCCCCGGCCCCACCTCGACCACCACGCCCGCGCCCTCATGACCCAGGATCGAGGGGAACAGGCCCTCCGAATCGAGGCCGTCCAGGGTGTAGGCGTCGGTATGGCAGACCCCGGTGGCCTTGATCTCCACCAGCACCTCGCCGGCGCGCGGCCCCTCCAGGTCCAGTTCGACGATCTCCAGGGGCTTCTTGGCCTCGAACGCCACCGCCGCGCGCGTCTTCATCGTCTCAACCCCTCGCCCTCGTCCTGGCGCGCAACATTTCCGATCGCGCGAGCCGGCGCAACCGGCGCGCTTCCCGCCAAAAGAAAGCGCCCGCCGGTGGGGTCGGCGGGCGCGCAGGATGTGGGCTCGAGAATGGGAGCTTACGCCCCGCCGGCGGACCGGCGGGGCGTCCCGGCTCCTTCGGGTCAGAACTGCAGGCCGGCGCCCACGAAGTAGAAGCGGCCGCGGTTGTCGTATTGCGACGAGCCGGTGCCGGTGCCGGTGAAGGTCTCGGGCAGGGCTGGCGGGTGCTTGTCGAACAGGTTGCTCACGCCCGCCCGGAACGTCGCCATGTCGTTGAACTTGTAGGTCGCCCGGATGTCGTGGCGGAAGTAGTCGCCCGTCTTGTAGGGAACCAGCTGGTTCGGCTGGAACGCGTTGTTGGCGATCATCGAGCCGAAGTAGATGGTCTGCCAGGTGAACGAGTACTTGTCGTAGGTCCAGCGGATCGAACCGTTCGCCTTCCACTCCGGCGTCGCGTTGTTGATGGTGTTGGCAAGCTGGGTATAGGCCTGTCCCGGCAGGCCCTGCTGGGCGAACCGGTACATCCAGGTGGCGTCTAAGCGCATGGAGATGTCGCCGAAGTCCTTCTTGAGCAGGTCCTCGGTGTGGAAGCCGTAGGCGATGGAATAGTCGTAGCCCTCGACCTTGGTCGAGGCGACGTTCTGGTTGATCTGAATGGCTTGGATCACCCCGCCCACCACGGCGCCGCCGTTGGTCCCGGTCGGATCGCGCTGGATCTGGGCGCAGAACGGGTTCGAGGCGTAGGGCGTCGTCGAGTCGTAGCAGAGGTTCTGGAACAGGGTGTTGATCGGCACCGTGCCGACGCCCTGGCTAACGTTGTACTTGAAGAAGTCCACCGAGAGCTGCAGGCCCGGAATCCAGTGCGGCTGGATCACGACGCCATACTCGAAGGTATGCGCGGTCTCCGGCCCGAGGCTCGGGTTGCCGCCGACCAGCAGCGCGAGGGACGGCCGGTTCGCGCCAATGTTGGAGACGAAGGTCGCGGAGTTCCAGCCGGGAATCGCCGCGGCGCAGGTCACCCGGCGGGCTGCCTGCTGGGCGGCCGTCGCGCCGGCGAAGACCGCGGCCTCGCAGGGATCGGTGGCGGCGGTCGTGAAGTTGCGGCTCTGCGGGGCGAACAGCTCCACGATGTTGGGCGCCCGCACCGCGGTCGACTGGGTCGCGCGGAAGCGGATGTCCTTCACCGGCGCCCAGGTGGCGGCCAGGCGGTACTGGTCGGTGCCGTGGATGGTCGAATAGTCGGCCGCCCGGTAGGCCGCTTCCACCGACAGCTCTTCGGCGAACGGCAGGTCCTTCAGGATCGGGACCCGCACTTCGCCGTAGATCTCCTTGACGTTGTACTGGCCCTTGCGGGTGCCGATCGGGTTGATGAAGAGCGCGCCGGAAGCGCCGATGGCGTCCTGGACGAAGCCGCTGGTCTCCTTGCGGTATTCCGTCCCGAACGCGACGCCGACGGGGCCGGCCGGCAGGGTGAAGAGGTCGGTGGCGAAGTTCAGGCCGGCCACGGTCTGGGTCACCACGGAGTCGGTGGCCGACACGCCGTTGGTCCAGTTGATCGCCTCACGCGACGGCCCGTTGATCAGGTCCCAGGGCTGGCAGCCGGCGGCGCGGGCGGCCACGTCGCGGCAGACCACCTGGCCGTTGACCAGGATGGCGTCCGTCGCCTGCTGCACGCGCTGCACATTGGGTTCGTTGTACGAGATCGTCGTGCCGTCCAGGCGCGAGTACTGGACATAGCCGTCGGTGTGGACGTCGCGGCCGAAGGTCTGGAACTTGCCCTCGAAGCCACCGGCCACGCGATACTGCTCGCGCTCGGTCTTGACGTCGCGGTTGCCGAACTCCTGCCAGAACTTGCCGACGTTGACCGACGAGGCCGAAGTCAGCGTCAGGCCGGCGCCGCGCGTGGCGAACGGGACGGGGGTCACGACGCCGTTGACGACCGTGGTGGCCGGCGCGGTCCAGATGGCCCGCAGGGTGGCGGCCGCCTGGCCGGGGCCGTTCAGGTAGGCGTTGTCGCCCTTCAGGGTCACCGGCATGGTCCCGCCGCCGGCGGCGTTCGAGAACGCCGGCTGGAAGATGCCGTAGCCGTCGGCCTTCACGTAGCTGGCGTCGATGTAGGTGTGCCAGCTGTCGGTGATCTTGTAGTCGATGTAGGTGCGCGCGACCGCCCGGTCGCTCTTGCCCTGCAGGGCGTTGTAGATCGCGCTGTTGAACAGGGCCGGGTCGTTGCAGACCGGCTGCACCGAACCCGTCGAACAGGGCGCGGAGACCCGCACGATCTGCGAGGGGTCGCGCACGTCGCGGGTGACCGCCAGGCCGCCCAGCACGGAATCGGTCGACAGCGTGTTGGAGTTGCGCAGCTCGAAGGTGGCGTAGGGCGAGGTGTTGGAATTGCCGCGCGGGATCACCGGCTGCGGGCTGATGAGGGTGTTGCGCACGATGCCCGGGAAGGCCCAGTCGCGGTCCTTCTGCAGGATCTTGTCCTGGCTGGCGTATTCGCCGCCGATCAGGATCGACAGCTTGTCGTCGAAGAACTTCTTTCCGTAGTTGAAGCCGAACCGGCCTTCCTCGCCGTCGCCCGGTTCGGCCATGCCGTACTGGGCGTCGACCTCCAGGCCGTCCTGCTGCTTCTTCATGATGAAGTTGACGACGCCGGAGATGGCTTCCGAGCCGTAGATGGCCGACGCGCCGCCGGCGATGGTCTCGACCCGCTCGATCATCAGCGAAGGGATGGTGTTGAGGTCGACCGCGGGGGACGAGGCGTCGGAGAACGGCAGGCGGCGGCCGTCCATCAGCACCAGCGTGCGCGCCGCGCCCAGGCCGCGGATGTCCGCCCGCGTCTGGCCGGCCAGGAACAGCGACGAGGACGAGTTCTGGCTGTTGGTGTTCGGGTTGATGTTGGGCTGTTCCAGGAGGATGTCGCCCACCGAGACGTTGCCCGACTCGCGGATCGCCTGGGCCGTCACCACCGACAGCGGCTGCGGGGCGTTGAAGGTGTCGCGCCGGATGCGCGAGCCGGTGACGACGATCTCGCCGACGCTGGTCGCATCGGCCCCGCCGCCCGCGGCCTGCTGCGCCTGGGCGACGTCGGCCCAGAAGCCGGTCGCCATCGCGCCGCAGATGACCGACGAAGCCAGCAACCGCCGGCGCATGGAATTCAACTTCAAGACCAATCCCTCCAGTGTCCCCTCCGCGGGTCACGCGGAGTCCTTCGCAGCCGGCGATCTGGATGGGGGGCGAGGCGCAGAGCCGCCCCCAGCCGCTGCCATGTTTCAGGGTAGGGATGGCCGGGGAGGCGCTTTAGGGAGTTTGGCTCAGGGGTCTCATGAATGCCGTTCACCTGACGCCCGGCCAGCCGCCGCAGACCAGCCGTCGATTTCCAGCAAGTATCTGTATTATTTCCAATTATCAGCCGATCGATCGAACGCCACAGGCGTGTCGCTCAGCGGTCATCGACCGGTCATCGGTCCGGCCGTCCGGTCATTGTTACGGCGTGTGTGGCGCCGCCGACACGGGCGGCGGACAGCGTCCAGCAGCCAGGCGTCAGCGGCCGGTCGGCAGGCCCAGGAAGCGCGGCGCCGCCTGTCCACGGATCCCCCAGCCCTAAGTATTGGCATGCAGAACGCCAATACTGGACTATCGGCAGGCGTCATGCCAAAATCCTGTCGGGATATCCGGGGGAAGATCGCATGAAGCTCTGGGGCTGGTTCGCCGCCGTCGTGGCGGTCCTGGTGCTGCTGGCCGGCCTTGCCTACGCCAACCGCGCCACCGTGCTGGCCATGATCGCCCATGCGCGCCTGCCGCACGTGGAGCCGAACCATCCGGTGACCTGGGCCCAGGGGCCGGCGAGCGGCCCGGCGGGTCCGCGCCCGCCGAACGTCGTCTTCATCCTGGCCGACGACATGGGCTTCAACGACATCACCTTCAACGGCGGCGGCGTGGCGAACGGCGCCGTGCCCACGCCCAACATCGACTCCATCGGCCGCGAAGGCGTCAGCTTCGCCAACGGCTACGCCGGCAACGCCACCTGCGCGCCGTCCCGCGCGGCGATCATGACCGGCCGTTACGCCACGCGCTTCGGCTTTGAGTTCACCCCGGCCCCGGTGGCGTTCGAGCGGATGGTCGGCACCGAGGCCGAGCCCGGCGCCCTCGTGAAACCGCGCTTCTTCAAGGACCGCCTGGCGCAGATGCCGCCCGGCTCGACGGCCGCCTCGCCCGAAGCGGTGAACAGCCTGGCCGTCCCCGCGTCGGAGATCACCATCGCCGAGGTGCTGAAGGCCCGCGGCTACCACACCGTTCACTTCGGCAAGTGGCACCTGGGCGGCGTGCAGGGCTCTCGCCCGGAGCAGCAGGGCTTCGACGAGAGCCTGGGCTTCATCGCCGGGGCGTCCATGTACCTGCCCGAGCACGACAAGGACGTGGAGAACTCCAAGCAGCCCTGGGACGCCATCGACCGCTTCCTGTGGCCGAACCTGCCCTACCAGGTGCAGTACAACGGCTCGCCGATGTTCGCCCCCAAGGGCTACATGACCGACTACCTGGCCGACGAGGCGGTGAAGGCGATCCACGCCAACCGCAACCGGCCGTTCTTCATCTACTTCGCGCCGAACGCCATCCACACGCCGCTGCAGGCGAAGAAGGCGGACTACGACGCTCTGCCGCAGATCAAGGATCACCGCTTGCGGGTCTATGGCGCCATGACGCGCGCGCTCGACCGCGACGTGGGCAAGATCCTGGCGGCGCTGAAGGCCGAGGGCCTGGACCAGAACACCCTGGTGATCTTCACCAGCGACAACGGCGGCGCCGGCTACATCGGCCTGCCCGACATCAACAAGCCCTATCGCGGCTGGAAGTCGACCTTCTTCGAGGGCGGCATCCATTCGCCGTTCTTCATGCGCTGGCCGGGCGCCATCCCCGCCGGGTCCCGCTACCCCTATCCCGTCGGTCACGTGGACATCTTCGCCACCGCCGCCGCGGCGGCGGGCGCTCCGGTCCCGAAGGACCGCATCATCGATGGCGTGGACCTGCTGCCGTTCGTCGAGGGCAAGGCCCAGGGCCGGCCGCACCAGACGCTGTTCTGGCGCTCGGGCCAGTACAAGGTCGTGCTGGACGGTGACTGGAAGCTGCAGTCCAGCGAGGCCCAGAAGAAGGTCTGGCTCTACAACCTGGCCGCCGACCCCACCGAGCGCCACGAACTCTCCGCCGCCGAGCCGGCGCGGGTGAAGGCGATGCTGGCCCTGCTCGCCGCCCAGGACCGCCAGGACGTGAAGCCGACCTGGCCTTCTCTGCTGCAGGGGCCGGTCTTCATCGACCACCCGGGCGGCCAGCCGCAGAAGAAGGGCGACGAATACATCCTCTGGGACAACTAGGAGGGCGGGGGCTCAGAACCCCGCGCCGGGCTTGGTCTTGATGTTCAGCTGGCCCGCAAGGCCCGCCTTCCGATGGTGCTCGATGGCGTGCATGTCGGGCGACAGCGCCATGGCGCGGAACGCGGCCAGCGACGGATATTCCGCCAGCGCCACCATGTCCCACAAGTCCTCCACCTCGCCGATCATCAGGCCCGTGACGGCGCCGGAATAGCGGACCTTGCCGCCCAGCCCCTCCACCAGCTTGCGCACGCCCTCGCCATAGAGGCCGTAGGCCTGGGCGCCGGTCAGGCCATGGTCCGCGCCGTCCTCGTACTGGGCGCGCGGCCTGAACTTCAGCAGGTTGACCATCACGAAGGGACCGTCCTCTTCCCCGCCGAAGAAGGCCATGGCCTGGGCGGTGGGCGGAATGACCGCGTTCTCGACCTTCATGTCCGACCGTTCCCTTGTTATATTGGCACGATGCGTGCCATTATGTCCGCGCCCGGTCAAGCTTTCGCTTGCCGGCGAGGCGGCCTAAGCAGGGGCCGTACGAAGGCTTCGAGTTCCACCATGGCCCCCATGCTCCGGCTCGCCCCCGATGCGCCGCCCCCCGCCGCCGACGGCCGGCGGCGGCGCTCGCAGGACAGCCGCGCGCGGATCGTGACCGCGTTGCTGGAGCTGGTGGCGGAAGGCAGCGTCTCGCCGGGCGCCGAGGCGGTGGCGGCGCGCGCCGGCGTCGGCCTGCGCACCGTCTTCCGCCACTTCAGCGACATGGACGGGCTCTATCGCGAGATGGCCGCCCACGTGGAGCAGGCGTTCCTGCAAGGCCTCTCCCAGCCGCTGGCCGCCACCGACTGGCGCGAGCGGGTGCTGGAGATGCTGCATCGGCGGATCACGGTCTACGAGAAGATCGCGCCGTTCCGCCGCGCCGGCGACGCCCATCGCCACCGCTCGGCGTTCATCACCGGCAACCAGGCCCGCTTCGCGGCCGTGACCCGCGAGATGCTGGACCGGCACCTGCCCGCCGAGGCCCGGCGCGATCCGCAGCTCATCGAGGCCCTGGACCTGCTGCTCAGCTTCGAGGCCTGGAACCGCCTGCGCCAGGAGCAACGGCTCTCCACCCGCCGCGCCGCCGAGCTGCTCGAGGCGCTGGTCCGCCGCCAGCTGGGATGAGGCGCCGGTCCACGATCGCGGTGCTGGCCCTGCTGGGCCTTGCGGGCTGTCACCGGGCGCCGCCCGCGCTCGCCGTCGCCGACAAGCCCTGCCTCACCGACCTGCCCGCCGCCGCCCACGCACCCAGCACCGCCGGCATGGCGCTGATCCCGGCCGGCCGCTTCCTGCAGGGCGCCCAACCGGCGCGGCCTGAGGAAGGCCCGCCCCGCGCCACCTCGGTCGGCGCCTTCTGGATCGACCGCACCGAGGTCACCAACGCCGACTTCGCCCGCTTCGTGGCCGCCACCCACTACGTCACCCTGGCGGAGCGGCCATTGGACCCCAAGGCCTACCCCGGCCTCTCCGGCGACCAGCTGAAGCCCTCGGCCATCGTCTTCGTGGGCTCGAAGCTGCCGCCGGGAACCGATCCCGGCCAGTGGTGGCGCGTGGTCCAGGGCGCCGATTGGCGCCACCCGCAGGGGCCGGGCAGCTCCATCGCCGGCAAGGAGAGCCATCCGGTCGTCCAGATCGCCTATGACGATGCACTGGCCTATGCGCGCTGGCTGGGCCGCGACCTGCCGACCGAGGCCGAGTGGGAATACGCCGCCCGCGGCGGGCTCGCCGACGCCGCCTACACCTGGGGCGACAAGCCCCTGGATCCCGAGAGGCCGCAGGCCAACGTCTGGGAGGGGCCCTTCCCGTCCGTCGATTCCGGCGCTGACGGCTACAAGGCCCGCACCGCGCCGGTGGGCTGCTTCCCCGCCAACGGCTATGGGCTGCACGACATGGCCGGGAACGTCTGGGAGTGGACGAAGGACTGGTTCCGCCCCGGCCTGGATCCCGAGGACGCCAACGACCCGGTCGGCCCCACCGAGCGCGTCGCCTATCCGGCCGGCGGAGCCGCCGAACACCGCCATGTGATCAAGGGCGGCTCGTTCCTCTGCGCCGACAACTACTGCTTCCGCTACCGCCCGCCGGCCCGCGAGGGCGGCCCCACCGACACCGGCTCCGACCACGTCGGTTTCCGCACGATCCTGCGCGTCAATTCGCCGCCGCGCTGAGGGGCGTCGCCTTTCTTTCGCGATAACGTCATTCGCCGATAACGGACTCAGGTCATTTGCCGCCCTGCCCGGACAACAGACCCCCTGAGGCATCGGGCTGCGCTTGAACAACGCGACGTCTGCGCTCGCGGGATCAAGTTGATCCTGCCAGAGTAGCCGTCGCCTGGTCGATGGAGCGGCGAGGATGTACTTTGAGCCTATTGCCCTGCTAGACGCCCCGGCCGCTGCTGTTGTGGAGCAGACGGCCGAGCTCAGCGTCCTAACCTACAATGTACGCGGCCTGCCCTGGCCCATCGCCCTGGGCCGTGGCGCAGCCCTCAAGAAGATCGGGCGCGAGCTGGCGCAGATGCGCGCCGAGGGCCGTCAGCCGGACGTCGTGCTAATCCAGGAGGGCTTCCGCGCCGAGATCGCCGACCTGATCCGCGAGAGCGGCTACAAGTACTGGGCCCATGGCCCCGGCAAGCATGAACGCGATCCCGGCGAGCCCGGCCAGCCGCGCAAATCCAAGGCCCTCGCCCTCGGCGAAGGCCTGGGCAAGTTCACCGGCTCCGGCCTCTACGTCCTGAGCGACGCCCCGATCCTGGACGTCGCCCGGCTCGCCTACCGCGACTGCGCGGGCCTCGATTGCCTGGCCAACAAGGGCGTGATGCGGGTGCGCGTGGCCCTGGACGGGGTGCCGACGCCGGTCGACGTGATCAACACCCACCTCAACTCGCGCCACGCCTCGCGCGCCCCCGCCGCCGAGGCGCTGGCCGCCCACAACCATCAGACCCGCGAGCTGATCGACTTCATCCGCGCCAACTGCGACGACCTCACCCCGATGCTGGTGGGCGGCGACTTCAACGTCCGCCACGCGCCGGCCCGCTACGACTTCGACGCCGCCGAGCGGCCCTACAAGGTGGTTGCGGAGTACTGCGCCAGCCCGGCCGCGAGCTGCGCCAGCGCGGAGGCAGATCCCCGGCCGCAGCCCTGGCTACGTTCGCAAGACCTGCAGGCGTTCCGCGACGGGGCGGTGCGCGTGCAGCCGATCGCGGCGGAGACCCTCTTCACCCGAGGCAGCCAGACCGGCCGGCTTTCCGACCATGACGGCTACCTGGTGCGTTACCGCCTCTCCTGGGCCGTCACCATGCCCCAGGTCGCCTACCACCCGGCGCCCGACATCGTCGTGAAGCCCAAGCTGGGCCTCCTGGGCGCCAAGATCGCCTGGAAGCGCTGACCCGATCAGGGCGCTGACAAGGACCGTCGTCCGCCGGACAAGCCGGGGTGACGGTCACGTGGGACGGCCGCCGCCCCTAGGCGTCGTGCGGCCGCAGCGTATGGGCCACGTGGAACGAGCCCGAGTGCGAGAGCACGATCCAGTCGCCGCAATGGGCGACCACCGGCCCTTCGGGCGTGCTCACCTGCACCGCGGAGGCTTCGGGAACCACCTGTGCTTCGTCGCCAAGCCACTGCCACAGCACGCGCCAATTCTTTTGGTCGTGTGCGGGCGGAACCCGGAGGGCCGCACCGTGGTCGAACGGGGGATGGAGCTGGATGACGCGCATGACCTTCGAGAATCACAACCCTGTACCCGCGCAGTTCGGCGGTGCTTCGGTCACCAAGACCTTAACCGCGTTGCTCGAAGAACGATGTTCCAGGTTGTGCGACCCTCGCCTGAGGGCTGAAATAGCTTTGCAGTTCCGTAATGAAGGCTTTTAGTCGCAACTTGGACTTGCGGCGTCGGACGGGGACACCGCTCAAGGGAAGGATTAGCAGGATGGCCGAGGTGTCGACCAAGGCGCCGGATCCCATGGACATCGCGCTCGGGGCCGCGGTGCGCATTCGTCGGCGGACCATTGGAATGTCGCAGGAGTCGCTGGCTGAGCAGTGCAACGTCAGCTTCCAGCAGATCCAGAAGTACGAAAACGGCGCGAACAGGATCTCCTTCTCGCGCCTGGTGCAGATTTCCCGCGCGCTGCGGTGCCGGGTGACCGACCTGATGGACGTCTTCGACGGCGCCGACAAGGAGACCGCCGAGGACCTGGACCTTCTGACCCGGATGCGGACGCCGGGCGCGCTGGAGCTGCTCTCGGCCTACGAGAAGCTGGCGCCGGACGTGCGCAGCGCGCTGGTGACCCTGGTCCGGACGCTGACGGTCCCGCAGCCGGCGAACAAGGAAACCGTCGCCGCCTAGGCCGCGCGTTCCTCCTTGTCGCCCTGGGGTTCGGGCAGCAGGGCGCCCAGGATCAGGCGGGCCAGCATCCGCCCCTCGATGGGAAGGATCCCGTCGACGAGCGGGCCGCGGTCGCCGTAATCCATGGCGGGCGGGTCCTGAAGCATCTCGGGATCCACCGAGAACGTCTCCTGCACGGCGTCCACCATCAGGCCCACGACCTGATCCTCATGCTGCACGACCACGTAGACGTGTCGCGAGGACACCGTCGTCTCCCCGAGGCCGAGCCGCGCGCGCAGATCGAGCACCGGCATCACCACGCCTCGGAGGTTGATGACGCCGAGGACATAGGGCGGCGCATTCGGCATGAGCGTCGGCGCCGTCCAGCCGCGGATCTCGCGCACCGAGCGGATATCGATGCAGAACTCCTGGCCTGCGATCTCGAAGGAGATCAGCTCCAGCTTCGTGTCGCCATTGGCGGCTAGGTTTCTCATCAGAACTCGCCCCATTCGCCTTCAGCGCCGACCGCGCGGGCAAGTTTCGCCTGCTGACGGCCCACCGGGTTCGGGGCCGCACGCCGCGCCCCCTCCCGCACAAGTTCCGGCCGGGCCGGGGCCGCGACCACGGCGCCGGTCTGGAACCGCCCGATCAGTCGGGTGAGTTCCTGCGACTCGGCGCGCAGGCTCACCGCCGCGGCGGTGGCTTCCTCGACCATGGCGGCGTTCTGCTGGGTGACCTGGTCCATCTGGTTGACGGCCGTGTTCACCTGGCTGAGCCCCGTGGCCTGCTCCTGCGACGACTGAGCGATCTCCGAGATCAGGCCGTCGATCTGGGCCACCTTGGCGACGATGCCGCTCAGCGCATCGCCGGTCTCGCCCACCAGCTTCACGCCGCGGCCCACCTGGCTCGTCGACGTCGCGATGAGGGCCTTGATCTCCTTGGCGGCTTCCGCCGAGCGCTGGGCCAGGGCCCGCACTTCGGA
>Ga0105238_10007103_pt1 | contig 11206 bp, 10 predicted proteins | sample KBSC34metaG_FD_81526 | JGI IMG/M metagenome (GOLD analysis project Ga0105238, IMG submission 81526) | Corn rhizosphere microbial communities from Kellogg Biological Station, Michigan, USA - KBS C3-4 metaG | ecosystem: Host-associated > Plants > Roots > Rhizosphere > Soil | place: Michigan, USA...
CAGGGTGGTGACGCAGGTGCGCAGGCGGGTGGTTCGGCGCCGAAGGACGATGTGGTGGACGCAGAGTTCACGGAAGTCAAAGACGACAAGAAGTGAGTTATCCGTCGCGGTGAAGCGCGATGGATCAACCTGCCGCTGTTCGAGCCTCGTTGGGGAGCGCGAGGCTCAACATCGGCAGGTAGGATTTGAGGCCGCTTGCTGCGCAAGCGGCTTCGTCGTAGTTGAGGTTGGGGATGGAAAAGGGTCGACTCGAAGCCTTCACGGACGGCGTGATCGCCGTGATCATCACGATCATGGTGCTCGAGCTGAAGGCGCCGCATGAGCCGACCTGGGCCGCGCTGTTCGACCATTGGCCGGTGCTGCTCAGTTACGTGCTGAGCTTCGTCTATGTCGGCATCTACTGGAACAATCACCATCACATGCTGCATGCCGTCACGCAGATCAACGGCAAGGTGATGTGGGCGAATCTGTTCTTCCTGTTCTGGCTGTCGCTGTTTCCCTTCACGACCAATTGGCTGAATGAGGCACACCCCGTGCCTGCCATCGTGCCGACGGCGACCTACGGCTTCGTGTTGTTGATGGCGGCGCTGTCCTGGTTGCTGCTCAGCCGCACGCTGATCGAGTGTAACGGCGGCCGCGATGCGCAGCTGGCGCGAGCCCTCGGTCGCGGCTGGGGCGATTGGAAATCGACGGCATCCCCGATAATCTACCTGGCGGCCATTGTGCTGGCGTTTTTCGTGCCCATTGTTGCCTGTGGGCTGTACGCGGTGGTCGCGGCGATCTGGTTCATTCCCGATCGCGGTATCGAAGATCACGTCATTGAAAGCAACGTGGCTGAAAACAAAGTGGCTGAAGATAAAGTGTCCGAGCAATGAGCAAGCGCTGCTACTACGAAGTCCTCGGCGTCGAGAAAGCCGCGTCGGACGATGAACTGAAGAAGGCGTTCCGGCGCCTGGCGATGAAGCATCATCCCGATCGCAATCCCGACAACAAGGAATGCGAAGCGCATTTCAAGGAAGCCAAGGAAGCCTACGAGATTCTCGGCGACGCGCAGAAGCGTGCGCTTTACGACCGGCACGGCCATGCCGCGTTCGAAGCGGGCAGGGGCGGCGGCGGTGGTGGCTTTCACGCTGACGTGGGCGACATCTTCGGCGACATTTTTTCCGACATCTTCGGCATGGGCGGCGGCCGTGGGCGCGCGCGTGGCGGTGCGGATCTGCGTTACGTGCTCGAGCTGGATCTGGAGGAGGCCGTGTTCGGCGTCGAAAGGAACATCGACGTGCCGACACTGGCGGCCTGCGAGACTTGCGATGGTTCCGGTTCGAAGGATGGCAAGACCGAGACCTGCGGTACGTGCAAGGGCCATGGCCGCGTGCGCATGCAGAACGGCATTTTTTCGATCCAGCAGGCGTGTCCGCATTGCGGCGGCGCCGGCAAGGTGATCGCCAATCCGTGCAAGACCTGCCGTGGCGAAGGCCGCGTGCACAAGGACAAGACACTGGCGGTGAAGATTCCTGCCGGCGTCGACAGCGGCGATCGCATTCGCCTGAGCGGCGAAGGCCAGGCTGGACCGGCCGGCACGCCCGCCGGCGATCTGTACGTCGAAGTGCATGTGCGCGAGCACAAGATCTTCCAGCGCGAGCGCGATGATCTGTACTGCGAAGTGCCGATCCGTTTTTCGCAGGCTGCACTCGGCGCCGAACTCAATGTGCCGACACTCGGCGGCGATGCGTCGATCCGCATTCCGGCGGAAACGCAAACCGGCAAGTCGTTCCGTCTGCGCGGCAAGGGCGTGCGCAACGTGCGCAACGGCCATGTCGGCGACCTGATCTGCAAGGTCGTGGTCGAAACGCCGGTGAAGCTGAGTAAGCGTCAGCGCGAGCTGCTCGAGGAATTCGAAAGCAGTTTCGGCGAGGACGGCGCGGCGCATACGCCGCGCGCCAGTTCGTGGCTCGATGGCGTCAAGCAGTTCTGGGAACGCGTGACGTCGTAGCAAGGTCATGCGACAAACGTCGTAGCCGGCGGAAACACGCCGGCCCAGCTCGCCCCTCGGCCCCAGCGCCTGCTACCATCGCGCGCATGAGCGATCTCGTCAATGTCGTCGTCTATGGCTCCGCCGGCCGCATGGGTCAGGCGATCATCCGCCGCGTGCTCGAATCAACGCAGGCCTGCCTGAGCTGCGCGTTGGTCAGGCCCGGTTCCGGCCTCGCGGATGAACCGCTCGACCGCGTGTTCGGCGCACTCAAGCGCAATGTGGATTTTTCCACATCGCTCGATCCGGACGTGCTCTGCGATGTGATCGTCGACTTCAGTGGCGTGCATGCGTTCGATGCGGGGCTGGCGCTGGCGCTGGAAAAGCGCGTCGCGTTCGTCAGCGGCACCACCGGCTTGCGCGACGAACAGCGCGCGGCCATGCAAAATGCGGCACGCACGATCCCCGTGCTGTGGTCGTCGAATTTCAGCCTCGGCGTGGCCATGCTCCTGCGCTGCGCGCGGCGTATTGCGGCGGTGCTGCCGGACTGGGACTGCGACATCCTCGAATTCCATCATTCGCGCAAGGCCGACGCGCCTTCGGGTACGGCGCTGGAGGTGGGCGCCGTGATTGCCGAAGCGCGCAACGTCACTCTTGAGGATAACGCCGCGTACGCCCGGGTCGGCCACGTTGGTGCGCGCAAGGCCGGCGAGATCGGTTTCGCCTCGCTGCGCGGCGGCGATGTCGTCGGCGAGCACACAGTAGTGTTCGCCGGCGAGGGCGAACGCCTGGAGATCACCCATCGAGCGAGTGATCGCGACATTTTTGCGCGCGGCGCGCTGGCTGCAGCCATCTGGCTTGCGCGGCGCGAGCCGGGCTCGTACACGTTCGATCAGGTGCTTGCGCCCTGACGGAGCATCAGTTCAGCTGCTTTCGACGTAGTCGGACGTCGGCGCGTCATCACCTGGCGGCCACATCGTGCTGACCGCGTCGTCCCGATAAAACGTCACCGTGACGCTGCGCCGTGAGCGCGTGCACAACGGGTCGACTTGCGACACGGCGTGCCAGGAACGATCCGAACGCACGAGCACCGCCGAGCTGCCGACGATGGGTGCGATGATGCATGCCGAATCGTGCATCTGCGACGAGCGCAGAATCTGCAGGCAGCCGCCATCGGCCGGATCCCACTCGCCATTGAAATACAGCACGTGCGTGACGATCTTGTCCGCCAGATCGACGTGCGGACCGAGCCATGCACCCGGGCCGTAGTGGAACGCATTGGCCTCCATGCGCATGCTCGACAGGTCGATGCCGGTGAGTCGGCCCAACGCGTCGCGGTAAGCCGGCGCAAGCAGGTCGGTGGCAAGCCGGCGCCACGCGGGGCTCAGGCGTTCGGCATTGGAAATCGTTGCGCTGCCCATGCCGATCAGTGCGCGCGCTCGATAGGCATAGTCCTTTTCGCCATCATAGCCTTGCACGACCTTGAAGGCATCGCGCGGAAATGTCGCCACGAGTGCCGCACCATGCTCGGCGGAAAACAGGCGGTCCACACGCGCCCATGCGTACGGTGCGGATTCCAGCGCAGCGCGTTCGATTGACCTCAGACGCAACACGGGTGTGGCGGGACTCGTGGACGAATCAGCAACGGGGAATGCATCTTGTGTCGCATTGGAATTGCCGCGCAGTGCGCCAAGCACGCCGCGCAGAGGCGCGGTGACGCGCCAGGACAGCGACCTGCGCAACGCGGTTGTCTCGGCTTGCAGCGCCGCGATGCTGCGTTGCGCTTCGCCGAGTTTTGCGGACAGCTTCGCGCCGCGTTCCAGGTCGGTGGGCAATTGCTGCCAGAGCGCGCGCAGTGGCCGCGACAAGTCGCGGCCAGGGGCTTGCGCCAGGGCCTGAGCAATGCGATCCCAGTGCAGTGTCAATGCAACCCGTGCCGCAGCCGCGTCGGCCACGACGGGCCCGCGGCCAAAGCGCGCCCGAAACCATTCTGGCGACGCCGCAGTGCCGGTGACGGTATGCATGCCCGCGCCTTCGAAGCGACGCAGCAACTCGTACTTGCCGTCGTCGCGATGCTCCGGCCTGAACACCGGCACGCCACACGCAAGCGCGGTAATTGCCAGGTGCAGGCTGGGTCCGATCACGGCTTCCGCGCCGGCGATGAGTTCGGCGATCAGCAGCGGATCATTTGGCCACTCGTCCAGGCGAATCGCTTCAGGCATGCAGGCTTCGACGATTTCATCGGCATCGCCGAGCACCGGGCCCATTGACAAGGCGAGTATCTGGAACGCGACCGGCGCAGCACCATTCGAAAGCAAGGCGCGCAATGCTGGCTCGACACCACTGACGGACTGCACCACAACATAAGGACGGCGCAATCCGGCTTTCGCGCGCAAGGCCGAAAATGCGGCCGATGGTTTGTGCGGATCGATCAATGCAGCAATGCCAAACACGCTGTCGGGAACGAGCGCGATATCCTTGTGCGGCACCAGTGCGCTCAGTTCGCGCTGCGAAGCCGCGTCGCGCACCGCCACGTAGGCACTTGCGTCGACGACGGCGGCAACCATCGCTGCCGCCCAATCGGGCACGGGTCCGTAAACGGCTGGCGCGTTCCACATCACCGGCACGCCATGCTCCAGCGCCAGCAGCGCCGGCGTCAACCAAATGCTGAGCGGATGGTGCAAAGTCGCGTCCGGCGGGAAATAGCCTGGCGCGATGTTCTTGTCGAAGCGAATGATGTGGCCGCCGCCGATGATCAGGCCCTGCAGCTCGGCCACGCGATTCGAGAATTGCGCGAGCGAGGTAACCTCGAACGGCCAGGCGTCGGCGCTGCGTTCGTAGTACGAGAAGCACTGCAGCGCCAGCGGGTCGATGCGCTTTGCCAGTTCGTGGCGGGCAAGCAGTGGAAACAGCAGGTCGCCGTAGTTCTCGACGTCGAACGTGCCGCACATTGCAACCTTGGTCATGCCTGTTCCAACTTCCGTGTTGACGCCGTCAATGCATGTTCAAATTGAACATGCCGAAGCACGCGGCCACCAGCAGCAGCGCCAGGCCGAGAATGGAGCCCATGCCGATTGCCACTCCGATGGCCGTGCGCGGCAATCCGTGCATGACCAGCCAGACGATCAGCGTGATCATCAGCAGCCATGGCAGGCCGATGAGCAGCACGATCAGTCCATCTCCGCCGAACGGATGCGGACCGAAGGCCGCGGATGCGACCGTGGCAGAGACGATATAACCGCCTATCAGGCACGCCCAGGCCAGCGCGAAGCCGATGCCGAGGGAGCCTTGATCGGGAGGGGGCGGGGCAGACGACATGCGTGTGTCCTCTAGCAGATGGCCTTGCGCAACTCGGTTTCGGCACGCAACGCAGCGAGTTGTTCGCGCCGGCCGTCGCGGTAAAAGATGTTGAACGTATCGAACGGAATCATGCTGCCGTCGGGTTGCGCGATGTGCACGCAGGATTTCTTGACCGCGCGCAGATCGAAACTCGTCGCGTCGACAAACTGCATGATCAGCACGCGGAACACGTTTCGGTAGCCCAGATCGGCGGGTGCCTGCACTTGCGACAGGCAGCACAGCAGGTCCGACAGCGAACATGCCTGCGATTCCGGCGAATGATTGGTGGCGAACAAGCCGAGCACGTGCGCGCGCAGTTCCTCGTCGCGTTCCACCACGATCGTGTTGCGGCCCTTCGCGACCAGCGTCTCCGGGGTGACGAAGCGGGTCAGTGGCACGACGTCGCTGCCCATTTTAAGCGCGTACGCCATCGCCAGGCAGTCCGGATTGCACGGCACCGGGATCAGATCGTCCGGCTGGAATGTTTTCGTTTGCGCGAGAATGCGCGAACGCACTTCGGTCAGCGTCAGCCGGTCGCGCGCGGCATCGTAGTTTTCCAGACGGCCCGCCGCCTGGATCGGCTGGAACGTCACGCCGCGAACGCACGGTTGGGTCAGCGCGAACTCGACGATTTCGCCGAGTTCGTGATCGTTGAGTCCCTTCTTGACGGTCACGACCAGCGTGGTCGAGACATCATGTTCGTTCAGGTGCTGCAGTGCGCGGCGGCGGATCTCGCCGAGACGCGCACCGCGCAGCTCTTCGTGCACTTCGTCGCGCAGCGAATCGAATTGCAGGTACACCTCGAAACCCGGCTGATAACCGGCCAGGCGCGCGGCAAATTCCGGTTCGCGCGCGATACGCAAACCGTTGGTGTTGACCATCAGGTGCCGGATCGGGCGCCGCTTCGCGGCATCCAGGATGGCGAAGAAATCCGGATGCAGGGTCGGCTCGCCGCCGGAAATCTGCACTACGTCCGGTTCGCCTTCGTTCGCGACGACCGCGTCCAACATGCGTTCGACGGTGGCCAGATCGCGAAAGCCCGGGCGATGCGGCCCGGATTCCGCATAGCAGATCGGGCACTTCAGGTTGCAGTGATCGGTGATTTCGATCAGCGTCAGGCAGCTGTGCTGCATGTGCTCGGGGCACAGGCCGCAGTCGTAGGGACAGCCCCAGCGCTGCTCCGTGTTGAACAGGCGCGGCATCTCCGGCGTCTTGATGAATACTTCGCGCGCCTTGCGGTAGTACGCCGCGTCGTCGGCGATCAACACGCGCTCGCGGCCGTGCTCGGCACACCATTTTTCCAGATAGACCTTGTCGTCCTTGATCAGGATCTTCGCTTCGACGCGGCGCAGGCAGATGCTGCATACCGACACGGCGCTGTCGTAGAACAGATAGGGCCGGAGCTTGGCCGTCATGCCTGCGTGCCGGCACTGCGCATGTGGAAAAAATCCGCTCTCAGCTTCGTGCCCACGAAAGGGTCCCGGCAATGCGCAAGATGTCCCGCCGATAGTAGAGCAGGCCGGCCAGGCACAGCAATTGAATGCCGGACAACAAACCGAGATACATGTACGGCACGGGCTTGATGAAATCCACCAGCAGGCGAAACGACAGGTACGCGATCATGAAGCCGCGAAAGCGATCGCCGGCGCGGCGAAACCTCGCTGCATGCATGTGCGGCAGCAGAGCCAGCGCAATAAGGAAGGCGATCTCATACAGCTGCGTCGGATGCCGCGGCACGCCATCGCCGAAGTCCACACCCCAGGGCAGCTGCGTAGGATTGCCGTAGGTGTGATCGGCCAGCCCGGACAGGAAGCAGCCGATACGGCCGATTGCGATGCCGGCAATCAACGGCAGCACGAATGCATCGCCGCTGGAACCCAGCGCGCCAATCGCGCGCTTGACCCCTTCGACGCCGATCAGCCCGCCAAGCAGCGCACCGACAATGGTCTTGCCTTCGAGCAGATGCCGCCAATCCGGAAAATCCGCGAATGCGTCCAACGGATCCTCGATCCAGTAGCCGAGCTTGGCACCGATCGCCGCACCGCAAATCGCCGCGACGCCGATCCACAGGCTGCGGTCGCGATCTGCCAGCACGGGCAGGGCGAGCTGCCTGCGCTGCCACAGGAACAGGCGCATGCCGACGAAATAGGCAGTCAGCTCGAACGCCGTGTGCCAGGCGAACGGCTGCATCTAGTCTTTATGTGCCGCGTTCTTGTCGCGGCCCGCGCCCCAGCGGCGGTCGATGGCGCCAAACAGTTTTTTGAACAGCCGCGACAGCTTGCCGCGCTGGGTCTTGCGCAACTTCTCGTCCTCGCTGGTCAGCCAGGCCACCTGGATGACGCGGCGCTCGCCTTCGAACGGCAGGTGTCCATGGAACGAATTGTCGGCGCGCTTGAACACCACGAAATTGCCGTACAGCGGCTTGACCTCGGCCACGGCCAGATCGTCGATGTCATCGATGCGGTTGAGGAATCGGAAGCAGCCGGCGCTGGTATCCGGCCAGCTTTCCTCGAAGTAGAGCAGCGCGGTGGCTACTTTCGATCGGCTGTCGGTGTGGATCGTGCCATGGCGCTTGTTCAGCGCGCGGCACAGCGTCACCAGCGTCGGATACTGGCCGAGGTTTTCGATGCCGAGACGCGAACCAACGGCGCTGGCCACACCCGGCTCGGTGAGTTCGCCAATGAGCTGATTGATACTGGCGCCGCAGTCCTTGGCCTCCCAGGGGAAAAAGCCCGCCCCGGAGTAGCGCGGAAAATCGCGTCGCAGCGCCTCCGCGGCCTCCGCAGGAAGCTGCTGGCGGGCAATCAGAAAGTGGAAGGGCTGCGAGTGGACTTCGGTGCCGGCGCGATCCAGGTGCGTCGGATCGAACAGCACAAGAGCGGATGGTGCGGCGGCGACTGCGGACATGCATTGAGTACCCGGAGCGATGCTGCATTCTAGCGCGATGGACACGACCCGCCGCGCACCGGTATCATTCGCACTCGCCCGCAACCTCTTCCCACGGACTGGTCCCAACCAGCCCGCGGGTCGGCCTGCACCCGAAGGTTGCGTACTTTAGGACCCAAGGCGACGCAATGACACAAGCCCTTCTCGCACTCGCTGACGGCAGCATCTTCCGCGGAATTTCCATTGGTGCGGAGGGCGAGACCGTTGGCGAAGTGGTGTTCAACACCGCGATGACGGGTTACCAGGAAATCCTCACCGATCCGTCCTACGCCCAGCAGATCGTCACGCTGACCTATCCGCACATCGGCAATACCGGCTGCAACGACGTCGATGCCGAGTCGGATCGCGTGCATGCTGCGGGCCTGGTGGTTCGCGATCTGCCCCGACTGGCCAGCAACTGGCGTTCGACCGAACCGCTGGACGCCTATCTGCAGCGCAACCGCATCGTGGCGATTTCCGACATCGACACACGCCGGCTTACGCGCATCCTGCGCGACGGCGGCGCCCAGAACGGCTGCATCGTTGCCGGCGAGGCACCTTCGGAAATGCATGCGTTGGCCAAGGCGCGAGCGTTCCCGGGATTGAAGGGCATGGATCTGGCGAAAGTCGTCAGCACGCGCAGCAGCTACGTCTTCGACGCAGGCACTTTTGATCTGGACCACGGCAGTTTCGCCAAGCCGGCGCACAAATATCGCGTTGTCGCCTACGATTTCGGCGTGAAGCGCAACATCCTGCGCATGCTGGTCGATCGGGGTTGCGAGGTAACGGTGGTGCCGGCGCAAGCGCCGCTTGCCGAAGCTCTGGCGCATAAGCCTGATGGCGTATTCCTGGCGAACGGGCCTGGCGATCCGGCGCCGTGCGACTATGCGATCGCCGCGGCGCGCGAGTGTATAAAGCGGCAAATTCCACTTTTTGGCATCTGCCTCGGCCACCAGATCCTCGCTCTGGCCACTGGCGCGCAGACCCTGAAGATGAAATTCGGCCACCACGGCGCCAACCACCCGGTGATCGACCTGGTCACCGGCCGCGTGATGATTTCCAGCCAGAATCACGGCTTCGCCGTCGACGAGGCGACGTTGCCGGCGAATGTGAAAGTGACGCACCGTTCGCTGTTCGACGGTTCCAACCAAGGTATACGCCTTGTCGACGCGCCCGCTTTCAGCTTCCAGGGCCATCCCGAGGCGAGTCCCGGCCCGCACGATGTCTGCGGATTGTTCGATCAATTCATTCAATCGATGGAGGCGCACGCGGCTGCCGCGGCGTAGGACGATGAAGACTGCAACCATACTTGCAAGCCTCATGCTCGCATCCGTTGTTTCGGCGAGCCTGGTTTCGACGGGCGCGTCTGCCGCTGGCGCACCAAAGGCAGATGCCACGGCAAAACCGAAGAGCGCTCCAGTGGAGCCGGCCCAGCAGGCGGTCGAATACGCCGACCTGGGCAAATACGTCAACAAGCGCATCATCGTGCGTTCGAAGCTGAACACCACGCGCGCCGGCGTGCTGACCCGCTTTTCGGCATCCGAGATCGACCTGAAGCTCGACAGCGGCGCGGACCTGAGCATGCCGGCGACGTCGATCAAGAGTATCGGCATCCCGATCGGCCCGGCCGACCCGCTGTTCCCGAAAGTCGAAAGCAAGGCGCCGGATGCGAAGGCCAGCGATGTGAAGCCTGCCGACGCCAAGCCGGCCGACGTGAAGCCGCTTGTTGCAAAACCCCTCGACAACAAACCGGCCGATGCCAAGGGCAGCGCCGACAAGTCTGCCGGTGGAAAGGCCGACGCAAAGCCTTCTGGTGCAAAACCCTCCGACACAAAGTCGGGCGACGGCAAGACGGGCGACGGCAGTGCCAAAAAGAACTGACCTCCGCTCGATCCTGATCATTGGCGCCGGCCCGATCGTCATCGGGCAGGCGTGCGAGTTCGACTATTCCGGCGCGCAGGCCTGCAAGGCGCTGAAGCAGGAAGGCTATCGCGTCATTCTGGTCAATTCGAATCCGGCCACGATCATGACCGATCCGGAGACAGCGGATGCGGTGTACATCGAGCCGATCAATCGCGCCACGGTCGAGCGCATCATCGCCAAGGAAAAGCCCGACGCGCTGCTGCCGACGATGGGCGGCCAGACCGCGCTGAATTGCGCCCTGGACCTGGCCGATTGTGGAATTCTGGAAAAGTATAATGTCGAGTTGATCGGCGCCTCGCGCGAGGCGATCCGCATGGCCGAGGATCGCGCGCTGTTCCGCACTGCAATGATCGAAATCGGCCTGGATTGTCCGAAGGCGGAAGTTGCGCGGACCCTCGAGCAGGCGCTCGAGATCCAGACCAAGGTCGGCTTCCCGACGATCATCCGGCCGAGTTTCACGCTTGGCGGCTCCGGCGGCGGCATTGCCTACAATCGCGAGGAGTTCGTCGAGATCGTCGGCCGCGGGCTGGAGTTGTCTCCCGTGCACGAAGTGCTGATCGAGGAATCGGTGCTCGGCTGGAAGGAATTCGAGATGGAGGTCGTGCGCGACACGGCCGACAACTGCATCATCGTCTGCTCGATCGAGAACCTCGATCCGATGGGCGTGCACACCGGCGACTCGATCACGGTGGCGCCGGCACAGACGCTGACCGACAAGGAATACCAGCGCCTGCGCGATGCGAGCATCGCCGTGCTGCGCAAGATCGGCGTCGACACCGGCGGCTCGAACGTGCAGTTCGGTGTGAACGCCGAGGACGGCCGCGTGGTGGTGATCGAGATGAATCCGCGCGTGTCGCGTTCGTCGGCGCTCGCTTCCAAGGCGACGGGTTTCCCGATCGCTAAGGTCGCCGCGAAACTTGCGGTCGGCTACACGCTGGACGAACTGCGCAACGAAATCACCGGCGGCAAGACGCCGGCCTCGTTCGAGCCGAGCATCGACTACGTCGTCACGAAGATCCCGCGTTTCGCATTCGAGAAATTCCCGGC
>Ga0105238_10007104_pt1 | contig 11206 bp, 9 predicted proteins | sample KBSC34metaG_FD_81526 | JGI IMG/M metagenome (GOLD analysis project Ga0105238, IMG submission 81526) | Corn rhizosphere microbial communities from Kellogg Biological Station, Michigan, USA - KBS C3-4 metaG | ecosystem: Host-associated > Plants > Roots > Rhizosphere > Soil | place: Michigan, USA...
CCATCGTCGCGGTGCTCGCTGGACCGACCTTTCTTCTTCGCAAATGGCTGGCGATGGACGCCGGCGTCATCGTGCCCGTGACCGGGCCGCAACCGCACGCGCTCTACGCGGGTGCCGTCTACAACGTTGGCCGAATGTAGTCGACGCTGAGCGCTCGCCAGACGGCGGTTCGCGACGCATGTTCCCTGCGCGCAACAACCCCACTTGGAGGAACCGTCATGCGTGCGCGCTATATCTCCCTCCTCCCGATCGCCGCGTCGCTCATCGCGACCCAGATGCCCGCGCAAGGCCGCGGGGCGGGGAATCGTGAGGAACCGTTCAACACGTCGACGAACCCCATCCTCTCGAGCTTCACGTTCCGCTCGATCGGACCGGCGAGCATGGGCGGGCGTCTCGACGACATCGAGGTGTCGCTCAGCGATCCGAACGTCATCTACATCGGCTACGCGGTCGGCGGCGTCTTCAAGTCCGTCGACAACGGCGTCTCGTTCAAGCCGGTCTTCCAGACGTACGGCTCGGCGTCGATCGGCGACATCGCCATTCATCCGACGAATCCCGACATCGTCTACGTCGGCACGGGTGAGTCCAACAACCGCCAGACGTCGTCGTTCGGCGACGGCATCTACAAGTCGACCGACGGCGGAAAGACGTTCACGAACCTCGGATTGAAAGAGACTCAATCGATCGCGCGTATCGTGATCGACAAGAGCAATCCCGAGGTCGTCTACGTCGCGTCGCCGGGCCACCTGTTCGGCCCGAACCAGGAGCGCGGCATCTACAAGACTACGGACGGCGGTAGGACGTGGAACAAGATCAAGTACATCGACGAGAACACCGGATTTACCGACATTGCCATTGACCCATCGAACAGCAACGTCCTCTACGCGGCGAGCTATCAGCGGCGCCGCACGAGCTGCTGCTTCAACGGCGGCGGTCCGGGCAGCGCGATCTGGAAGACCGACGACGCCGGAAAGACCTGGACCAAGTTGACCAATGGCCTTCCGGGCGGCACCTATGGGCGCATCGCGCTGAGCATCGCCGCGTCGAGCCCGAACATCGTGTACGCGCAGATCGAAGCCGGTGAGAGCGGCACGGCGCTTCGCGGACGCGGCGGCGTGGCCGCGGCGACGGAAACGGCTGCAGGCGGCGCCGGTGGAGGTGGTGGAGGCGGCGGCGGTGGTGGTGGTGGACAGGCGGGCACGGCCTACTGCAACAACGGCGCGCCGCGCGCGGCGAACGCCGGTGGCGGCGGACGCGGTCGCGGTGGAGCGGCAGACTCGCTTCCCACGCCGGATCCGAAGCTCGGCGGCGTATTCCGCTCCGACGATCGCGGCCGCTCGTTCAAGTTCATCAGCAACTGCAATTCTCGGCCGATGTACTTCAGCCAGTTGCGCGTCGATCCGCAGAATCCGAACACGATCTACGTCGCCGGATTGCCGGTCGCGAAGTCGCTCGACGGCGGCAAGACGTTCGCCACGCTCGACGATGCGGGCGGGAACGAGTCGCCGGCGCACGTCGACCAGCACGCGATCTGGATTGATCCGCGCAACGGCAAGCATCTCATGATCGGTAACGACGGCGGCCTGGACATCAGCTACGACCACGGTCGCACGTGGGATTTCGTCGCGACGATGGCGACCGGCCTCGCGTACGTCGTGACGGCCGACAACGAGCACCCGTACAACGTCTACACCGGATTGCAGGACAACAACAGTTGGGGTGGCCCGAGCTCGAAGCGCGGGCGCGGCGGCATCACGAACATGGATTGGTTCGGCATCTGCGGCGGTGACGGCTTCTACACCGGCGTCAACGTCGACCATCCGAACATCATCTTCTGCGAGTCGCAGGACGGCAACACCTCGCGCTACGATTTGAACGCGGGACAAACGATCAGCATCAAGCCGAACTCCGGTCCTCGCGTGCAGCTCGCGGGCGGCGCGGCGGGGGGCGAGGCGTCCGGCGCCGCGTGCGTCGATGGCCGCGCGCCCGGGGGCGGCCGCGGGGGCGGCGGCGGGGGCCGCGGCGGAGCGCCCGCACGCAAGAACGTCATCAACGCCGACGGTGGCGAGGCGTATCGCTTCAACTGGAACACGCCGTACGAGCTGTCGCCGCACAACGCGGACATCATCTACCTCGGCGGCAACCGTCTGTTCAAGTCGTACGACCGCGGCACGTCGTGGGTCGCGAGCGCCGACCTCACCAAGCAGGTCGATCGTTGCAAGGTGGCGGTGATGGGCGTCGGCGGCGACAAGGCGCAGCTCTCCAAGAACGACGGATTGTCGGCGTACAGCACGATCATCGCGGTCAGCGAGTCGCCGGTGATGCCGGGCGTCGTGTGGGCCGGCACGGACGACGGCAACCTGCAGGTGAGCCGCGACGGCGGGCTGACGTTCACCGAAGTCGGCAAGAACATTCAGGGTCTGCCACAGGGCGCGCTGACCAACGACGATCCGTTCTGGATCTCGCGTATCGACGCGTCGCACTTCGACGCGGGCACCGCGTACGTCTCGATCGACGGACACCGCAGCGACGATCTGCATCCGTACGTGTTCGTGACGCGCGATTACGGCAAGACGTTCACCAACATCACGAACGACCTGCCGGCGTACGGCAACGTGCAGGTCGTCCGCGAAGATCCCAAGAACAAGGAGCTGCTGTTCGTCGGCACCGAGTTCGGGCTCTTCACCTCGCTCAATGGCGGCAAGCATTGGGAGAGGTTCATGAGCGACTACCCGACGGTGCGCACCGACGACATCCTGATCCATCCGCGCGAAGGCGACGTCATCGTCGCGACGCATGGCCGCAGCATCTGGATCGCCGACGACATCACGGCGCTCGAGGAGTTCACGCCCGCGGTCGCGGCGGAAGAAGTGCATCTGTTCGCGCCGCGTTCGGCGGTCGATTACATCACGGACCTCACCAACAATCCGCACATCGGCGGACAGAAGAACTTCGTCGGTGAGAACGCGCCGCGCGGCACCGCGATCACGTACTACCTCAAGTCCAACGCGACCGACGTGAAGGTGTCGGTCGTCGACGCGACCGGACGAACCTTGTGCACCACGAACGCTCCAACTACCGCGGGCATCCATAAGGTGCAATGGGCGCTCGTCACGCCGGCACTCGGCGGCGGCGGCTTCGGCGGCCGTGGTGGCGGTGGTGGCGGCGGCGGTGCCGGCGGCGGCGGTGGTGGCGGCCGCGGCGGCGCCGCTGCCGCGATTCAGCCGGGCACGTACACCGCCAAGATCGTCGTTGGCGGAGTGACGCTCACCAAGCCGTTCGAAGTTCTCGAGGACAAATGGTTCAAGGCGCGCTAAACGCGTGACGTAGCGGCTTCAACTCGTGCGCACCCGTCGACAAAGGAACGTCGGCGGGTGCGCTTGTTTTCAGCGCGATCGGCGCGGGCGTGACGCCGCCAGGCGCACGCTTATCTTCTCCTCGGTGGACATCCCACGACGGAGGCCGGAAGACGATCCGGCGATCAAAGCGCGCCAAGATGCGGCGGGCAAGACGGGGTTCGTCCTCGGCTGCTTCGCTGCTGTCGCCGCGCTCGCCATCAACCTCGTGCGAACCGAGCGGCCCTACGAGTTCCTGTCTCTCGTCGTCGCCGTGCTGATGGCCGCGCTCAACATTCCGTTCGGCATCATGCTGGCGCTGCTCGCCGAAAAGTGGACGCGTCCCAAGATGGGAAAGGGTCCCCCGAAGAGCGGCAAAGGGAAGTAGGCGACGGCCGCGAAAGCCGTCAGTCGAGCCCGGTGTTGAACACGAGGCTCATGCAGGTCACTCCACCTTCGGCCTTCGCGAATTCGCTCACCGACACGGGAACCACTTCCCAGCCGCGCGCGGCCAACAGCGAAATCGTCTCTGGAAATGCATCCGACGCGATGATGCGCTCTCCGATCACGAGGACGTCGCCGGCGAGTTGCTCCGCTGGCGGAACCGGCACGAACTCGCGCCCCTGAATCGGCGACGTCGAGATGAGACCTGCGTTCACGAGAAGGCTTCCATCAGGCAGGGCGCTGCACGCCGACTTGAGGTGGAGACAGTGCAACACGGGCACCGCCGTGACCCTGTAGCCGAGGGGAGCGAGAATCGTCCGCAGCGCGTCGACCCCCGCGGCGTTCGTGCGCTTGGACAGACCTACGAACACGTCCCGGCCGCTGCACACGACGTCGCCGCCATCGATTCTGGCCGGCAGCTCCACGCGAGCGATCGTTCGGAAGTCTCTGAGCGCCGCTTCGATCGTCGGCACTTCGTCGCGCCGCGACAGCGCGCCCATCGACATCATCACCGCGATCTCGTCGACCACGATCGCGGTGTCTTCGACGAACACGCAGTCCGCCAACTCGGAGCAGCCGGGAATCGAAACGACACGCGCACCGCAGCGGCGCAGCGCGTTCTGATACTCCTCGTGCTGTTTCGCCGCCAGCGTTCCATCGATCGGCGAATCGTCGGCGTACGTTCGCTCCCCGAGTGCCATTCGGGGCGACGGCCCGCGCGTGATCGCGACGAGCCTTTCCGTAGTTTGCCGTTGCGGTCCACCGGTCTCCCGGTCGACCGGTCCACCGGGAGCGGTCACGGTTCCTCGCGCGGCGCTTCGATCACGGTCCGCAGTTGCTCCCGGGCCGGCCCGCCGCCGACGAAGAGATCGTCGGGGAATTTTCGATAGCGTAACATCTGCGCGTAGATCGCCGAGCTCTCGTAGGTGTTGAGCCCGAAGCCCGCGAGATACTGCAGCCGCAGGTTCGAGTCGCGGTTGAGCTGCGCTCCCGTGAGCCACGGGGCGAGGTCGCGCGCCTGCCCCGCGTACGTCGAAAGCAACGCGAGTCCCGACGAGAATCCGACGTCGGCCAGGGACCGCGCGACGCGCCTGTATTCAGGGCGCCCGAGCTTGGCGTCCACCGAATCGACGTCGATCGGCTGCGGGGAGGCGTGCCCGGCGAGCACCACGTCGTAACCGCTGCCGTTGATGTCGTTTCCCCAGATCGTGCCGTCGGGGAACGCGTCGAAGAACGTGGCAAGCTCGCTCTTCACGACGTCAGGCGAGCTTTCGTAGAGCGGAACCCACTGCGTCACTACGCCGCCGGGATTCAGGTGTGCCTTCACGAGATCGAAGTATTCCTTGGTGTAGAGCGTCGCCGCGCCCTTGACCCACGGATGGATCGGGTCGGACGTGATGACGTCGAATTTCTCTTTCGTCGTGAGGATGTAGTGCCGCGCGTCGTCGTAGACGATCTGGACGCGCGGGTCCTGCGTGACGTCGTAATTCTGCTGCGTGAAATAGGTCGAGACGACTCTCGGAATCAGCGGCTCGATCTCGCAGATCACGATCTTCTCTACGCCGGGCTGCGTCACGAACGAACCGGCCGTCACGCCGGCGCCGAACCCGACCACCAGCACCGTGCGCGGCGTCTTCGTCAACAGCGCCGACAGGTGGCCGAGCATTCGCTGCAGCCGCATGTCCTGCGGTAAGCTCGAGGCTTCGACCTTGCCGGCCACGTGGAAGTTGCGAACGCCGCTCGGCTCCTCCGACACGGCGATCGACGAGTTGATGCCTTCACCGACGTACAGATATCTCGGTTGGTTCGTGTACGTCGGTAGGAAACGTCCGTACGCGACGAGTCCGTCCGGCACACCGGGCACCGTGACGACACACGCGATCGCGGCGGCCGCGCCGGCGATCGCGAGCATCGTTCCCGCGGGTCGCGGCGACCAGCCACTCGGACGCGGCACGTCGCGCTCCGCTTCGGCCGCGTGCGCTCGGCGCACCGCGGCGAACACGACGATCGCCGACGCCAAGCTGATCGCGATGAGCAACTGCTGGCCGTGTCGTGTGCCCCAATGCGGAACGACGACGACGCTGAACAGCGCCGAGCCGAGGATCGCTCCCACGGTGTTCGCGGCATAGACACGACCGACCAGGCGGCCGGCGTCATCACCCGGTCCGACAACCGCGGCGAGTGCCAGCGGGAAGCTCGCGCCCCAAAGCGCGGCGGCGGGGAAAACCGCCACCGCCACCCGGACGACGTCCAGCTGAAACGTGATCCACGGGCTCGGCGACAACGACGGATTGATCGGCCAGAACGGAAGCGCGCGCGCGATCATGAACGCCGCCCACGCGACGCCCAACGTGAGCAGCAGTTGGCACCACGCCAGCGCGGTGCGAGGCCGCGACGAGCGCGCGATGTACGAACCGGCGCTGCTTCCCGTGCCGAGCGCCACGAGAAAAACGGCGAGGATGATCGAGAACGTGTAGACCGACGCGCCGAGCATCAGCGACAGCAATCGCGTCCACACCACTTCGGCGCCGAGCGCCGCGAAGCCGGACAAGCCGATCGCGACGTAGACCGCGTTGATTCCGGTCGGGCTCCGCTCAACCTCGGCGTTGGGGCGAGGGATCGCCGGCCGATGCGGCGCGCGGCGCGACAGGGCGAGTCCGACGCCGGCGACGCCGAAGTTCACGATGGCCGCGACCACCGTCGTGACCGTCATGTCGAAGACGCGCAGCAGATAGAAGCCGGCCAGGACCGCGCCGAACACCGCGCCGGCGATGTTGCTTCCGTAGAAGAACCCAAGCCACGACACGCCTGTCGGCGTCGCCTCGACCCACCGCGCGATCGCCGGCAGCGTCGCACCCATCAACAGGGTCGGCGGCAGCAAGCACACCGCGCACAGAACGCCGCGCCAGAGAATGCCGGGAAGTCCCTGGACCGTTGTCGCGGTATAGATGCTTCCCATCAATGGAACGACCACCAGCACGATCAGGCCGAGCGCTCCGATCGCGCCCTCGAGCGCCGCGTACACGCGCAACGGATGCTGCTCCGGCGACACGAACCGCGGCAACAGCAGACTTCCCAAACACATGCTCCCCATGCACGTGCCGAGCAGAACGCCGAGCGAAATGGCCGACGAGCCGATGACCAGCTCGATGAGCTGGAACCACACGATCTCGTAGATCAGCGCGGCGCAGCCGCTCCCGACGAATAGCAGGAGCAGCGCCGGCAGAAACCGCTGCGTCGGCGGAAGCGCGAGCGGCGGGTTGAGCGATTGTTGCAGACGCGACGAGACTTTCGGCATCAATCGCCGCAATCTTGGGCGTGCGCTCGCGGACGTCCATTGACCATACGCCTGATACGAAGCAGGCGCGCCGATAGTTGGGGCGCGCCTGTTTCGAACGGACGAGGGGCAAGACGATGGTCTCTGCCGGCTATCCGCGCACGACGGACACCCGGTACTGAGTGACCAGCGGGCCGTCATGGCCTGGCCGCGTGATCGGGAAGAGCGTAAACGTCCAGCCCGGCGCGACCGGAATGCGCATGCCGCGGGTCGGGAGTTCATTGATCAGGTCGCCCTGGCGAGCCAGACCGCCTTCGGGGATTCTCGAGAGCGCCGAGTCGGCCGCCGGGCCGTATAGCGCCGGCAGCGTCGTTCTGACGAGCCGCTCGAACTTCCAAGGGTTGCGCGTGCGAATCATCGTCCGATCGAACGAGACCGTGATGACGCTGTCGGCGCGCGTCGCCATCAGGCTGTCCGGCAGCGTCGATTGCCCCTGCGGAACAACTGGGCTCACGGGTGAGAGGGCAATGGTGGCGACGGGCGCCGGCGTCGGAGCCGACGTGGAGGGGGCGTTGACGCCCTGTTGGGTGGCCGGATCGCGATGGCGGATAACCGGCATCGGTGGCGCGGCGTCACCGCCGACGTCGCTCGTCACAACGCGTATTCCCGCGGCGGACATGTGCTGAAGGATCGTGACCCGTCCCACGAGACCTATCACGGCAAGCGTCGTGAGCAACGCGATTCCCGAGCTTCCTTTCATGAGAAGCCGGCGTCGTCGTTTGCGCGCGGCGCTCTTTGCTTCCCACCGACAGTGCAAACACACCGTCGTCCCGGGACGCAGCTCGTGGGGGCAGGCATTGGTCGGCAGTTCCATCGCGTGCGTCATCCGTCTCCTCGTCACTCGTACCAAGAGTCGGGACGAGCTCATGCGCTTTGCCGCAACCGCCTCGCGTTTCGCCAGTCGCAACCGAAATAGGAATCGGTCATTCTGCCTTTTGGGGACGTCCGACTCAGGCTGTCGCCTGAGTATCCGGCCTCGTTATCGTGCTTTGGGTCACCTATGCAACAACCGCCCATCGAGGCCCGCGCAATCGGGAACAGTCAGTCGACGACCGTCCAGATTCGGCGTGCGCTTCCTCGCGATGCCGACGCGCTCGCCCAACTGCGCTACGCGTTCCGCCTCGAGCGGCGGCCCGCCACGGAATCGCGCGACGCGTTCGCCGCTCGCTGCTCCAATTGGATGCGGCCGCGGCTTCGCGGCGATTCGCGATGGACGGTTTGGTTGGCGGAGCGCGACGGCACGATCGTCGGCAACCTCTGGGTGCAGATCGTCGAGAAGATTCCGAATCCCGGCCCCGAGTCCGAGCTGCACGCATATATCTCGAACTTCTTCATCGTTCCCGAAGCGCGAAACAGCGGCCTTGGGACTCGGATTCTGAGCGCGGCAGTCGCGCACTGCAAAGCGCACGGCGTGGACACGGTGTTTCTGTGGCCGTCGGAACGCAGCGTTCCTCTCTACAGTCGAACGGGCTTCGAGGTGGCGAGCGACCTGTTGGTGCTGGAGCTGCGCGAAGCGAAATCTCCATGAACGATCGATTGGTCGAGCGCCGGCGCGGCGATCTGTTGTTGTCGACCGACCGAGCGAGAATCGACCAACGTGCGGTGCTCGCGATGTTGCACGATTCTCATTGGGGCGCCGAGGTCACGGTGGATATCCTCGCGCGCTCGATCGCGAACTCGCTGTGCGTGGGGGTCTATGACGGCTCCCGGCAAGTCGCGTTCGCGCGCGCGGTCACGGATCTCTCGACCTTCGCGTATCTCACCGACGTGATCGTGGCGGACGACTCTCGCGGGCGAGGGATCGGTTCGTGGATGGTCGAGGAAATCCTCGCGCATCCGGACCTCCAAGGGCTTCGGCGCATCGCTCTCCTCACGCGCGATGCGCAGGCACTGTACGAACGATTTGGGTTCTCCACCCGAATGGCGACCTCTACATATATGGAACGCCGCGCGCCGCCTTCTTGATCCGGAGGGTGCTACTTTGTTTTACTCGATTCGCACGGCACCTGGTGCCCGAACCATAGAGGAGGAAGGATGACTGCGAAGCTCGACAAAACGATCAAGCGGGAGCTGGAGCTCGACGGAAAACTCTACACCATCGCGATCGGCCCGGACGGAATCAAAGTGACGGAAAAGGGCCGCCGGAATGGTCCGGAGGTTTCATGGCGCGCGATCATCAGCGGCGAGCAAGAGCTCACCGCGGGTCTCAAGGCGTCGCTCGACGAGGGATCGTCGGAGGGCTAACTCCGCGGCGTCAGTCGTCTCGTTCCCGCTCGGCCGGAGCGTGCGCCGCGGCGGAGCGCGCGCGACGACGCGCCGTGCCCCCGACGCGCGGATCGAGTCGAAGCTCCATCTGTGCGGCGAGAAGTCGTTCGCCGCCTTTCGCGAGTTGCGCCATGCGGTGCTCGAAGCGATAGAACTGCACCGGCGCGCGAAGACTGTCGCGCGGCGCGCGCGCTAGCACCATCAACTCTTCCCGGACCACACGCGGGAGATGTCCCGCCATGCGGCGGCGTAGCAGCGCCGTGACGCGCAGCGAGTTGCGCGCGAGAAACGCGCGCTCCAATTCGCCCAGATACACCACCAACTTCGCCATCAGCGTGTCGGTGGATCGTCGATCGAGACTCGTTCTCGTCATGCTCGTTGGGCGCGTCGCGCGGTCCCACGCGACGACATTTGAGATCTGGCAATATTGCCGCGGTGCTTCATTGCGCCAGGGTGGTCAGCAACGTTGATGCTATCAACAGGCTGTCCACATCTGCGTGTGGACAGCTGTGTTTTTCTCGACACGCTTGGGACCGCGGAGACGATGCAACTGGTTACGCGCCAGCGAGTATCGGCGCGGCGTTTTTTTGCGCCAAATGCGCCGAAAATCGCGCCGTTTTTCGACTCGGGTGTCGTCGTTCTCCGCGCGCCGCTCTCCGAACGTCGCTTTCCGTTCGTACACATCTGTCCACAATCGTTTTCAACAGGACGAGGCCGGGTCTTAAGCGCACTCACCAACGGAGTTACCACATTATCGACAACTGTCCACATTCGCTATCCACAGCAACGACAACGAGTTATGGAAAACTTTACTATTGCGCTTTGAATCAGTGTTTTCTACGTTCCGCTCCCTTCCGATTGCAACATCGGCGTCACGACGTCTCTTCCCACCGACAACTCGCGTCTTCCCTGCAATGCGACTCGTCAGTTGTGCAACGCCGCCTGAACCGCTCGAGGAAGCGCCGCGTACGGCGCTGCTCGCCGACCTTACCGAAGGCGAGCGTTGGGACGGCTTCTGGTCGGCTGATGCGTACTACGTTCGCTGCACGAAGGACGCGGGCGATGTGGCGTGGTTCCGTCTCGCCGATGACGTCGCGCCTTCCACGCAGTCCGGCGCGCGGGTGCTCGCCCTCAGACCTGCCGCGCGCGCGGGATCGCGCGTGTCGGTCGTCGTCGCGCGGTCGCCGAGTGGGCACCGCATGCTCGTGGGGAGCACCCGGCGATCACCGCGATGATCAGAGAACGCTCAACGAGCGGCTTCGGGGAGGAGCTCGAGTTGCGCCGTGCGCAGCTCGACCACTCGACGGGCAGCCTCGTAGAGCCAATCGAAGCTTGCGTCGAGACGCGGATCGCCGCCGGCGGCGTCGCGGGCGAGGGTGAAGTGGCTGTACAGCCGCGCGTCGACACGCGACGGCTCGCCGTGGAGGCGGAAGAGCAGCAGCTCGGTGGCCGCCTCGGTCAGATGGAACAGCGTGAAGAGGTAGAACCGCGTGCGCGTCTCGTCGGCGGGATCGATGGTCGCGAGCAGGGCGACCTCGCGAATGGGTCGCTCTTCACGAATCGACGCGATGAGCTCCATCGCGTGTCCGAGGCCCGACGGTCCGGCGCCGCGGAGCACGTGAGTCCAGAGCTCGACCACGCGTCGCAGCAGCACGATGTCCCATCGCTCGCCGCCCGCTCCGCGTTCCTCGGGCGGGAAGAGCACGGGGGCATAGGCGCGCAGCCAATGGCGAAACTCGGTGTGCTTGTTGCCGAGCTGGGCGAGCCCGGCGAGGAGCAATGTCCGGTAGAGGGCGGCGACCTGCTCGTGCGCCTCGACCGGGAG
>Ga0105238_10007105_pt1 | contig 11204 bp, 11 predicted proteins | sample KBSC34metaG_FD_81526 | JGI IMG/M metagenome (GOLD analysis project Ga0105238, IMG submission 81526) | Corn rhizosphere microbial communities from Kellogg Biological Station, Michigan, USA - KBS C3-4 metaG | ecosystem: Host-associated > Plants > Roots > Rhizosphere > Soil | place: Michigan, USA...
AATACCGCTTTGATTTTCTGATTGGAATTTTGTGGACGCTCAAGCTCTCTGCCATGTCGGCAGTCTTGGCATTCATTTTGTCGATTGTCTTCGGAGTTGCCCGAGCCTCGCGCAACTTCCTGATCAGAGTACTCGCATCGATCTATGTCGAGCTCTTTCGCGGAACGTCGGCCTTGGCGCAACTATTCTGGCTGTTCTATGTCCTGCCATATATGGGCGTCGATCTTTCGCCGACCCAGTGCGCGGTGCTCGGTCTCGGATTGTGTTTTGGCGCGTATGGTGCCGAAGTGGTCCGCGCCTGCATCGAAGCCGTACCGAACGGCCAGCTCGATGCAGCAGCAGCCCTCAATTTCAGCTGGTTCCAGACAATGCGTATCGTAGTGCTGCCCGAAGCGCTCATCATGATGATGCCATTGTTCACCAACCTGCTGATCGAGTTGATCAAGGCAACGTCACTTGTGTCGTTGATCACTATACCGGACCTCACGTTCCAGGCAAAGTCGGTCATCTCGAAGAGCTACAGCTCCGGGAGCGTGCTCCTCGCGACTCTGGCGGTCTATCTCGTGATCTCGTTAATCGCTTCGACGGGTATGAAGAAGATGGAGACCTCCCTCTCCCGCGGACGAATGGTGGGAGGCGTGAAATAATGGATATATTCTCATCAAGTTTTGCGCTTGAAGTTCTACCCGCATTGCTGCGAGGCGCGGTCGTCACGTTTCTCGCCACGATCGGCGGATTCATGGCGTCGCTCGTCGTAGGCGGTATACTGTTGGGTCTTTATCGGTCTTCCTCTCGTCCCATTGCCTTGTTCGGCAAGAGCCTAATCGAGGTCCTGCGCTCGACACCGCTACTGATCCAAGTCTATTTCCTGTTTTTCGTGCTGCCCAACGTCGGGATTGTCCTCCAGCCGGTAACCACTGGTATCATCGCTCTCGGGCTCTATCACGGCGCCTATGTCGCAGAAGCCTACCGTGCAGGCTTCGACAGCATCCCCCGGGGACAATGGGACGCCGTCGAGAGCCTAAGGTTTTCTCGTTACGCGGCACTTCGCTACCTTATCCTTCCTCAGGCAATCATCCCCCTTATTCCCGCGTTGGGAAACACTTTCATCACGATGCTCAAAGACACTCCAATCCTCGCGGCGATTACCGTGCCCGAGATGATGTTCGAGGCTAACGACGCGGGATCGCAGTCTTTCCGTTATGTCGAGCCAATAACGATGGCGGCGATAGGGTATCTCATTATGAGCGCTGTCGCCGCCGGATTTATCTATCTGCTGCAGAACCGTCTCGGGAGACACAGATGACAGAGATGATCACCTTCGAGAATGTCTGTAAGAGGTTCGGAGCGACCGTGATTCTGAAAGACTTCAATTTCAAGGTCATGAGGGGAGAGAAGGTCGCGATCATCGGCCCAAGCGGATCCGGCAAGTCGACCCTCCTCCGCATGATCATGGCCTTGCAGGATATAGATCACGGCAAGGTCTCGATCGATGGGAAACCTCTCTGGGACTTGAACCACGGACAACACCTCGTCAAGCCAACACGGCAGCACCTACGAGATATGAGGTCGTTGGTCGGGATGGTCTTCCAGAATTTCAATCTGTTTCCCAATCTGACAGCTCTCGGCAATGTCGCAGCCGCGCCAAGACATGTGCTCGGCCTCTCAAAGAAGGAGGCGGAGGGGCGGGCCGCCATGTTGCTGGCCCAAGTCGGTCTCTCGGAGAAGCTTTCCAACTACCCCTCGACGCTTTCCGGGGGCCAGCAGCAGCGTGTTGCCATTGCCAGAGCCATGGCGCTGGAGCCGAAGGTCATGCTGTTCGACGAAGCAACATCCGCCCTCGATCCTGAACTTGTCGGCGAAGTCTTGGGCGTAATGCGCGAACTCGCCAGCGCACGCGACCTTACTGTCCTCGTCGTCACCCACCAGATGGGCGTTGCACGCGCGATCGCCGATCGTGTCTGCTTCATGGAAGGCGGTTGCGTCGTCGAGGAAGGCGGAGCCGACACGCTTCTTTCGCACCCGAAAAACGAGCGCACCCGCGCCTTTCTTCGTGCAGTTCACCTTGCCTGACCAGGAGAAGACCATGAACACGCGCCAACCGCTGGGCGTCGCAGGATTCCGCCAGCGCATCGGTGGTCAGCTTGGACAAATGAACGAATTCCGGGACGATGCGAAGCTGGCCGTTCTCCGAAGAAGAGATGACGAAGCGCTAGCCGAAGCTGATGCGTGGGAAGCGCTTGCATCGACAGGATCCGTTCCGCGACTTCCGATATCGCTCAGTGTCAAAGCCTGTTTCGATGTCCGGGGCTGGGTCACGACGGCCGCATCCCGCGTTCTCGAAACTGCCGAGGCTGCCGACCAGGATAGCGGCATCGTTCGGACGCTCCGGCAAAACGGTGCCGTTGTCGTCAACCAGGCGAACATGACTGAATTCGCATTCGGTGCATTGGGTCTCAATACGTCTTTTGGCACACCAAGGTCGCCGCTCGACCCCAAGCGCGAGCGCATAGCAGGCGGCTCGACGTCAGGAGGTGCGGTTTCGGTCGCACTTGGATTCGCCGACGTGGCGCTTGGCAGCGACACAAGCGGATCCATTCGCATACCGGCTGCCTTCTGCGGTCTGGCAGGCTTCAAACCAAGTCACCACAGATACGACAGAAGTGGGATGCTCTTTTTGGCACCCAGCTTCGACGTGCCCGGATTCATTGCGCGAGACGTCGCTATGCTGCAACGTGTCGACGAACTGATGACCGGCACAACCTATTCGACCAAAACGCCGAAGCTTGAGGGCCTGCGTTTTCTCGTTCCAAATGACTTTGCCCAAACCCACGCCGATCAGGAGGTCATAGATGCCTTCGGAGATGCTCTTCGGGCCCTCCGCAGCGCCGGAGCAATCCTCGTCGAGAAGGATTTCCCAGAGTTGGAAACTTACGGGCCGGTCGCGGTCGCGGGCGGGGTAATCATTTCGGAAGGCTATGCCTGGCACGCTCCGTTCCTGGAAAAATCGGCTCAGCTTTACGACAGGAGGGTCGGACCGAGAATCGCGCTCGGCGCTGACGTACACGCCAGCGCCTATATATCGGCACTCAGGCAGCTATCGAGACTCAGCGAAGACTACCAGCAGTTCATGGCGGGCTTCGATGGTTTGCTAACGCCGACTGTCCCGATTCTACCCCCGCGCCTTCAAGACGTTGAGACAGACGAAGCATACTACCGCCTGAACCGACTGACGTTCCGGCTCACCGAAATTGCCAACCGAATAGACGCTCCCAGCATCACCATCTCGCCTGATCCCGCAAGACCGATCGGCCTGATGATCACCGGACGGAAGGGTGAGGACCGAAGACTGCTCGAAGTTTCAAGAGCGCTTGAGGCGGCCTTTCGCCGATCGATTTGAACGCAAGGAGTGAACCGATGATCGTACGTCACGTCGACGACCTGAAGGAAACTGAACAGTTCGTATCAACCGACAAATTCACCAGCACCCGGCTTATCGTCAAGGCCGATGGCATGGGTTACTCGGTCCATCATACAGTGGTGCAGGAGGGAACCGAAATCCCCTGCCACTACAAGGATCACTTCGAAACGAACTACTGCCTCGCCGGCGAAGGCGAGTTGCTGGACGTTGAAACCGGAGCGGTTCATCCAATTCGGGTCGGCACGATGTATGCGCTCGACAAACACGATGAGCACGTGCTCCGCGCAACGAAGGGAGCCCTCCATCTCGTTTGCGTTTTCAACCCCGCACTGGCGGGCTCCGAACGCCACAACAGCGAAGGTGGATACGACCCAAGCTAAAAGCGTGTGCCAACTGGATTGGGGACGAACAGTGGAGGAGATGTTATGAAAGCTCTCATAGTGTATGCGCATCCGGAGCCGAAGTCCTTTAATGGACAGCTTGAGGATACGCTCAGCGCTGAACTTATACGGCAGGGTGCGGATGTCGCGATTTCCGACCTTTACGCGATGGGTTTCGATCCCGTGGAAGGCTCGAGGCATTTCCGCCATCGCAAGCGCGCTGATGTGTTCGATGTGCAACTGGAACAGCGGCATGCCTATGAGGCCGGGATATCCAGTCCGGATGTACAAGCGGAAATCGATAAGCTTCTTGCTGCGGATCTCGTCGCCTTCCAATTTCCGATATGGTGGTTCTCAATGCCCGCAATTCTCAAGGGGTGGCTTGACCGGGTCTTTCTTTATGGTCTTTTTACGAGCCGTCGGAGATATGACAAGGGCGTCTTCACCGGGCGACGCGCAATAGTTTCCGTAACCGCCGGCGGACCCGAATCCACGTTCAGCCCCGGGGGGAGAAATGGCGACATAGATCTCATTCTCTGGCCCCTGCATTTCACGCTCCATTATATGGGATACACGGTCCTCCCGCATTTCGCCGCGTACGGGGTAGCAGCGGCAATCCGGTACGACGGAATCTCGGCTGAGGGCGAACGGCTCAATGCCTACAAGGATGAACTCCGTCGCTATGTTGAGCGAATCGATAGTCTTCAGCCGCTTAGATTCAACGGCTGGGACGACTGGGATGAGAGCGGTCAACTCAGATCCGACGCACCAAGCTACAGCGCGTTCATGCGCCACGTCCCGTAGAACGCTAATAGCCCATTGGCATCAGCGAATAACAACACATGCAGCCGATCAGAGGGATGCGGCTGGCAAGAACTTTGCGCTCAATCTGAGAGAGCTCAGGCTGACCGCACCGACTAAACCAGTTCACGGACGTCATACAGACCTTTTACCCAAGGATTCGGAAAGGATCAAAAATGGAAGCGATATCAACAGACAAGGCCCCTGCAGCAGTTGGTCCGTATTCACAGGCCGTCCGCACAGGCAATCTCCTTTTTGTCTCAGGTCAGTTGCCTATTGACCCAAGGACCGGGCAACTTCCTGACGATATGCTCCAACAGATGCAGCAGTGCCTTGAAAACATAGATGCCATTGCGTTGGCAGCCGGAACAAGTCTCGCCAAGACGGTCAAAACGACTGTCCTCGTTACCGACCTATCGCGTTTCAGCGAATTCAACGATGTCTATGGCAAGGCATTCAACGCTCCCTTTCCTGCGCGGGCTTGCTACGAAGTGTCTGCCTTGCCGCGCGGCGCCAAGGTGGAGATCGAAGCGGTTATCGCGTTGGATTGATTGCTCCCAATCAAGCTGATGCCGTCCAGGCGGCATCAGCAGCGCCGCAGGGCTGATCGCCTCGCCATCTGTCGCGATCAACGGACACAAACATTTCCGTTCTGTAATATCAAAATCTCACATAGTGCGCTATTTTACGATCATACGACCCACAAATACGCAATTTTGCCAAATAATTGGTGATGTTCGACGCCCCTAATCGCAGTAGATTTCCTATGTCAAACATGGGGGCGAGGATGTCTACAGCTTTACATCAACAGACCGAAGCATCGAGCCCGCTGATGCGGTTCAAGCAAAGCTTGACGGAGGGCGGGGGGGCTGTCGAGAACCTCCGGGAGGGATTTGTTGGATCCGCCGCGCGTATCGACGGTCCCTATGGAAGCAAGCGTCTTCTGTATGCAGATTATGTGGCTTCCGGCCGTGCAGTGCGTCAGGTCGAGACATTCGTCCTGGACGAAATCCTACCTTATTATGCCAACAGCCACACGGAAGCATCGTTCTGCGGCGGTGTCATGACCCGGATGCGCCGCGAAGCGCGGGCGATCATTGCCGACCTGTGTGGCGCGAACAAGCAGCATGCGGTGATCTTCGCAGGATCCGGCGCGACTGCTGGCCTAAATCGCCTAGTAAAGCTGTTCGCCGTGTCGGAAGCGATTGCGAGCGGCAAGCGGGTGCGCATTATCATCGGCCCTTACGAACACCATTCCAACATTCTGCCATGGCGCGAGAGTGGCGCTGAGATCGTCGAAATTCCCGAAGCGCGGACAGGCGGTCCGGACACCATCGCACTGCAAGAGGCACTCAGGGACGGAGATCCGAACCTGGTGATCTGTGCGTTTTCCGCGGCGTCCAATGTGACGGGCATCGTCACCGATGTCGCGGCCATCACCAAGCAAGCCAAGCTAGCTGGCGCCAAGATCATCTGGGACTATGCAGGAGGCGGCCCCTATTTGCCCATATCAATGTCGTTGGCCGACAACATCGAAATCGACGCAATCGTTGTGTCGCCACACAAGTTTATCGGTGGTCCGGGTTCATCCGGAATCCTGATTGTACGCCGCGACGCGGTCGAAACCACAAAGCCGTCATGGCCCGGGGGCGGTACCGTTAAATTCGTGTCGCCAACATCACATGACTATAGCGACCATCTCGAGGTCCGCGAGGAAGCAGGCACACCGAACGTCGTCGGCGACATCCGCTCAGCGCTCGCATTCCTTGTCAAGGACGCGATCGGAATCAATGTCATTAGAGCGCGCAATGCCGAACTCACAAGCACCGCATATGCCGCCTGGAAGAACATCCCCAATCTCGAACTGTTGGGTCTGCCGCTTGAGGACAGGCTTCCAATCTTTTCGTTTCGTATACGAAATCGCGAAGGCAATTTCATTCACCAGCAACTCGTAACACGGATGTTGAGCGATCGGTTTGGCATTCAAGCCCGCGGGGGCTGCGCATGTGCCGGACCCTATGTTCACAGGCTGCTCTCCATCGATGAGTCTGAATCCGAGCTAGTGCGCCAAGCAATTCTATCGGGCGACGAGATCAAGAAGCCCGGCTTTACGCGGCTGAATTTCAGTGTGCTGCTCAGTGACGAGAAAGTTCAGTTCATTCTGGATTCCGTGGCGCAGATCGCGCGTGACGCTGCTGACTTCGTAGACGATTACGATTTCGACGCAACGCGCGCTATTTTCTTTCCCCGTGCGGCTTCCGTAGAGGGGTGATCAATGCAAAAACCCGATGTGGAAGCTTTCTATGATGCCAATACGGGGTCGATTCAGTATGTCGTCAGCGACTCTGCGACGAAGGCGTGCGCGATCATCGACCCGGTGCTGGACTTCGACGAGAAGTCGGGCTCAACGGCGACAAAAAGCGCAGATGCGATTCTGAGTTTTATCGAGTCGCAACATTTAGATCTTCATTGGATCCTCGATACACATCCACATGCGGATCATTTCTCTGCTGCAGCCTATCTCAAGGAAAAGACCGGCGCGCCAATTGCGATCGGTGAACATGTCATTGGCGTCCAGAAACTCTGGAGCGCGATCTACAATTGGCCGGATCTTGCGACCGACGGCTCTCAATGGGACAGGCTTTTCAGCGACGGGGACGAGTTCACGATCGGCGACATCGGCTGTAGAGTCCTGTTCTCACCTGGCCACACACTCGCATCGATCAGCTACCGCATCGGTGATTGCGCGTTCATCCACGATACGATGTTCATGCCCGACAGCGGAACCGCACGTGCGGACTTTCCTGGCGGCAGTGCGCGGGCACTTTGGCAGAGCATCCAAACGATTCTTTCATTACCCGAGACAACGCGTATTTTTGTCGGCCACGACTATCAGCCGGGTGGCAGAGAGCCACAATGGGAAACGACGGTGCGGGCGCAGAAGCAAGAAAACACCCATGTTTCACGTTGCAATTGCGAGAGCGACTTCGTTGCCCTCAGGGAAGCGCGCGACAAGATACTTCCCATGCCGCGGCTTATCCTCCACGCCCTCCAGGTCAACATAAATGGCGGTCGATTGCCCGAGCCGGAATCCAACGGTCAACGTTATTTGCGTTTTCCGCTGAACGCACTTCGGGATTCGGTTTGGACCTAGGAACGCAGGCTCCCAGTCTCGGAGCCACTATCCGGCTCCGAAACCGGATTGAACCAGTTCATGTAATCAACGGCCGGGTCCATGCCGATATCCCTCGATCTCTATCATGACGTTCTTGGCATGATGTCCGGCATTCTTGTCGGCTTCACCCTGGGACTTTTCGGTGGCGGCGGCTCCATCCTCGCGGTCCCGCTTCTCATAAACATAGTAGGAGTGGCCAACGCACATGTCGCGATAGCAACAAGTGCTGTAGGGGTGGCCGCAAATGCAGCGGTAAGCCTGTTGTTGCACGCGAGGCATGGGACGGTTCAATGGAAATACGCCGGACTCTACTGTTCGACTGGAGTCTTTTTTGCCTTTCTCGGGACGCTCCTCGGCAAGGCGATGGACGGCCCGAAGCTTTTGATACTATTCGGCGGGTTAATGATCGTCATCAGCATAGCGATGTTCCGGCGAAGAGGCATGATTGACATTTCTCCCGCAAAATTTTCGATGAGAAACGCACCGAAAGTTCTGTCCATGGGGGCAGGCACCGGAGCCCTGTCAGGCTTCTTCGGCATCGGCGGTGGCTTTCTCATCGTTCCCGGCCTAATGTTCTCAACCGGAATGCCGACGGTCAATGCGGTGGCAACGTCCCTCGTGGCAATCATTGCCTTTGGGATAACGACCGCGGTCAGCTATTCTTTTTCGGGACTTGTGGACTGGCAATTGGCTCTAATTTTCTTGACGGGTGGCGCGCTTGGTGCGGTGGCAGGATGCAGCACGGTTAACATGCTCAAGAACTACCAATCACTCCTGAACCTGCTTTTTGCCGGTCTTGTTCTGCTCGTAGGTTCTGGCATGCTCTTCTTTAGTTGATCCCGCTTTTTGCTTGGGGATTTATCCTCGGAAAGACAATTCGTTGGTTGCAAGCGGCACCAACCATCTGCAGCGAGCAGCCAATTTTTATTTGCACTAAATCACTTTCGATCTTTGCTGCCAGTAGTCCTTGTACCGTGGCGACATCGATCAATTGAGGGACATGCTGATACAATTGGCTTCCCACGCGGAAGCTGTGAGCAGGATTGCCCGCCCCAATATGCGACCTTCACATTCATGCGCTGCGCGATCAGGTGGCTGCGCCGACGCGATCCTGGCCCAGTTCGATCCAGCAGCGGAGTGACTTCACATCGTTCGGCAGAAAGGCCGGAAACTTGTGGAATATGTGATCAGCGACGGGTTTGGCTTTGGTGGAGTCAATGCGAACGCCCCGTTTCGCCGCTGGCACTAAGTGTGCAAGGAGATACCCGCTCGCCGGTAATAACGAGCGCTCTCACATCAAGCGTCGTCGGAAGAATCGTAACCACCCTTCAAGTTATGGGTTTCAGTGCCGCTGAGTGGAGGATTGAAGACGCAAACCAAATGTAGGTCGCTTTCAATTGCCCGAACGATATGCTCATCGTGTTTATCAAGGGCATATACCGTGCCCACAGCAAGCGGAAACGTCCTTCCGCTTGCCATGTGAAAAACTTCCCCCCGTCCCGATATCACGTAATTCGTCTCGAAATGCTGTTCGTAGTGACAATGAACCTCATGTTCCGCTGGAATGACAGTATGATGAACTGAGTAACCCATGCCATCTGCCTTTACGATCAGTCTTGTGCTCCGCCAATTTGGCGTGACGATGTGCCGATCGCTGACCGCTAACTCATCCAACGTACGTACAATCATATTATGGTTTCCAGTGAGGCTTCAAACGCATTCGCTTCAGGCCCAGACCGTATAACTTGTGACATCGTTGGCAAGCATACCATGCTAACCTTACGACGATTTCGTTGACGCGAACAGCCGCGCCAATGGCATGTGAGGCGCCTATTACAGGTGGATCGCTTTGATCGAGGGGCCAAGCGACGAGCCGATGAGCCACCAGCAGCCGACGGCGTGAGCCGAGCTTTGTGGTCGAGCTTGTTCTGTGTCGCCGCAGGTCTGCTAGCCGCCGCGCAAGGCCCACAGATAAATGGCTGATCTTACGCATGGCTGATCTTACGCACGGATTGCAGGATAGCAATTTGACCGCCCGAGTATGCTGCGGCCTCTCCGATGATCAAGCAGCGCGAGGGATCTCGCACCGACAACCCGTCGCCAACAGCACCATGCCGGCCACCTCTTTGAAGAGTCGCCGGAACCAGGCTGAACTAGCATCGGCCTCGTCTACCCGACGATAGAGCATGCTCACGGCATCGCTCGGTAGCGATAGTGGAGGATCGACAACGGTCAGGTTGTGCAAATTCGCCATGCTGCGGCCGATGGACTCGGGAATGGTCGCCAACGACGGCATCGCGCTAAGCGCGGCGGGCAGGCCGGAATAGCGCTGAACCGTTGCAATCACGCTTCGCGGCCGGCCGAGGCGGCTGAGCGAACGATCGATATCGTCTTCTGTGGTACCCACGATCGATACGGCAATATGAGGCAGACGAACGAAGTCGTCGAGTGTTAATGGACCTTTCAGCGACACCTGCCGGGGGTCATAGATACACATCATCGCCTGGTCGAAGAGCGGAGCCCGCACATGCCAGGACGCGGGCTCCCCGTGCACTGAAATCGAAAAATCGAAGGCACAGTCATCGAGCATTTGCGCGGGAGAGTGGATGTCGGACGCAACACTGACCAGCCGTGCGTGCGGCGCCAATTGCCTCAGCCTTGATGCTAGCGGCCCGAAAAAGGCACTTTCCAAATTATCACACATACTGACGCGGAATTCGCGTTGCGAGTGCGCCGGGTCGAAGGCAGCTGGCGGACGGATCGCCTGCTCTATACTCATAAGCGCCGCCTCGATGATGGGAGCAATGGCCAGCGCCCTCGCGGTCGGTTGCAATCCGCGCCCGACGCGCACAAAAAGTTCGTCGTCCAGGGTTTCGCGCAACCGCTTGAGCGCCGCGGAGAGCCCAGGCTGGCCAACCAGGAGCCGTTCGGCGGCGCGACTAACATTGCGTTCCTGCATCAGCACGGAGAAGCTGAGGAGCAGGTTGAGGTCGATCTTGCGGAGGAGAGCATCATTCATCATCGCTAGCGATAGTTACTATGACCACTATCGATTTGCAACATATGATTAGCAGTTCTATTTCCGGTCCTGTGCCGCCCAGGCTCCCTCCCCTGCGGCAACTAAAAGGACATTTAGCAATGAGCACTCCGAAAATCCGGGGCGCTGCCGGTCTTGCACTGCTGCTGGTCTGCACCGCCCAATTTCTCGATTCGATTGACGTCTCTTCCATTGCCGTCGCCATGCCCGCCATCCAGGCCGAACTCGGTCTCCCGGCCACGTCCTTGCAATGGGCGGTCAGCGCCTACGTGCTTGGTTTTGGCAGCTTCCTCCTGCTCGGCGGCCGCGTCGCCGACATTTTCGGCCACCGCAAGACCTTTCTCTGGGGCCTCGGCGTCTTCGCCACTGCCAGTCTTGCCGGTGGCTTTG
>Ga0105238_10007108_pt1 | contig 11202 bp, 6 predicted proteins | sample KBSC34metaG_FD_81526 | JGI IMG/M metagenome (GOLD analysis project Ga0105238, IMG submission 81526) | Corn rhizosphere microbial communities from Kellogg Biological Station, Michigan, USA - KBS C3-4 metaG | ecosystem: Host-associated > Plants > Roots > Rhizosphere > Soil | place: Michigan, USA...
ACTTCGATCACCGCGCCCTGAAGCCGCACGTTGTTGCGGGCAATGCCGAAGCGTTGCGGGGTGTTGGTCAGGAAGCGTTCGAGGACGGGATGGATCTCGCGGCCCAACACGCTTTCGTGCGGGCCGGTGAAGCCGGCATCGGTCAGATAGGCGGTTCCGCCGGGGAAAATCTGTTCGTCCGCCGTTTGAACGTGGGTGTGGGTGCCGACGACGGCACTGACCTGGCCATCGAGCATCCGGGCGAAGGCGATTTTCTCAGAGGTCGCCTCGGCGTGAAAATCCGCGAAGATGATGCGGGCATGCTGGCGGAGTTGCGCCAGTTCCTCGCGCGCCATGAGAAAAGGATTTTCCAGCGGCGGCATAAAGGTGCGACCCTGGGCGTTCATGACGGCGATGGGCGGCAGGTCGCGAATCTTGAAGACCGCGCCGCCGTGTCCGATGGTGCCGGGCGGATAGTTGAGCGGACGCAGCAGGCGGGGTTCCTTTTCCAACAGTTCGGTGACCTCCTTTTGATCCCAGAGATGGTCGCCGGTGGTGATGACATTGACGCCGGCCTCAAAGAGTTCGTGGGCGATCATGGGGGTGATGCCGTTGCCGCCGGCGGAGTTCTCGCCATTGGCGATGATGACATCGAGGCCGTGGGTTTCGCGGAGCTTGGGCAGGAGGAGTTTGACGGCGCGGCGGCCGGGTTCGCCCACGATATCGCCAATGAACAAAATTTTCACGGCGATGATTTAACCACGAAATGCGCGAAATACACGAAAGAATTTGGCCCGGTGGCGTCTTTGCCCAGCCACAGCCTAATTTGGCAGGGTGAAGTAGAATGTCGCGCCGGCATCCACTTTGCCCTCGGCCCAGGTGCGTCCGCCGTGCCGGGAGATGATGCGCCGGACGTTGGCCAGCCCGACGCCGGTGCCTTCAAATTCCTCCTCCCGGTGCAGCCGTTGGAAAACGCCGAACAGCTTGTCCGCGTATTTCATGTCAAACCCGGCGCCATTATCACGGACGAAGATGGTGATCTCACCCGGGGTTCCATTCATGCTGCCGATTTCGATCTCGGCCGGGTTGCGCGGGCGGGTGTATTTGATGGCGTTGAGCAGGAGATTGCTGAAGACCTGCTGCAAGAGGGCGAAGTCGGCCTGGACCTGGGGGAGCGCGTCTTTTTTCCAAATGATGTTCCGGCCCACGGTTTCCGGCTGCAGTCGCTGGATGATTTCATTCACCAGATCCTGCAGATTGACACGGGTACGCCGTATCTCGGCACGGCTGTTGCGGGAGAGATTCAACAAGTCGTCAATGAGATGGCTCATGCGATGGGCGGAGCCGGCGATTTTATCCAGGTAGCGCCGGCCCTGTTCCGACAGGGAGGTCTCGGATTCAACAAGCAATGCGGTGAACCCGCTGATATGCCGTAACGGCGCGCGCAGGTCGTGCGAAACGGAATAGGAAAAAGCCTCGAGTTCCTGGTTGGCCGCCTCAAGCTGGGTGGTGCGTTCGCGCACGCGCCGTTCGAGTTCCTGGTTGGCGAGGCGCAACCGGCGCATGGCCAGGGCCCGGTCAAGCACCGGCAAAATCGCGCTCAGCTTGAACGGCTTGAGGATGAAATCGAGCGCGCCGGATTTCATCGCCTGGACCGCCGCCGTGATGGTGCCTTCGCCGGTCATCATGATGCCAACAAGCGTGGGGCTCTTTTTAAATGCCGCCTGAAGCAGCTCGATGCCGTCCATTTCCGGCATCATGAGGTCCGTCAGCAGCAGGTCGAATTCTGTTTCCTCCAAAGCCGCCAAGGCCGTGTTGGCGGAGGAATAGCCGACCGTTTCATAGCCATGGTCCCTGAGCGTATGGCACAACGCTTTCATCTGGGCGACCTCATCGTCCACGATCAAAATTTTCGGCTTCGAAACAGCGTCCATAAATTTCAAGATTTCGGGTGCAGGCAGTACACCAAAGCCTCGCGCAATTCCCGCAATTTGGGCGGCTTGTTGAGGACCCGGTCCACGTGCGGCGGGATGTCCCCTTCAGCCACCAAACGCTGGCCCCAGCCGGTCAACAGAATGACCGGCGTGGAGGGCGATATTTTTTTCACCGCCTCGGCGACCTGCCGCCCGTCCACATAAGGCATGCCCAAATCAGTGATAACGACAGCAAATGGTTCGTCACCTTCGCTCGCCCGGCGGAAAGTGTCAATGCCGTCCTGCCCGGCATCGGCCGTCACAATCAAATGTCCGTCCGCCTCCAGCGTGTCGCGGAGGGACTTGATCAACAGCGGATCGTCGTCCACAACGAGGATGCGGAGTCTTGGTGGCATCACGGACATGGCCACGATTGTTTCGCCGCCGCCGGCCACGGTGAGGTGTACGGGAAAACTCAGGCGCATGGTGGTGCCCCGGCCCGGCGCGCTGTCGATCTCGATTTCGGCATTGTGCCGCCGCGCGATGCCATAGACCATCGCCAGTCCAAGGCCGGTGCCGCGCTCGCCTTTGGTGGTAAAAAACGGTTCAAGACAGCGGCGGCGCGTGTCATCATCCATGCCGACCCCCGTGTCGCAGACTTCGATGCACACAAGCTGCGGCTGCGCTCCTGAGACCTTTGTCCGCAACGTCAGGGTTCCCCCTTCCGGCATGGCGTCCACCGCATTGAACACCAGGTTGACCAGGGCCTCGCGGATTTCGCTTTCGACGCCCAGGATGGCCGGCAATTCCGGCGCGAGGCTGGTTTCCATCTTGATAAAAACGCCGCGCTGCTGCGGCATGTCGCTCCAGCGTGCGCGTGAAAGTTCGATGACCTGCTGGAGCAGCGGATTGAGGTTCACGGGCTTGAGCGCGAGCTGGGTTTCGCGCTGCCGGTAAAATTCGCGCATCCGGGCGACCGTTTGCGCAACGTCTTCGATGGCATGCTGGATGGTCGTCAAATAATCACGGGCGCGCGGGCTCAGATTCGGTTCCTTATCCAGCAGCGATTCGGTGTATAGCGCGACGGGTGAAATGGCATTGTTGATGTCATGTGCGATACCGCTGGCCATCTGGCCAAGGGCCTTGAGCCGTTCCTGCTGCATGACGGCCTGCTGGGTCTGGCGCAAATCCTCGTAAGCCTGCCGCAACGCATCATTGAGTTGCGCCTGGTGCGCGGCGAGCGCGACATGCTCGCTCAACTGCCGTAAAAATTCACAATCGCCGCTGCTGAAGCTGTTGGGTGTCCGGCGTGCCGAGATGAGGATGCCAAATACCTTGCTTTCAACGAGCAGCGGAGCCGCCACAAGTGAACGCAATCCGCCGCGCGTCAGCCGTTGTGGGAAGGGAAACTGTATCTGGGTGATGTCGGGCTCATATACCAGCCTTCCGCGGACGCATTGAGAAAGCCCGTTGGCATCGATGGGAATCACCGCCTGCTCGGCCATGGCCAACTCCATGGCCGTGGCTTCACTCTTGACGCCAACATGGGTCACCTTAAGCGTGTTGGCGGCCTGGTCGTAAAGGCAGACACAGCAGAAATCAACGGGCAGATGATCCTCCAACGTGCGGATCACCACCTGGAATATGCTTTGCAAATCCTGCCGTTCGCTGGTGGCACGGGTGATGCGATTGAGCAATTCCAGCCGCGCCAACTGGGCCTGGGCCCGGCTTTCGGCGTTTTTGCGTTCAGTGATGTCCACCACCGTGGTCACTTCCTCAAGGGAGCCATCAGGACGCTTGCGCCGCTGATAGGAAAACACCACCCACACCACCCCGCCGTCCAACCGGATATAGCGTTTCTCCATGGAGAATTCATTGAGCTTGCCGTCGGCCACCTGGCGGCTCAGTTCATCCTGACGTGGGGAGTCTTCAGGATGACGAAGGCGCAGATAGATATCCGGCAGTTGATCCTGTTCACGGGTAAGCCCGCAAATGCGCAGATGGGCATCGTTGATGATGCGGTTGATTTTGCCGTCCGGCTGGCGAACGGCAAAGGCGATGCCGACCGGCACGGCCTCAAAAATCAATTTGAAGCGATCTTCCTCGCGGGCCGCCTTTTCCTCCGCGCGGATGCGCTCGGTGATCTCTTCACGCAGGGCCTTGTCCCGGCTTTCGATGCTGACGAGCAACTGGTTGAAGGCATCGGTCAGCAAGCCCAGTTCATCGCCGCCAATTTTGGTGGCGCGAACGGAGAAATCGTGGTTCTTCGAAATGGCGCCGGCGGTTTCCGCCAGGGTCAGAATCGGCCGCGAGATCTGCTTTTGCAACAGGGATGACAACAGGTAGGCGATGATAACCGAACCCAAAATGATGAAGGCGGCGAGCCAGCCATAGGCGGAATAGCGGTCCGTCAGGGTGGTCAAATCAGATTGCAGGCAAACAGTGCCGAGGGCGCGGTCACCTTTCACAACGGGGCAAAAAACAGAAAGCTGGGACGGTTCATAACGATAACCCGAATGGAGTGGTGATTCGGGGAAGGATGCATTCGGGCTGTTGACCGGATATTTTGCAAAAACGTTTCCCTGGTTGTCGTAGATGCATGCCCGGATGATCCGCGGGTCGGTCTTTAGCGCGGCGAGCACATCTTCGGCATCGTTTTCATTTTGGAACGCCAGCGAGGCGGTCGAGTTGGCCGCGATGATGTTTGCGCGGGTGATATAGCCCTGGACCATTGCCTTGCGCAGGGTGACGATCTCGTAGGTGATGAACGCCGTGCAGGTGAGCAGCAACACCACGCTGCTGATCAGCAGGTTGACCGTCATCAACTTCCGCCGGATGGGTAGATTTCGCAACATATCAATCGCCTCCGGGCGGTACAATCTGGGCCAGCCGCAACAATTTGGAACTAACCGTCAGGCTGGAGTTTTTTGCGGTTTCAGGATTGATGCGAAAATGGATTTTATTTTGTTCGGTGACGAACCGGATGATGCCGCCGTCTTTGCAAAAACCATCCACTTCGCCGATGGTCAGGACGCTCCGGCCTTTCAAGGCATCAAGAATTTGCCGCATCCGCCTGGTTTCCGAACGGCTGATAAACAACACCTGGCAGTCTTGGACTTCCTCCAGCCGGTGGAAACGCCGGATGACCAGCGGGTGGCCGTCAATTTTTTCACCATTTATGGTCGTATCCAGGATGTTTCCAAACGGATCATCGCCCAGGACACCGATGCATAACGGAGCACTGGCGTTGGTGAACGTGTCCGGCGGCCAATCAACGAACTGGGCAAAGTTGAAAAGAAAGGCGGCCTTGATCTGGTATTCCTTGGATGCCGCAGTTTGTGCCGGCAAGTTCCACGCGCCCGAGAGCAAAAGTGCGGAGATCACCAGCCAGACGCCGGACAACCGGCTCAAGCGATGGCGCGTGCGCCGGCGGGTTGGTAGGTTCAAAACCGCCATGTAACCTTTCCATAAACGCTGCGTGGAATTTCCTGCGCCGGCGCGGTGGACGATGCATTGAATTCAGCGTGCCGGTCAGCCCAAAGATTCTGACCGACCAGCGCCAGCTCAACATGTTTATATTGCCAGGCCAGGCGGGCGTCAAAGGTAAAGTAACCCGGCACATGGGGTGTCGGCAGTTTTTCCACGTAACGCGCGGTGACATCAATCTGGAAATGGGCGGGCAGATCCATGACTGATTGGAATGAAAACTGATTGTCCGGGTCGTTGCCTTCCCGGACGCTGGGAGTGGCGCTGGCGCTGGTCGGCGTGAGATACTTGTGCGAATAATCGTAACCGGCGCGCAGCCGCCACCATGCCGCCGCCTGATAATTCGCCGACAGCTCAAAACCCCAGACTTCGCCACGAAAATGGTTCGCGAGGACAAAATGCCCCGGGCTGGTCACATCCAGACTGCGCAGTTGATCGTAGAAATTGTAATAGGAGGCCAGCGAAAGCGACAGGCGGTCGGATGGCCGGACCCGGTAGCCCAACTCATAGGCAATCAGTTTTTCAGAATCAAAATTGGTTCCGCCGGCCAGAAAGTACGGCGGGGTGGCCGGCACAAAAAAATCGGTGTCAATGCGGCTGGGCGAACGTACGGCGCGGGAAACCGCCGCCCAAACGGTCTGCCGTTCATCCGGCGTCCATGTCAGCCGTCCGCTGGGCTGGATTTCAAAGCCGGAAAAGTCATTATGCTCAAATTTCGTTCCGATGGCGAACTTCAACCGGTCGGGCACGAGCGTGATTTCATCCTGTAAAAATCCGCTGAAGAGCTGCAAGTCCCGGTTCGCCGGAAAAAATGCCAGCGCGGGGCTGTTCCTCACGTCATCTTGCATCAGCCGGTAGCCCGCGCCCCACACAATGCTCTGCCGTTCGCCCAGCGGGAAGCGATGCTGGAAATCGAAATCGTAGGTCTTCAGGTCCTCGGCGAAAGTGCTGTGCGTGTCGCGCCAGGTGCGGTCGACATATGCCTGCAGGCTGAAATCTGATTCCTCGGAAAATGTACGCGTCCAGCGTCCCAGGATATTTTGCCCGTCCAAGGTGACATCGCTGTTTCGGGGCTGATCCTCACTGCCAGCGTAAGCATCACCCTGCAACGTCAGCGTGTTCATCTCCGACGGGTAATAGTCCATGCGGAAGCCGCCCTGCGTCATGTCCCACGCATTGGTCGCGTCAATGCCATTGGCAAGCGGCGTGTCGTTCCGGTCGGAATGCTGGGCATACACGCGGTAAAAAAGGTTTGAATTGACGCTGCCGCCGTAACGGCCCGCGCCGAAATCCTGCAACAGCGAACCTCCGCCGCCCGACACGTAAATTCCCTGTGTGTCGCGCGCGCTCCTGGTGATGACATTGATGACGCCGTTGACGGCGTTCGCACCCCACAATGTCCCGCCCGGGCCGCTGACGACCTCGATGCGGTCCACGTCCTCGAGCAGCACGCTTTGGGCGTCCCAAAAAACCCCGGCATAAAGCGGCGTGTAAACCGCGCGGCCATCGATCATCACGAGCAATTTGTTGGCCGTCGTGTTGTTGAATCCGCGCGTGCTGATCGCCCAGTCATGTGAATTTATCTGTGCGACCTCCAGATTCGGCGCGAGCCGCAGCGCTTCCGGCAGACTGGATACGCCAGACCGTTGAATATCGTCATGCGTAATGACCTGGATGGCCGAAGCCGTCCCGGACAATTTTTCCGAATGCTTGGAAACAGAGGTCACTTCGATGCTCATCAACTGTTCCAGGCTCATCTTTTTGTAAAGCGCCGCAGTTTCGGTGTTGGTTGAAGCGGTCTGGCCCCAGGCAGGCAATGTGAAAAACATGGCCAAGAGAAGAATGATTAACCCCCCGGGCGAAGGCTGGGGTAGGGGTTTGACACGGAATGCCGGACCATTAATCACTCCATTGCCGCCTGCGCACCGCATTGTAACTGCCATCATACCTTTTCGATTTTGGCGAACATATTGCCGAACCGGAAACGTCTTCTTACGAACAACCACTAATTATGTGATCTGACAGCTATTCCATCCAATACAGATGTGTCTCTGGCTCAGAGTACAACATAAGCCATCAGCTTTGACTACAGACTTTGAGTGACATTTTGGAATTAAAATTTAAGCGTGGCGGATGGTCTGGTGAAGGCGATGAAGGGGAATTTAAACAAGCCAGCAGGCCAGACCGCCAAGGATAAGCGCAGCGAGCCAGAGGAGCAATACGGCCTGACGGCGGCTGCTGCCAGCACGAACCAGTCGGTGGGAAAGATGGTTCGTGTCACCGATCCAGAAGGGTTTTTTGTTCAACGTCCGGAACAGGCTGACCTGGGCGAGATCGAGCAAGGGAATGGCGAGGACCAGCAGCGGGGAGAATACGGCAAGGGGATGCGGATTTTGACGGGTGTAAAAATGCGGCAGGATGGCCATGACAGCCAGCAGGTAACCGACCAGGTGGCTGCCGGCATCGCCCAGAAATGCCCGGGCATGAGGAAAATTCCACGGCAAAAAGCCGGCGAGCGCGCCGCACATGAGGAAACCGGTGAGGGCGACGAGATATTCACCATTCGTCGCCGCGATGATGCCGAAGAGCGCCGCGCCAATCGCCCCGACACCGGCGCAAAGGCCGTTCATGTTGTCCATGAAGTTGAACGCGTTGATGACGGTCAATACCCAGAGGATGGTGACCGCGTAGCTGAAAACATCGCTGTGGACGAAGAGCGTGATGCGCTTGCAAGCGGCGGCGACGGCGATGGCGATGAGCAACTGCCCGGTGAATTTGGGCAGGGCTTTCAATTCATGCCGGTCATCGAGCCAGCCGAGCAGCGTGATGGCCACGGCGCCCAGCGCCAGGACCACGAGTTCGACGGCGCGCCGGTCAACGCCGTGAGCGATCAAGCCGGCGTAGGAAATCTGCACGATGCCAAGCTTCAACAGGATTCCCCCGGCGCCCAGTGGCAGAAGGATTCCGGTCAGCACAGCGAAGCCGCCAGCGAGAGGAACCGGCGAACTGTGGATTTTGCGATGGCCGGGATCATCTACGAGATTCGTATAGAGGCACCAGCGACGCCACAAGGGCAGGGCGAGCAGCGTCGTGAGGAACGCGCCCGCAAACGCGGCGGCAAAAAAATTGAAGGGGAAGGTCACGCGCGGATGCCGCGTTCGGCGGCGAGTTTCAGGTAAACATTGTACTGGTCGGCGACCATCTTATCGACGGAGAAATTTTCGCGCACGAAGTCACGGCCATTGCGCCCAAATTTTTCGCGCAGGGCCGGATTCCGGGCAAGCTGGAGCAGCCGGTCCGCCGCGGCACCGATGTCGCCGGTGCGGACGAGGAAGCCGGTTTCATTTTCGATGCAGACTTCATCGGCGCCGTCAAAATCGTAAGTGACGACCGGCTTGCCGGCGGCCAGAGCCTGCGGCAGTGCGCGGGACAGGGCTTCGCGATAGGAGAGGTGTGCCAGCGTATCCATGATGCCGACGTACCGGGCGACCTCCCCGGGCGGCACGAGGCCGGTGAAAATGACCTTGCCGCCAAGGCCGAGCGTGCGGATCTGGTTTTCAATATCGCTGCGTAGCGACCCGTCGCCAACGAGCAGCAGCCGCGCCTGCGGAACCTGCGGGAGAATCTTGGCGAACGCGGCCACCAGGTCGGCGTGGCCCTTGAGCCTGAAAATGCGGCCGACCTTGCCGATGACGAAATGACTTGCATCCAAGCCAAGCTGTTGGCGGAAGGCGATATCGTTGGCCGCATTAAGAAACGGTTCAAGATTGAACCCGCTAAAAATGCGCGTGTACATCTCCGGCCGACCGATGCCGGCGGCCAGGTAAAGCCTGGTCATGGCCCCGGCAGAGCAGAAGAAATGGTCGGTGACTTTGGCGGCGTGTCTTTCGGCGGCGGTAAAAACAAAGTTGGCCAGGGCGCCCTGAAAATTTCCGAACGACGGGCCGTGGATGTGGTGGATGATGACGGGAACCCCGGCACGTTTTGCGGCGATCCGCCCGAGGATGCCCGCTTTGCCGCTGTGGGTGTGGACGATGTCGGGTTTTTGCTCCCGTAGAAGCTGCTCCAGTTTGCGGAGAGCGATGAAATCCTTCGGCGGATGGACGGGGCGGACGAGTTCGGGGACAGTCGTCAGCAAGCCAGGAACGCTGGCGGCGTCAGACTCGAGCGAGCCTTCCGGGCCGGTGGTCGGGCCGGAGATCAGTTTTACATCGAGGCCGGGCTTCTGGCGCAGGCCGCGGATGGTGGCGAGCGTGTTTTCCTGGGCGCCGCCGATGACGAGCCGGGTGATGATGTGGGTGACGCGCATGGCGTCATTTGCCGCGCAACTGCGTCACGCGTTCGCGGATGGTGGAGAATTCGGGCGCGTTGGTCGGCGCGTTGGCGAGATAGATCTGGTAGTTGCGGAGCGCCTCGGCGTTTTCCTTTTTGCGCCAGGCGATCTCACCGAGGCCGTAGGCGATCTGGAAAGCGTTGGGATAGGTGGATTGCAGGGCGCTGTAATCGACGCGGGCCTCATCGAGCTTCCCGCTTTGCAGGCAGGCGAGGGCGCGGTTGAAGCGCGCACTGGTGTTGTTGGTCTCGATTTCGAGAACCCGCGTCATGGCCCTGACGGAATCATCATAGGCACCGACCTGGATGCTGGCGTAGCCTTTGCCAAACAGCCAGGTAACATCATCGGGTGTGCGGGCCAGTTTGCCATTGATGATGCGCAACGCGTTCGTAAAAAGTCCGTTCATGAAATACGACTGGGTAACGGCGGCGAGCAGCGTATTGTCATCCGGATGGCGGGCGACTTCAGTTTCCAGCAGGCTGACGCCGGCGGGAATTTCCTTTTTTTGGAAATGGGCGGCGGCGGCGAGGATGTTGAGCCCGGTCGAATTGTCTTTGTCCAGGCCGAACTTCCCGGGCCCGGTCAGCGGATCGTGGATGGCTTCAAGCGCAAGGTCGGGGAGACGGTTGAACAAATATATCTGGGCCAGTTGCAGGCGTGTGAAAAGGTTGTCCGGGGCGAGCTGGCGGACCCGGGCATATTGAACGGCTGCCTGGCGGAAGAATCCATTTTCGTTGATGAGGCTGTACCCGTTCACAAAACAGAAGCTGATATCGTCGACCGGACCATTGGCGGTCACAAGGGTGTTCCAATTACGATATTTTCCGAACTGGTCGGCGGTTACGCGCGCAGGGTCAATTGCCAAGGGCGCGCCAATCTGGTTGGTGCGGAGAACCTCGTTGAAAGCGAGGTTGATGTCGGCGACGATATTATCCGGATTGAAGCGTTTGGCCTCGCGAAAACGGCGGGCGGCCTTTTCCAGTTCGCCGGCACGCTGCAACTGGACGCCCCAATTGTCGAGGCAGCGGGAGCAAAACATGCCAGCGATGATGGCGTTCTGATTGATCTCCGGTACGGGGTGCAAATGAGCCAGAAGGAAGCCGGCAACGGTGCGCGTAGAAGGCGGTTCCGGCGGGGTGATGGCCTTTTGAACCGATGCATCCAGCGAGTCCACGACCTTATCCCAAAATATTTCGTTTTCCGTGACGAGGTCATTGTCCAGCGGCGGAGGCAGGATGGTTTCTTCGGGAAGCGTCCGCATGGAATATTCCAGTCCATGCGGCTCGAGATAGAATTTTTCAAAATAGTAACCGTAGCTGGGATGCAGGTAGCAGACGGCGTTGGATTTGGCGAGAGAACTGATCATGCCAAACAGATCCAGGGGGTTGACCGTGCCCATGTTGGTGGACTGCACGATCAACGGCAATTTTTCAGGATAAAGTTTGTGAATGAACCGGTGATAGGGCGCCCAATTCAATGATTGGGTGTCGA
>Ga0105238_10007109_pt1 | contig 11202 bp, 9 predicted proteins | sample KBSC34metaG_FD_81526 | JGI IMG/M metagenome (GOLD analysis project Ga0105238, IMG submission 81526) | Corn rhizosphere microbial communities from Kellogg Biological Station, Michigan, USA - KBS C3-4 metaG | ecosystem: Host-associated > Plants > Roots > Rhizosphere > Soil | place: Michigan, USA...
CGATATCGAACTGATGATGCGCATCTATGCCAAGCTCGGCGATACAGCCCGCGATGCATCGCTGACGATTACGACGGGGAAGTAGGAGAAGGCCACAAGGCGGAGAGGATGCGTTCTGACTGAATAAGGCGTTTGCTCGTTCGGAACCCACCCATCCCCTCCCGAAGGGAGGGCGCATTCGCCTTGGAGATAGGCTGCGACTTCTTGACCATGCGCTAAGAAGTGCAAGCCAATTGCCAAGGCGAACGCGCCTCCCCTTTGGGGTTAGTCGCCACCAGGGTGCGCCTGTCACCCAACTAACGGACGCAAGGAGGGGTCTTAACGAGTCCTCTAATGTGGTACAACGTGCACAGACAAATCGCCGTCTAATATGTCTAGCGTCAACAGACTAAGGCCGCCCGCGGCATTTATTAATTTTTTTGAGAGCGGATTTCCTTCTCAATGCGCCTTCATGGCAGTCGGGCAAAGTGCACCCTTGTTGCCATTTTTACGAAGCGTTTATTGTTGAATGAGTCCTAAGTGATCGTAATGGACTTATCCACCCGCGAGGGAAGAAAACAACAGGGAGAGCGGATCAAGCGGGCCGCTCGGGATGCCGATATCTCCCTGGAGGACCTTGCCACGAAGATCGGCTGCTCACGCGCGCTGATCTATCAGTATGCTTCCGGAGCGTCCCTCGCTCAGACTGACCGGCTGCAGGCTATTGCCGCCGTTCTGGATAAGCCCCTCACCTGGTTCTTCACGACCGGAGTCGAAGCGCAGGCCAATGCCCCTGCAGTCTCGAATGCAGAGCAGCAGACCACAGCGGAGAACGACCAGCGGCGGATTCGAGAGCGGATCGCGCATCTGCAGGCGCTGGCCGCAGCGTATGCCACGCCCACGAACTGGCGAGGAGTGATCGATACGGCTCAGCAGCTGATTCCCCTGTTGGAGCATGAAGAACAGCAGCAGGAAGTGGCGGAGGTTCTGTTGACACAGGGCAACGCTCTCCTGCAGTTGAACGAACTCGGCGCAGCCCGTGAAAAACTTCAAGAGGCCGGCCGGCTCTTCCGCGCGCTGCACCAGCCCGACTACGCGCTGGCGTGCCAGCAGAGTTTGGGTCAGGCGAATATTATGCTGGGCCGCACCGATGAAGCATTGCGGCAGTTTCAGCAGGTGGCGGCCGGTTCGAACTGGCCGCAGCGGTGGCAGGGAACGCTCTCGGTGGGCGCTGCCGAAGAAGTCCTGGGCAACTATCGAAGCGCAGCCGAACACTTCGTGCGGGCTCTTGAGATCGTGGAAGAGTGTGACGATCCCACGCAAACAGATATTGCGCGGCTCTATATCGAGGCAAACTGGGCCAATCTTGAGCTCGACTGGGGCGACTACGAAGATGCTGCGGAGCGGGCCGAGCAATGTATTCTGCGCGCGCAGCAGCATGGCATTCAGGATCAGTACGTGGAGGCGCTGCTCACCCGCGGCATAGCGCTGTTGGGCGTGAATCAGTTTCGGCTTGCGTTGTCTGAGATCCAGCGCGCCCTTAACCTATCGGAGGTCACCCGGGATCTGGAACGCTGGTCGCTTGCCCTCTCCTGCCGCGCTCTCGTGCTGGCGGCTTGCGGCCGCGCCGCGGATGCCGTTGTAGATGGAAAGCAGGCCCTGGCAATCGCTCTGCGATGCAGCGCTACACGGGCTGAGATGCTGGCGCAGCGTGCGCTGGCGGAGGCCTATCTGGGCGCCAGCAACCTGGATGAGGCGGAATATCATATCGAGCAAGCCGACTCGATCGCGGCGGGCATGAGGCTGCGGCTGCCGCAGGCGCAGTTCGCTGCGCTGAGAGGGCGCCTGGCGCTTCGCAAGGGCAATCCGGACGTGGCGGAAAGCGCAGCGGCGGCGGCGTTAAAAATCGCAGAAGAGTTAGGTTCAAAGCCGGTACAATGGGATGGCTCCCTGCTTATGGCGCAGATAGCGCAGGAGCGCGGTCTCCGGCAGGAAGCTATACGGCATGGTAAAGCGGCTCTCGCAATCGGCCGTGAGATGAGGGCGTCCGCGGTGGCCTGGCGTGTGCTCTCCGTGATCGCGCAGTCATGGATGGACGACGATAACGCCGTGGAGGCGGAAGGCGCTTTCCGCGCCGCCCTCCAGCTATTGCGCGACGATCGCCGTGTCCGCTCCGATGCCGCGGCGAAGGATGCCCTGCTGGAAAATCCCGAAGCGGCAGCCCTCTGGCGGCAGTGGCTCATTCTATTGATGAAGACAGGACGCGTTCAGGAAGCAGAAAGCCAGGCAGTGACGGCGGATTGGCCGCCCCTTTTGCAGTGGCTCGAAGATTATCGCAGAGAACAGGATGGGCCAAGGGCCGATGCATAGACGCTACATTACGGCAGTCGTACTCTCAACAATGCTTCTTGGCGGATGCGGCGGCGGAGGCGGCCTTTCGCTTAGCGGCGGAAGCATTCCTCCGGGGACGATCAAGGGCTTTGCTGTGCTGCCTAACGCCCAGACGGTGACTGCGGCGGCCGTTACGGCCAGAGTTATCTCTACAACTCAGAGCCTCACGGTCAATACGACATTCAATGCCGACGGCTCATTTACGGTGAAGGGCCTGCCTGCCGCGACGGATGTGGCGGTGACGCTGCAGGATTCTGCAGGGCATATTCTCAGGACCATCGTGCCGCATACGCTGATTGCAGCGGGATCGTCGACGCCGGTCAATATCGGCAATGTAACGGCTCCGACCACCGTGGTTGCGACGGCGCTTCAAGCGGAAGGGTTCTTTGATCCCGGCAGAGTGCAGGATGTGGTTACCGGGCAAACGGCTCCGCTCACACAGAGCGTGGCGCGTCAAAACTTCACCCAGGCGCAGCAGTTCCAGATTATTACGGATACGTCAACGCTGGCGCAAACCGTCAATACAGTGATCAAGGATACTGCAAACGCCGAGCTCACGCAGCTGGCGGCGGCAAAAGACACCGCCACGGCAAGCCTTGCCGTCGATGGACTTTCCGGGGATATCAGGGTTCGGCGTGTGGGATCGGTCAAGATCAGTTCAGCGCTGCGTGGCCAGCTTATCCAGAAGCAGGTTGCGGGAAGCAGCTATACCGCCGGGGGACTGGTTTCGATCTTGAGCTCGATCGGAGTAACGGTTACGGAGGAGGCTGTCGCAGCGGCCGATCAATCGCAGAGGACACAGCTGCCCGCATTCAATGCGCTCAATGCGCGGATCACGCCGTTTGAAGCGCTTGCCATCGTCACCAGTCCGACAAGCGCGGGAGGCCTTCAGCTCAGCGATGTTCAGACGACGGCGTTCATTACGGCGCTGGTCAACAGGGTGTAAGTTAAAGCTGTCCCCCGCGTTTTAGCGCGGGGGATCCCTTGTTAATATCAGCCGTTGAACTACCAGTCGTGACCGCGGTCGTCAAAGCGGCCGCCGCCCGGTCTGCGCCAGGAAAGCTTGAACTCATAGTGGCTTCTTCCGCCTTCCGGATCGTGGATACGAACGGCAGCCGTATAGTCGTTATCAGCCCGCGGCTGCTGGATCACACGAATGCGGCCACGTCCCTGCCGGTCAGTAAGGAATACCGTCACAGGGCGATCCGGAAGCCGGCCTGAATCGCTGGTATTACGCGGACCATCGCCTGATACCGTTTCAGTGCGTGTGCGATCACCATGGAAGTACACGATCACTGTATCGTCGACATCGCCTCGCCAGGAGACATCACGCCGTCCCTGGGCATTTGCGGGCGCCATAGTCGCCAGAGCGCCGAATGCAGCGGCCAGTCCCAGACCAAACTTCATTGATGGTAACATTTTCGATTCCTTTCCTTGTTCAACCGACTATGCTGCATGCTTATTTGAAATTGCATTAACAGCGACTAAATCCAATGTTTTTCAGATCTACTTGTTCGTCTTCCCCACAGCATCAATGCTGCGGCATGCATATATGGGGCTGTCAGAAACCTTGCCGCCCCGCGAACATCTGGATAGACGCTATACTGCCGAAAAGGTTCCCGTGATCGGCTGCCAGTAAACATCTTACGAAGTATTGATCTCACCGATGTAACGTTGAAGTAATGCATTCGCGGCGCCAAAATGAAGATTCCGGCCGCAAGCAAGTCATAATGATAAGAGTTGGACGTGATGTCGTATACTGTTGGTAATTGGGCGAAGCTGCCTGCCTCCAGTGCAGCTCCGCATTGGTTTGCAAGCGCGGAATGAAAAGCTGTGGTCAAGATCATCGATCCTGAAGAACTCCAATTACGAGCTGATCCGCGTGACAGCCGGGCCACCCCGTCCAGGCGACTATCCGTCACGGAAGTGTGCGCGCTCTTCTGTGGGATCATTGCCACTTTAGTGCTCGCCGGCTGGGTGCTGCATAACGACTTCCTCATCCGAATCGTGCCAAGGTTTCCATCGATGGCGGCCAGCACCGCCATTACATTCCTGTGCGCCAGCGCAGCGTTATGGACGCTGAGAACCCATGAAGAGGGAGTGGTCACGGGACCGGCATCGCAGATCCTCTCCTTCTTGGTAATGATCTTCGGCATCGGCACCCTCATCGGGTATGGCGTAGATGCCATGCACCACCACCCACGCCTCTCATTTGAGGCGGTGCACCATCATCCATGGCAGCCGTTTAACCGGATGTCGCCCAATGTGGCCGTCAACTTTACCCTGCTCGGCCTGGCGATCGGTCTTGCCGATGTCCACCGTGAGGGAGAGCGGTGGCCTTCGCAGGCGATTGCGCTGATCGTCATGTTCGATGGGTTGATGGCGCTGACAGGGCACCTTTACGGTATCAGCGACCTGTTCGGCCTTATGCCGTATGTGGGCATGGCCGTTCATACAGGGGTCATGTTCGTGATCCTGACGGTCGGATTTCTCTACGCGCGACCGGAGCGCGGCCTGGTCGGAATTGTCCGCAGCAATACGGTGGCAGGCCGCGCGGCGCGCCGCCTGATGCCGGCGGTCGTTACCGTTCCGCTCATTCTGGGCGGCAGCACCGTGATCGCCATCCACCTGCAGCATTCCGAAGTCTCATTTGTCGCCTATGTGATTGTGGTGACCGGCATCGGCACGCTTACCTGGCTCCTCTGGGGCAATATCCTGGCGCTCAACACCCAGGTGGAAATGGCCGCGGCATACGAGCGCAAGGTCGCGGAGCTTGAGCGGGAAAAGATCGAAGATGCGCTGACGGTCACTCAGGAGCGCCTCTCGTTCGCCGTAGCCGGCTCCGGAATCGGCACGTGGCACTGGGATATCGCATCGGACAATCTTGTCTGGTCAGATACTTGCAAGGCGCTGTTCGGGCTGCCGGCAAGCACGGTCATGACCCGGGAAGTCTTCTATGCGCGCCTGCATCCCGACGACCGCGAGAATGCGACGAAATCCATTGCGAACGCTCTGGCGCTCAAACAACCATATGATATTGAGTATCGGGCCGTATGGCCGAACGGCACGGTGCACTGGGTTGCCGCAAAGGGCCGCGCCTATCTAGGGCCTGACGGGCAAGCAAATCGTCTCGAAGGCACGATCCAGGATATCAACCAGCGGAAAGCCGCTGAAGAGGCGCTGCGCGAAGCCACGGAGCGGCAGCGCATTATGCTGAAGGACGTTCTTGAAAATGTTACCGAAGGCAAGCTCCGGCTCTGCGACAGCCGTTCGGACCTGCCTGCGCCGCTTTCTCAGCAAAACAAGCCGATCATGATCACACGCGCCGAGGGCCTGGCAGCTCTTCGCAGGACCACTAAAGAAATCGCCCTTTCCCTGAACTTCCCGGCAGATCGCTGGCAGGGGATTGTAACGGCTGCTTCCGAGGCAGGAATGAATACCGTCGTGCATGGAGGCGGCAAGGGAACAGGGTTCGTCTCGACCGACTGCGATCACACGATCCAGATACGCGTGGAGGATACAGGCTCAGGAATACGCGTAGAGAACCTGCCCAAGGCAACTCTCTCACGCGGCTGGAGTTCACAGGAAAGCCTCGGGCATGGCCTTGTAATGATGCTGCAGTCAGCAGACCGCATGTGGCTGCTGACAGGCCCCTCGGGCACGATCATCGTCCTGGAACAGGATCGCGAGGAGCCGCCGCCGCAGTGGTTCCGCACGCCAGAAGTTTCGGCCTCAGAAGCGCCCCAGTAGGTGTCCGCCGTACGAAAATAGGCCATTCTTCAAGAGACGCGCATCAGCTCGGAAACCGACATATCCATCAGGCCGGATAATGCGCACGCATGGACGCACGGCTCCGTAACGCTCATATACCAATCCCGGCGGATCGCGCAGAATGGGAACATCTGCGCTAATTCCCTCCGGCGCAGCCTCCCGCCTCGTTACGACAACCCTCCTCACCAGCGAAGACAGTGAGGGGGGCAGATCGCATGCCGCAGCCACAAACTGTTCGTCGAAGTTATCTCCCTGATCGGCAAAGATCAACATGAGGAACCGCCCATCACGCAGGATCTCATAGATGCGGATACTCGCATCATTGGGAGCGATCAAGTCTCCATCAGGAGCGCGTTCTCCCGCTTTGGGGCCGCCGGAGTGATCGCAGTCCAGCACGATCGGGCTGTCATGATACTGAACGGACAGTTCGCTAATACGCTCTCGCACCCTTTCCTGAACGGGCCTTGCGGCGGAAACCAGCGGAAGCAGATGATTGCGCAGGCTGCGGCCGGCGGACTTGCGCAGCGACACCATGCGCAGCAGCAGATCCGTGCCGTGCAGGACTGCCTGTTCCACGGGATATCGTTCCGTATGATAGCTCCGCAGAAGCGTTTCGGATGCGAAGCCCTGCACGACGAGGGCGAGTTTCCATCCCAGATTGAAAGCGTCCTGGATGCCGGTGTTCATTCCCTGCGCCGCAGCCGGGCTGTGAATATGCGCGGCGTCGCCAACCAGAAATATCCTGCCCTCTTGAAGGCGCGGCACAATGCGGCGATGAATACGATAGTACGCGGTCCAGGTAGGGTCACTCAGTTTTGCCGGAAGCGGAAGACGAGCATCGACGAGGCGTTGACACTCTTCCAGGGTGGGCTTCCGGTTCGGCGGGGCATCGTCCGGAGGCAGATCGGCGATGATCCGGCAGCGTCCGCCGGGAAGCGCGAAGAAAGCCGTGAGCCAGCCTTCGTGGAGGAACAGGAAGAGTTCATCACTCGGCTTGTCCCACTCGACCTGGACATCGGCAAGCAAAAAGCCTTCCGAATACTGCTGCCCCTCAAAGGGCAGTTCCAGCCCATGACGCACTGTGCTGTGAGCGCCGTCGCATCCTACAAGCCAGCGAGTATGGATCGTCTGCTCCCGGCCGTCCGCGCCGGCAATGACGGCGGATACGCTCTGCTCGTCCTGCTGGAAGTGCAGAAGCATCGTTTCGTGCTCGATCAGAATGCCATGGCGATTGAGCTTACCGGAGAGGACACGCTCGGTATCGCTCTGCGGGACAATCAGGAGATAGGGATACCGGCTGTCGAGACCCTGAAAGTCGAGGCTCAGGATCTGGTCGGGGCCGTCGTAGATGTGGAACGCCTTGGCCGGATTGCCGCGACGCACGAGGTCGTCGGCCAGCCCCATGATATCAAGCGTTTCAAGCGTGCGCGCCTGCACCCCGATCGCCTTGCTCTGGTCCGTCACGCCGCGGCCCTGGTCGATAATACGGAATGAAACCCCAAATCGAGCGAGCTCCTCCGCAAGAGCCAGACCGGTCGGACCCGCGCCGACAATCAGAACATCCACGTCCATGAAGCGCCTCCACTAAACTTGATCCCTGGTTCTATGGTTCCCGAGTAAGATACGGATGAACCAAGTGGGAGGAACAAAGATGGAGCACGACCGCATATGGTATCATTGTGCTTGTGGATGCTGTTGAACGAAAGCGAAGGACGCGCGAGCATATCATTGCAGATCTGAGCGTCAATCATTTTGAGCGCCAGGCGCTGCTATCGGGTCATGTCGTTGAGCGAATCCGTCATGATTACGGGTACGACTTGCTGCTCGTTATGTTTGATTCAGGGGGCGCACAACAGCCTGGCGAAGTCCGTATTCAGCTCAAAGCCAGTGATTCACCAAGTGTTCTGAAAGACGGTACTGCAATCACTCAACGAGTAAGTCGAGCAGATATTGCACTTTGGCTTCTTGAGCGCATGCCGGTGCTTTTAGTAACATATGATGTCTCATCAAATACGAGTTACTGGCTTCATATTCAAGAATACTTCAGGCAAATGACTGAGTTTAACGTGTTTTCGGCTCCCACAACTTTGACACTTCATGTGCCGACAACAAATGTCGTCAACAAAGATTGCATGGATACTTTATTCCGCCTGCGAGAACAGGCAACAGCGATGCGGGGTAATGAGCATGAAGAAGTCTGATGTGACATATGGTCAACTTGAGTCTGCTTTTCAGGAGCTCGGATTCAAGGCCATTTATGGTGAATATCCAAAAGGTGTCAACTATGTTCGATACGAGAGCGGTCAAGATGACACCATCGTCGTTTTGAAAAGCCTTGGCATAGATGAACTCGTTGATGCGATTGATATTCTTTCGGCTCAAATCACTCTTGATGGCCGTGGTGTTATCGATCGCGAAGGTTTCACTCGCCTGCTGCGACGTCATACACCTGAGGCTATGAAAGCTGCATAGGCCATTGCGGCTCTCCTGCTAAAATCTGTTCCTTGATGCAATTGGCGAATTGGAATAAGCAGCTATTGTCAGGTTTATAGGCAGTCTACGCATTAAACACAATAATCGCAATTTTAAACACAGCAAAATCGACCCAAGCCCAATATTTGATAAAAACGCGATAAATTCAGTTGATTTCAGAGTCCTTTGAACCTCCATTGAGCAGAATTCGGTATCGTATCGTCACGCTGTCGCACAGAGACGGTCGACGCGGAATATCCGTACAATACTCAGGAGGGTGTCTATGAAAGCATTGGTCAAGAGCAAAGCAGAGCCAGGACTCTGGTTGGAAGATGTGCCGATGCCTAAGATGGGCATCAACGATGTTCTGATACGTGTGGACCGCACCGGCATTTGCGGCACCGACCTGCACATCTATCACTGGGATGCCTGGGCGAGCAAGACCGTTCCCGTGCCACTCGTGATAGGGCATGAGTTTGTCGGCGAGATCGTCGAGGTAGGCTCGAATGTCAACGACTTCTTCCCCGGCGAGATCGTCAGCGGCGAGGGGCATGTCGTCTGCGGACGCTGCCGGAACTGTTTGGCCGGCCGCCGGCATCTCTGCCGCGACACCAAGGGAATAGGCGTAAACCGACAGGGAGCATTCGCCGAGTACATTTCTCTCCCCATGACGAACGTGTGGCACCACCGGCCCGGCGTGGACCTGGACGTTGCATCGATCTTCGATCCGTTCGGCAACGCGGTGCATACGGCGCTGTCGTTTCCGACACTCGGCGAGGACGTCCTCATTACCGGCGCGGGGCCGATCGGGGTGATGGCTGCCGCGGTGGCTCGCCATGCGGGCGCGCGCTTCGTTGTCGTGACGGATGTCAACGATTATCGTCTCGATCTGGCGCGCAAGATGGGCGCGACGCACGCCATAAATGTTCGCGAGCGCACGCTGGAAGATGTGCAGAAGGAACTGGGGATTCAGGAAGGCTTCGATGTAGGCCTGGAGATGTCCGGCAGCCCGGCGGCCCTGCACGACATGATCGACAACATGTGCCATGGCGGCAAGATCGCGATCCTCGGGATACCTTCGGGGCCGATCGATGTCGACTGGAACAAAGTCATCTTCAACATGCTGACCCTGAAGGGCATCTATGGTCGCGAGATGTACGAGACCTGGTACATGATGACGGTAATGCTGCAGGGCGGCCTGGACATCTCCCCGGTAATCACGCACAGGTTCCCGTATACCGATTTCCAGAAGGGCTTCGAAGTCATGGAAACAGGGCAGTCGGGCAAGGTTATCCTGAACTGGCGCGATGTTTAACGCTCAAATTGCCAGCGCTCTCAGTGGTTGAAGCGCTCCCGGCGGTTAAAACCGCGGCTAGGTTGGAATCACCTACGGTGATAAACCCGCCTTGCACACGTATGTGAGGGTGCGTACGCCTGACTTCGCGGGTTCCTTGAGGTATCGCTTCGCGATTATTTTTAAGATTGTCGCGAAGCGACATCAGGACCTCCTAATACGGCGGCGGGGTGGGTACTGGAGTTCCGTTGGCCTCGTGCTCTTGCATAAGCTGGTTGTAGATCTCCTGTGCCTGCCGGCGCTGCTTAATGCGTTCGGCTGGATCTTTGCTGGGTTTTGGATAGGGATAACCGGGCTGATCCCATGGGGCGCTGCTGTGAGACGGATGGTCTGCGGAAGCCGTTGTGGAGATACCGTCGACAACGGTAAATGTCCATGTTTTCTCAGTCGCATTCCCCTTCCAGTCCATTGCACGAATAACTGACGTATGTACGCCGTTCGTCAAAGAGATGGGCGGTTCCCCATTTGAAATCGGTCCAATGCCGTTCAACGATGCAACATAGCGCACGTTATTCAGGGCTTTGCCGTCCACACTAACTGTGACGGCGCTCGGAGATACGCCGGAGCCTTCATCGACGATAGTGGCCCCAAAGGAAATACCCGTGCCCGGGACAGTTCCGCCGGACTGCGGCGCCACGTTCGTGATGACCGGACCGGTCTGATCTGTTCCCTGTGCCTGGAAGCAGCTTAACTCGCCCGTGGAAGATGCCACGCACAGGGAGTTATCCGCACCGAGCGGCATGGCCGTGATATTGGAGGCGCTTTTCCCGGCTTCCACATTGGCCGTGACGGGCTGCAAAACGTAATCCCACAGCAAATTCCCTTTATCGGCCCCAAATCCGAACAGCGCGCCTCCCTGCCCGGAAACGAGAACCATCTTGCCGCAGAGCGCCGGGGACATAGCGCAGAGCGAGCCGGTATCGGCCGACCAGCGCTGCCGCCCCTCGATATCGATGGCCGAGAGTTGATCATCGTCAGTCGTAACGAAAACGCCGTCCGGGCCGGCGGCAGGAGCAGCCGTGATTCGTCCTGCAAACTGCGCCCGCCAACGGGTCTTCCCGGAATTCGCGTTCAGGGCATAGAGCGTTTGGCCTCCGGCGGCGTAAACGTCATTGCCGTCACAAGACACGAACCCATCGCCGGAGCTGTCGAAGAGCGCGACCTGCCACTTGCGGTGACCTGTGTTTCCGTCCAGGCAGTTCACTTTGCCATCCATCGCAAAGTACAGATGACCA